>Ga0193752_1003328_pt1 | contig 11166 bp, 9 predicted proteins | sample H1c1metaG_FD_144924 | JGI IMG/M metagenome (GOLD analysis project Ga0193752, IMG submission 144924) | Soil microbial communities from a riparian zone of the East river system, Colorado, United States - H1c1 | ecosystem: Environmental > Terrestrial > Soil > Riparian zone | place: USA: East River... | reverse complement strand
GTCTGCGTCAGCGCCTGCGGATCGGCCATGCCGATATCCTCGCCGGCTTGTGCGCTTCGCCGTCGAGGATATCGGCATGGCCGATCCGCAGGCGCTGACGCAGACGCTGGCAGCCTGGGAAACCTACGATCGCCTGGGTTCGCCCGAAGGTGAACTCGCCATAGCCCAGGCAGTGATCTACCTCGGCACCGCACCCAAATCGAACGCGGGCTATGTGGCCTTTGGCGCTGCCAAGCGCGCCGCCAAGGCCCACGGCTCGCTCGTGCCGCCGCTGCATATCCTCAATGCGCCGACCAAGCTGATGAAGGAGATCGGCTACGGCGCGGGCTACGAGTACGATCACAATGCCGAAGATGGTTTCTCCGGGCAGAACTATTTTCCCGACGGCATGAAGCGCGAGGAATTCTACGCGCCGGTCGAGCGCGGCTTCGAGCGCGAGATCCTGAAGCGCCTGGAATACTGGAAGAAGCTGCGCGAGAAAAAGCGCTGACCGCCTTCGCCACCGGCCTTACCTGGACGGCGGCATGTATCCGTCGGTCAAGGTGGTGAGGAACGCCGCGATATCGTCGATTTCCGCCGGAGTGAGAGCCGGCGGATCGCCGGCACGACCGCCAAACGGCGGCTCCTTGTTGATGTTGGCCTGATATTGCTGCGGCAGATCGTCGAACTTGCGCACGCTTCCGTCGGCGCCGCGCGGATACCACTTGCCTGGATCGCTGTCGCGCTCGACGTAGAACGCGATTGCCTCGCGCAGGCTGTGGACGAGGCCGTTGTGAAAGAAGGTGTGGCGCAATGCCGTGTTGCGCAGCGTCGGCGTGCGGAACAGGCCGCAATATTCGCTGCGGCCGGCGAGATCGTGGCGCAGCGGGCCACAGGCGCCGAGATCGAAGAAATCCGGCGCGGCGTTGGCCGGAATGGCGGGATTGCGCGGGACGCCGAGGGCGATCAGCCCGTAATCGGTGAACTGCGGCGGCGTGCCGTCCTTGCCGCGCTGGCTGCGATGGCAGTTGGCGCAATTGCCCTTGGCCGGATCCTCGAACAATGCAAGCCCGCGCGCTTCCTGCGGTGCCAGCGTGGCGCTGCCGGCGAGGTAGGCGTCGTACTTGCTGCTGTACGGGTAAAACGCGCGATCGTCCTGCTGGTAAACCTCGAGCGCTTCGGCCACGGCGGCGAAGGCCTTGCCGTCATCGGCGAAAATGGCTTCGCCGTAAAGCGCGCGCAATTCGTCGGCGTAGCCCGCCTTGCGCACGTGCGCGACCACGTCGGCCGGCGCCGCATTGGCCATTTCGAAGGGTGCGAGCAGTGGCACGCGCGCCTGGTCGCGGCGGCGGTCGACTCGGCCATCCCAGTTCAGGCCGCCGGTCGGGCCGTTGTCGATGCTGCTATCGCCTTCTTCGTCCGAGTCGAAATAGTGCTCGGTGAATTGCGGCACGACCTGCAGGTATTTGAGAGAGGGGACGGCGCGCATGCCCGCCTGCCGCATGTCCTTGCCCCCCAATTGAACGGCCAGGTCATTGGGCGGGCCGAATGCGCGTTGCGGGGCGTGACAGGTGGCGCAAGCCATTTGCCCGGATGCCGACAGTGACGGATCAAAAAACAGCTTGCGACCCAAGGCACCGAGCGCCGCCGCGCGCTCATAGGCCTGCGGCCGGCTCAGACCGGGATCCCTGGTTTGCGCCAGCGCCGCCGTGATGCCGAGCAAGCCGCAGAGCAGGACGGCTGCCAACAACCGCCGGGTGGTGCCAAGTCGAAGGGCGCACTCGCTGATCACGTGTGCCCGATATGTAGCTTTGTTTGGCAAAGCCTTGCTACCGAATGCGGCCGCGTGTCGCAATTCCAGCGGCCGCAAACTCTTTCGTGCTCGTTTAACAAAACTGCCATCAAAGTGAGGCAAAGGTTGCACCGCCCGATATCGGGTCGAGAACCGGCAACCAACAGTTGGCGCATCTCTTTTGAAAAGGGGCTGACATGAACCGTTCCATCGCGACACTGGCACTGTTGGCGACAAGCCTGTCAGCCGTTGCGACGCATGTCGCCCACGCGCAGAACGCACCGTCGGGAGTCAACGCGATCGAGACGATCGTCGTCATCTACGCGGAAAACCGCAGCTTCGATAATCTCTACGGATCATTTCCCGGTGCCGACGGCCTGCAGAACGTAACGGCCAAGAATTCCCTGCAGGTGGACCGCGACGGCTCGGCGCTCAAGGAATTGCCGCCGATCTGGGACGGGTTGACGGCCAAGGGCGTCACGCCGCCGGTGACGCAGGCGCAGACCGAGCACTTGCCCAACAGGCCCTTCGCGATCGACGATCCCGCGGGCTTCAAGACATCCTTGGGTGTCATCACCCACGATCTGTGGCACCTCTTCTATCAGAACCAGATGCAGATCAACGGCGGCAAGAACGACCGTTTCGTGGCCTATGCCGACTCCGGCGCTCTGGTGATGGGACACTATGACGGCTCGAAGCTGCCGCTCTGGAGCATCGCGCAGAGATACGCGCTCGCGGACAATTTCTTCCAGGCAGCTTTCGGCGGTTCGTTCCTCAACCATTTCTCGCTGGTCTGCGCCTGCGCGCCGATCTATCCGAACGCCGACCGGAGCCCGGCCAAGGACCTGATCGCGGCGGTCGAGCCCGATGGGGTGACGCTGACGCCCGCGCCCAACTCGCCGAAGTCGGCCATGGAAGGCATTCCGAAGTTCGTCCGGAACGGCCAGATCTCGCCCGACTTCTACGCCGTCAACACCATGCAGCCGCCCTATCAACCGAGCGGCAACAAGCCGGCGCCCGAGGGCGATGCGCGCTTTGCCAATCCTGATGCCCCCAACACCCTGCCGCCGCAGAAAGACGTGACGATCGGCGAACTGCTGAGCCTCAGGGACGTGAGCTGGGCGTGGTATGCCGGCGCCTGGCAGATGGCGCTCGACGGCAAGAACGCCACGCCGGTGCCGAATTTCCAGTATCACCACCAGCCGTTCAACTTTTTCGCCCGTTACGCACCAGGCACCGCCGCGCGCGCGGAGCACATCAAGGATGGCGGCCTGAACGGTGTCGAATTCATCAAGGCGATCGACGCCGGCGCGCTGCCGCAGGTCGCGTTCTACAAGCCTCAGGGCAACCTGAACGAGCATGCCGGCTATGCCGAGGTGATGGCGGGCGATCAGCACATCGCCGACGTCATCGCGCATCTGGAGAAGAGTCCGCAATGGCCGCATATGCTGGTTATCGTAACGTACGACGAGAATGGCGGCTTCTGGGACCATGTCGCCCCGCCGAAGGGCGACCGGTGGGGCCCCGGTTCACGCGTGCCGGCGCTCGTCGTGTCGCCCTTCGCCAAGAAAGGCTATGTCGATCATACTCCGTACGACACCACGTCGATCCTGCGTTTCATCACCAGGCGATTCGACCTGCCGGTCTTGCCGGGCCTTGTCGCCCGTGACGCGGCGCTCAAGGCAAACGGCCGCCCGGCGATGGGCGACCTGACCGACGCGTTGACGTTCTAGCGAGTGGAGCCGTGATCGGCGGATGCCGGATCAGGTCCGCGGGGCCATCGCGCGGGCGACGCGGCGGTCGCGGCCGTAGACGTCGTCGCGGAAGGTGACCGTGCCGTCGTCGTTGGCCGTCACCGTCTGGTAGGTCACGCGCAAATTCACCGGTGCTGGAAAGCTGTAGTGGTTCTGCTCGTTGTTGGCGATCGCCGTGCGTACACGCTCCTTGTTGAAGCCGTTGCGACCGCCGAATACGAGTTCCACGAAATCGAGCGGATTTTGCAGGCGGATGCAGCCGTGGCTGAAGTTGCGGCTGCCCTCGGTGAACAGCCAGCGGCTCGCCGTATCGTGCATGTAGATGCCGTAGTTGTTGGCGAACGGAAAGAAGATATAGCCCAGCGCATTGCCGGCGCCCGGCTCCTGCCGGATGCGATAGGGGAAAGCCTTGGGCTGGATGCTGTTCCAGTCGACCGAGTTGGGGTCGAGCTCGTCATCCTCGCTCCAGCTGCTGAACAGGCGGAAGCCGCTGGCTGCCAGCACGTTGGGATCGCGGCGCAGCATCGGCAGATACTCCTCGCCGGCGATCGAGGAAGGAACGGTCCAGTAGGGGTTGATCTGGAAACCGCGCATCACGCTTGAAATTTCCGGTGTCGGATCCTTCGGCGTGCCGACGATCACCAGGCTCTGGAAGACTGGCTTGCCACCATCGACGAACACCATGGAGTAGTTGCCGGTATTGACCAGCACGTAACGGCTGCCGAGATCGTCGCGCAGCCAGCGCCGGCGGTCGAGGTTGACCACGATCTGCTCGATGCGCTCGTCGACCGTGGTGTTGAGCGACATGCGGGTCTTGTTGCCGATCACGCCGTCGACGGTGAGCCCTTTGGTGTCCTGATAGCCTTTGACCACGGCGACCAGCGGTTCGTCATAGAGATCGGCGACGGCGCCGGCTTCGGGCACCGTGAGATCGAGCTCCGCCAGCCGCTTGCGCAGGATCGGCACCCGCTCGTCGATCATCCCGGGCTTGAGTGCCGCGCCATCGGGCAGCGGGGTGAACGTCGCGGTCGCGCGCTTCGCGCGCCAAGTCGCCAGCGCCTTCTGCAGCGCAGCGTACTCGGCCGTCCGGGGCGGCAGCACGGCCAGCCAACTGGCAAAATCGGTGGAATCGGCCGCCGCCTTGAGCAGGTCGGCACGTTCGACCTTGCGCTGGTCGATCGAGATGTTCGGATCGACTCGGTTGGCGCGTACGCGGCCGGTCGATACGTCGCTGGCATAGGAGACGAACGCTTCGGTCATCAAACGATCGGCACGTTCCTGGCCATCGGGCTGGGCCAGCGCCTTGTCGATCGCGGCAACCCCATACCACGCCGGTTCGAGGCCATGGTCGCCAGCGGCGCGGATCGTTTTCAGGAGGGCGTCGCCGCGCGGAGTCAGACCCTGAGAATCGAGCCACAGCGAATCGGCGGCATTGGCGACGTTAGCGAGAGGCGACCCCAAGGCGGCAATAACCAGGGTCAACGCGGCGGCAAGCGAGAAGAATCGGATCACGTAGCAACTATACCGCCATCGTGTACGGTCGTCCATGGTGCCGCGAAATCGTGTTCGCGCAGAAAGGCCAGGAGATCGCCGGTGGCACGGTGTTTCAGCTCGATTGTCCCGCCGCCGGCCCGCGCGCCGCGAGTCACGCAATGCGCCCGGGCCCACGCCTGGAAGGCCGGCTCGTCGAGGGCCTGGCCGGTCTCCGCGACGAAATGACGTCCATCATCCTCGATCAGGTTACGGCAGCACGACCAGTTCTCGGCGTCGCGGATGTCGAAGACCGGCCCGATCGATTCCCAACCGTGATGGGCGCCGCCATAGATCTTGATCTTGATTCGTCGATTGCCGGCGGCGCGCATGCGCTCGGCATATTCGACAGCAAGCGCCGCCGGCGTGTAATCGTCCTTGCCGGCCAGCATGAAGAACATCGGTCGCCCCGACGTCGTGGCGTCGCGGTGCTGAGCAGTGGCGCCGGGGCAGAGGGCGACGTGCAGGTCGAACAGGGGCACCCCGGGACCGCGCCAGCGCTGGCGTACGGCGATCGCGGCATTGAGCGTGGCCACGCCGCCTTTGGAGACGCCCATGACGCCGATGCGCTGCGGATCGATGCGCGAGTCCTCGCGAAGCAAAGTGAGGGCTGCGAAGGCGTCGCCCTCCATCTGGGCGGCGGAGACGAGGCTCTGGTCGGCGACAGTCCGACGCACGCCGCGGCCGCCGAAACTGTCGACGATGCAGGCGGCGATGCCAGTTTCGTTCAGGGCCTGCGCATAATGATGCTCGCGATGGCGCTGGACCCCGGCGCTCGAGGTCAGGATCACCATGCAGGGCGCCGGACAACGGCTTTCCGGGGGCAGGTGCAGGCTGGCCGACACGCGCGCCGGCCGGCCAGCCGTCGGATGATCGAACGTCAGCGTATTGAAGGTGAGCGATTCCATGTCCCATATGTAGTATGTTGCGGCGGCATGAACGATAGCCCCAACCCCGCCGTCTCGAGCGTGCAGACCCGTGTCGTCTCCCGCGACGAGGAGGGCCTGCGCCTCGACCGCTGGTTCCAGCGGCATTTCCCGGAGCTGAAGCACGGCGCGCTGCAGAAATTGCTGCGGACCGGCCAGATCCGCGTGAACGGCAAGCGGGTCGAAGCCGGCGACCGGATCTATCCCGGCCAGGCGGTGCGCCTGCCGCCCGGCGTCACCCGGGCGCCGCCGGCCGTCCCGGAAGAGACGGTCATCCTGTCCGAGCGCGATACCAACGAGATGCGCGACATGGTGATCCATCGCGACGATCATGTGATCGCTCTCAACAAGCCGCCGGGCCTGGCCGTGCAGGGGGGGACCGGTACCGAGCGCCACATCGACGGCATGCTCGATGCCTTGCAATTCGAAGCCGCCGAGCGTCCGCGCCTAGTCCACCGGCTCGACAAGGACACCAGCGGACTGCTGCTGATCGCCCGCACAGGCCTGGCCGCCAAGCACCTATCGGAGTCGTTCCGCGACCGCGAGACGGAGAAGCTCTATTGGGCGGTCGTGGTCGGTGTGCCGTCCAAGTCCGAGGGCACGATCGACCTGCCGCTCGCCAAGCGTCCGGGCGCGCGCGACCGCGAGATGATGCAGGTCGATCGCGAGACGGGCCAGAAGGCGGTGACCGAGTATCGCATGCTGGATCGCGTCGGCTCGCACGCCGCTTTCCTGGCGCTGTGGCCCAAAACCGGGCGCACCCACCAGCTCCGTGTTCACTGCGCCGAGATCCACTGCCCGATCCTGGGCGACGGCAAGTACGGCGGCGAGGCGGCGCTGTTGAACGCCGTGGCCGATTCGCGCCGCCTGCACCTGCATGCGCGCAAGCTGGTGCTGCCGCATCCGGCGGGTGGGACACTGAAGGTCGAAGCCGAGCCGCCTCCGCATTTTCATCGGACCATACAGGCCCTCGACTTGTCGACTCACGGCGCTTAAGCGAGAATCGCGGCGGCATGCGTATTCCTTGGCGGCGGTTGGCGTGGATGATGGCAGCGGTCGTTCCGCTTGCCGCAATCGGCTTTGTCATCTGGGGCACCACGCGCGATTTATCGCGTTATGAAGCCCGTTTGGCCGATCAGGTCCGCAAGGTTACCGGCCGTGAGCTTACAGCCCGTGTGCCACTGGGCGTGCGGCTTGGTTCTCCGCCGGCACTGGTCGCGGAAGGCGTGACCCTGTCGAACGCACCCTGGGGCACGCGGCCGGAACTGGCCCGCGTGCGCAAGATCACCCTGTTCCTCGACCCGATCTCGATGCTGCTGGGTGACGTCAAAGTCGGCCGCATCCTGCTCGAAGGCGCCGACATCCTCGTCGAGCGCAACGATGTCGGCGACACCAACCTCGAGATGCTGCCGCCGCCCGATGGCTCCGGACCGCGTCCCGGCGAGAATCGCTCATTCAGGCTGCACGCCAGCCCGGCCTTTCCCTGGATTGGCGTCATCGAGGTCCGCGATTCGGTCCTGACCATCCGCGAGGGCACCGGCCGCCCGGCAACCGTGCTGGAGATCGCCAGCGCCACGATGAAATCCTCGGCGCCTAATCAGCCGCTGCAGTTCGAGGCGCGCTTCGCCGCACCGCAGTCCGCCGCGATCCAGCTCACCGGCACGGCGGGCAGCTTCGACGGCTGGATGCGCGGCCTGCCCGGCAATATCGACGTCCAGGGGACGTTGGCCGACGGTAGGATCGCCATCAAGGGCGGCGTCGGCGTCAAGGGCACCAACCTGCAGATGACCGCAGAGGGACCGGATGTCGGCGTCTTCGGCAATTATATCCGCCTGCCTTTGCCGTCCGGCGGGCCGTATGTCCTGAATGCCAAAGCGTCGACCCAGCGCAACGGCTTCAAGGTCGAGGTGCCGAGCCTGAAGGTGGGCTCCAGCGAAGTGCAGGGCGAGGCGCTGTTCCGCGTCAACAAAAGCGAGACGCCGACCGCCACGGTCAACATAGACGCCGCCAAGATCGACCTCGGCGATTTCCGCGCCGCGTCCGCCGCGCCACCGCAGGTGCCGGCTGCGCAGCCGGCCAGCCCGGTGCTGCGACGCTTCATTCCCAGTACACCCTTGTCGGTGAACTGGCTCGGGCGGTCCACCTTGTCGGTGAACGCGCGGGTAGGCGAGGTAGTGGGATTGTCGGGCAAGATCCAGAACGGTTCGGTGACTCTGACTTCGAGCGAGAAGCGCTTTGCCTTCCGCGCGGCCGCGACCGTTGGCAGCGGATCGGCCGGGTTCGATCTGGTCTTCGATCCGGCCGGCCGCGTCGGCCAGACGACCCTGACGGCATCGGCCAATCGCGTGTCGTTCGAGGACCTCTCGGCCATTCTGGGCGTCAAGCTCGGCTTGCGCGATGCCGTGGGCGATATCGATTTGCGTTTGCGCGGCAACGGCCGCAATACGCGCGAGGTGCTCAACACCGCGAGCGGCGTCATCGACGTGACGATGGGCAAGGGCATCTGGCCGGCAGATTCCCTGGTCGGCTGGCCGCCCGAAACGCTGCACCTGCTTGGCGACACCGACAGCGGCATGCCGTTCAACTGCTTGGCCGGGCGCTTCGAGGTGAGCGGCGGCGTGGCCAACCTGCGTCGCCTGATCATCGACACACCGCGTATGGTCGCGGTGGGTGGTGGCTATCTGCATCTGCGCACGGAGAACTGGGAATTCATCCTGGCACCCGAGGCGCGTGACTATCGCAATGCGGCACTCGCCTCGCCGCTCCGTCTGAAAGGCGGCACCGGCCGGGCGACCGAAGGCGCGCTCGATCCCGGCCTTAGCCGTCTGATCATTCCGGGCGGTATCGTGCCGAGCCTCGTCGCGCAGGTGACCATGGCCGGTCGCCAGCCCGGCGCCAACGCCTGCGCCGTGGTGGCACCGCGCATCGACGGCCTGCGGCCGGGCTTGCGTGCCCAGCTACCCGCGCCCGAAGTCCGGCGCGGTCCGGTCCGGCGTCCGGCGGCGCCGACCAAACCGCAGCGCCAATGATCAGGGAACGCCGCTAAAGCGGCTCTTGTCGGCGGACGCGCCCGGCGTGTAAGGCCTTGGTTCAGAAGACAATAAGGAGAAGCCCATGACGGTCGGATTTCGCATCGCGGCCATGCCGACGCGCCCCTCCAAGGCGTTGATTCAAGGCTTTGCCGAGATGGTCACGCCGCACATCTCCGACAATATGGCGCGCACACAGGGCGCCACCGGGGCGCTGCGGCCGATGTATCGCAGCGCCGGCACGGCGGCCCAGAAGACCATGGTGGGGCCGGCCTTCACCGTGAAGACGCGGCCGGGCGACAACCTGATGGTGCACAAGGCGCTCGACCTCGCCGAGCCGGGTGACGTGATCGTCGTCGATGCCGGCGGCGCGCTCGACCAGGCGATCATCGGCGAGATCATGAGCCGCACCGCCACCAAGCGCGGCTTGGGCGGCCTCGTCATCGACGGCGCCATCCGCGATGCCGCAGCGATTGCCGACTCGGATTTTCCGGTGTTCGCACGCGGCGTCATCCATCGCGGCCCCTACAAGGATGGCCCGGGCGAGATCAACGTGCCGATCCAGATCGCCGGCATGGTTGTGATGCCGGGCGACATCATCGTGGGCGACGCCGACGGGCTCGTGGCCATCTCGCAAGCCGACGCCGAGGCGGTGCTGAAGGCCGCTCGCGCGGTGCGCGTCAAAGAAGACGCCATCATGATCGAGATCGACAAGGGCAGGGTCGATCGTTCCTGGGTCGACGCCGCGCTCAAGGCCAAGGGCGTTGCGGTCTGAGGATCGATGAAGCGCTTTTACAAGGAGACGGCGGTCGATGCGGCCGAAGGTGCATTCCGGGTGCTGCTCGATGGCCGGCCGATGCGCACCCCGGCCAAGGCCACTTTGGTCGTGCCGACACGGCCGCTCGCGGAGGCGATCGCCGTCGAATGGGACGGCGTGCCGGACAAGGCCGAGATCAATGCCGCTCATCTGCGGCTGACGCGACTGGCGGCGACCGGCCTCGACCGTGTCGTGCCGCAGCGCGCGCAGGTGGTAGCCGACACGGCGAAATATGCCGGCTCGGACCTGCTCTGCTACCGCGCCACCACGCCCGACAGCCTGGTGAAATTGCAGAGCGAAGCCTGGCAGCCGTTGCTCGACTGGGCGGCCGAGCGCTACGGTGCGCGCCTGACCGTGGCCGGCGGACTGACATTTGTCGCCCAGCCGCCGATGGCGGTCGATCTTCTGGGCGACGCCGTGGCGGCGCACGGCGATCTCGCGCTGTCGGCGCTCTACAATCTCACGCACACGTCGGGCTCGCTGGTCATTGCGCTGGCTGTTGCCGAGGGGCGGCTGACGGCGGAACAGGCGTTTGCCGCCGCGCAGGTCGACGAGCTTTATCAGATTGAGCGCTGGGGTGACGATCCACTGGCGCTCAAGCATCGGGAAGGCGTACGCACCGACATCGAAACCTGCGCACGGTTTCTCGTCCTGCTTGAAGATGCGCGCCTGCGCGGTTGAAGGGAGAGAGAAAGTATGGGAGCGGGAACGAAGCTGCGCCAGGTGATGGCAAAGGACGGGCTGGTGCAGGCGATGGCCGCGCACAGCCCGCTGTCGGCGATACTGGCGGCCGAGGCCGGCTTCGACGCCATCTGGGCCAGCGGCTTCGAACTCTCGGCGCTCTACGGCTTGCCCGATGTCAGCCTGGTGTCGATGACCCAGCATCTCGACATGACACGGGCGATGGTCGATCGCGGCGGCCTGCCGGTCGTGGCCGATATCGATACCGGATTCGGCAACGCCCTCAACGTGCTCTACGCCATCGAGCAGTATGAGCGGGCGGGCGTCGGCGCCGTGGTGATCGAGGACAAGAGCTTCCCCAAGGTCACCAGCCTGATCGCCGACGGTCGTCAGGATCTGGTCCGGGTCGAGGAGTTCCAGGGCAAGATCGAGGCGGCGCGATCGGCGCGGCGCGATCCCGATTTCCTCATCGTCGCGCGCACCGAGGCGCTGATCGCGGGCCTCGGTCAGGACGAGGCCCTGAGGCGCGCCCGTGCCTACGAAGCAGCCGGCGCCGATCTGATTCTGGTGCACTCCAAGAAGAAGACGCCAGATGAGATCGAGGCCTTCGCCCGCGCCTGGGACGGCAAGGTGCCGTTGGCGATCTTACCCAGCTCAC
>Ga0193752_1003326_pt1 | contig 11168 bp, 11 predicted proteins | sample H1c1metaG_FD_144924 | JGI IMG/M metagenome (GOLD analysis project Ga0193752, IMG submission 144924) | Soil microbial communities from a riparian zone of the East river system, Colorado, United States - H1c1 | ecosystem: Environmental > Terrestrial > Soil > Riparian zone | place: USA: East River... | reverse complement strand
AAGGGTGGGCAGGACGGTAGCAATTAATAATTAAAAATTAATAATTGATAATTCTTTCAATTTGAGCCTGTTGGCAAAATAGGAGGCTGATTTGAGTTAAGTAAATTATTAATCATTAATTATTAATTATTAATTAAATTTGCCTTCGAACTCGCTATAATAATTTTTTCCGCCGAAATCTACACTATTATTTTAGCACGCTTTCTTCTAGAAACATTGATTCTTAAACCCTAGGTTCATGAGAAAATTCTTGTTAATAGACGACCATGTAGTCGTTCGTTCAGGCATAAAGATATTGCTGGCGGAATTATTCATGCCAAAGTGCTTATTTTTTCAATGAGCGCAGAGAATATTTACGCCAAACGATTTTTAAAGGCTGGCGCCAAGGGATTTGTATCCAAGCAATCTTCACTGGATGAGATCAAAAAAGCCATCACATTGGTGTTGAACAATAAAAGGTATGTCAGCGACAATATGATCGATATTTTGGCGGAAGGCTCCGCTGCCGGGATCGCAAAGAATCCTTTTCAGAGTTTGTCTGCACGCGAGCTGGAGATCACATCATTACTCTTATCCGGCCACACTTTGAGCGAGATCGCCAGATCCCTTCATATCCAGGTGTCCACCGCCGGTACCCATAAGTCCCGCCTGTTTGATAAATTGGGGGTGACAAATGTTTTGGAGTTGAAGGAACTGGCGGATGTCTATAAATTGTAAGTTCGTTTAAGGGTTTAAGGGTTTAATGGTTAGGCGTGCTTCTTTCGGACGCCCTGAACGTTTGAGTTCTGGACGTAGGTAATAACTTTTGCAATATTTCGCTTATGCGAACAGCAAGTAAATGCAACTCCTGAAATTGTTCGTTACTAATATATTTTCTATCTAGTGCGCTGTAAAGTTGTGAGCGCAATTCTCCGCAAGAGCCTTTAGAATATCCTAAAAAAACAAGGAATTCGGCTTTTGATCCCCTTTCAAATCCTTCGGCTATATTATCCATTATCGACCCCGACGAACCTTCCATTTGAGCGATGAATCGGAAATTTTTCGTAAACGTGTCGTTGTCAATCAGCTGTCCTAGTTTACTACAAAGTTCTCGGACCAATTTCCAACCTTCAAGATCTTCAAACCGCTTAATAGTTGGCATAACAAGTAATTTTTCAATTTAATTTCGCCATAAATCTCAAATTATCCATGTCTAAATCACGCAAAAAAATCGTTGTTTTTCTTCTCGAACTGCGCAACCTTTAAACTTTAAACCCTTAAACCTTCATTCCTGCAATCTTGTCATTTTTCACGAACTTGTACGATATTTGATACATTGAAATTTTTCGATGCATTTAATAATCTCAATCAACTGCGATGAAGATCTTATTGAAATACTTGAAGCCGTATAAGTGGCTGGTAGTACTAACGCTTTTCTTAGCGGCGATCAACATTGGTTTTTCGCTTATCGACCCAATCTTATTGGGAAAACTGGTTAACCTTGCAAGCGACCACCAGGCAGGTCCTGCGGGGGAGGTACATAAAAACCTGTCAGACCACCAGTTCTTTTGGGACTATAGCAGGATCACCAGGAAAGATCACAAGAATTATTTACAACTAGGTGTATTCTATATCCTCATATTTTCTATCAGCGTGGCCATGGTAAGTCGCATCGCTAAAGCCTTCCAGGATTATTTTTTGAACGTGGTGATACAAAAATTCGGTGCAAAGGTTTTTACTGACGGATTGCAGCATGCCATGAAACTCCCTTACCAGCAATTTGAAGACCAACGAAGTGGTGAAACGCTTTCTGTGCTTACTAAGGTGCGATCTGATGTGGAACGATTCATGACCAACTTCATCAATATACTTTTTGGTGTGATCGTAGGAGTAGTGTTTGTTTTTGTGTATGCCAGTATAAATATCAGTTGGATGGTTCCTGTCGCCTACCTGGTAGGAATTACCGTGTTGACGCTGATCACCAACCTGCTTAGTAAAAAGATAAAGATCATTCAGAAAAATATTGTGGGGCAAACAACTGCGTTGGCAGGTTCAACAACGGAGTCTTTACGCAACATTGAACTGGTAAAAAGTCTTGGCCTGACGAAGTAGCACGTCTAAATAAAAATACTTATAAAATACTCGGGCTGGAACTTACCAAAGTTAAAAGCATCCGAAGCATAAGTTTTATACAGGGCACTTTTGTGAACACTTTGCGCCAGGTGATCCTGTTCATTTTGATGTGGCTGATATTTCACAACAAAATGGATGGGGGGCAATTGATCGTCATGCAGATCTATTCCTTTTTTATTTTTGGGCCATTGCAGGAAATAGGCAACATCTTGCTTTCCTACAGGGAGGCGGAGGCTTCGTTGAATAATTTTCATGCCTTGATGGAGAAAGAACCTGAATCCGAACCAGCCAGGCCGAAACCTTTGGGTAATATTGAAACATTGTCATTCAATCATGTTTCATTCAAACATCAAACCGCATCGCATAAGGCCATCGACGACATCAGCTTCAATGTTAAGATCGGAGAAACGATCGCATTCGTTGGCCCGAGTGGCAGTGGTAAATCAACCCTGATGAAACTACTGGTAGGATTGTATCGCCCCCAGGAAGGGAAGATATTGTACAATAGTTTGGATGAAACCGAAATACATTTTGACGATCTGCGCAACCAGATCGGTTTTGTAACACAGGACACGAATTTGTTCAGCGGCACCATCCGGGAAAATTTGATGTTCGTAAATCCAACTGCTACAGAAGCAGATGTAAATGATGTGCTTGCAAAAGCAAGCTGCACAGGTTTATTGGCAAGGGCCGAAAAAGGATTGGATACAATGATCGGCGAAGGCGGGTTAAAATTATCAGGCGGAGAAAAGCAACGCATATCCATTGCACGTGCACTCTTGCGCAAACCACACCTGCTCATCTTTGATGAAGCAACTTCAGCATTGGATTCACTTACTGAAGAAGAGATCACCAATACCATCAGGGATATCTCCTCACAAAAAGGCCAGATAACGATACTGATCGCACACCGCTTAAGTACCATTATGCACGCCGATCGAATCTATGTGTTGGAGAAAGGCGACGTGGTGGAAACCGGAGATCATGATAGCCTGCTTACTGAAAAAGGATTGTACTATGCCATGTGGAGACAACAGATAGGTGAAAGGAAGAAAGAAGTCGGCTCAATAAAATAACGCTTATGACAGGTATTGATACGCTCGGAATGATCGCCGGTACCATTTCGGCAATAACTTTTTTACCCCAGGTAATAAAAACGTGGAAATCTAAATCGGCCAAGGATATTTCTGTGCTGATGTTTTCTTTTGCAACCATTAGTGTTATCCTTTGGCTTATTTATGGGATACTGATCAACAACTGGCCGGTTATTTATACCAACGGATGTGTGTTGATACTTTCTTTGATCATGGTGTATTTTAAGTTGAAGTTTACTAAGTAATTGAAAATGTATAGTTGATAATGGATAATGTTTTAGATCAAAAGCAGCCTGATGCAATAGCCAACTGTATAAGTCAGAACATCACCAATTATCCATTTTCAATTATCAATTTATTCCGAGTTATCTTTGTGGTATGAATGAACCCCGCCGTCCTCGGCCAAGTTATTTTTGGAGTATCGTTACGATGAAATGCCCTCGTTGCAGGCGCGGGCCGATGTTCAAAGATCCTAATCCTTATCGCAAGTTTAAGCTTTCCCACATTTTTGATATGTATGATAATTGTCCGGAATGCGGACAGAAATACGATATGGAACAGGGCTTCTGGTATGGAACCGGTTACGTGAGTTACGCATTGGCTGTTGCCGTTTCGGTCGCTACATTCCTTGCCTGGCTGGTGATGATCGGTGTATCTACCGATGATAATCGCATCTTCTGGTGGCTGGGAGTCAATGCATTTTTACTAGTGTTGCTTCAACCCTGGCTCATGCGACTCAGTCGGGTGATATATATTCGATTCTTTGTGAGATATGATGAGAACTACGAAAAGACGAAACCAAAAGAATTTGATTCCGCAGATTATTTTAACATTTGTGAAATCAACCCAATCATCTAATCTGTGATTAATCCTCTTTCTTAAAGATATCCGTAAAGATATTCCCCTTACTCAATTCCTCAATATCACTCAATACCAATTCCAGTGCCTTCGTACTCTTATTGATCTCTATCAACGAAAGCAGGATCGACGCCAGTAAAAAGATCAGGCTTGCGGCAAATATCCAGTGCGATAGTTCCATCCATCCGCGGAAGATCACGTACATGCACAATACGCAACACAAAAAACTCATGATACCAAGGCCCTGCATGTAACGAATGAGGTTTATCCTGGATCGGAGATTTTTTATTTGGGCCAAAATATTTTTTTCTTTTCCGCCATGCTGGTATTCGTCGTGCAGCTTTCTTACCAATGTTGCTAAGGAGAGGAAACGATTGGTATAAGCCAGCATGAGTAGGGTGATGGCGGGAAAAAGCAGTGCCGGAGTGTTGATGTTTATTTCTAGCATGATACAAAATAAGTATCTTTTTGATTGCGGGCAAGCTTCGTGTCGGTATTGTCGCAATTGTCGGTATTGTCGCAATTGTCAGTAAAAAGCGGCCAAAAAAAGGGTCTTGCTTTGGTTGTGCTTTGGTAATGCAGTGGTGCTGCTTTGCAAAATGGCCATTTTGCAAAGCAAGCCCAAAGCACTACTACTGCTGAATAACTCCACTACCTCATTTCATCCAAGCTTTTTGCGACAATACCGACTATACCGACATAATTGACAGTATGCTTGGAATCGCTTCCTCCAGGTTGTATCCTTGTCTTGTTCTCTTTTTTTTAAACAATAAAACATAAATACTATGTCAATAAAAGATAGGGTTAAGGCGCCGATCTCGCCTTTTTACAGAAAACTTAGGAATTTTGGATTGGCTGCGGTGACAGTTTCCATTTGAGTGTTAGCACCCCCCGCTATCAACGGTTCTGGTGACGCAGTATTATCGGTCGATAGTTGTTATCGCAGTTTGCAAAAGCAATACCCTCACGCACAGATCAGCAGTTGCATGTTGCCAGGTAATACATCAGAGCCCTCCCTCTTTACTATTTATGATTCATCCTATAAAAATGGTACGGCAGCAATGCAGGTTTTCCTTCATCCGCAAACCGCAGCAATTTTGAAAACAAGAGGAAGCGGCGACATGAAAAGCAATTTTATGAGCTGGCTGAGCGGTTTTCACAGCTCATTCCATTTGGGCAAAACGGGGGAGTGGTTATTGGGATTTTTTTCTTTGATCTTTCTATTAAGTATCATCACGGGTTTGATACTGTACAGAAAAACTATAGGAGCCGTGCTATTATTTAGAAGAAGCGTGTTTAAGAAAGGCAATCTCCATCAATTGATCGGGGTATATGCATTATTGTTCAATTTGATAATCGCTATCACAGGCTTTTGGATGCAGCGTTATGTTTTTAAAAAAGAATTTTATTCAAACGAAAGCTATACGCCGATCTTAAAAACTTCGCCCAACCTGTTCTATGATATCGACAGCTCATTTGGGAAACTGCACGAACATTTTCCAACCTTCAACGCTGCCGTTATTTATTTTCCTCAATCAAAGAAAAGCAAGACTGCTATTTACGGTAGCCTAAGTACAAAATCCTTCATTCATTCAAAGAAGTATGCTGATGTTGTTTTATTAGATAGCATCGGTAATATTGCCAAGACGGCATTTGTAAATGATATTGATCCTTCAAGTCGCTATGACATCATCAATGCGCAGGTACATTACGGAAAGTATGGTGGCTTGCCAGTAAAGATCCTTTATTGTTTATTCGGATTATCAGGAGGCTTGCTGAGTATCACTGGTTCTATTCTTTGGATCAGAAGAAGAAAACGCCGTATTCAGTAAAGACGATCTGCCTCACTATCCGTAACCCACTTCTCCTCAGCCGTTAACAACCGCTTATCAAAATAATTTTAGGTGGTTGATTATAAACAATATATTTGCAACAACGTTACAAAATTTAAATAACCAAACGCCAGGCTTTGCAGCAACTAAGAATAGTATCATTATTGACCGTGATGGTTCTTGTGGGTTTTTATTCCCCTGCCCAGGTTTCAAAAGACAGTACAGCAGCGGATTCCGTGTTATTGAGGCAGATCGAGGAGCAGATGAAGGCCAGCACGGTACAGCCAGCACCGGCACAAACACGTTCTAGCCTTTCGGCAAATCCCGATATCGGTGTTATTGGCGATTTCCAGGGTTCATATATCAGCCGGGGTAAGAAAAATGTGGACGCCTACCTTCATGAAACCGAGGTTTCTTTCCAGGCAGTTGTTGATCCTTATATCCGCGCCGATTTCTTTGTTTCGTTTGGAAGAGACGAGCAGACGGGTAAATATGGAGTGGATGTTGAAGAGGCTTATCTGACATCTTTATCGCTGCCTTATCGCCTGCAACTAAAAGCGGGTAAATTTAAAGAAGCGGTTGGAAGGATCAATCCCGTTCATGCGCATGCATTGCCCTTTATTGACCTGCCGAATGCTTATGTAAATTATTTTGGTGATGAAGGACTCAATGACGAAGGCGTTTCACTAAGCTGGTTATTGCCGAATAAGAAATTTTACCAGGAGTTGATCTTCCAGGCCACATCAGGAAAGTCAGAATCTCCGAGTTTCATGGAGAGTGAGGGCAATCATTTTCTTTATCTCGCTCACCTGAAGAATTTTTTTACGCTGAATGAAAACGCTACACTCGAATTTGGATTGACGGGTATTTCCGGTCCCAACGATTCGGCACGTGTTACAAATATTGCAGCCGGAGATATTACTTACAAATGGAAACCGGTTAAGATGAATACCTACAAATCGCTGACCTGGCAGAGTGAGTTTTTTTATAGCAGTAAGTCTTATAGCAGTGTTGAATCGAGGAAATCGATGGGCTTGTATTCTTTCCTGCAATATCAAATTGCCAAGCGATGGTTTCTTACGGGCCGTTACGATTATGCCCAACAACCTTTTGATCGGTCCATCGTGCAACAAGCGTATTCAGTCACAGCAGGATGGAATGCAACTGAATTTTCAAAGATCGAATTCGAAGCAAAAACAACCGATGATAATATTCAATCAAGATATTACCAGGCATGGTTGCGCTGGATATTTGTGATCGGCGCCCACGGCGCACATCAATATTAATGACCAAAAAATACAACGCCTCAATATGAAAAATAAAATCTTTCTTTTTTTTGCCTTGCTAACAGGAACCTGCATTGCAAGTGTTGCAGGTAATATCAAGGTAGTGACCACAACCACCGATCTTAAAAGCATAACGGAGTTGGTTGGCGGCAATAAAGTATCTGTTACTTCCATTGCAACCGGTTATCAAAATCCACACTTCGTTGATCCCAAGCCGAGTTATATCATCAACTTGTCGAATGCCAATTTGTTTGTTACCGTTGGCCTTGATCTGGAAACAGGTTGGTCGCCGCAATTGCTTAGCAGTTCAAGAAATTCTAAAATTCAAAAAGGTTCTGCTGGATACGTGGATGCTTCTGAGGGCGTGGGCCTGATGCAGGTGCCGGGCTCGCTCAACAGGGGTGAAGGCGATATCCATATTTATGGCAATCCACATTATTGGCTTGATCCGCTGAACGGCAAAGTGATCGCACGTAATATCGCTGATGGATTGGAACGTATCGATCCTGCTGATAAAGCTTACTTTGAAGCAAACCTCCAGGCATTCTATAAAAAGATCAATGATAAGATGGCGGAATGGCAGGCGAAGATGGCGCCATACAAAGGCAGCAAGATCATTGCCTATCACAACGAATGGTGTTATTTTGAAAAACGGTTCGGATTGGAGATCGTTGATTTTATGGAACCAAAGCCGGGTATTCCTCCTTCACCATCACAATTGGTGAAAGTGATCAAAGAAGTTTCGGCCAATCACATCAAGGTGATTATTTCATCGCCTTACTTTACCACCTCTTCGTCAGATGTTGTGGCAAAACAAACCGGGGTTAAAGAATTGACGATGGCAACATCGGTTAATGCATTCGATGGTGTGACTGATTATTTTGCTCTATTTGATTATGATATTGATCATTTGGTGGCGATATTGAAATAAATTTTTGTTGAGATAATAGGAGTGCTCTTATTAACTAAAAACTAAAACTGGCAGATTATGTTTGAGATGTTCCATTTGGATTTCATGGTACAGGCTTTCAAGGTAGCTGTAATAACAGGTGTCCTGTTATCTTTCCTCGGTGTACATGTGGTGGGAAGAGGTATCGTTTTTGTTGACCTCGCACTCGGCCAAATATCTTCACTTGGCGTTGCTTTTGCAGCATTCATTGGCACCGGCGCTACTTCCATTCCATTGATCTTTACGTTATCGGGAGCTTTGTTGATGTCGTTCATCAATATCCGCGACAAGCGTCTCAAACAAGAAGCGATCATCGGTATATTTTACGCTTTTGCTTCTGCGGTTACTGTGCTGCTGATTTCTAAAACAGCGCACGGAGATTCAGATATCCAGGAAGTGTTGTTTGGAAATATTCTGTCTATTACCAACCAACAGATCCAAAACGCGGGCATTGTATTTGGAGCTATCATGTTGGTGCAACTCGTGTTCAGCAAAAAATTCTTCAAACTCACCGAATCATTTGAGAATGGTGAAAATCACCTCATCGGTATTTTCAATATCTGGAATTTTTTGTTTTATATATCTATCGGCCTCGCCATAGTATACGCTGTTAAGATGAATGGCGTGATACCGGTCTTTTCTTACCTTATCATCCCGGCAGTGTCTGCTATCATGCTTACAAAAAATAAACTTGCAGTGATCATCATAGCAATACTTATCAGCTTGCTGGGGGGATTTTTTGGGCTCAATCTTTCTTTTCAAAAAGATTTTCCTGCCGGTTCATCTATTGTAGCGGTGCTTGGCGGAATTTTTATGCTGTGCGCCGCGTTTAAGATTGTAAAGGACGCGGTGATGCGTAAAACAGAAGCGTAATGAGATTTTATAGACTTCAGAAGTTTTTAAAAAACCTCTGAAGTCTATAAAAGCCAGTTTTCAAAAACTGAATTCAGCGACCAATACTTCTTTACTTTCTTTTCCTTTCATCTGCAAGGCAACTACTTTTCTCTGCACTGTTGCTGTTCCATAATGTGTATAGATCTCGGCCATGACGGAGGTAGGGCCGGCAATGCGTTGGCGGGTATCACCATAATAATTGACGATCACTTTGTATTTGCCTTTTAATGTGTTCTTCAACATGAATTGCTCGGGCCCGTATCCTCTTGTAAAATCCCTGGATATCCTTCCGCCGATCTCAGTTTCTCTATGGCCGTAATAACATTTTTCACCATTGGGGTCTATTACCCAAAGATCGACATCAGTATCATTCATATTCCAATTAAGCACAAGACGTACATCGACAGGTATTTTCTTAATAAGATCCTTAGGTATGTTTGAAGTGTTCAGTTGGTTGCCATGCAGTGCGATCAGGTCATTGATCTCGGTAACGATTATCTCTTCAACACCTGGATAAAGATTTCTTATTTGATCATCATAGTTCTTCATGAGTGACAGGTAAAGGGTGTCAAGCGCCTGCTGGAATTTACCGGCGTCAGCTAATGCCAGTGCATAATCCCGGTAGCTTTGTGGATCTTGCGGACGCAACTGTATCACTTTTTTGAAGACCATCACTTCGTCATCAAATCTTTTAAGGCTCTTTAAGCGATAGCCGAGCATTTTATAAGATTCATGGTCATCGAGATTGAGTTCGGCGATATTGCTGAGTATCCTGTACGCTGTGGATGTATCAGCATCCCTAAGGAACATATTCGCTACATCAAAATAGAATGTCGGCTGGTTATTACTTTCGCGAAGCTCCAGGTATTTTTTATACCTGTCTTCTTTTGCAAGCTTATTTAATTCTTCCAGGTAAGACCTGTCAGGAATCAGCTCAGCAATATTTATTTCTGCGGGAGCATTTGAATTACTCCATGCATAAGCTGCCCTACGACTTGCTGTTTCTTTTTCCTCAATTGCCTTTTTTCTGGCAGCTTCTCTTTCCTCGATCGCCCGGCGTTTGTTTTCTTCCTTTTCTTCAATCGCCCGCCTTTTCGCTGCTTTCCATTCATATTCAGCATTCGATCTTGAACTAAGCTTCGAGATATGCCTACCATCGATCACAGTGGGCTCAAGCCGCGAAGAATTGCTTTTGAAATAGACTTTCTTTGAAGCCACATTAACCTTAGTGATAATCGCGTCTGCAATTACCGGGCAGCCGAAATTAGATCCAGGGCCAGGTTGATTGATACATTTATCTTCCTCATCATTAACGCCATCTTTATCTGTGTCGGGAATTGGGCTACCCTGGTAACGGGCAAATCCGAATACATCCGGGCTTCTATCATCGGCATCATTGACGCCATCCCCATCTCTGTCGGTAGCCGTGGGCCTTGGAGGCGGGGGAGTTGTGGACATATTTTGAGGCACAACCGGATTGCGATCTCTTATTACTGCCGTCGCTACCGCATCATCGGCGCGAAGCGACCTGGTGACATTGCCAACTCTCAAACTGTCCCGCTGGGGAACATTACGATCGTAACCAACTACGACCGGCGGTGGGGGTGGTGGAACAACTGTGATGGCGTTATTGGATCTTGAATTTGTTCGCTGATTCCTTATCGGGACATTTGAGGTCACCGAACGATTTTTTACGTCTTTAATAGGTGTGACTGGTTTGAAATCCTTATCCCACCAGGATTTTATCTCAGCAAAATATATTCCTGCTTCTGCCGATTTATCTTTTTCTTTTTCAACAACAATTGATCTTTTAGAAGCCAGCTGCCTTGTATATTCTTCCATCAGTTCTACCGGAGGTTCAATTTCGTAACGTACATAATCTGAAACCAACTCCAACACGATGAGCGAGCTGTTGCGGGTGATGACGGAATATTTTTTTCCCATCTCACTTATTGTAGCCTTATTCTTTTCAAATTGGATGTCGAGCTCCGCGATCTTTTTCTGCGCCCATATTTTTTCAATATTGATAAAATTGGTTCTCTGAAAATTGATATTCATGTCAATTTGCTGCTCAGCAGCAACGGTGGTTCCATAACCGAATAGTAATGTAATGGTTTGGTTACCCGAGCGACTGATGCCCGCT
>Ga0193752_1003322_pt1 | contig 11178 bp, 5 predicted proteins | sample H1c1metaG_FD_144924 | JGI IMG/M metagenome (GOLD analysis project Ga0193752, IMG submission 144924) | Soil microbial communities from a riparian zone of the East river system, Colorado, United States - H1c1 | ecosystem: Environmental > Terrestrial > Soil > Riparian zone | place: USA: East River... | reverse complement strand
GCTTTACCTTGTCCTTAGAACCAAACAAGGCATAGTCTACACAACCACCAAATCCTTTTCCTGTAATCGTCTTGCCCGTCATTTTTCCTTTGTCGGCTTACCCTCCGTTCCGTATTTAAATATTTCCAACCGGAGCTTGCTCACCTCTGATTTCAGCTCCTCCAGGAAAATCGGGCTGACATTATGCACCTGTCCCATATTCACCCCTTTGGCAATCTGGTTGAGCAAACCGGTAAGATTGCCAAGCTGCTGCCATTTCACGCGGCTTACACTTGGGACGGACTTCGTTACATGATTGCTAAGCGCCGCCCGCCTCAAATATTCAGTCGGATTGATATTATGGTTTCTAGCAAGCCTCTCAAGCTCATTAGCTTCCCTCGCGTTTACATACACGCTGAATCTTAAAGTCCTCTTTTCGTCTGAATCAAGTAATTTTCGGGACATGCGAATTCTCCCTAACACGTAAACGATTGGCCTTTCCGGTTTTCCATGAATAAGCGAACTGGCCTAAGCACGTTTATTCACAACTAGCGATTCGAACGAAGTGAGTGAGTCTCAAAAGTAGCAAAAGCGAACAAAGTGAGTTTCAAAAATCGGAGATTTTTGCTCTACTTGCTCCGCATTACGTTTTGCAATCAACAATAGAATTTAACAATATTAAACAGTCAACGTCAAGGAAAGGCGTAGGGGAGTATTTTGAAGACAATAACGGAAATGCGTTGGGGTAATCCGAATCACTATTTTCCAAAGTTTAATGTCCTTTGGGACTTGTAAGGATTAACATTTCTTCATAAAGTGGGCTTTTAGGAACAATGTCCCGAAGGCGTTTCAATAATTCCCCAATTCGATCCACATCCCCGAGTGTATAATATGTTCTAATCGTTTCCGCGAGAAGATAATCAGTACTAGGGGATATTCTAAGTGACGCTTCAAATTCTTCCGCAGCGTCGTCATAAAGTTTGAATTTATGAAAAATATAACCTCGTTCTGTGTGCCGAACTAGGTCGTCATAACTATCCGATTGTTTTAGCTCGTCTTGTAGGCGCCGTTCATCAGAAACGGAAATAATGTCAAAACAAAACCGTTGCTTTTTGGAAAAGCTTTCAGAGGCCACAACAACTTCTATACTTTCTGTTGTGTCCAACTTCTGTTTCTTTTTTAATAAATCTTTAACTATTTCCGAGCTAAAATACGTTTGCTTATAATCGATATTTGATTCCGACCAGATATTATCGACGTTTTTACATTCATTCAGCCAAATCGTTAAGGGAGAAATATTAACGAGTCGCTCACCACTTCTTAATATTTTCCATCTAAACTTAAATGATTCCGGGCGCACCACTCCGACCTCTCTTTCTACAGGTGACAATAATATATCCTTTGCGCCACGGGTTTTAGATCCGGCCGAGATGCTGTCATTTGACGGTGGCCTTCGCTTCAAAAGATTCGGAATAATATAAGTACCCTGAGTAATTGTTCTCTCTGTCTGACCCACCGTGAACGATATAGAACATTTCGAAATACATCCCAGTTCCTGTCCTGCGAAGATCGGCACCTTTTTATCGCCTGCCGGCAATTCCCGTTGAGGTTTACCCGGATCCTTTATGTATGCGCGACCTTTTACTTTGACGATATTACCGACCGGCTTTTTAGAATCATCCTGACAATAAACAGTACAATGGAACAAAAATATGAATACTAGCAAAGGGAAATATTTCATTTGGGGACTCCTCATTTACAATCGCCTTTTATCGCATCATCTGCTTAATATCGTGCCAATCTTCTTTTCCAACAATGGATGAATTAACAGACCGATTATTACAATCAGAAAATCAAACCATATAATGCCGGCTTCGCGAACCAGGATAATTCCGCCGACAAATACTAAAATGATAACCGCAATAAATGCAATCCATTGTTTAAGGTGCCAGTTGTAATCGTTATTTTTCCGATTACGATACCGAATTAGGGCGACGAATATTAAAAGGAAAACCGGCAAAAGTATGTCTATCGATATTCGCGCTTTATGAGTAAATTCGTACAGCGGAAATTTAACTAACGAATAAACGGCAGACGCTTGAAGTAATACTCCCGGAATATCTTTATCTCGTCCGATTACTGGAATCAAATCCCTAGTTTCTCGGATTCTCCCAATAACCACTAGTTTGTCTTTAAAATTTTCTTTATGCTCGTATATAGAGGTGGGTGAAACTGTTGCAAGACTTTGTGATTCAATAGCCTCTAACATACTATAATTAACGAGCGATTTAGCGACGGTAAATTCGCTTTGATCGAGATTTTCTATTCGAGAAGGATAGGCATTGATTTCTTCAAGCATCGGTGCCAGCAAATAATTTGGTGCAGGAAGAGTTTCCCTATAAGTCTGAGCTAGTGCCAAGCTGAGACTTGGAATAACTTCTTTAGAGTCCGGGGGTCTGGTCCATAATATAACTTTGTTGGTATTTGGAAACTGGAACCGCATCCCGACCGCGAGGCTTTTATACTTATCCAGCCCAAGCCACGCATCAGGAGGCGACTCGATCGATCTTTCGACTCCGAGGAAAATTGGTATTCTCTGTTCTTCTTTAATAGTTAAACAGGTATTAAAAAAATCCGGATCACGATCATCTTGCCAACCACCCTCATCTTTCGGTGAAAAATCAATGTCCAAAGCAATTGCTTTTGGATTTGTTTTAACTAACGCTTGAAGAATGTCCTGAAGCTTGTCCCGTGGTGTAGGATGTTCATCGGTACCGCCCTCCAATTTGCCTATGTCTAGTACAATTACAGGCATCTGTACCCTTGAAGCAAAATCTGGTAAATAAGACTGGAGCATCTCATACCCGTACAATTCTAACCGCTGCCCCGGGCCTGTTTGTTCAAAAACAACCTTTACTCCCAGGAGAATAAGTGTGGTAAGGAGCCCAACTCCAATAAAAACGAAAGTTTGAAAAATAGGCTTTGTGTTCATAAAATCCTCCAGGTATCCAGAATTTTTGCTAGAAATATAAACGTTCCTTTTGGGGTTATTAGATTAATGCCAATTACCAAACAGGATGAAAGGAGCCCAAAAGTATGGATGGGCATACGGTTTTGAAGCGTCGCGCCTATACGGCTTCGCATATTTGGCTTCCACAAACACAACCCCATCCTCATTTTTGGAGGGATATTCCGTTCCTTCGGGCAGTATTTTTATCGTGGTCGAGTTCTTACTTCCCTTTATAGCATTATTGTTGGTCCGAGCCGGTATTTTCTCTTTTCCGTCGATCATCGCCAACTGCGCCCGGCGTAAGGCTTCCGCTTTTGTCTCCTTTGTAGGGTTTCGTTTTCGTTGATAAAAGTCCCGCAACAGCCAATATGAGCTGTCATCCCTCACTCTCCAGAGTGTCGCCATTACTGCGGCCGCGCCTTGTCTCTGTGCCAATTCCGCGAACCCATCTACCTCCCGGCCATCCGAGTTGGCCCACTGTGCCGCCGTTTCGCAAGCGGAGAGTGTCAACAGCTCCACGCCCTGAAACAAACTCATTTTCTCCTTCATCTCGCTTAACGGAAAGACTGACCCGTCACCCATGTATAAGAACGATCTTTCCGCGTCACCTGGCGAGAAATAGAAGTGGCTGGATATATGGACAAGCGGCCGGTGCTGCTTCAATGCAGCTATCATAGATTCACGCGTAAACTTCTTATCGGTAAATATATCCCCATCGAAAATACCGCCACTCGCATCATTTATCTTAAATATCGCATTCAATTCTTCCACCGTGTTCGGCAGCGAATCGAACGGGTATATCTTTTGTAAATATTCAACATTACCCCCTTGAGAACTTCCAAACCCTACACCCGTCCAACTCGGACTTACCGGCCGCGTCCAACGTTCGGTATCCGCCCGGGTAAACACCACGTTGTTATACCGTTCAGCCAGGTACTTCTTTCCGTCATAAAGAGCACCCACCGGTAAGTAACGAAGATTCCCGTCTAAAGACCACAATATCGTTTTCGTGTCCCTCGGCAATTTGTCTTTTATGGGCTTGAAGATCAGATCGTAGAGCTCCCTTGATAAGGGTGCCGGGTCATATTCATCCGACTGCAGCAATGCCCATAATTGACGGGCCTTGTTGTTTAAGCTATTAGCATCAATTGATGAAGGAACGCTAATTATTTCATAGGGAGTAATGATCAAAGTATGGAATTCGTTTTTTTGTACAAGAGTGTAAACGGCTACTGTTTTATGTTCCATTTTCAGCAGAACTTTCTGCATTTCGCGCGTGTCTGCGACATCGGGCGATTTGTCTTTAACAACGTCCGGAGACTTGCCAAATTCGATTTCAACTTGCTTGGCGACTTCCAAAAACTGTTGCGTTTTCGTTTCTAATTCTGTTTCGAGTTCCACGATTTTCATCGACTCGTCTGTAGTTGGCTTTCTGTTTCCGACATCCCGTTCGAGCCTCTCAATTTGTATTCCTAAGTTACGGATTTCTTTGCACACGTTTTCATAACGCAAAGTTAAGTCTGCCTCCCGCACCGTCTGAGAAAGCGGCATAGGCGTTCTTATCTTCTCGGAATTAAAATCAAAATATTGTTGGTCCTTGAACGCATTGAGAGTTTGTTGAGCTTCGGCGAGTCGTCCTTGTTGAATAAGGAGAACAGTAAGATTACGATAAGTCGATTCAACTGATGTCAGAAAAGTTTTTTGGAGTTCATTATCCAAATTTTGATTGTTAAACCGTTGCAATTGATAAATATTCGCAGCAAGTTTCCCATAAAAAACCCCCAGGCGTGTTCGCTTCTGTTCATACAAGGCAAACATAATATTGTTTAAAGTAGACGCCTCACCGATCGTGTCTCCTACTTCCCTTAAAAGAGGCAATGCCTGAAGGTAAAACTCAATTGCCTTTTGTTTGTCTCCCATTCCGGCATATATAATGCCGATTCCCGTTAGAGTTCCTGCTCGACCGGATTTATCCCCTATTTCCGTCAAAAGAGGTAAAGCCTCATTATGATAATCCAGCGCTTTTTGCTTATCACCCAGGTCAAAGTACAATATGCCGATATTACTGAGGATCCTGGCGTGACCTGATATATCTCCTACTTCCTCCAAGAGTGGCAATGCTTGAATGTAAAAGGTCAGCGCTTGTTCCTTGTTTCCTGATAATTTATGCATAAGGCCTAGACTATTAAGGGTTCTAGCCTCACCCGCTTTATTTTTTGCCGCCCTCCAAAGTGGTAGCGCTTCGGTGTAGTTATCGAGCGCCTTTTGCCAATAACCTAAATCCACGTACACGGACGCGATATTACTAAAAGTAGTAGCCTCACCGAATTTATCTTGTAGTCCCTCCCAGAGAGGCAAAGCTTCGTTATAGTTTTTTAGTGCTTTTTGCTTATCGCCCACCGCCTTGTATATTAGGCCGATATTATTTAAAGTGGCTGCTTCAGTTGATTTGTTTCCACCTTCTCTCAAAAGAGGTAAAGCCCGAACGTAATAATCCAGTGCTTTTTCTCTATCGCGTAAATCTAAATATATTGAGCCTATGCTGCTAAATGCGGTACCTTCCCCGCGTTTATTACCGACTTTCTTAAATAAGACCGACGCTTGGGTGTAAAAATCGATTGCCTTTTGCTTATTGCCTAAGGATTTGAGTGTTGCCCCGACGTTGCTTAGCGCGGTGGCTTCATTATCAAAATCGTTTACGAGTTTCCAAAGCAACGAAGCTTCATCGAAATAGCCGAGTGCCTTTTGAGGCTCGGAACTTAAGAGCAAGATACCAATGCTGTTGCGCACAATAGCTTCATTTGACTTGTCTCCAATTGTTTTCCAAAGGGGTAAAGCGTCGTTGTAATAATGCAGCGCTTTCGGGCGGTCACTCAAAAAGGTACTAATTTTTCCTAAAGCTGTTAGTGTAATTGCCTCATTCGTCTTATTTTCCAACGCACCAAACATCCTTAAGGCTAGGGAGAACATTTTTAATGCTTGCCGAGAGGATTCAATTTCTGTTTTATTTTGTAACTCAAGGCCATACATATAGTATGCAAGGGCGATTTTCCCAAACTCAGTATTTAGTTGCTTTTCATCTTCTAAATTTTTCAATTCCGAGTGGATACTCTTTGCTTTACGATAATGTTCTATTGATACGTCCATTTTTTGAAGGTACGCAAATAGCACACATAAACGGCCAAAACTTAAAGCTTCGTCCTGCTTAATTTCTAGCTTCTGATAAAGAAACAAAGCTCTTTCGTGAGCAATAATAGCTTTCTCCATTTCTCGTAAACTCTGGCGGCAATAACCCAGGTTGGTTTGAGTTAGTGCTTCGGCATAAACATCTCCAGCCTCCCGCCATAATTTGCTCGCCCCTTCATATTTTTCACATGCCTGCTTTATAGACTCAGCGGTTGTTGTCCGATAAAATTTCAACCCTTCGTGAAAAAGTATTTCGGCTTCAAGTCGTTTTATATACTTCTCTGTCGGAACGCGGGACAAATAACTTTTGATCTTATATCTTCCCGCGGTTACATCGGTTTTTAGGGACCTTATGTTCAGAAGGTACTTTCCGTTCGTTTTAGATATATATGACAAGGATTCTTCACCCTTTGATTCGTTCGGCCGGTCCCGTTCTACGAGGATTTGGCCATTAGAACCAGTCATTGAGAGCACAACATCTATGCCAAGTTGTTCTACATCCACGTGAAAGTACTCTCCCGTCTTGAGAACCACCTCGTACAAATCTATTTCCCCTCCTTTTAAGGTTTTCTCATGCGCGCTGTTATGACGTAGGGTCTTTACTATGCCGGTCCTTCGATGCTGGCCGAATAGAGGGACACTTGGAAAAAGGAATACGAAAATGAGACAGATAATCGAAACAGTATTTAATCGAACCTTTGGCAATTGATATGACATTTATTTGTATTCGTTTCTTTTGCGTACGCTCTAAACGGATGCGGCTATGGCTATCGCATTAGCGCCAATTGCCGAACAGAACAAACGGAGCCCAAAAATAAGGATGCGCGTACCGTTTTGACAAATTACGATGATACGGCTTGGCATATTTTGCCTGGACAAAAACGACTCCGTCCTCGTTCACCCGTGGATATTCTTCTTCTCCCTGTAATACTTTTACTATGGTCGACCGTGCACTACGCTTTCGCGTTTTATTAATCGACCCTGCCAAGGGCACTATCTTCGATTCTCCGCGAATCAGCGCCATCTGTGCCTGACGCAGCGCCTCAGCCTTAGTTTCCTTTTTGGGATCTTGTTTTCTTTGATAAAAATCGCGCAGCAACCAGTAAGAACTATCATCCCTGACTTTCCACAGCGTTGCCATCACGGAGGCAGCGCCTTGTCTCTGAACCAATTCCGCAAATCCGTCTACTTCTCGCCCATCCGAGTTGGCCCATTGCGCGCCAGTTTCACAAGCTGACAGGGTTAATAGCTCTACGCCGTTAAATAGATCCGGATACTTTTTCATCTCACTGACCGGGAAAACCGTGCCATCTCCCAAAAGCAGAAATGAGCGTTCTTCGTCGCCCGGGGAAAATTCAAAATGACTTGATATATGAACAAGCGGACGACGTTGTTTGAGACTGGAAAGCATAGCCGAACGTGTAAATTTCAGGTCAGCAACTATGTCCCCGTCAAAAATTCCGTTCTTCGCTTTAAATAGCACATTAAGTTCTGCGGCTACACTCGGTAAAGACTCGAAAGAATAAACACGATCCAAATACTCGATCGTTTGACCGCGCGCGGTGCCCAATCCGATACCTGTCCAATTCGAACTGACGGCTTGGGTCCAGCGTTCGCTATCCCCGCGGGTAAAGACAATATTGTTATAACGTTCAATTAAATATTTCTCACCGTCGTACAAGGATGCAACCGGTAAATATCGAAGATTACCATCGAGAGACCACAAAATCGTCGCGCCAGGAGGCAACACTTTCTCTAGCTTGTCTTCGCTAATTAGTTTGTCCTCAATTGGTCTGAAAACTATGCCGTAAATCTCTTTTGACAGGTATTTGGGATCGTATTCCTCCGATTGCAGCAATGCCCACAATTGTTTTGCCTTATTATTAAGTCTGTCTCCTGTTATCGGAGCCGAACTTACAACAGCCATTTCGTCAGCCGTTACGATCAGGCTATATAAACGATCTTTGCCGACAAGAGTATATATAACGATCGTTTTACTTCCGATATCTCGCAGAATTGACTGCATTTTGCCTGTGTCCGCAATGTAAGGCTCCTTATCTCTAACGGCGTCCGGCTTTTGATTAAATTCATTCTCGGACTGCCGGGTTAAAGCAAGATATTCGTCTCTCGCGACCTTCAAATGGTCTTCGAGATTGTGAAGAGTTCTGGAGTCCTCCTGGTTGGGTTCTTGATACCCGATCTTTATCTTCAGAATTTCGATCTGTCTTTTGATCCCGCCGATCCGATTGCCGATGGCTTCAAAACCTGAATCAAAATAGATTTCACGTGGTGTTAGCGCCAGCGAAAAACCTTTCGTCGCAAGGCGATCGAAATCAAATTGTTGCTGATCTTTGAACGCATTTAGAGTCTGGTGGGCTTCGGGTAAGCGTTCCCGTTCGATCAATAAGGTCGCAAGATAACGATAGGAACTTTCAACCGATTTAAGGAAAGTTTTTTGGAAGTCTTTATCCAATCCCAGATTTTTATCACGCAGCTTCTGAAGTAAATTAACGGAGCGTTTTCCGTAAAGAATCGCAAGCCGGGGATTTTTAAGGTCGTCCCAGACAACCATGATATTGTTAAGAATTGTCGCCTCTCCAGAGATACTCTCAACTTGCTTCCAAAGCGGTAACGCTTGATCTTCGTAGTAGTAAAGTGCTTTTCGTTTCTCGCCCAAGGCCGAATACACTCGGCCAATATTATTGAATGTTGTAGCAATTCCGGTTTTGTCTTCGACCCCCTTCCAAAGAGGCAGTGCTTGATTTTCAAAATAATCAAGAGCCTTTCGAAAGTCGCCCAGATCGAAATATACGCTTCCGATATTATTGAGAGTAACGGCAATACCTGCTTTTTCCTGAGACGATCGATAAATGGGTAACGCTTGCTTTTCGTAATAATCGAGAGCTTTTTGCTTGTCGCCCAGTTCGTCGTATATATCACCAATATTATTAAGCGTTGCCGCAATACCGGATTTGCGTCCGCTTTTTTTCCATAGCGGTAATGCCTGCCTCTCGCAATAATCCAACGCTTTTCTTTTCTCGCCCAGGGCGGAATATATAGAACCGATATTAGTGAGTGTGGTGGCGATTCCGGTTAGGTTTCCGACTTCCGTATACAATGGCAAAGCCTGATCTTTATAATATCCAAGCGCCTTCTGCTTTTCTCCCAGATCGGAGTACAGACGGCCGATATTATTAAGAGTCGTAGCGATATCGGACTTTTTCCCGCTTTCTATAAATAGAGGTAACGCCTGTTTTTCATAATAATCCAACGCCGTATACTTTTCACCCAACGTCGAATATACGCTGCCTATATTGGTAAGAGTCGTTGCAATACCTGAATTGCTCTTGAGCTCTTTCCACAACGGCAAGGCACGTTTTTCATAGTACTCGAGTGCTTTCCGCTTTTCGCCAAGTGCCGAATACACGCTGCCGATACTATCGAAAGTCATGGCCATGCCCGACTTTTCTCCGATTTCTACATATATCGGTAATGCCTGTTTTTCATAGTAATCGAGTGCCTTCAGTTTCTCTCCCAAATCGTCCCATACGGTACCGATATTGACCAAGGTTGCCGCAATGCTGGACTTACTCTCGGGGCTCCATAATCGGAGAGCATGTTCGTACTGCTCGAGGGCTTTTTGTTTTTCGCCCAAGTCAGAATATACACTACCAACATTATTAAGAATTGTAGCGACACCGGATTTGTCATCTGCATTTTGATAGAAAGGCAGCGCATTATTATAATAAACAAGCGCAATTTCCTTTTCACCAAGATCATCATTGATCCGTCCAAGGGCTACCGAGGCAAAAGCTTCGTTTTCGGCATCTTCAAGCTCTCGATAAAGCACTTGCGCAATCTTGAAAACCTTTAACGCATTCACGTACCCCGTTTCTCCTTGCTGAAAAAAGCCGCGACCCGTTTCTAAGTACGCTTCTGCGATCGTGGTTAATTCGGTGCGCACCTCATTTTCACCTACGGAATCTTTCAAGGCACGGTAGATCATTTTTACTTCGCGATATTGGGCTAAAGCGGTGTCGGGATTAAGCAAAAGTGCATTTAATAGGCATAATCTGCTCAGGCTGGAAGCCTTACCTTCTTGATTGTTTACTTGTCTATAAAGCAATAAGGCTCTTTCATAAACTTTTATGGCCTCTTCTCGTTGCCCCGAATTTTCTTCGACATAGCCTAAAACTGTGTAAGTCAAGGCTTCTGCATATTTGTCGCCCGTGTATTGCCACAACGTTGCCGATGCTTTGGCTTTCACGCGAGCTTGCATATCAGATTCCGTTTTTCTTTCTTGAGCCAATCCCAAAGCGTTCTGAAAAAGCTTTTCGGCCTCGGCTCGTTGTTTGTCTTTTATCGTCGGCGCTCGAGGTCGGGAACTTCTTATTATATATTCTCCCGATACGGCTGCTTGGGGCGAGGAGGCTACGTGGAATTGAAGTCCTTCATTTTTTAGTGATATAAATGAAAGGGATTCCTGACCGTTTAATCCATTTGGTCGATCACGCTCCAAAATAACTTTACCTTCGGAATTAATTATTAAAAGCGCAACATCGATACCGATTTGTTCCACTTCGACATGAAAGTAATCTCCTTTCTTTAAGATGAGCCTGTATGAATGCTTTTCACCCACTTTTAGCTCAGTTTTGATTTCCTTATTTGGGATCAGAAAACGTATTTCGTCGCTTTTTAGATCTTGACCAATCGTCCCGGTGGTAAACGACAAAAATAATAGAAATAAAATTGGCAGCTTATTAGTCATGTGGGATCTTAACTCTCCGGTTTATATTCTTCTCTGCGTTCTAGCGACTGTTTAAAACAGACGCCTTAAAAAAAATTAGATGATCATAAATGTAATCAGCGCCAATTACCAAACAAGACGAAGGGAGCCCAAAAATATGGATGGGCGTATGGTTTTGAAGCGTCGCGCCTATACGGCTTCGCATATTTGGCTTCAACAAACACAACCCCATCCTCATTTTTGGAGGGATATTCTA
>Ga0193752_1003321_pt1 | contig 11179 bp, 9 predicted proteins | sample H1c1metaG_FD_144924 | JGI IMG/M metagenome (GOLD analysis project Ga0193752, IMG submission 144924) | Soil microbial communities from a riparian zone of the East river system, Colorado, United States - H1c1 | ecosystem: Environmental > Terrestrial > Soil > Riparian zone | place: USA: East River... | reverse complement strand
CACGTCCATAAAAATTCACGGTTTTCGGAACGTCTTCGACGACAACGTGTGCGCCTCGGAATTCGAGCGTGGGCTTTGATGCGGGTGGTTCCGCCTCTGCCACGGTACTCGCCGCGGCGAGAAGCGATGTCGTTGCGACGAGGCTCGCGAGGATGCCTTGGAGAGGTGTCATGTTTGTGTTCTCCGTCGAGAATGTACCTAGCAGCGCGGAGAGCTCGAGTATTGAAGATTTCGGCCAGTAACTGGTTGCACTCCCCAGCGTTCTTGGGCTACCGCCGAATCGCCTCGTAGACTGCGATTGGTCGCACGCCAGTCTCTACTTCCACCGACCACTTGCTGAGCGAGACGCGCCAGCCGCTCGCTTCCATCGCTTCGAGCATGGGCAGACTCTGCGAACGCAACGGGTCGGAAAACAGCACCTTGCCGCCGGGCGCGAGGTAGTCGTCGCAGATCGCTCGCAGGCGATCGTGCATGGTTGCGGCGTAGAGGACGTCCGATCCAAGGATCAGCTCGAACTGCGTGTCACTTTGGAACGTGTCCCATTCAGCGCCGCGAACTTCTACGGTCGTTGCGCCGTTACGCTCTTTGTTTCTCGCGCACAGATGCAGCGCAATCTCGCTCCGATCGATCTGCAGCACATGAGCACCCAGCGTGGCGGCAACGATGCCAGGAATACCGGTGCCCGCACCAAGCTCCAGCACGCGTTTCCCTGGCAGCGCGTCGCCCCCCACAAGTAGTTCGTGCGCGAGTGCGATTGATGCGGGCCACAGCATCGCGCCATACGGCAAGCGACCGCTCTCGCGATCGAGATATTGCATTTCCTGTTCGACCGTGAGCACTGCGCCGGTGTGCCAGAACGACCAGCTGCGACCGCCGACGGTCAGGCAGTATTCGCACAGCGCAAAGTCACCAATTGTCGTGGAGAGCGAGGGAACGGTCACGCGGCGTTAGTAGCGCACATGGGCGCGGCGCGCTCGAATGAGCTTGCGGCCTTCGTCAGCGCGCGCCGTGTTCCCGCCGCCAACGAGCCACGCCTTGCGCACGTCGAACCGTCGCTCGTCCGATTGTATGCCAGTGCGGCTTGGCATATACGCGGAGAACTATGGGGGACGACCGAACAGGACTCGCATCGACCGGTAGAACGCCCGAGAATCCACCAGGAGGTGTTACTGGGGTACGCATACGGCTGCCTAACCTCGAAACGTTTCTCGGCCTTGCAGGCAATGCTCTGGCAGCGCAGGCGGTGCGTCTCAGCGAGAATCAAGTCAATCTAGCTCGACCGATCTTCGAGTCGTCCATTGACTACGCACGCGTGCGAATCGTTAGTGCTGCGATCGGCAACTCTCCGACGACTCTTGGAAATTATATCCGGGTCGATCCGCGTCAGACCCTTGCCGACTACACTTTGATCCACGAGCTGACACACATTTGGCAGTTCCAGACACGAGGCACGAGTTACATATCGAACTCGTTCTGCGCACAAGCTGTCGCTGCCATCCTCGAAGGCGACCGAAATGCAGCGTACCGCTTGACCAAGTCGCAGCTGGGAGCGGCGCCTTCGATCTACGCACTTTCGGCAGAACAACAAGCAGTGTTCGTGCAGCGCTATTTCGCACTGGAAGGAATGCGCCAAGATCCAAAGTGGAAGCAGTTCATCGGCGAAGTGCGTGCTTCGCGGCCGTTACCGGCTTCGACGTTTCAAGAGCAAGCGGTTGGTATACCGGTCAAGGGGCACTTCGAAGAGTCATCATCTCCCAGCGTCATGCCTTGGCTGCGCATTGAATTCTAGTGGCCGGACTGGGCTTCGCGCTTCAACCTCGCAGGCATGAGCGGCGCCATCCTGTCCACGAGCCACGCGCCCTGCCTCGTGCTCAATGCGATTCGCCAGGTGCTTTCGCAGCCATCATCGTATGCCAATGCCACATCGACTGCTCGTGTCGCTCCGGAGTCATGCACCGCAAGCACCTCTATTCTCCACAACGTGGCTGACTGTCCCGTTGCCGCTGAGCTTCGTCGGACACCTTCAGGTCCTCGATACAGAGGCACCGTATCGGAATCAATCAGGTGCTGCTGCACTGCCGGCCAATCTTGCCGGGCTAGTGCTTCAATAAATTCCAACGTCGCAAGCGCGGCTGGTTCAGCGTTCGCTTTTGGTTCAGGCCAAGGTCGCATGCGAAAGTCGACGAGCGTCCGGCTGCAGGTGTCGAGGTCTCGCTCCTCGGGGAGTAGCCCAACGCGAGACGCAACGACTCGGACACGGCCGCACGCTTCGCTCCAAAATCGCATCCGTCCCTGACTATCGGTCTGGCCAGAGTGCAGATCGGCATCGACACAAACGTCTCGATCAAACGACGACACACGGACTGCTGTTCCTCCGGGGGAAAGTAGTGCGGGAATCTCACTACGGATCGCTAAGTTGGTGGATTGGCACGCAACGCAGAGCACGATGCCTGAGGCGAAATGCGTACGGACAGGTCGGAGGGCAATAAGCACTTCGCGATGGAACCCAACTTTGCGGCAATCTAAAAGGGGCGCGCGACCTTTTCAGACTACCGCAAGGAGTCGATGTGTCGTTCTGAGGTGCAATGACCGGGCCTGAGAGCGCGAGCGCTTCCACATTCACTCGCGCCGCCCTGATCACGATAGTTGCAACAACAGCAATGTTCGTGGCTGTGGTTGCCGCGGGCGCGGGTGGCCCGGTGCTCGACTTTCCCGCGGGTCGCTTGGTGCACTGAAGTTTTTCAGCATTGATCGCGAACTCGTGTACGCCTACGGCGCGCCACCTCTACGACGAATCGCGAGCCCGTCGCTACGCTCACTGCACTGAAATCGGAAGCGCACAGAGATGGGGCGAGCGACGCGACAAGAGACGGCGGGGCGAGCGAAGGCGCTGGTTCGAAGCACTCGCGGTCGATCATGAACGCACGCTCATCGGCATCGTTTCATCGGCTTTGTTATACGACGCAACGCCGCTACCGAGCTGAAACGCCACACTGCATCGTAACGCCGCGCTCGCTGTCTCTAACGACTAGTCGATTTGGTCTGCGCGTCCACGCTTCGCAGATCGATCGGAGCTTGGACTAAATGAACTGTCAGTCATATCGACTAAAACACTAGCCACAGTCGATGACAGGCGATGAAGTTTCGCGACGTAAGCGCAGACACGTGCTGTCTAAGCACATGACTTGTGTCACTGTCAGCTACGAAGCTGATTTCGTCACCGGTTTCTCACCACCACGGCGGGGCACCATGCTGACACTAACTACACTCTCGCTTCCGAAGCGTCGAAGCTTCGTCGATCAGTCGCTACTCGACGCGCTCCACCGCAGAACACTGGAGCTATGCGAACACGTCGGAATGATCCGCGCGGATCGCATGAGCCTTCGCAAGTTTCGCGCGGGACGCTTCGAGCTGCTGACTTCACTCGTGTATCCGGACGCCGATCTCGATCAACTCACGATCTGCAACGACTTCATCACGTACTTGTTCTACGTGGACGATCAAGCCGAAGAGGACGAGGCGTACGGCAAGCATCCCGAACTGCTGCAACGCTATTTCCAGTCGCACTTGGCCGCCTTGCACGATGGCGCGCCAGTGCCCGATGACGATGCCGCGGGCCGGCTGCTGCTGGACATTCGCGCCCGCTTGGCGTCTCGCGCCTCGCACGCCTGGCTGAAGCGGTTTGCCGACGATGTCCAGACCTACTTGCTGCATGGCACTCTGGTGGGCGCGCGACACTGGACCGCCGGCACCGTGCCGAGCGTCGAAGCGTATGCGGCTCAACGCCGCTGGGATTCGGCCGTGCTGTGCACGCAGGATTTGATCGAGATCGCCGGCGCAGGGGAACTTCCCTCGCGTGTGCTCCGGCGGCCGGAATGGGTCCAGCTGCGGGATTTGTGTACGAACGTCGTGGCGTTCACCAACGACTTGGTGTCGTACCCGAAAGAAGTCCTGCGTAACGGCAGTCCGAATAATCTAGTGCACGTGATCGCCACGCACGAAAAGCTGTGCTTGGAAGATGCGATCGAGCGGGTGATCGAGATCATCAACGACGACGTGGCACTGTTCGAGCGGGTCGCGACGAGGCTCGCGAGCCGCGGCGCAAGAATGGACGCGCGCTTGAACCACTATCTCGCCGGGCAACGCGCCTGGATGTTCGGCAATCTGCACTGGTCGCTCGAGACAGGTCGGTATTCTGATCCAGAATCGCCGTTCATAGAGCTACGCAGTGGCACTCATTCTGTCACGGCCGGCGCGAGAGTCGCGTAGGTGATCGTGAAGGGTGCAACTTGAACGCCGATTTCTCCGAACTTCGCCTCGGGCGAGTCATCGACTCCGGCGAAACCAGCGATGCTCGAAAACCCGGCAGGCACTCCTAGCAGGCCGCCGATACCGCTCTCGTCCGTCGCGACTGCGGAATTGCTGATGACGCCGTCGCTCACGTACAAAATGGTCACGTGGTCGTCGTTGCGCGAGGTCATGCCGAAGCGCGCCCCCGGAGCCGGCTTGTCGTCGCAGTCTCGCGCCGTGATGAAGACGTTGCCCGTCGTCGGATCGACATCGCCACCCGCCGCTTGAGTCAGACTCAACGCTGCCGAAGTGGGAATCAGCGGAAGCAGCAATGGCTCCGCGAGGTCGGCTCGAACCGGGGGATTGAAGAAGAGCATCGATGGCGAATACGTGGGTAACCTGCAGCGATCGTCTGGCTTCGCCGGATCGCAGCCGGCCGTGAGGCCGCACAGCATTGCCGCCCCGGGACCGAACACGCTTTCGTCGGTGCACAGCGCGGTTGCAGATCTGATCTGCAGGTAGCCGTCGAATCCGACACCGAGATCGCCACCGGTAGGCACAGCGAAACTGAAGTCACCAGCGACCTGTTCGATGTCCTTGCGAATCGGGTCCGCGCAGTTCACGTCGCGCTTGTTGCACAGCGACGCCGTGAGCCCAGTCACGGCCTCGCTGCAGTTCGAACTCACGAAGTTGCACACGTGCACGCGCACGAGTGCCTTGTCCTTGGCGGGTGGTTCCGGCTCCATCGGCGTTTTCACGCAGCGCCACGGACCGGTCTCCACCAGCTGCGGATTGTCGGCAAGCTCTAGGACGTTCGCGCATGCTGCCAGTTCGATCAACGTGATCGACGCGGCTGCTAGCATTAGCTTGGTTCGCAACATAGGCACCTACCACCGACCGGCGAGTTGAGTGCCGAGGACACTTGGACCTGTCAACGGTGTTAGTGACAAGTTCGCCACCTTGCGTTCGGTTTCGTCATCCGAAGAAGCAATCAATAGCGTCACTATGCCGAGGGTCGACAACACCCCCCCGGCGATGAAACCGATCGTGGAGATCGTCGCAGCACTCGTCGCATCGCGTGACGCATCGAGGCCCCGTTGACTGCGGCATGCATTGCCGTCGCAGGACTGCTCCGCAACCTCGTCGTCGGACTTTGCCGCCAAGCCAAATCCGCCTCCGATGCCCAATCCTGTCACCCCCGCCGTCAGCGCCACGATGCCGAGCACATGCAAGCCCGTGATCCCTTCTTCGCGCGCATTCGAGCGGGGCGGCACTCGAGTGTCGCTACTGGACGGTGCGCTTGCAGGCAGCTCGGCTCGCTTCCCAGCCGGAGGTGTCTCCGTGCTGATGGCTTCCAGCTCGAGCAGCTGAGAGAGGCGCTCGTTAGTGGCACGTAATCGCGTTGGTTCCGCGCCGGGATCGCGTACGTAGCGGCGATAGTAGTCGATCGCGAGTTGGCGGTCCTTTAGCTTACCGTCGTAGATGCGCGCGAGGTTGTACAACATGTCAGCCGTAGGTGATGTGTCCAGCGCTTTCAGGTAGAGCGCGACGGCCGCGGAGTAGTCTTTGCGCGAATAGGCCTCGAACGCATCAGCGGCGTAGCCTTCGGCACGGGCGACGTCGCTCGCGCTAGAGACGCCTTCGGCACGTGCACGTGCACGCAGTGAAGCTGGTGCGGCGCACATCGAGCCGACGACGACACCCACGACGAGCCACCGATGCATGGTCATAACTGCCCTCACGTTGTTCGATCACTCGATCACACGCACACGTGCCTGATCGTCATCCACGATGCGAACCTTGGGTTGTTGCAGCTCGACGACGCTGACATAGGGCGCCTGCACAGTGACGCTGTCGTCGCTATTGCGATCCGAGTCGACGGTGCTGACCTGAGCGTTCACGCGCGGCTGCCACGCTGCGACGACGCTCTTCCGCGGCGGCCTGCGCAGTGTCAGCGGTTTCGATGCTGCTGCGAACGCTGAACGATTGGTCGCGGTCGCGGCGACCACCGGCGCAACTTCATCCGGCACCAACTCGAGCACGCGCTGGGGTGCTTCGTCGCGAAACCAAAGGCTGCGCGTGACGAAGCCCTCGGCAATCGCACGCAGCTCGTGTGTCGTGTCGTCGTCGAGTAAGTGTGCCGTGTAGTGCCCGACGGCAACTTGTTTCTCATCGAGCAGCAACACAGCCGTTGCCGGCGTCACCTGCACATCGACATCGATATAGCGCGCGCTGCGAGTAGGCATGGGCGGCGCAGTGGCTGGCGACATCGTCGTCGTTCCTCCGCCCGATGTAGACTGGACCAGCCAGATGCCACCGAGCGCGAGCAGCGCCGCACCGGTCAAACTCAGCAGCTTGCGGTGGCGCTTCGCGAACGGCGCGGCGGCCGTAGCCTCGGACTGTGGCGCCTCGAGCTTCGGCCAGTCACGCGCAAACCGTTCAGTCGGTTCGCTCGCTGCAGCCTTCAGCGGCGACTCCGCTGCTGCCGGCTGCGGGATCGGAAGGGGCGGCGGGGACGACTTCAGAGTGGACTGCGGCGCGAGTGGCCAGCCGGCGACGGCAGACTGCTCGATCCGCATCGGCAGCGGCGGTACAGATGGGCGGAGAGGCTGCGATCGACGCGGCGTCAAGGGCGCGACCGCGCGGCCATTCGGGCCAACGTTTGGCAGGCTGTTTAGCTCCTCGGTCCAGTATCGACAGGCTTCCGGGCTCGCAAATGGCAGCAGCGCCAGCGCCATATCGTGCATGGAGGCGAATCGCTGCTCCGAATCGTATGACGTCGCGCGACAGATCGCGCCTTCGAGCCCGGCTGGGAGCTCCACGTAACGCGACGGCGGCGCGAACGGCGTTGAGTCATGAGCCACCGTGTGCAAGAGCGCCTGGGCGTCGTCCGAATCGCGCGGTAAGCATCCGGTCAAGCCTTGGTACAACATGACGCCCAGGGCGTATTGATCCGCGCGCGTGTCGCCGGGCTCGCCGCGGGCCTGCTCGGGGGCCATATAAAATGGTGTGCCGGACACGCGGCCAGGAGTCTTGACTCGAAGTGCACCCAACAGGCGCGACACACCGAAGTCGAGCACCTTCGGGATCAGGCGACAGCCCTCCTGGTGCAGAAAGATATTGCCGGGTTTGAGATCGCGGTGAATCACACCGTGCGAGTGACCTATCGCTACGGCGAACGCGACCGGCAACAAGAGGTCGATCAGATCGGCAGTCTGGAAGCGACCTTGTCGAGCATAGGCGGCAGCCAGATCTTCGCCTTCGAGCAGCGACATGACGAGATACGGCAGGTCGCCGACGACGCCGACATCGGTTACATCGACTACGTTCGTATGCCGAATGCGAGCTGCATTCATGCCCTCCGCGAGAAAACTCCTTTGCGCGAGCGGGTTGTCGGCCAGGTCTGGGCGCATCACTTTGAGCGCGACACGTTTGCGCAATCCAACGTGAATGGCCTCGTAGACTTCGGACATTCCGCCGACCGCGATCAGGCGGACGATCTTGTAGTTTCCGAAGCGCAGACCATCGCGGAGAATGCGCTCGGATGGTTCCTTCTCTCTGCTGGCTGACGGTGCGCGTTCCGACAACTCGGACTGCGGGACATCGCGCTGCTCGCGTTCTTGTTCCTGCGACGCCATGAATACCGCTCAGTCTCGATGGTGGACCAGTGTCTGTGCGACACGTGTGCCCAAACGCCAGACGGCTATCTAAAGCAAGTACACATGAGAAGTCGAACGGCCGACGCTTCCCAGGATTCGAACTGTGGGTGCCGTTTGCGCGTGTGTTAGGTTCAGATATCTAACAGCACTTGGATTGGTCAGAGGTTGCTTGCTGGTAGTGTCGCGTACGCACTCACACGCGGGCCAGAGTCGGCCTAGCTGAAGCAACTACGCGCGCCACCAATCCACCGAAGTCAGTCTTCTTCGTTGCTCCAGTAATGTTTGATGTCGCAAAGGCGCGGTCGGCCACGGCTCCTCGAGCGAGAAAACCGTCGCTGACACAGTCCGGCGCGTAGTCCGGCGAGTCGGGTGAGTGGTTGTCGCTGTTGCCGGCGATAATTGTGGCGGACAGCTCCAGCGTTCCCGCGTTGTAGATCCCGCCGCCCTCACCGGGTTGCGCTTCGCCGGCTTGATTTTCTGTGAGGGTGCAAAACGTGAGCGTAGCACTGGCGCCGATAGCATTGTTCAACGCGCCGCCTCGCACTCGCGCCGAATTGCTACTGAACGTTACGTTCATGAGGTCTGCGTTGCCCGACACGTTGGCTAGTCCCGCGCCGCGCGGAGCGTTGTTGCTCTCGAACGACGTGCGCGAAATGTTTGCGAAGCCGGCGTTGTAGATGCCGCCGCCCTCAGCAGCAGGAGGGCTGGCAGGCTCGAGACCGCAGGAATTGGATTGCAGCGCAGAGCGGCGCACTTCTAGATTCCCAGCATTGTAGATTGCACCGCCCGATCCCGTCGCGCGACTCATACTGATGATGCTTCGCTCCAACACGAGCGTGCTCTCTGCGTCTGCAATCAGCACCGCTCCGCCGTGCGGGTCCGAAGGCCCTGCGTAGCCGTTTTGCAGCGTCAGCCCGGCGAGACGCGCATGCACCGCTTCGCCCGCGCGGGGCGTGAGCTCGATCACACGCGAAGCTCCGCCGGCATCGATCACCGTCCAGCGAGCCTCTCGACCAGCGAGCTCGACTTCACCCGACAGCACGAGCGGCCCATTTTCCAACACGTAGTTCCCAGGCAGATCGGTCGACAGGTAGATGTGATCGTAGCCGGCCAGCGCATTCGCTTCGTCGACGGCCGCTCGCAATGTGCAGCCATGGGTGGCCGAGGCACACGTACCGTCGCCGGGCGCAGCATCCGATTCGTCCTCGTTCGCAGTCACGACGAATGTTGCCGCGTTCGCGACCGATCCGAACAGCCAAACGACCTGAAGCACCAGCGCGATGCCTGTTCCGTGAGATTTCGCGCGCGGCGCGAGAGTTTGGCCATGCCAATCCCCACACTTGCAAGTGGCTACGATTTCCGTAGCCGTTCGAGCGTCGCAGAAGATCACTGACGCCGGAGTCAGGTGTAAGCGCAAAATGCAAATGTCGGGTTTTACCAAAGTAGAAACGTCGGGTCGAGCAACCTCGCGCCCCCGACATGGAACAGCGCTTGGTAACCATGAGCTCGACAGAACTGACTCGCGCTGCCTTCATGCAGCGCATCGCCGAACGACGGACGACCCAGGCCGAAGCCACTCGGCAGCTCGGGATGAGCCTGCGACAGGTCGAGCGGATGTACGCCGCATACAAGCGCGAGGGGCCCGCGGCGCTGGCATCGAAACGACGAGGCAAAATCAGCAACCGGAAGTTGGCGGATGCGTACCGGCAGTCGGTCATCCAGATTGTGCGCGAGTGCTATGCCGATTTCGGTCCGACACTGGCCCGCGAGAAGTTGCTCGAACGCCACGGGTCGGCACCGTCGATTGAAACCTTGCGCAAATGGATGTCTGACGAAGGTCTTTGGCGCACACGCAGCGAGCGACGCAAGCGCGCCCAGCCTCCGCGGCATCGCCGTGAGTGCCTTGGCGAGCTCATCCAAATCGACGGCTGCGATCATGATTGGTTCGAGGATCGTGGACCCCGTTGCACGCTACTGGTTTTCGTCGACGATGCGACCAGCCGATTGATGGAGCTGCGCTTCGCACGCTCCGAATCGACGTTCGACTATTTCGCGGCGACGGAACGCTATCTCCGACGGCACGGTAAACCCGTGGCTTTCTATAGTGACAAGGCGGCCATCTTTCGCGTGAATGCTAAAGAGGCTGTCGCCGGCGCCGGCTACACTCAGTTCGGTCGCGCGATGCAGGAGCTCAACATTGATGTGATCTGTCCGAATACGCCCGCTGCCAAAGGCCGTGTCGAGCGCGCTCATCAAACCCTGCAGGACCGACTCGTCAAGGAACTCCGACTGTGTGGGATCAGCGAACGGGATGCCGGCAATGTGTTCCTCGACCAGTTCCGTGATGACTACAACCATCGTTTCGCTCGGGTGCCAAAGAATCCGCATGACGCGCATCGCCCGATGCTGCCTCACGAAGACCTGAGTCACGTCTTCACGATGCATGAGAGGCGTCGCCTGACCGACAACCTAGCCTTGCATTACAACCGTGTTCTCTACGTCATTCACCCCACGGAAGCAGCGAAGAAGGCACGAGGAAAAAGCGTGGACATCCGAGAAACCAACGACGGCAGCGTCCACATCGAGTATCGAGGTGTTGAGCTGCTGGCGACTGCATTTCCGAAAGATGCGCAGGTGAACCCGGGCGCGATCGTGGAAAACAAGCGCTTGAGCCACGTGTTGCAAGTGATCGCGACCGCACAACGTGAACGCACCGAAAACAAGCTCCACGCAAAGGGAGTGACGCTTCGCAGAAAAGACCAGCTGCGCAAAGCACTAGGTGTTACGGGGGAGTTCACGCCACAAAGAAGAAACGGCCACGTCCGCCGACCTACCCACGTCTGCAGCCGTTCGCGGCATCGAAGAATCGAGATCCGCTTGACCATGTATTGAAGTGGGCCAAGCAGCAGACACCCAACACCGAGTCCTAGAGAAGTTCACCGAACCTCATGGGCGCGACGAGAATCATTCACTGTTTTCGCACGCCGCCATTAGCTGCAAAACGAAGTTGGCCTGACCCTTGGCCTATGTTTTGCTACTATGCCATTGGTGATGGCCCTTCCCGCGAAAAGTTGGCGCACCGTGGCACAGTCGCGCGTCACTGGCTCGGCGTTGTTTTCTGGCGCAGCGTCTACCGGATGCCGTGCAGCGGCTGAGGCATCCTTTGCCGGCAGCAGAGACGCTGAAGCCGGCGATGCTACAGCGACGAACACTCGCGGTCACCTGACGCG
>Ga0193752_1003320_pt1 | contig 11181 bp, 8 predicted proteins | sample H1c1metaG_FD_144924 | JGI IMG/M metagenome (GOLD analysis project Ga0193752, IMG submission 144924) | Soil microbial communities from a riparian zone of the East river system, Colorado, United States - H1c1 | ecosystem: Environmental > Terrestrial > Soil > Riparian zone | place: USA: East River... | reverse complement strand
GTCGATGACGGCCATGTTGCCGCGCGCGTCCTCGAGACTCACCGGCACAGTGCCCATTCCGCGCACGGCCTCGGAGAACCGCTCGGCCTGAAGGCGATACTGATCCACCGCGGGGAGTGTGATGACCTCTCCTGCCGCGCCGATGAACTTGCTGCCATCGTCGATGAGGATGCGGCACTCGTGATTGAATGGCGGGCTGTAGGGAATCTCGACCTGGATACGGCCCTCCGTTCCGAATATCTGCATGATCTGGTAGGGCACCAGCTGCATCGAGCAGCTGAACGTCGCCTGGCCAGACGAAAACTTCAGCAGTCCTGACGCAAGGCGATCGACCTTGAAATCCGGATCGTCTTCGATCACGCCGACGACTTCCGTCGGCTCTTCACCGAACAGCCAGCGCGACAGCGTGATTGGATAGCAGCCGATGTCCAGCAGCGCGCCGCCGCCCCAATCCGGCCGACTGCGGACGTCGTTCGGGTCGCGACGGAAATAGCTGAAGTGCCCAGCCACCAACCGCAGCTCACCGATGCGCCCTTCCGCGATCAGCTCGCGTACCGCGGCCCACTGTGGGTGCGTTCGCACCATGAATGCCTCACCGATCTGCACGCGCTTGCGGTCGCGCACCTCGATCAGTTGCGCGATCTCTCCCGCGTTCAATGCGAACGGCTTCTCGCACAGCACGTGCTTGCCGGCTTCCGCCGCCTTGATCGACCACGGAACGTGCAGGTGATTCGGCAGCGGATTGTAGATCGCCTCGACGTCAGGATCGTCGATCAGCTCCTGATACGACCCGTACGCGCGCGGAATCCCGAGCTTGTGTGCCGCTGCTTCTGCTTTCCCGAGGTTGCGCGACGCGATGGCGACGACCGGCGAGTGTGCACTCTGCTGCATCGCGGGAATGACCTTTCCGACCGCGATGTTCGCGGCGCCGAGCACGCCCCATCGCACGGGCTTCTGTTCGTCGACCACTGGTGTGGGAATCCGCGGCGTTTTCATTCGGTGGATTCTGGAGGCGCACGCCGCTTCGCGACAGGGTACGATTGCAACGACGGCTGCCTTGCGTCATTCTCCGCTGCGCCGCGCAGCGCCGCCGCGCGCATTCATGAACCCATCACTCTCTTGATGACCATGGCCAACTGGACCCCAGTCACGCTCCCCGATGCACCGCCGCCCAAAGGGCCGTACACGCCCGCCGTTCGCGCCGGCCCCTTCGTCTTCGTCAGCGGTCAGGTGCCGCGTGATCCAATCAGTGGTGAACTCATTGGCAATGATGTGGCAACGCAAACGCGAGTCACGCTGTCCAATGTGCAGCGACTGATTGAGCAATCTGGTGCAAGCCTGCGCGACGTGGTCAGTGTTACTGTCTATCTCACGAACGTGGACGACTGGGCAGCGATGAATGAGGTGTACAAGGAATTCTTCTCGAGTCCGTTTCCAACGCGCACGGCGGTCGGTGTCGAGCTCCGAGACATTCTCGTGGAGATTAATGCAATCGCATATGTCGGCAGCGTCACTTAACGACTGATCGGTTGTGACGTCATCCAGTATGGATGCGCGATGGTGCGCTCCATCATCTGGAGGAAGCATGAAGAACACTCGTCTTGTATTGCTCGTCGTCGCGGTGGTGGCGTCGACAGCCTCTTTTGCCGGTGCGCAGTCAACGACGGCTCGCGCGGGTAAGGGTGTGGGACACCGTGCCCGCGGGGAACTTCTTAGCGGCGTCACGCTGACGGATGCGGAGAAGAGCAAGCTGAAGGAGATGCACGGCCGCTATCAGTCAGAGACGAAGTCGTTGCGCGAATCGCTGAAGCCAGCGATGCAGGAAGCACGCGCGGCACGCCAGAAGGGCGACACGGCAGCGGCACGCGCAGTGTTGGAGCGGACAAAAGGTGACCGTGAAAAGCTCCGCGCGGTTATGCAGCGCCAGAAGACCGATTTCCGCGCGGCACTCACACCGGAGCACCAGAAGCAGTTCGACGCCAACGTGAAGCAGGCGGCCGAGCGACGGGTCAGTGCGAAGAAGGGCAGGGGCGCAAAAGGCCATGTCGGCCGACGCGAAAAAAAAGTTCTACAAGCGCCCAACAGCTTTTGAAGTCTCGGGGTAATAGTCAGTAGCGAAGGGGAGTGACCTGGGCGCTGGTGGGGCGCACAGCCGCAAACCGGAGCGAACACGGGTGGGTTGGCAGCCATGGTGCTGTCAACCCATTCGTGCGTGTATACTCCGAGACGCGCCCCGCTGCGGGGGCACCCTCCTGTTGCTCCCACTCCGAGAGGCCTCGATGCACACCTTCGCACGTGCGGCGCTGTTCGCCGCTCTTTGCGCGGCGCCCGCTGCTGCCCAGCAGAGCGCCACCCCCCGCGCCTTCCAGCTCGCCGACTGGTACAAGCTCACGACGCTGAGCTCCCCCGCGATGTCTCCCGCTGGCGATCGTATCGCCTTCACGGTGACGACGGCGCGCGAAGCGGAGAACAAACGTCACAACGAAGTGTGGGTTGTTCCGACCTCAGGCGGCGAGCCGCAGCGTTACACGTCGCCGAGCACGGAGAGCAGTGCTCCGCGATGGTCACCAGATGGGAAGTATCTCTTCTTTACGTCGTCACGCGCCGGCGGAAAGGGAAATAGCTGGGCCATTCGCATGGACCAGCCGAGCGGCGAGGCCACCCAGCTGGAGAAGTATCCGGCCGGTTCGACCCCCGCCGACAACCGGTTCGCCGTGTGGGCCGACGCCGATACGGCTGCGGCCGCCGACTCCGCGAAGATGAAGGACGATCCCTTCGCCAAGATGCAGCCGATGGCTCGTCCGCCGTATGCCTCCGTGACCAAGCCGGTCAATGCAGCGCGCTTCGACGGGAAGCACATCACCGACATGCGCTTCAAATCCAACGACCGCGGCTACGTACCGTCGCCGAAGGAAGCGCGGGTGTGGCGCCCATCGCAGCTCTGGATGCAGAAGTTCGACGGCAGCGACAAGGTGCAACTCACGCGCACGGCGTATTCGCATCGCGGCGCGAGCGTGAGCCCCGACGGGCGCTGGATCGCCTTCCTCGCCGACGTCGAGCTGCGCCCCGATTCGGTCGTCGAGCGCGAGCGCGACTCCCTGTCGTACCTCCCATACGATGCCAAGCGCGACGAAGCACCGCGCAACGAAGCGGATCTGTTCATTATGAGCGTCGACGGAGGCACGCCGCGCCGGATCGCACGGTGGATGGGTGCCGAGAGTGATCCCACATGGTCGCCCGACTCGAAGCGCATGGCCTTCATTGGCCGCGAGACGCGCACCGCGTCGGCCCGCATCTATCTGGTGGACGTCGCCGGGGGCACTCCGAGCAACGTGATCGCCTCGTCGTTCAAGTACGAGCCGTCTGGGGTGGAGTGGCTTGCCGACGGCAACCTGCAGTTCAACGCCGACGTTGGGGGAAGCAGCGGCCTGTTTCGCCTGAACACCGACACCAAGCAGCCCACGCAGTTGCTCGGCGGACGTCGCAAGGTGAACGGCTTCAGCTATGACGCCGGGGGAAAGCGCGTCGCCTTCATCAGCACGAGCATGACGAAGCCGACGGAGCTCTTCATCGCGGACGCCGACGGAAAGAACGAGCGGCGGCTCACGAGCTTCAATGACAAGCTCGCGAGCGAAGTGGCATTCAGCGATGCCGAGCGGATCACCTACAAGTCAGTCGGCGGCCTGGAGATCGAAGGCTGGCTGATGAAGCCGTACGGGTATCAGGCCGGGAAGAAGTATCCGATGGTGCTGTACATCCACGGTGGGCCGCACTCGCAGTACGGCGAGGGCTGGTTCGACGAGACCCAGAACCTCGCCGCGCAGGGGATGTACGTCCTCTTCACGAATCCGCGCGGCTCCAGCGGCTATGGTGCCGACTTCACGTACTCCACGCGCGGACGTTGGGGCGCGGAGGACTATCAGGATCTGATGAAGGCGGTGGATGTCGTCGCGGTGCGCCCGGACGTCGACTCCATGCGGATGGGAGTGACGGGCGGCTCATACGGCGGCTTCATGACCGCCTGGATCACGACCAAAACGAACCGGTTCAAGGCCGCGCAGACGGACCGCATGATCTCGGATTGGACGTACTGGTATGGCGCGAGTGATGCACAAGGGCTCACAGAATTTGAATTCTATGGAAAGCCCTGGGACAACTTCCGGATGTACGACGATCTCTCGCCCATCCGGCATGTCACCAAGGTCCGGACTCCGACGCTAATGGTGCAATCGGAAGAGGATTTCCGGACGCCGATGGGGAACGCCGAGCTCTGGTTCATCGCACTGAAGAAACAGAACGTGCCGGTCGAGTTGGTGCGGTATCCGCGATCCACCCACGAACTGTCGAGAGCGGGCGAACCGTGGCTTTTGGTCGATCGGTTGGGTCGTCTACGTCAGTGGTTCGCGTTTTGGTTGCAGAACGAGGGTCGCCGCGACACGACGGCGAGTCAGTGAGAAACAGGGTTTTTGGCCGGTTAAGTGTGGCCGTTTGTGACGTAGGTGGGTGGAGTCACGACACAACCTGATGTGCAGACGCAACACTTTTTTCCAACTGTACAGCATCGCGCTTTCGCAAGTGAAATCTCATAAGAACGTGTCGCGTAACATCTTAGCTCACATACGGTTACGCGTTTCGAGCGCTGGCAAAGTCAGCACGCAGATTGCATAAGCAAATCCCCGAGAGTCGCCCCCGCGAACACTTGTCCCCCTAATCTAGAGAGTCCGAACATGCGTTTTCGTATCCTGGCTGGTTTGAGCCTAGCAGCCGCGCTGGCGGCTCCCTCGACGTCCTCCGCGCAGCTCGTCGGCACCACCACGACGCTCGAGTCGTTCACGAATTTTGGCAATCCGCTCAACGTCGGATACCTGTTCAACGTCACGAACCCATTCCAGGTCACGCACCTGGCCTTCTGGGATCAGGGCGACAACGGTCTCCTTCGGAACCACTCGATCGGTCTGTGGAGCCCCACCGGGCAGCTGTTGTCCACCGCCATCGTCTTGGCAGGAACGGGTGGTCAGTTGGTTGATGGTCACCGCCTCGTCGCGGTCACCCCGTTCATCCTCCAGCCTGGCGTAGGTTACCGTGTCGGTGGAACCACCGGCGAGCCTGAGCTGTGGGCCTACGACGGTGTCCTGGCGAACGCCCCGGGCATCCAGTGGACCGCTGGCGCATGGTGCGACGGCAACGCCCTGCAGGACGTCGGCAGCATCACCGACCCGGATTGCGGTTCGGACCCGACACAGACCGGCTACTTCGGTGGCAACTTCGCTGGCAACGTCGTCGCAACGCCTGAGCCGGCCAGCATGGCTCTCGTCGCGACTGGTCTCCTCGGCGTCTTCGGCGTCGCCCGCCGTCGCCGCAACAAGGCCGCCTGATCACATCGCGGTTTCAGTAGTCGGTGGGGAGCGCTGCCTTCGGGCGGCGCTCCCCATCGCCGTTTCAGGTCCCTCGAAACCGCCGCCTCACGCAGTTGGCACGAAGCGTGACCTTCCACCCAGCCATGATTCGCATTCATGGCTGGGTTTTGCCGTTCTCGATCCTATTGTCCACCGGCTGCGTCGAACGCGCGGAATCGCGCGCCAACGACAGCGCCATGGGCGACGTCGATCTCTCGATCCAGACGGGGACTGCCGTCAGGGCCGACGACCCGCTTGCGCAGCGCGCCGATTCGTTGCTTCGCACGGGCCACGCGTGGCGCGCGACAGCGCTGCTGGCCCCTCGCCTCACGACGCCGGCGACCGACTCACCCGAGTTGCGTCTCGTCGGTGCGCGGGCCGCGGCAGGCTGGGAAGGATGGACGGAGGTCGAACGGTTGCTTCGCGACGCCCCGTGGCTCGACAGCCAATACGGCGGAGAGGGTCGAGAGCTCCTCACGCGGAGCGCCCTGGAGCGAGGCACCGATGCCTTACCCGACGCCCAGCGCGCGCTTGCCGCTGCACGCGACGAGGCCAATCGGGTGACGCGCCGCGTGCTGCTCGCTCGTGCGCAGGACCGTGCAAATCAGCGCGACAGCGCCGCCGCCAACTATCTCGCTGCCGCGGCCAAGCCGCCCTGTTCGCGCGCGTCGGCAGCGCGGCGGCGCGCGCGCGAGTTGCCGCGACGGACGCGCAAGCGCGCGAGCGTGACGGCGACCTGGCCGGTGCCGCACGCGCGTTCCGACGTGCGCGTGACGAAGGTTCGGCCTTTCGCGTCGAAGCGCTCGCCGCGCGCGACGACGCCGCGAAGTCGGCACTCGCAACGCGCATCGTCGCGTTCCTGCAGAAGTCACCGAGCAGCGCTGAATCACGACAGTCGATCGAAGTGCTCGACAAGCTCGGCACGCGCTCACCGCGCGACGCGCTGGTGATCGCCCGAGCCGCGGCGGGTGCTGGCTTGACCGCACGCGCGGTTTCGGCGTTCGCGCGAGCGGCCGCCGCAACGCCCCTCTCGGCGACAGACCGCATGAGCTACGCGAGCGTGCTCTCGCGCGTCGGCCGTGCTGCCGATGCCGTTCGGGTGTACGCGACGATCACGGACGATCCCGCACGAGCGCCGCTCGCCGCATACCAGCGCGCGCGCACGATGGTACAAATGGGCGACGGACCGGCGGCACGCGCCGCCCTGCGCGCCGTGGCCGAGGAACACGCCACGGCACGCGAAGCGGCCGCACCAGCGCTGCTCTTGCTCGCGGACCTTCAGGTGGACGACGGCGACCTTGCCGGCGCCGCAAAATCGCTGCGCGATCTCATCACACGGTTTCCCACCGCGTCGCAGGCGCCGTTGGCGCGCTTCCGCGCCGGCCTTCTGCAGTGGACAGCCGCGCCAGCGACGTCAACAGCGACTTTCGACTCACTCGCCGCTGCACATCCGGGCGACGAAGAGGCTGTCGCTGCGCGCTACTGGGCAGCGCGCGGCTATGCTCGCGATGGAAAGAAGAGCGAGGCGGACGAGCGGTGGCGTGCCGTCATCAAGGATGCGCCGCTGAGCTACTACGCCATGCTCTCGGCGAAGCGCCTCGGCATCCCCGGATGGTCGGCGCCCAGCGGCGCGGACACCGCGGCACACTCGGCGAATATCGATAGCGCGGCGCAGCGCATCATCGTGCTGCAGCGGTTGGGCATGGACGTCGAAGCGCGATTCGAGATCGATGCGCTCGCGGCGCGTGCCGAAAGCGCGCCGGCCGACGCGCCGGCTGTCGCGCAGGCACTCGGCAGCGTGAACGAGCCGTCGCGTGCACTGCGCGTGGCGCTCGCAGCCATCGATAAGGGAAACGCGTCGCGCGCGCTCTTTCGCATCGCGTACCCCATCGTGCACGACGATGCGCTGGTGGAGGAGTCGCGCCGCAACGAGCTCGATCCCGCGCTGGTCGCGGGGTTGATCCGTCAGGAGTCGAGCTGGAATCCGCGTGCGGTATCGCCGGCGACAGCGCGTGGGTTGATGCAGTTGATGCCGAGCGTCGGGGCGTCGATTGCCGCGAGCCGCAAGTATCCGCTCTGGAACAGCGCGTTGTTGTTCGACCCCGACGTGAGTCTCGAGCTGGGGACCACGCATCTGGCCTCGAGCCTGAAGCGCAACACGCCACCGGAGCGAGCTCTCGCCGCGTACAATGCCGGCGGATCGCGCGTGACGCGCTGGCTCGCTCGGCCCGGCACTGATGACGCCGAGCTCTTCACGGAATGGATTCCGTTCACCGAGACGCGTGACTACGTCCGCGTGGTGCTGCGGAATGCCGCGGTATACCGAGCGCTGTATGGAAAGGCGCTAGGAGGTTAAGAGCATGGGAGGATACGAAACCAGAACGGTCGCGACGCTCAGTGGCGTCGCGACCGTTCTGGCATTTCCTGGTCAATCTATCGTCCTATCCGTCCGGCGTTACATCACCAGCCTGGTGCCAACTGAATTCCGTAGACCCAATTCCTGCCTGGCCGCTGGAACGGATGCGCATAGTACGCTTCGATCACTGCATACCCCAGCAGGTTGACACGGGCTGAAATTCCCGTGCTCACGACCGGAATGCGGAAGTTCGACTGATTGTTGCTCAGCGTCGGTCCCTGTCCCGCGCCGCCGCTCCACGCCTCGCCGGCGTCCACGAAAGGCGAGATGGTCAGCGGCAGATACGGGAAGTTGAACAGCCCGTACTCCGGCACGCCGAGTACCGGGATGCGCAGCTCGGCACTAACGACGGCGAGGCGGCTTCCCAACAGACGGTCGAACACGGGACAGCTCGTGGCACCGCACTCGTTGAGGTCGAACGAGCCCACGCTGTAGCCGCGCATCAACGTCTCTTCGCCGAGGAAGAGCGGATACATGTGCGTGGAGTCGTCCGCGCTGCGGCCGTAGCGACCGTAGTGCAGGCCGCGGAACGCCAGCGTGATCGGCCGCATGAAGAAATACTTCCGGTAGTCCGCGAGCACGGCGTTGTACGTCAGCGTGCCAACGGTCGGAGAGATCTCGAAGCGATAGCGTCCACCCTCGATCGGATTCGTGAACGCCGAATACGAGTTGTCGCCCACATACGCGATGCTGCCCGAGCCGTAGTACACCGGATCGAACGACGGCAGGTTGGTGACCTCCTGTTGCACCGGCTGGCCGGTGAACGGGTCGTACAACACGCTTTGTCGACGCGTGTTGCGGCAACGCCGAACTCGATGCGGCGCGTGGACGAGAACGGATACGCCGTGCTCAGTCCAGCCTGGTCGAGGAACACGCGCTGCAGGATGAGGTCCTGCTGAATGAAGCCGCTGGACGACGGTGAGTTGACGTAGTACGCGTACTGATACGGGATGTGCTCGACCGACGCGCCCCAGTTCCACCGGCTCTTCAGGTTGGCGTACTGCACCTGTCCGCCGATATCCTGCACCGTGCCGTTGGCCTGGACAGCGACGCCGATCTGGCGGTCGCTCAGCTGATCACCGAACAGGAAGGACACGCCACCCGACACGCCTGTACCGAACGGTCCGCCGGCGGTCACACCCAACGCGGGCTGGCCGACGGCATCGAGCGAGAACGAGGACTTGTACGTCCCGACGGTGAAGTCACTGCCCGTCGATAGGCCGGTGAGCGGATCCTTCAGGTATTGCGAGACAGTCGCACGACCTGGCGTGTCGCCCGGCGGCAGAACGCCCGCCGACGCAACGACGGTTCCTGCCGTCATCGGCTCGCCACGGGTGCGCGAAGCGTCGAGCGCATACACCGCGTAGCCCTGATCCTCGAACACCGAGAAGAGCATGCGGCCCGTCGACGGTGCGACGGACATTGCCGGCGACGTCGCGGTTATGCCGCTGACTCCCGTGGACAACTTCGTTACACGGAACAGCGCGCCAGTCGCGAGCTCCACGCGGTAGATGTCGCAGAAGCCGTCCTGATCGCTGATGAAGAAGAGGCTGGTGCCGTCGGGCGAGTACTGCGGATTGAGGTGCTTGCCCTGCGGGAACGCCGGCACGACGGTGACGCGGCCAGTGGCGACGTCGATCGTCGAGAGCTGCAGATCGGAGAACACCATTGTCTCGAAATTCGTCGATGGGCCGCGATCGCTCGAGAACGCGATCGTCTTTCCGTCCGGCGACCACGTGGGCTGGATGTCGCCGTAGCGGTCCTTCGTCAGCTGCCGCACCGATGCGCTGCCCACGTCGAGCAGGAACAGATCGGCCAGTCCGCCATTCTGCCCAGAGAACGCGATCGTCTTGCCATCTGGCGACCACGCGATGTTCGAGATGGCGCCGATACCCGGAACGCGAATGCGGCGCTCGATGCTTGCCGAATTGACGTCGAGCAGGGCGATCTCGTGATTGCCTTCGGACTGCGCGATGAACGCGAACTTCTGGTTGTCCGGCGACCACGCGCCCGACGACGAGATGAACGTGATGGCGTCGAAATGCGAATTACTCGTTGGCCCTGCGAGCTTCTTGATCACGCGGCCCGTCTGCGCATCGGCGACGAACAGCTCGATCTCGAACAGCCCGCGGCGGGCGAAGAACGCCACGAGCTTGCCGTCCGGGCTCACCTGCGGAGCGAGGTTCATCTCGCCGCTCTTGCGGTCGATCTGGAGGATCGGATCGCCGGCCTGATTCGGACGCGTCTTGCCCTCGAGCGCCGGCAGGTACGCGCGGCGCGTGGCGGAAATCCAGTCCTTCGACAGCGAATCCGTCGACACACCGAGCACTCGGCGAATTCCTTCCTCGAATCCGATGCGGAGCGATGTGCGATAGACGTCGACGACTGCGCGATCACCCCACCGTCCGCCGACGTAGGCCCAGAGAGCCTGGCCGTAGCGATATGGGAAGAAGCGCGGGTCGGTGTTCAGCTGATGGATTGTCGGCAACTTCTCACGCTCGGAAGCGTCACGCAGCCACATCGCCGTGAGGGAATTGTTGCGGCCGAGCGAGAAGTACTCCGCCATACCTTCGATGAGCCAGAGCGGCAACGAGTTCAATCGCTGCAGTCCCCCAGGCCCTGCTTCGGCAACGCTGTACTGGAACACGTGCACCAGCTCGTGGCCGAGCACGTGGTCGTTGTCCGCGTAGATGCCGGTGAACGGCATGACGACGCGCGTGCGAAGACCTTCCGTGACACCGCCCGTTCCCTCCGACAACTCCTCGCCGACGACGTTCGTCTGCTGGAAGTCGGGCTGGTCGGCGTAGAACACGATCGACTTGCGGTCGAAGGTGTGGCGGAAGCTGTCGGAGTGGCGTGCGTACCAGCGCTCGGCGAGTCGGCCGGCGTCGTGCACGACGAGGGACTCGGGCGGGTAGAAATAGAGATCGAAATGCGGCGTCCGCAGGATGCGGAAGTCGAAACGTTCGTACTGGACCTTGTTGCGGCCGAAGTACTGTGCTCCCCCGCTACCAGGGAGTCCAATGAGGAGCGCACCGAGCAATGCAATGAGCATCGCTGGGCGGGGAGCGAAACGGGTCATCTGACAGTCCCGCGGTCGAACCGCAACTGAGGGTCGGATTGACGCCGCACGAGCGGCGTCATCAGCGATGGGGCAAAGTTGGTGCCCCGTCCATTGCAGCTACATGGAAGCCGGAATTCGCTACTGTCGCCCATCGCCATCGAGCGGCGGCGGGTGACGAGAAGGCCCTCGAGTCCGCTGTACGTGTAACCTCTGCGTGTGCGCATCTGGACACAAGTTGCTGTGGGACCAACCGCGAATTGCCAATTATTAGGACACCATGCGCACGGCTCCCCCTGTGTGGCTGC
>Ga0193752_1003319_pt1 | contig 11184 bp, 12 predicted proteins | sample H1c1metaG_FD_144924 | JGI IMG/M metagenome (GOLD analysis project Ga0193752, IMG submission 144924) | Soil microbial communities from a riparian zone of the East river system, Colorado, United States - H1c1 | ecosystem: Environmental > Terrestrial > Soil > Riparian zone | place: USA: East River... | reverse complement strand
TTGTTTGCGGAAACGTGAATAAAAACTGTGTCCGCCCTGAATGAAGAGATTTGAATTCATGAAGTGTGTTTGGCGATTCAAAAAAAGACTACCGCACTGCTTGATCGCCTTGCCCACACTGAAAACAAAAACACCCCGTGTGAGAGCACACGGTGCGTTCATTTCAGGCTTTGATCGCGCGGACGGTGCGCAGCACGGTCTGCGTTTGCGAAAAGGATCGTCACCGGATGGCCGGGACTTCAGGCCCGGTGCGCGTCAGCGCATAGAGCCTGGACGCTTCACACCGTGAAGGGTTTCGCCCCTCTTGAACAGCGATTTACGTCCCCGAAAAAATCATCATCAGCAGCATCGGCCCCTTTCTCCGCCCTCCACCCTTGCGTCTTTAGTGTTCAGCTGTAGCACTTCGCAGCGTTTGTCACTGCAAGCCGTTTCACGGCTCCTCCTCTTCGTTGCAGTCCTGCCGGATGCAGCATCGCCGCCATCAGTGCTTGCCCAGCATCACAAAGCCGCCGCGTCGGTGGCTGGCAAGAAGAGGAAAAAGTGATGCAACTGATGACAATTTTTAACCTGGTGACAAAGCGCGACTCCGAATTGCGCGTGATCTTCCGTGAAGTTTCGGAACAACTCGTCAATCATGCCCTGCCCGCCCATGACAAACGCAACGCCATCGCGACGCTGGAGAATATCGTACGCGTGATGCGTCATCGGTTGACACCGTAACTCCTAGTCGGGAAACAATTTAAAGTGATCCACTTTGGCATCCCATCGCGGTTACTTTAGATAGGGGTGAACTAGCTCACCTTCTTGGAATCCTGCACATTGATACACGGAGGGACCCAACAGGTAGAATGCGTCGCTGAAAAGTATTACTTCACGAATGAAATCAGAAGTGATTGAGCCAACATGGTAGCGTAAAATGAAAGTTCTAATTTTGATTCTGTTTGTCCTGAGTATTACCAACGGCCATGCGAATAATTCTTGCTTCGGAACTCAAAATGTAAGAGACCTTATTGAGGCATCCTCTGAGATCGATATTTGTTTCAAAGGTAGCGTCAATACTTGCGGCCTATTAGACCGTCGTTCGCCTATGCAACAGAGAGCGATAAATGCTAAGAGGCTGGTTCCTTATGATCGCAGTTTGGACAGGTTCATGAATATTGCAACTGGGGCTATCATTGTTAAATTCGGAAAATACGATGGAGATTTATCGGAAGCTGAAGCTACAGGATCAGGACAAAAGATTTCAAGTTGTCATATCCTTACCTCCGCACATTTGCTTTATGCAGACGCGAAATTCTCGCTAAGTTCTAATAACTATCAAATTTTTTTTCAAAGCGGTCAGACTTGCAACAGCAGGCAACCTTTTGAGAATACCGCTGAAGCCGAAGTGGCGTTTAAGATGGTAAACGATGGTTCCGGTAACGGAAAACCGCAAGACTTTGTCTGCGATAAAAGAGATGGTAAAGGAGTTTGTACTCATAGATTGTTTTATGCTCACAGTGATTTAATAATCTTGAAGTTGAAAAAAAATACCTACGTCAAAGATTCAAATTATTTTAGATTAAATGTAAGTAAACCAAGCGAGCACAGGCTAGGTCAGCGAGTAAATTGTTGGGGATTTCCCGGTCACAATGAAAACATTCCGATTGAAGAATCCAAATCGAATTTGATGCTGTGGCATCAAAAGGGGGCTCAGATTTTTGGAGATAGGAATGGGAAATCTTTGCTTGGAACACTTACGAGTGGGGTATCGTATAACGGAATGTCTGGGGGAGGATGCTCAACTGATTCAGACCCTACCGAGTTAATTGGACTCATATCAAAGGGAAACAAGAGAGGCGGAAAACCAGTTTTCAATGTAGCCCCAGATTCCGAATTTAGTGAATATGCAAACTACCTCTCATCATTTCACGTTTTAGCGGCTAGATATAAAAGTGAACACAGATTCAACAAGACATTGTCACAACTTGAAGAAGAATGCGATGCTAAGAGATGAATCAGGTCGATGAACGTTCGGTAAAGTTCTACGCTTAAGAAATGCCTTTATGAGCGTACATGTCTGGTATCAATGAAAATCCCTGCTCCCGGTTGCTAAGCGACCGAGCAAAGCCGTGTAATCGGTCAGCCGCCGTGCGATCAAGCGAACGACTCCAAAAAACCGCCCACCGTAAAACAGAAATGTATTGACCGGACCGCTACTTAAATGGATTCCGGAAGTAATCCTAAATCATGTTTGCGCGGTGGCCTTGGAGCGCGATCCGCAAGCCGCCTAAAGATATCGATCAAAGGATTACAGATTGTCTTTCTCGTTCTACCAGGAGATCGGAATTCCGTTTTGCACATTAGACACGCATGCACTTCATGTGGGGTAAATGAAAATTCACCGGTGTCGAAATGCGGCTCATTGCATTTAGAGCAATTCAAACTGATCACACGACCGGCAATATGCGGAAGTGCGGTTTGTGCCATGTGCGTACGAACCATTCTTGCATCTAGCGTGATACCGTCTATCGAAACTCTCGAAAAAGTATCATCAATACCGTTTTTTCCAATGGCGTGAATATGAATTCCTTCCTCCTCTCCACGGCCCGCAGTCCAAACAATCGAGGGATTTGATCCCCAAATCTGAATACCATCTGCAAATGAAGCTTGAACAATATCAATAGACTTAGGCGCGGCACGAGGTCGATACGTTTTCCCTGCGATCGCCAATTGAACATTGGCGAGCGGATTGCCGATTGCCCGTTCGTTATCGCCAAATTTCTTTCCACATCCCGCACATAAGTGACGTTGATGCGGATGCACACTGAACCAATCTTTATCTAAATGTGGATATTTGCAATATGTGCATTCGATATACTTTGTCGAGAATCCAAGTACGTTGGACACCATATAGTAGATCGCATCGAGTTCTGAAATCTGCATTGGTAGACTGAATAGGTCGTTTGCACATCCGTCCAAAGACACTACTCGATACGTTGAATCTATAAATTTTTTCCCTTTATTGCGATGACGCGCATGAACATGGACACCTCGTTCGAGTTCAAGCGTGGTCGTGTCGTAAATGGGCGCAACAGCACCCCACAGTGCAACCCCCCCTTCAAAATCCCGAATATTCAGCTTCAGAATTTGATCTGGAGAGGGCGGCAAAATGTGCGCATAGCGACATTGCTTGTCTTGACGGCCATACTTCGCCGTAGCATCTGCCTTATGGCGTAAACACCAAAACCTTGTTCCGCCATCTCGGCGTTTTCCGACATTGACAATGTCGCATTTCAATTTTCTCATTATGGTTATGGCGCAGGCGCAACAGCATTCCCTTGCTTAATTGCTTGAAGCCAACCCGACATCTCGGACACTTGATGCTCGTCCAACTTGCTCCAACGGCCTATTATTTCAATGGGCGTCGTACCGTTTTTTCCCATAATCCTGCGAAGGGCGGACACTGTTTCTTCGCGTCCCCTAGCGATTTCCTCCGGCAGACGCAGAACCAAAGGATTTCTACCAACAATGTAGTTCTTAACGCGCTCACTGAATGTCTTCGTTGGATGATTGTCTAACGGATGTTGCGTTCCGTCAGGCAACACAAGGACATTGCCACGTATTAAGCCATCTGCAGATTTGTGAAGTCGCTGTTCAGGAAATCTTTCATAAGCCGAAAGTGGATCAATGATTTCGGCAACTTCTAATCCGCCAATCACATATTGCGAATGGCCACGTATTCTTCCAGATATCACAAATATGCGGTCGCCAACGACAACGTGACGACGAATATTAGGCATGCAGCCGCCAAGCGTTGCTATGGGACCGAGAAAGGGGTCTTTTAAATCTTTTCCCTTTTCTGGATCGAAGCCGCTCGACGTAATGTATATGTAGCCCTTCATGTTCACTCCTTAGCCCATTTAGACGAAGAAAGAGCGCTCTATTTCAACTCTCAAACTGCAGGGTTGATTTAAAAAATTGGTGGATTACAAAAAAGTTAGCGGCGAGAACTGTCGCCACTGACGTCCCATTCAAATTTTCGCTTCAGTGCATTACCTTCATGGTATGCAAGTATTCCCTCGCTTTGAAGTCGGCCAACAATAATTCCTGGCCCGATACCTAACTCATCCGCGAAGGCCTTGATCGCCCCATCGCTCAAATCGCGCGAAGTCATGATCACCGACAGCGCTTCAGGAGGTATAAGCGTATCAGCTGCAAAACGGTTTGCCTCTTCCTCGGATTTCTGCATTTTTGGATCAACAACAGAATCACTCAAATCCTTCGCGGCGTTGTCCAGAACAAAGCTATGCTGCTTCCTGTGTAAAAGGATATGGCCCAACTCATGAAAGAAAGTGAACCACATCTGATCATCAGTTTTATAGCGAAGCGTTAATCCAATTAGCGCTTTCCGATCCGAAAGCCAACGCGCACAACCACTAATTCCGGTTTGTTTTAGCTCCGGAACCCATACAACAGCAACTCCTGCGGTGGCGCACATATCTTGAACTTTAGTTGTAAATCTCTCTGCTGGCTCTCTCGTTTGAACTCGCAACTCATCTAATAGAGAGATTAACTTCTGCTGATCGAAGTCCTCTGTCTCTATCTCCTGGGCTTTCAATTCTGTCGCTCGCGTCCATGCGGAGACCGCTTCAATGCGGATGATTTGCTTTCTCGTTTGCCGGTAGGCAACATTCGACGCATCCCAAACTGACTGCCAACCACCCGGTGACGTCACTCCAAAGAAACTCAACAAAGCATCCGCAGCGGCATCACTACTGCCAACGTTTAACAGTTGATACTTCCTCATTTCCGCTATTGGAAACTTCCGCGCCCAACTCTGCCATTGCGAAATGTTCTTCGACGTTTCACGGCGTGCTTCTGCCTCGTCAAATTGACGTTGAAGATTGAGCCAGAAGTGTGCAGGTCGTCTCAGCACTTTTTCGAGCGCCAATGCCGTTGTCGGTGAAACGGAGGCCTTTCCACTGCAAATCTCACTAATTGTCTTTGGCGTCAGTCCGGTACGGCGAGCCAAATCACGTTGTGACCACGAATAAGAATGCAAATAATCAGCAATAGTTTCCCCCGGATGAGATACCGAAGTAGGTTCAAAACGACTTGTCATCTCGTCAGTCATGGGTATCTCGGACTTCTGAAATTTCGATTGTACGAATTGTCGTCCACCTTTGTTTTTCGTCTGTTATGTCTGCGGCCTTGTTTACTTCTGATACCTCGTCGCCGCTAACAGGCTTGAAGAGAAGGCGCTTGGGGTGCTCTAAATCCATCGAAAAAGTGCCTGCCATATTTCCTTTAAGTTCGTGACACCGCTCCGGCGGGGAGTAAGGTGGCCAAAAATCACCTAGCGTTTCCGCGGCAGTTAACGCATCCATGCGAAGGCGAATTTTCTTTGACATGACTTGGCCATAGCGCCTTTGCCGCTCCTTTGCGTCCTCCAACGCACGCTTTAGTTTTCCGTCTGGAATTAAGACATCCATTACTATTTTGGTTATTTCTTAAGTTGTTATGAATATTACCATTTTGGTAACACATAGGCAACCGCAGGCTCGTATATAAACTAAGCGTTTGTTTTAAATGGATTATTCTGAAAGACACATCATAAACTAGCTGCATTCGAAGGCCGGTTTTGAGGCTGCGATTGCACTAAATTTGGATTCGTGGGCTTAAGAGTTTGTTAACCCGCTTTTCATATAATCGAGCTATTCGATCTGTCGTAGATTATTTGAGGTTCGCGCAGACCATTGGCGCAAGAATTTTGGGGAAGCAGTGAACAAGACCTATACAGGCCCTTTCAATCGAAGCAGCGGTGCCCGCACCCCGCAAGAGCGCGGGCAAACCCCTTCTGACCCGCTTGGGAATGACGACGATCAAATTCAGGATATTTCCGCCATTTTGCACGGCGACAAGGCGCGCAAAGCGCAATACACCGCCATGCGAGGCGACGTCATCTCAACGCCGGTTGGTCGCGAGAAGGATCAGCGCCAGAAGCGCGACGCAGATCAAGCCCGCAGCATTGAGCGCATCGCCAAATGGAATGCGGCGACGACTACTGTTGGCGGCGTCAGAATGAGCAATGAAGAGGCGTTAACCGCCCGCCGCAACGTCCGGGACAATGCGGATCATTACGCTGATTGGGCCGTGCGCAACGGCCATATCCGCGCCGACGAAAAGGACCAATTCAAGACAACCGGCAACCGCATGGCTGAATTGATGGAACGCGAACAGCAAACCGGCAAGCGTTCGGCGGAAATGGATCAGCTGGAGCAGACACGAACAGGCCGCGCTGCAAGTGCTGCGGCGGCTGAGTATCATCGGTCCAGGGGCCTTGCATCAGATTTAACTACGCAGGCACAAGAGCGACGTTCAGTAGAGCAATCCCCCGCTTCTTCGTCCCCGCCCTCGACGAAGGAACTATTTCAGTCGGCTCCAGCACTCAGCGTCGAATTCATCAACGCAAAAGAGGTAAACACATCGATCCAACGCAACTCGGAAAAGGTCGCCACAGTGCCGTCATCGCCTAAACCATCGGCTAGCGGGCTTGACCTTTAACCTTCCTCTACCGAAGGCGTTGTTTTCCCAATAAGACCAATCCTTGTTCCGTGTAATTCGCACCTTTTAAAACCGCGTGAATAAAAGTTGCTCCGTCCGGTAAAGTGCTGAGCAAGATACCACTTAACAGACCGTGTGGCAGTGGCGCTCCATCGACGCGACCGGTGATATTCGCAGAGATCGTGAATAGTGTCCCGTCTTCTCTGTATGAACCATCGCTTACTTTACTGGTATTGAATCCTTGGAACATGACTCTGTCACCAAGATGCTCCGTTCGCCTTATGACAGAGTTAAAAGGCCCACAACTTCCTTGAGTAAACTTACCTGTCTTCATTAGTTCGCTGCATTTGCGCATGGCGTCCTCGTCGCTAGCTCGCAAAAGCGCTTCGGTCGGTATCCCCTGCTTCCGCGCATCGAACAGGCGCAGGCTGACCATGCGGTTGTAGATGCAAAACTGAGACGGCACTTGCCCGATTGGCTTATCAGTGGCTTTCAGAATGTATCCCACGGAAAGGTCTTCGTTGCTGGTGAAGACCATGCCGAGAAATTTGTTGTCGCTGACCACGTCAGCCTGGGCAATAGCCCGTTGACCCTCTGCCTTCATTCGCGCGGTCATTTGTTGCGGCGTCATACATTCACTGCTGTCAGCGGCATGGCACAGACCGCAAACGCCCGCAAGAAAAATGAATAAGTATGAAAAAATCAATGCGCGCATGATCGATCACCCGTCACAAGTTCATTCAGTTATGCCAAGATTTCTGGAAATCGGCTCGAACGGTGAACGGACAAAAACTCAGACAAGCGACCTGATCGTCACCCTGTCTTAACGGATTTCCGTTGTTTCAAAAACGAACCTTTTGGGAATGGGCAGCGGCGAGCTATAAATTTCACGGGATTCCGGGCAATGCGCATTGCCATCGGAATGGATTCGGGTACAATTCAAAAAGGTTCCTTTTCGGAACGTCCCCTAGTGCTGCGCACACTTCTGAGAATGCGCACCGGCAGGAAAGGAGTTGACCCCTGCCATGAAAGTCGGTTACGCCCGCGTCTCTACAGCGGACCAATGCCTCGATATGCAACGCGACAAGCTCTGCGAAGTCGGTTGCGACAAAATCTTTGAGGAAACGATGACCGGCACCTCGCGCCGCCGTCCCGCGCTGGATCGCGCCCTGCGATCACTCAAGGCTGGCGACGTGTTGGTCGTGTGGAAGCTGGACCGGCTGGGGCGCTCGCTCCAGCATTTGATCGAGATACTGAAGACGCTGGAACAGCGTGGTATCGAGTTTCAGTCTGTCTCAGACTATATCGACACCAAAACACCATCCGGCAAGCTGGTCTTTCACGTCCTTGGGGCGGTCGCGGAATTCGAACGAGAAATGATTTCAGAGCGCACGATCCTCGGCTTGGGGGCCGCTCGACGTCGGGGAAGTTTGCTCGGACGACCGAAATCAATGTCGAACGAGCAAATTGAAGAAGCTCACTTACTATCCGTCGATCACGATTGGTCAATTACTGACATTGCCGCAAGGCTGAACGTCGGACGGACGACGCTGTGGCGCGCCATGGCACAGAAAAGCGAGGCGCTGTCGCCTTGAAGGACGACAACCGCCTTGCGCCCTTAACTGGGTGCTTTACTTGCCAGGGCAGCCGGTCGATTTGTCCTTGAACACTAACACTGAGCCACGGTCACCTTTGAACATGCCTCCACTTACCGGCGAGAATTTCATTTCGCTCGCTTTGCAGAGTTCGGTCTGAATATCTCGATTGATGTAGAGCATCCCGTCTGGGCGGAACTCGCCCGTAACCAGGTACGGACCCGGGCACACGGTACTGCGTATATATTTGAGTTCGATCGAAACACTTGCGCCTTTAACGCTCTTCACCGTGCCACAAATCTGGCCGTCTGTATTGCTAGGGCGATTCGACATGATATTCCCATCGAATTGCTTCCCAGCGAGACTGGCAGCCATCTGGGTTGCTTTGTCACCGGCGGGGGCTTGCGCGAATACAGGTAATGCTACCGCGAACGCGGACAATAAAAGAGCAACGTCCTTATTCATAACCCCTCCTTCTAGTAATTAACCTGCCGGAACTGATCGAAAGAACCTTACGATGAGGGCGAGAATCTACTCTCTGAGGAGCGTTGAAGCAAATGTATTTCCACAACGTCACAGTTTACCAATGTAATCTTTTTGGATCGCGGTCAACCTTGAACGAGAGGCGACTTTCTCAAAGTCTGTTGAAATCTGGCGTTCTAAGAATCTTTTGATTGGCACCATTCTTTGCGACCTTAATCATCGCTTTGCCGATCTGTTCGGTGCTGGTAACCAATTTAGGGATGATGCGACGGAGCAATGGCATCAGTGGAGCGATGATGCCGTATGTAACGCGGTATAGTGCATTCTTTGCCTTAATTCCGTGCATGGGCTGAATAAGGCCGGGCCTGAAGATGTAAACGGCCTTGAACGGCAAGCGTAACAGGGCGTTTTCGGTCTTTCCCCGCACACGCGCCCACATCGCCCCGCTGGTTTCGCTTGTGTCAGCTCCATCGCCAGAAACATAGATAAACGTCATGGCGGGATTGAGCCGCACGAGCGTCTGCGCGGCGGCCAGCGTCAAAGCATACGTCACGTGCGTGTATTGTTCCTCCGATTTTCCCGCTGACAGAGTACCGAGGCAAAAGAAGCAAGCATCAAAGCCCGTCAATTTGATTTCAACTGATTGATAATTCCAGAGATCACCATGAACAATGTCGCGGTGCTTGGCTCCCTGAACTTTGGCCGGGGTGCGCCCAATCGTTTGCACTAGCTCAACTTCTGAACTTAGGAGGCATTCGCGCAATACCCCTTGTCCGACCATGCCGGTGGCACCGAATACCAGAACTTTCATGGTCGTCACAATCCTTTAGAAATAGGCTTGCGCGATTAACGTGATCACGCCTTCAACCGCCTCTAGGAATCAAATTCAATCTTAAAAACTGAAAGTATCTTGTTAAGTGCCGTATCACAGTCTGCCGTCAGTTGAGTGAAATGCGCACGAAAATTTCCATGCAACGTACGCGCCGAAATTTCCGCCTTTTTCTTTTTGTCGGTCGTCGCGTGACCCTTTATATCGGTCCGAAGGCTGTGTACTCTCTGCATAGGCGCCACGAGTTCCTTTGCACGATCTTCCTCTACCCCTTTGCTAGCCAATACCTCCTGCAAAACCCTCAGAGATCTCCAGCTTGTGTCAACTTTACGTCCGGCATTAGCAGCTTCGTTTCTCAGTGCTTTTAGGAGAAAACCCTCAACTAGCAGCTGATCGAGGGCCAGAATTTCGTCTGCCCATTCCTTCGGGGAATCAGTCGCGGGATAACGCGTTGCGTTTATCAGCATTTCCCCCCGGCGATTCCACCAAGGTGGTGGTGATTTATCAAGTTTCATTACCGTTCGTTTCAGCGCATTTAAGGGATCATATGCAGTGTCCCAATCTCCGAGGATATCGGTTTGGTGAGCACGTTTCGAAATCGGACCTTTCGGCCATTCATTAAAGGATTGCCAATAGAGTTGTTCTTCATAGGGCAACCGAGCCAGATATCCGATATACGAATGCACTTGGCCCGCTTCATTAATATCGAAAGTTTCTAAATGCCATCCTCCGCGACAGGTAATGCTTCTATCGTCTAATGTAAACTTTTCGGGATCAGCTTTGAAGCGCAACAAAACTTCGGGCCTGAAGAAGGCCGGAGACACTTCCCACGGCAACTCTGACTCCTGAAAATAATTGGACAAATACGCCGGGGCACAAGACGTTTCGACGTTCATATTATTCTTGCGATCAAAGATTTTGAACGTAGCGTAACGACGGTTCTTGGGGTCGTCCTCCTCCTTCCATTCGCGCACCAAATCGTCAACGGTCACGCGAGGTCTGACGATAAGCGCGCCGTTTACGTAGCTTCCTTGTGTAGATTTACCACCGTGGTAAAACAGCTCAGATTCATCTTTTTCGAAGCGCCCAATTTCACCCCAACCTCTAAAGCTCCCCCACTTTACCCGTGTAAAATCGAACCGGAGCAACAATGATGTCTGGGAAAGCGCCATAAATCGCTCCAAATCTTTCCTGAGTATCGTTACCACTTCGAGTCCTTCCCATTCGTCCTCCGAGTCGCGTTGAATGATTTTGATGACATCTTCGACTTCTCCCTGAAGGGAAAGTCTGCAATAAGCATTGCGTTCAGGCACAAAATAGATATCCAGGCTATGCACCAGCTTTTGACTCAGCTCTATCGGCGTACGCCCCTGCTGTACTCCATAAAACGACCTCCGATAAAGGAGCTTTTGTGCGCCCTCATATGTTCTGCCACACGAGCTAAGAGGAGCTTCTAAGTACATACGGTGGCCTTGCCCCCCACCCCATACACGCTGAATGGCCCAGCAATCGTCGGTCATCGGCATTGTGTCGTATTGGAGCCGTGTGTCGGGCGGCGCGACTTTTGATGTTTGCACCAGCACTCCATGGATCAACACCGATTTGGCACTGGCATAGATAATCGCTTCATCGCTTTCCATATTTTGCACCAAGTAAGTAATCGAATCTTCCGCACCGGCGAGCCATGCTTCGGAACCCTCACCCGGACACTCGGTAAGCGCCTCCAATTCT
>Ga0193752_1003318_pt1 | contig 11185 bp, 7 predicted proteins | sample H1c1metaG_FD_144924 | JGI IMG/M metagenome (GOLD analysis project Ga0193752, IMG submission 144924) | Soil microbial communities from a riparian zone of the East river system, Colorado, United States - H1c1 | ecosystem: Environmental > Terrestrial > Soil > Riparian zone | place: USA: East River... | reverse complement strand
TGTAACGCAATTTGCTGGGTAATCTTCTTTTCTTCTACCAGGTTAACAACCGCAGCAAGCTGTGAAGGGCTAATCTTAAAAGTAGTAATAGTTAAAGCTTGTTCATTTAACAAAGCTCTGATCGGGCCAGTCAACCAGTTAATCAGGTTTTTAGGGCTCTTTACTAAAGTTAAAGCAGCATTCAGATAATCCAGCAATTCTTTATCCTCTGTAAAAATAGATGCTTCAGAATTATTCAGACCGAAGTCAGCCATCAGCTTTGCTGTGATTTCACGAGGTAACGCAGGCATTCCTGCTTTCAGTGCAGCCAGCCACTGATCAGATATATATAAAGGTGGAAGATCCGGGTCCGGGAAATAACGATAATCGTTCGCCATTTCTTTAGTCCGCATCGGCGCGGTTGTTCCCTGATCTGCATCAAAGGTTAATGTGCTCTGAATAATCGTTCCTCCGGCTGTGATCACTTCGATCTGGCGGTTAAATTCAAATTCCATCGCCCTGCGTACATTGCGTATTGAGTTTAAATTTTTCACCTCGCAGCGTGTTCCAAACTCTGTAGTCCCATTTTCACGGATCGAGATATTGGCATCACAACGGAAACTTCCTTCTTCCATATTTCCATCACCTACATCAAGGTGCCTGACCAGCTTCCTCATTTCGGTAAGTAATACCGAAGCTTCTTCCGCAGAGCGGATATCTGGTTCAGTTACAATTTCGATCAAGGGCACTCCTGCCCTGTTCAGATCTACAAAAGAAAAGTTATCATCCTGATCATGCAGACTTTTACCTGCATCTTCTTCCATGTGAATCCTGTTGATCCCTATCCGTTTTTCAGTACCATCACTTAACACCAAATCAATATAACCGTTCTGGCAAATTGGTTTGTTGTCCTGCGTGATCTGATAACCTTTAGGAAGATCAGCATAGAAGTAATTTTTCCTGTCAAAATAGTTTGTCTGATTAATCGTACAGTTCAGGGCTAACCCCATTCTGATGGCTTTTCCGACTACTTCTTTATTCATTTTTGGTAGTGCACCAGGCAAAGCCAATGAAACAGGAGAAATATGCGCATTAGGTTTTGCACCAAATGCTGCGCTATCTGAAGAGAATATTTTCGATTTTGTATTTAACTGAACGTGAATCTCTAAGCCTGATACCAATTCAAATGCTGTGGGAGAAATAGCAGTTTTCGTACTCATTTAAGGGCAATAAATTAAAAAATGTCGTGAATTACTGTCTCACAAATATAACCAAATAAGTTTATGACCATTGGATTAGAACGCAATTATAATCATGGCACAAACTTTGACAATTAACATACACACACAAATTTGAATCGTTATGAAAAAATTACTTTTAATTGCTGCTATCGGAATTGCTTCCCTTGCGGCTGCACCAGCGGCGAAAGCTCAAGTGAGTTTAAGTATTAACATTGGGTCACAACCTCAATGGGGGCCGAGAGGTTACGATCACGTAGACTATTATTATCTGCCAGATGTGGATAGTTATTATTACGTACCTACCCAGCAATTTGTTTATTTAAGTGGCAGCAGATGGATTCATGCCCGCTCTCTTCCTTCAAGATACAGAGGTTACGATTTGTATGGAGGCAGAAAAGTAGTTATTAATAACTACGCGAATCCATGGACAAGACACAATTATTACAGAACACAATATGTAAGTAATAACCATTATGACAGACCATCCAGAGTAGTGGTTAGAAATAATTACCGTTACGAACACAGAGATTACAACAGAGGAAGGGGTAATGGTGGGGAAAAAGGTCACGATAGAGGAAACGGCTGGGGAAGAGACAATAACAGAGGTGATAGAGGCGACAGACATGACCATGGTGACAGGGGTAATCATGGTGACAGGGGTAATCATGGTGGCGACAGAGGCCACCACTAACAGATATTACTAATAAATTACCTATATATTTTAAAGTATCACGATCTTTGGGTTGTGATACTTTATTTTTATAAGCTATTTATCCTGATGCCTTAATCCGTTTACAATGACCGAAAACATAGAAGTAATATTAACACAGAAAAACATCAATCCTACAGCAATGCGGTTACTGGTGTTGGATTTTCTGTTAAAACAGACTTCAGCTATCAGTCTGACGGATTTAGAAAAAGGATTAAACCCTTCAGATAGAATTACCCTATACCGTGCTTTAAAGAAATTCGAAGAAAAAGGTTTGGTTCACAGCATTGATGATGGCTCTGGTGCAACTAAATATGCGCTTTGTGAGAATGATTGCGAAGCTGGGCATCACCATGATTTACACGTTCATTTTTTCTGTAATACCTGCCGGGAAACCTCCTGCCTGCCTAAACACCATATTCCACAAATCGCTTTACCAGATGGTTTTAAAACTGAAGAGGTAAATCTGATCGTAAAAGGGGTTTGCAATAAATGCATTTAATTTTTGCAATACTATTGCGCTCTTGTTTAAAGTACCTTTGTTCATAGAGAGAATCAAAAAAGCTTAGCTTAATGGATCTCTTTTGACTTAAGATAAATTATGGCCTCAAAAAACATAGGCAGCTGCTGTGATACAGAAACAGTTGCAGACAGAAAGCCCACCGTAGCGCAGAAAGAAAACAATACTAAACCACATAGTCATGATGATCATAATCACGATGACCATGACCACGACGGGCATAGCCATGGTGGTGGTGAAAATTCTGGCTGGAGAGGTCAGATTCCCCTATTGTCTTCCCTTTTCATACTAGCAGTAATGCTGACACTGGAATATGGTTTTAAAATTAAACCAGCTAACCCGGTATCCCTGCTTATTTTTGGTACAGCCTATTTACTAGCTGGTTACGATGTATTGAAACTAGCTTTTAAAAAAGCAATGCGTCTGGATTTCTTCAACGAATTTTTCTTAATGTGTGTAGCCACTATTGGTGCTTTCTCTATCGGTTCGTACAGTGAAGGAGTAGCCGTAATGGTATTTTATTCTATAGGTGAATGGTTTCAGGATGCAGCAGTTGATAACGCAAAACGCAGTATCAAAGCTTTACTGGACATCCGTCCGGACACAGTCGATGTCATCAGAGATGGCAAAGTCGTAACCGTAAAACCCGCAGATGTTGAAATTGGTGAGTTAATTCAGGTAAGACCAGGAGAGAAAGTAGCCTTAGATGGTGAACTGGTATCTGATAAAGGAATCTTTAATACTTCTGCGATGACCGGAGAGAGTAAACCCGATTCTAAAGCAAAAGGTGAAAGCGTATTAGCAGGAATGATTAACCTGAATACTGCGATTGAAGTAAAAGTACTCGCTTTATTTAAAGATAGTAAACTGAACAGGATACTTGAAATGGTACAGGATGCAACCGCAAGAAAATCTAAAACACAACTATTCATTTCCAGATTCGCAAAGGTCTACACCCCTGTTGTATTCGCTTTAGCAGTACTGGTGGTAGCCCTGCCCTATTTATTTGTCACAAATTATGTTTTTGCCGATTGGTTATACCGTGGCCTTGTTTTCCTTGTGATCAGCTGTCCATGTGCATTGGTTGTTTCTATCCCACTGGGTTATTTTGGTGGAATAGGTTTAGCTTCTAAAAATGGAATTCTGTTTAAAGGATCGAACTTCCTGGATGTAATGACTACGATTAATACAGTCGTGATGGATAAAACCGGAACCCTGACTAAAGGCGTTTTCAAAGTACAGCGCGTAGTCGCGGTAAATGGCGATGAAAAGGAATTATTACGTTTAACTGCTGCTATTGAAAGTAAATCTACACACCCTATCGCAATGGCCGTGGCTTTACACGCTGGCGATGTCTTACATGGCACAACGATTGGCGAGGTAGAAGAAGTACCAGGAAAAGGGCTTAAAGGTTTGATTGATGGCAAACAAGTCCTTGCAGGAAATGCAAAATTACTGGATCAGTTTAAGATCAGTTATACAGATGAGGTCGCTCAGGAAGAGGATACCGTTGTTGTAATAGCTATTGATGGTGTATTTGCCGGTTTCATAACTATTGCCGATGAGTTAAAAGAAGATGCAATACAGGCGGTAAAAGAAATGCATGAAATGAAAATCCAGACTGTGATGCTGAGTGGCGATAAACAGGCTGTGGTTACAAAAATAGGTCGATTATTAGGAATAGATCGTGCTTTCGGAGATCTTTTACCAGAAAATAAAGTAGAAAAGGTAGAGGAACTGAAACAACAAGGTAAACATATCGCTTTTGTTGGAGATGGAATTAATGATGCACCTGTTGTCGCATTGGCTGATGCAGGGATCGCCATGGGCGGATTAGGTAGTGATGCAACTATCGAAACTGCTGATATTGTAATTCAGAACGATATGCCTTCAAAAATTGTCACAGCGATTAAGATCGGAAGACTGACTAAAAACATTGTATGGCAGAATATAGCATTGGCAATGGGCGTAAAAATCATTGTCTTAATCCTTGGAGCAGGTGGTGTAGCTACTTTGTGGGAAGCTGTAATTGCAGATGTAGGTGTAGCCCTTCTTGCGATTTTAAATGCTGTAAGAATTCAAAAAATGAAATTATAATTCCAAACCTCCCTTAGTGTAGCGTTAATGGAGGTTTGGGCAAACACTTTTCAGATTTCCTTGTTTAGCTAATATGGAACACTTACTACCTGAACTTAAACAGATAAACTTACTTTGGGAAGGACACAAGTATAACTCTATAGAGAATTGTGTAGTGACCATGAGTGAAAAAGAAACTGAAATTACCTCTGTGATTATAGGGAGCTCAGGAGATAAACCTTTTCGCCTTGATTATTCAATCAGAACCAATCAGTATTGGCAAACAGTCTTTTTTGACATTAAAAGCCAATTTAACGACAAAAGAGTTGAGTTAAGTTTTGAAAGTGATGGAAAGGGTAACTGGACTGATCATGGAAGACCCCTTGAAGAATTTAAAGGCTGTATAGATATTGATATTTCACTCACTCCTTTTACTAATACACTACCAATCAGAAGGCTTGGCGCAAAACTGAAGACAGAACAGGAGATTAAAGTGATATATTTTGATATTCTAAATCAGCTGGTCAGGCCAAATCTGCAGGAATATACTTCACTTACTGATTTCTGTTATCAATACAGGAACGTTGATAGTGGCTATGAAGCCTTGCTGACGGTAGATGAACTGGGGCTGGTAGTGGTTTACCCGGCACAATTCACCAGAGGTACACATGTGGAAAGCAATTATTAGCTTTAAATAAAAACGGGCTATCTTTTTAGAGATAGCCCGTTTGTGTATTATTGGATTAACATTGCTGCTTTCTCCAGAACTTTAGGTAGTCCGTCTTTATTCTTTCCGCCCGCAGTAGCATAAAAAGGCTGTCCGCCTCCGCCACCCTGAATATCCTTAGCCAATTCTCTAACCATATTCGAAGCATTCAGTTTCTTTTCAGTAACCAGGTTATCAGATAACATCACGCTAATCCCAGGTTTATCATCAATTAATGTTGTGAAAACCAAATACAGGTTATCTACAATATCCTTGATTGAAAATGCAAGATTCTTCACTGCATCAGCATTTGGAAGATCCACATGAACAGCAATCATATTGATGCCATTAATCGTTTTCATATGATGAACGATTTCATGTTTAAGATTTCCAGAGCGTTCGGTAACAGCTTTTTCTGCTTCTTTTTTAAGTTTGTTATTTTCGTCCATTAAAGCAGTCACTGCAGCTGACAGGTCTTTATTTCCTTTAAGTAACGCCCTTAACTGACTGATTTCCTTATCCTGATTGACTACAAACTCTTCTGCGCGATCAGCAGTAATTGCTTCTATACGTCTTACGCCCGCAGCTACAGCACTCTCTGAAATGATTTTGAAATAGCCGATCTGACCAGTAGCCTGCACATGTGTACCACCACATAATTCCTTCGAATAGTTATCATCGAAAGTAATGATGCGGACAAAATCACCGTACTTTTCACCAAACAAAGCAGTCACCCCGCTCGATAAAGCTTCTTCATAAGGAACCATTCTTTGCTCTTTTAACGAGATGTTATCTCTGACTCTTTTGTTAACGATATGTTCAATCTCTGCTAATTCATCATCAGTGATCTTTGTAAAGTGTGAGAAATCGAAACGCAGATAATCCGCATTTACTAAAGACCCCTTTTGATTCACATGATCCCCCAGGACGCTTTTTAACGCCGCATGGAGTAAATGTGTCGCCGAGTGATTATTATTCGTTTGTATGCGCTTATCTTCATCCACAACAGCCCAGAATTGGCCATCTATGTCTTCAGGTAATGAATCTGCGAAATGTACGATAACCCCATTTTCTTTTTTGGTATCAGTAATCTCAATAGAAAACATTCTGCTGTGATCTTCCAATCGCCCGGTATCTCCCACCTGACCACCGCTTTCACCATAAAAAGGAGTTTTTTGCAATACAATCTGATATTGCTCTTTTCCTTTCGCAGTAACCTGTCTGTATTTTAATATTTTAGTTTCAATCTCCAGAAAATCATATCCTACAAACTCTGTCTCAGGATCATTATGTACAGTTATCCAGTCACCAGTATCGATTGCAGTTGCAGCTCTTGATCTGGCTTTCTGTTTTTGAAGGCTCTTATGATACTCCTCCATATCCACAGTCCATCTTTTTTCCCTTGCCATCAGTTCAGTAAGGTCAATCGGGAATCCGTAAGTATCCTGTAATTCAAAAGCGAAATCACCAGAAATCACCATTTGATCTTTCAATATGCTATAAACCCAGGCATCATCAAATGATTTCTCCAGATCAATCGCGTTTTCAGACATCAGGAATTCTGCTTGTTTAAGCGTATAGTTTTCAAAACGCTGAATACCCGTAGCCAGTGTTCTTAGGAAAGAGACTTCTTCTTCCAGCACAACTTTCTGAACAAAATCCTGCTGTAAAACCAATTCTTCAAAAACACCTTTGAACTGTTCAGCAAGAACAGGTACCAATTGATTTAAGAATGGTTCTTTCAGATCAAGGAAAGTATAAGCATAACGAACTGCCCTTCTTAAAATCCTGCGAATCACGTAACCAGCTTTATTGTTTGCAGGCAATTGTCCATCGGCAATAACGAAAGAGATTGCACGAATATGATCGGCCATTACACGCATGGCAATATCTGTTTTCTCGTTAGTTCCATAGACTATTCCAGACTTCTTTGCGATGAACTGGATTAATGGTTGGAATACGTCAGTATCATAGTTTGAAGCCTTATTCTGCAATACGCGAACCAGGCGTTCAAAGCCCATTCCTGTATCAACGTGCTGTGCAGGTAAAGGTTGTAATGAACCATCTTTCAACCTGTTGAACTGCATAAATACGTTATTCCAGATTTCTATAACCTGTGGGTGATCGGCATTCACCAATTCTTTACCACTTACAGCTGCACGCTCTTCATCAGAGCGGCAATCTACGTGGATTTCAGAACATGGACCACACGGCCCCATGTCTCCCATTTCCCAGAAATTATCTTTTTTATTTCCCAAAACAATTCGCTCTTCAGGAACATATTGCTTCCATAATTCAAAAGCCTCAGCGTCTCTTGGAAGACCTTCTTTTTCGTCTCCTTCAAAAATGGAAACATATAATTTATCTTTAGGGATACCATAAACTTCCGTCAGTAACTCCCAGCTCCAGGCAATAGCCTCTTTCTTGAAGTAGTCACCAAAACTCCAGTTACCCAACATCTCGAACATGGTATGGTGATAAGTATCAATCCCCACTTCTTCGAGGTCGTTATGTTTACCGGAAACCCGTAAACAACGTTGCGTATCTGTTACTCTTGGGTACCTGGCTGGTGCCTCTCCTAAAAAGATGTCTTTAAACTGATTCATACCTGCATTGGTAAACATCAGGGTCGGATCATTTTTTACAACGATAGGTGCTGATGAAACGATATGGTGTTGTTTCGATTCAAAAAATGCTAAATAGGCTTGTCTGATTTCTTTTGCTGTCATTCGTAGTAGAAATTATCCAACAAAATTAAAATTTTATTGCGGTATTCTACTAAAATCCATTTACATTTGAAAGCTTTATATAAAAGCTATAAACCACTAAATATCAACAAAGAAGTATGCCTTACAAAGAACGGGAAATTAATAAAATGTATTACACGATGGGTGAGGTGACCGAAATGTTCAATGTAAACGCTTCACAGATCCGCTTTTACGAGAAGGAATTTGACGTTCTTCAGCCTAAGAAAAACAAAAAGGGCAACCGTCTTTTCACTCCTGAAGACATTGAAAATTTAAAGATCATTTTTCACCTGGTGGACGATAAAGGCTTTACACTTAAGGGTGCAAAAGACCATTTAAAGAACAATAGTACGGATGTTAAAGAAAACCAGAAGATCATTGCATCACTGGAAAAACTGAAAGACTTTTTATTAAAATTAAACGAAGAAATTTAATTAATAAATTAACATTATTAATTAAATCAATATTACTTTGGCATCATGATGCCAAAGCTAACTCTTCTATCCATTCAGTGCCCCGGATTCCAAAGTATCAGGATTTCTTTGCCGGGATACGGTATATTGCTCCCCTTTGTCTTTTGTTGCCCATATGCTACTGCCTTTGCACAGGAAGATATCCGTATGAAAGAGATCATTTCCCCTCTGACTGAGATTTTTACAGAAGCAGAGGATCTTTCAGAACTGACTGAGCACCTTTCTTTTTATCTCAAACACCCTATAGACCTCAATAAGGCTAGTTATGAAAGCCTGAAACAATTATTTTTCCTTTCTCCTTTACAAATCAGTAATCTTTTCACCCACATCCGGCTAAACGGAAAACTAAAGGACGTATTGGAACTCCAGTCAATTGATGGTTTTGATATCACTACAATCACCCGGTTACTCCCTTTTGTTACTGTTAAGGAAACGAGCGAACTGAATTTCAATAAAATTTATACGGGTAGCAGCGAGCTGACACTGAGATATGGACAGTTGCTGGAACAACAAAAAGGATATAGGCCGCTTCCGGGAAGCAGATACCTGGGCAGTCCCGAAAAGGTCCTGCTCAAATACAAATACTATTTCAATGATCAGCTTGCCATTTCGGTACTCGCAAAAAAAGATGCAGGTGAAAGCTTTTTCAGTGGGTCCAGCAAAACTGGTTTCGACTTCATTTCTGCAAGCCTTGCGTTATATAAAACCGGCAGATTTAAAAAGATAATCATAGGAGATTACAGCCTGCAATTTGGACAGGGACTGAGCTTATGGACTGGCTCATCTTTTGGAAAAGGAGACGATGTTTCAGGGATAGCAAAAAAAGACACCGGGCTTAAACCCTATACTTCTGCTAATGAGTATTCTTTTTTCAGAGGAGCAGGTGCAACTTATAAATTATTTAAAAACATTGACTTAACCACATTTATATCATTAAGAAATTTAGATGCAAACCTAACTAAAACCGCCGATGGAATTTATAAGTTATCGGCTATAAGCACCAGTGGTTTACATAGAACTGCTACCGAATTCTCACATAAAGGGAATCTGGGATTATTACTTTATGGCGTAGCTGCAACTTATAACAGGAACAGTTTAGACCTGGGCATCACAGCTTATCACTCTAGTTATCAGCATGAATTTATTACCGGTAATCAACGTTATAAGCAGTATAGTTTTAGTGGTAAAGAGCTAACCAATCTCGGATTTCATTACAATTATACTTTTAAAAATGTCTACTTTTTTGGCGAAGCTGCACAAAGTATTCCTGGGGGCATGGCGCTATTGAGCGGAGCCATGGCCAGTCTCTCGCCACGCATTTCTACAGTAGTTGTTTTCCGGGATTACGGGAAAGAACATGTAAGTTTTTACAGCAAGGGAATGGGCGAAGGAACCACAGCAGCAAATGAAAAGGGTATTTATGGTGGTATCCATTTCAGCTTATCCCGAAAATGGACAGCATCTGTTTATGGGGACGTCTTCTGGTTTCCATGGGCTAAGTATAGAATTGACGAAGCTTCTGCGGGATACGAGCTGATGGGACACCTCAGTTTCAAACCAAATAAGACGTTTAAAGCTTTACTGAGCTGGAAAACCAAACATAATGAGCAGAATGAAGGCTCAGGTTTGTCTGTAAACCCTATAGTGGATCTCAGGAAAGACAACTACCGGCTGGAAGTACATTGGAAAGCAGGCAGAAAAATAGAACTGCAAAACAGACTGGAGATAACCAGCTATAAAAAGGGATTAAAGAATTCCGAATACGGCTACATGATCTACCAGGATGCAGAATATCATCCAATGTCCTCCAGGTTTTCAGGTAATCTCAGATTAGCTTATTTCCATACCCCATCTTACAATAGCAGGATCTATGCTTATGAAGATGATGTATTGTATGGATCCGGATCAGGAGTTTACAGCAATGAAGGAATCCGTACATTTTTAAACCTGAGCTACAGACTATCCAAACGCCTACTTGTCTGGAGCAGGTATGCCGTTTACCTCTATCCCGGAAAGACCAATATAGGGTCAGGGCTTGACGAAATCAGTGGCAATAAAAAATCTGATATCAAGTTTCAAATGCGTTATCAGTTCTAAATGACCATACAGCAAGCCCCTTCCATTTTTGGAAAAATTCTACTCCCATTTTGCATAGGAATATGGGTTTTGCATGAGATAGATAATACCAAATTAAATTTTGCCATACAAGTTATCTCAATTTTACTATTTATTTTATTACTAATAATCAGCATATTATACAGATTATATAAAGTTTACAATCACAAGAAGCAAATTGCAATTTTTATTAATCTGTTCTTTTTCTCTTTAGGACTACTCTGGTATTCTAATGCAAATCAGGCTGAGAATTCCAACAACTTTTCACATTATCAGGCAGATTTTCTCTGTATATCCATAGCCGGAGAACCTCAGCAGCAAGGCTCACTATTAACATTCAAAGCGAAAGTTCACACCACCTATAATCTACATCAGAGACAAGAGGTAACCGGCTATTTACTGGTCTCTCTTCCTTCAGATTTACACCAACCGACCATGCTTAATTATGGAGAAGTTTACTTCATACCGGCAAATTACAAAGCAGTAGAACCTCCATATAACCCCGCAGAATTCGACTTCAAGACCTGGCTGGCTTTGCAAAACATCAACCATCAGATTTTCCTCCAGCCCAAGGAACTGATTCCTTCAAAAGAGAATAAGGGGTCTGCTTTAATCAGAT
>Ga0193752_1003317_pt1 | contig 11188 bp, 10 predicted proteins | sample H1c1metaG_FD_144924 | JGI IMG/M metagenome (GOLD analysis project Ga0193752, IMG submission 144924) | Soil microbial communities from a riparian zone of the East river system, Colorado, United States - H1c1 | ecosystem: Environmental > Terrestrial > Soil > Riparian zone | place: USA: East River... | reverse complement strand
AGCGGCAAGGACTACAAGCTCAACCGCGCGCTCGCCGAGATCCTCGAGCGCGGCCAAGTGCCGTTGCCCGACAAGATGTTCAAGGACCGCGTGTTCGTGAACCCGGACCGCTTGGACCTGCAGTACGGCAGTGCGCTGTTCAAGCGACTCGATGACGGCAGCTACGCGCTCAAGCTGGACGATGCCGAGAAGGGCATCGGCCTCGAGCTGACGATCACGCCGCAGAAGCCGCCGGTGCTGCAAGGCGATGACGGCGTCGTGCGCGGCTCCGACGACCAGTCGATGTACTACTACTTCATCCCGCGCAACGCGGTCGAAGGCACGATCACGCACCGCGGCGTCGCGCACTCCGTGACCGAAGGCAGCGCCTGGTACGACCACGAGTTCGGTCTGCACGACGGCGAGGAAGAGGAAGTCGACGACGCGGCGGAAGCCAAGCTCGATGAGAAGACGCGCCTCGCGCGCGGCGAAGCACGCCGCAAGAAGCACGAGCAGCGCCAAGTGGCGTGGGACTGGGTCTCGCTGCAGCTCGACGACAACACCGAGATCTCGGTGTACTGCGAGCTGTACGCCGGCATCCCGAAGTCCGCCGGCGAGTGGGCCGTGCTCATCGGCAAGGACGGCAAGCGCTCGCTGCACAAGGACGTGCGGTTCGAGGCGACCAAGATCTGGCGCAGCACGCAGACGTTCTTCGAGTACCCGGTGCAGTGGAAGCTGACCGTGCCGAGCGCGAAGATCGAATTCGAGATCGAAGCGGCGTTCGAGGACCAAGAGTTCCTCACGCTGATCTCGAAGCCGTCGTTCTACGAAGGCCGCGTTCACGCCACCGGCAAGGTCGACGGCCAAGCGCGCACCGCGATCGGCATGCTCGAACGCAGCGGCTATGCCTCGTACGAAGACCTCGAAGGCTTCTTCGAAGAAGTCGGCAAGGTCGTACGCAAGTCGGTCGAGCGCGTCATCCCGTTGAAGCCCACGTACGAGCAAGCGCTCGGCCTCGTCGCCAGCAAAGAGCGCGAGCAGTACATGCGCGGCCTCGACATCGATCAGTACGCGCGCACGCACCTGCACCCGATCCGCGAGATCGTGGACCGCGGCGGCAAGGGCTGGCGCTCGTACGCAGCGATCACGTGTTGCGACATCGTTGGCGGTGACTCGCGCAAGTTCATCGACTGGATCGCGCTGCCCGAGCTGATGCACGTCGGTTCGTTGATAGTGGACGACGTCGAGGACAAGTCCGAGACGCGCCGCGGCGGCAAGACCGCGCATCTCATCTACGGCGATGGGCAGGCGATCAACTCCGGCACCGCCGCGTACTTCATCGGCATTCACTTGCTGAATTCCGACTGGGTGTCCGATGCGGATCAGATCCGCATCTACCAGCTGTACTTCGAGGCGCTGCGCTCCGGTCACGCCGGCCAGGCGATCGACATCGACGGCATGGACCACATGATGCCGGGGGTGGTCGAGAGCGGTGATTCCGCGCTGCTCGAAGAACGCGTGCTCGCCGTGCATCGCTTGAAGACGGCCGCACCCGCGGGTTGCTTGGCGCGCATCGGCGCGACCGGCGGCGGCGGAAGCCCGGCGCAGATCGAGGGCCTCGGCCGGTTCTTCGAAGACCTCGGCCTCGCCTTCCAGATCATCGACGACGTGCTCAACCTGCGCGGCTTCAAGGGTGACTTGAAGACCAAGGCGGAGGACTTGCAACAAGGCAAGGTCACGCTGCCCGTCGCCAAGGCGATGTCGAAGCTCTCGCTCGCCGATCGCCGCGCATTCTGGGAGACGTTGCGCACCAAGCCGCAAGACATGGCGACCGTCGGCAAGCTGCTCGATCAGCTCGAGGCCGTCGGCGCGATCGACGCGTGCGTGAAGCAAGCGAAAGACCTCGTCGAAGAGGGCTGGGCGCGTTTGGCGCCGCTCGTCGACGACTCGCTGTCGAAGATGCTGCTGCGCGCCTTCGGCTGGTACGTCCTCGAACGCCATTACTAACGAAGAGGTCGCGATGAGCACGCCGACGAAGTCTGACGAGCAAAAGACGGAGCTGTCCGAAAAAGAGCTCGACGGCGTCAGCGGCGGGCTCACTCGCTCGAGCCCGACCAAAGACCACGGCACCCGTGTCCCGGTGTCGCCATCGTACGACCGCGACCTCGATGAGCTCGAGGTCGAGCGGTAGTAGCCGCTACGGTCGCTGGAAGATCGCGGTCACGTCGCATTCGGGAGCGTAGAAGCTGCCGAACAGCGCGTGCACTAGCGTCACCGGTGAAAACAGCTTCCAGCTGCTGGCCTTGATCGGCTCGGCGACCAGGTCGCAGTTGTTGTCGTAGCAGCGGAAGTAGTGATCGAGGAACGCGCTGTTCGCGAATGGCAGCCGCGTGTTCGCGTACATGTTCGGGTGGTACGCGAGCAGCTTCCAGCCCAGGTCGCTGCCGAGCGTCTGCAGCGCAGTCTTGCTCAGGATGTGGCGGTGATACGGCTGGTGCAGCGTGTGCACGCGCGGCTCGGTGTTCTTCAGATCGATCGACTCGGCGTTGGGCGTGCCGATCGCGATGATGCCGCCGGGCTTGGCGAGGTCGTGCAGCGTCTTCACGATCTCGAGCGGCTCGGGCACGTGCTCGATCAAGTCTTGCGTCATCACGCAGTCGTACTGACGACCGAGCACCGACTTGTCCGCGTAGCCCTGGCTGTACTCGTCGTAGCCGGCGAGGTCGGTGAAGCCTTCCTCCGCGAGGAACTTGAGGAACGCGCCGCTGCCGCAGCCGTAGTCGAGCAGCGACTGCTCTTTCGAGAAGCCGGCGCCCGTCAGCCGGCTGAGCTGGTTGCGATACATCGCGCGCAGCATCCAGTCGGTCTCTTTGTTGCCGAGCTTATGGAACGGATAGTCCGCGTAGTAATACGCGAGGTCGACTTCGTCGCGGGCGTGGATGCTCTTGCACGACGAGCAGCGCCACAGCGCGAACTTCTCGCTCGCGAACTTGCGCACGTTCGAGCGCACCTCGCCGGTCTCTGGGTCGCTCGTGACCTCTCCGCAGACGTTGCAGCGCATCGCGCCAGGATAGCTGATCGCCGCTATAATGGGCTCAGGTGAATCACGTACCAGGCGTCCTGCCAGGCGATGATCACGCGCACTTCGATAGAGCGCAGCGCTTTGCCCACGCGGTAGTGCAGGCGGCTGTGACGCGAGGCCCAGTACGGCAAGCGGTTGCCCTCTTCGCGGACGCGCACGTAGCCGCCGCGCTTGGCGAGCTCCAGGCGCTCGAACGTCGCGCGGTCGAGATCGGGCGTGCTCGCGTGCAGCGCGTGGATGTCGGCGTCGAAGCGAGCGCGCAGCTTGTCGTAGTAGCGGCCCGGGTCGCGCATGTTCTTGATCTGCAGGAACGGCTCGCGCGGGAAGAACACGTCCGCGGCCAGCGCCGGGTCGTCGCGCACGATGGCGTCCCACAGCCGCCGTGCCTTGTCGTGGATGTCGCCTTCAGCGGGTCGCGGCGGAGTGGCCGTGTCTTGGGTCTGCGCCGCGCTCGACGCTGCGAACGCGAGCAGCGCAGCCAGCGCGAGCAGACCAAGGGCCGGACCATGGCGGAGCATCACAGCCAGCAACGCTAGCGTGGTAGGGTCACCGGGTGCGTGTTTTTCTGTGCTTTCTGATGCTCTTGGCGGTCGCTGGGAGCGCTCGTGCGCAGGCGGTTCAGTTCGCGCCCGCCGAGGGCGGCGAGGTGATCGTCGACCCTGAGCTGGCAGCGCAAACGCCGCCCGCGGCCGAGCAGCCAGAGACGACGATCGCCGCGCCGAGCGAGCAGAGCGCGGACGTGCGGCTGGTGCTCAGGTCCCGCGTCGGCGTGGACCTCGAGTGGCAGGACCCGCGTGAGGACGTGGTCGAGGCGACGCAGCTGATGTTGATCGAGGCGCGCGTGCGGCGCTCCGAGCAGCTCTCGTTCACGGTCGGCGTGCGCGCGGTGCACAAGACGCTGACCCGCGCACGCTCGACGCCCGACGCCGATCCGGTGCGCTTCGAGCTCGAGGCCGCGCCGACCGCGATGCACGCCGACGTCGGCGTCACGGATAACGTGCACACGCGCGTCGGCTACCAAGGCGTGCACCTCGGGCGGTTCGATGTGCTCGGCGCTTCGGATGTGCTGAGCCGCTACGATCTGCGCTCGGGGCCGATGGTGATGCCGGAGACGTCGGAGATCGCGCAGCCTGCGATCTCGGCGGACTGGGACATCCTGCAAGGGCTCGCGGTGCGCGGCATCTACGTGCCGTTCTTTGCGCCGCACATGATCTACGCGTTCGAGGGTGACTACGCACTCCAGCCGCAGCGCCAAGCGGACACGGAAGTTGGCTTCGAGGAAATCGACGACATACCGCTGACGCCGACCGCCGAAGCGCTCGCCAATGCGTGGCGGTCTGCACTTTCGCGCTCAGCTCAGGCACGGCTCACTGAAGGCGCGTTCGCAGCGTTTGCGCCCGACCCCAACCTCGGCAGCCCACAAGCCGGCCTACGCGTAACCGCCCACGGTCCGGCCGGCGAGGTCGCGCTCACTGCAGCGACCGCGCTCGAAAAGCTGCCCACGCTCAACTTCAACGCCGCCGGCATCCCACGCCTGCACTACGGCCGCTTCGGCCTGCTCTCGCTCGACGCCGCGACCGGCGTAGGTCCCGTGCAGCTCGGCGTCGAGGTCGCGTACACCTCTGACCGCGCCGTGTTTTCGACTACCGAGGACGACCTACCGCAGACGCGCGAGAGCGACATCCTGCACACGGCGGTGCGCGGCGAGCTGATCGAAGGCGACGAGTGGCTGGTCGCGGTCGAAGCGTCGTGCGCGACCATGCTGGCCGATCCGCCGGATGACCAAGATTGGCTATTTACGGTCGAGCGCCGCTTCCAGCTCGCTGCGATCGGCTTCATCGGCTACTCGATCACCGACATCGACTTGCGGCTCGAGCTGGGCGGCGGTGTGCTCGTCGGCCCGACGTATCTGATCACGCCGCGCGTCGAGCTGCGGCTCTGGGATCAGCTGTACGGCGAGGTTGGCGCGTACTTGATCGGCGGCAAGGGCGGCAGCCGCTTGAGCGATCCCAGTGCGACGCTCGGCTCGCTCTACGACGACATCGATCAAGTGCTGTTCGGTTTGCGTTGGTTGATCTGATCTAGCGCTCGTTGCACACAGCTGCGCCTAGCTAACTCCCGGTTGACCGCAGCGTAGAAGCTCTCGCACGCTGTTCACGTCGCGGGCTCATCAACGCGGCGGAGGACTTATGCGCTTTACTGGGTGGTTCGTGGGGATGGTGTGCGCGACGGCGATGGCCGCGTGTTACGGCGGCGGCAACGGCAGCGGCGATGGTGGCGTAGCGGGGTCCGGCGGCGGGGGCCGCGCAGGCGCATCGGGTGCTGCGGGCACGAGCGGCTCGGGCGGCACGGGCGGCACCGGTGGTACCGGCGGCACAATCCCCGTGAACACGGGCCTATCCCCTTCGAAGATGCTCAGCAGCATCACCGCGGCCGAGGGCCAGACCTTGTGCAACTCGCTGGTGCAGAGCACGCAATCCGTGTTCGGTAGCGGCCAGCTCCAGCGCTTCACGTGCACGATCTCGGCGCTGCCGACTTCGATCATACCGAACCCGGGCGGTATGCCATCGCTGGATCGCGCGGCGTGTGAGCAGTCCGTAAGCTCGTGCATCGCCGAAGAAGGGACGACCACGGTCGAGAACAACTGCGCCGAGGCGGACCTCTCGATGGCCTTCACCGACTGCGAGGCCACGGTCAGCGAGCTGCAGGCATGCTTGGGCGCTTCGCTCGCGCAGATGCGCGCTTTGATTCAGCAGGTCACCTGCAGCGCACCGCTGAGCGAGCTGATGTCGGGCAGCGGCTTCGAGGAGCCGCTCGCATGCAACACGTTCGATATGAAGTGTCCAGGCGGGTTGTCGGCGATCGGCGACGCCACCGATGCCTTGCCTGAAATCGACGAAGGCTCGGCCGGAGCAGGCGGCTCGGGTGGCATGGCGGGCGCGGGCGGTGCGGGTGGCGGCGGCGCGGGCTGCACCGACACCTGCACCGACGCCATGGATCATTTCTGCGACGACGGCGGCGAAGACGCGGAAACGGACATCTGTGCATTGGGCACCGACTGCACGGACTGCGGACCTCGGCCGTAGTACGGTCCGCAAACCGTGATCGCAGGGCTCAAGCTTCGTAAGCGACCGCAAGCGCTCCTGCTCGATGCTGGCGACACGCTGATCTTCTTCGATTCAGCCGCGGTCGCGCACGAGCTCGGAGCGCTCGGCGTCTCGGTCGAGCCGATCATGCTCGACGGCGCGCTGCACAACGCCAAGCGCGCCTACCAAGCGCGGCTCGCCACCGGCCATGACCACGAGGACGGCTGGAACGTGTTGATGAGCGAGCTGCTCTCGCAGGCGGGCGTAGCGCTCGACGTGGTGACCAAGCATCTGCCCGCGCTGCGGCGTATCCACGACGACTTCTACTTCTGGCGCAAGGTGCCCGATGAGCTGCCCGCCGCGCTCGACCGCGCGCGCGCCGCCGGGATCAAGCTGGCGATCGTCTCGAATTCGGAAGGGCGCCTGCGCTCCGTGCTCGAGCGCGTCGGCCTGCACGCTCATTTCGAGCTTGTGATCGATTCACATCTCGAGGGCGTGCAGAAACCCGATCCGGAGATCTTCCGCCGGGCGCTGGTCCGGCTCGGCGTGCATCCCGAACGTTCGGTCTATGCCGGCGATATCCCCGAGGTCGACGTGCACGGCGCGGAGCGCGCGGGCATGCACGGCGTGCTGATCGACGGTGGCGGGCACTATGTCTCGCTGTCTGCGGTACCGCGCGCACGGTCGGTGGCCGCGCTGATCGACGCGCTGCTCGCTCTACCCGCGTGAGGCCCTGCCTGAAACGGGTTGCCCTGAAACGCTCCCTCAGCGTGCGCGACAGAGCACGTTGGCGCGTGCCAAATCCTGTCAGCAGGGTGTCACAGAGGCCTAAACAGGCCGCGCACCACGGTTGCCTCCGGGGACCATTTGACGAATATAGCGGGGCCCGCGCGGGGTACGGTCCGCGCTCGAGCAACAACCGGTGGTGCGCGTGTCCGATCAACTGTCTAGCGATCTGGCGTCTCTCTCGATCGACCGCAACGCGCGGTCGAGCGGCGGCGCAGCCAAGCGCATCATCGTGTGGTTGGTCGTGCTGGGCGCGCTCGGCTACGGCATCTACGCGTACGCTCTGCCGCAGTTTCAGGCGAAGGTGCTCAAGACCGAGGTCTCGGTCACCGAGCTCAGCACGTACTCGCCGATGCAGGCGTCCGTCGAGCTGACCTCAAGTGGCTATGTGGAGCCACAGCGGGTCTCGCGTGTCGGCGCCAAGGTGCCGGGGCGCGTCTCTGTGCTCCACGTCCGGCAGGGCCAAAAGGTAAAGGCGGGCGATCTGCTGCTGGAACTCGAGCAGGCCGATCGCCAGGCCGGCATCCAGTCCGCCAAGATGCGCGCCGCGGCAGCCGAAGCTCGGGTCGCGACGGCCCGGGCCAACGTGGTCGAGACCCGCCAGCAAGCGGAGCGCGAGCGGGCGATGGTCAAGAGCGGCGTCGCGCCGGCAGCCCGCGCCGAGGATCTCGAGGCGCGCGTCGTGTCGCTGACCGAAGCGGTGCGTGCCGCCGAGGCCGAGGTGAAGGCCGCCAACGCCGAGGTCGCCGCGCTCAAGGTCGACCTGGGGTACATGCAAGTGCACGCGCCGATGGACGGCACGGTCATCAACAAGCCGCCGGAGATCGGCGAGGTGGTCGGCTCGGACCTCGGCACCGTGGCTTCGGACAGCGATCAAGCGGTGATCGAGCTGGCCGACTTCAACACGCTGATGGTCGAGACCGACATCCCCGAGTCGCGCTTGCACATGGTGACGATCGGCTCGCCGTGCGACATCGCGCTCGACGCGTTTCCGAGCCGCCGCTATCGCGGTGAGGCGGTCGAGATCAATCCCAAGGTCGATCGCGCTAAAGCGACGGTCGGCGTGAAGGTGAAGTTCGTCGACGCGCCGGAGGGCGTGCTGCCCGATATGTCGGCGCGCGTCAGCTTCTTGAGCAAGGCGATGGATGAAGCGCAGCTCAAGGAGAAGCCGAAGACGGTCGTGCCGAGCTCCGCGCTCGTCGATCGCGGCGGCACCAAGGTTTTGTTCGTGCTCGAGGAAGACGGCGTCGTGCGCATGCGCAACGTCACCGTCGGCGCCGAGCTGGGCGGTGGTTTCGAGGTACTGGATGGGCCGGCCGCAGGAACGCGCGTCGTGGCCAATCCGCCCCCGACGCTCGCCGATGGTCAGCGCGTTAAGGAGAAGAGCTGAGATGGCTGAGGCAACGACAAACGGTAGTAACCCGATCGTCATTCGTGTCGAGAACGTCGGGAAGTCGTACACGCGCGGCCGAGAGACGGTCGAGGTGCTGTCCGGTCTCAATCTCGAGATCGAGAAGGGCGCGTACGAAGCGCTGATGGGCCCGTCCGGCTCCGGCAAGAGCACGCTGCTGAACCTGATCGCCGGTCTCGACAAGCCCACCAAGGGCCGCGTCGTGGTCGACGGTGTGGACCTCGGCGCGCTCTCGGAAGGCGAACGCGCGAAGTGGCGCGCTTCGAACGTCGGCTTCGTGTTCCAGAGCTACAACCTCTTGCCGGTGCTGACGGCGCTCGAGAACACCGAGCTGCCTTTGCTGCTGACCAACTTGTCGTCCTCCGAGCGCAAGACGCGCGCGCAGACGGCGCTGCGCGTCGTCGGCCTCGAGGACCGCATGGGCCATCGGCCCGACCAGCTCTCCGGCGGTCAGCAGCAGCGCGTCTCGATCGCGCGCGCGATCGTGACCGACCCGCGGTTGATCGTCGCGGACGAGCCGACCGGTGACCTGGACCGCCAGAGCGCCGACGAAATCTTGTTGCTGCTCGAGAAGCTCAACTCCGAGCTGGGCAAGACCATCCTGATGGTGACTCACGATCCGGCCGCCGCCGAGCGCGCGCACCGCATCCGCCGCCTCAACAAGGGAGCGTTGCAGTGACGCTGACGACCGTCGCGGTCAAGAACATCGGCCGCAACATGTTTCGCACCATCCTCACGATGCTCGGCGTCGTCGTGGCGATGATGGCGTTTCTGCTGCTGCGCACCGTGATCTCGTCGTGGCTGATGGGCGTCGAGCTGGCGGCCAAGGATCGCGTCGCCACGCGCCACAAGGTCACGTTCATCATGACGCTGCCCAAGCGCTACGTGGACGACGTGGCCGCAGTGCCGGGCGTCAAGGAGGTCGCGCACTTCAACTGGTTCGGCGCAAAGCTTGCCGGCAAGGAAGACGTGTTCTTCGGCAACATGGCGACCGACCCCGAGTCGTTCTTGCGCGTGTACGACGAGATCGTCGTGCCCGAGGATCAGAAGAAGAACTGGCTCGCGAACCGCCAGGGCGCGCTCGTCGGCAGCGCGCTCGCCAAGCAGGTCGGCCTCAAGGTCGGCGACAAGATTACGATGAAGGGCACGATCTTCCCCGGCGATTGGCCGATGACGGTCGAGGGTATCTACACGACGACGCGCAAGTCGATCGATCAGTCGACCTTGTGGTTCCACTACAAGTATCTGAACGAGAGCCCGGTGCTCACGCCGCCGATGAAGAACCAGGTCGGCTGGATCGTGGCCAAGATCAAGAATGCGAACGACGCAGCCAGCATCACTCAGAAGATCGACGCGATGTTCGACACCCGCGACGTGCAGACGCTGAGCATGAGCGAAGGTGCGATGAACGCTTCGTTCATGAGCATGTTCGCCACGATGCTCAAAGCGATCGATCTGGTGTCGTTCGTCATCCTCATCATCATGATGTTGATCCTGGGCAACACGATCGCGATGGGCACGCGCGAGCGCACCCACGAGTACGGCGTGCTGCGCGCGATCGGCTTCATGCCCAAGCACCTGGCGTTCTTCGTGCTGGGTGAGGCCACGGTGATCGGCCTGGTCGGCGGCATCTTCGGTGTCGCGTTCGCGTACTTCATGGTCAACAACGGCATGGGCGCCGCGATCGAGGAGAACTCCGGCGGCATGTTCCTGTACTTCCGAATGAAGGAGAGCGACGCGGTGATGGGCCTCTTCATCGCGACCGGCATCGCCGCGCTCGCGGCCGCCGTTCCGGCGTATCGCGCTTCCAAACTGAACGTCATCGACGCCTTGCGACGGGTGGCCTGAGCATGATTCCGATTAGCTACAACTTCCGCAGCCTGCTCGTGCGCAAGACGACGACCATCGCCTCGTCGCTCGGCATCGGCCTCGTGGTGTTCGTGCTGGCGTCCTCGCAGATGTTGGCCAACGGCATCAAGAAGACGATGGGCTCCTCGGGCAGCCTCGATAAGGGCTTCATCATCCGCAAGGGTTCGGACAACGAGCTGTCGAGCGGCATCGAGACCGGCGCCGTGGGCATCGCGCTCGCCGGACCCGGCGTAAAGCGCGACACCCAGGGCAACCCGCTCGGCGCGCCCGAGCTGATGGTCGTGCTCACGCTCGAGCGCGTCGGTGGCGGCAAGAACGTCTCGAACGTGCAGCTTCGCGGCGTGACGCCGGCTTCGTTTGCGATTCGGCCCGAGCTGCGCGTGATCGAAGGCCGCCCCGCCAAGCCCGGCACCGACGAAGTCATGGTGGGTCGCCGCATCGACGGCGAATTCCTCGGCGTGACGGTCGGCCAGAGCTTCGAGATCAAGAAGAACCGCAAGGTTCAAGTGGTCGGCGTGTTCGAGGCCAACGGCTCGCAGTTCGAGTCGGAGGTCTGGGCGGACATCGACACCGTCCGCTCGGCCTTCGGACGCGAGGGCCTCGTGTCGTCGATTACGGTGGCGCTCGACTCGGCCGCCAAGCTCGAGACCTACAAGGCCGCGATCGAGAGCGACAAGCAGCTCAACCTGCAGGTCGAGACCGAACGCGGCTACTTCGAGCGCCAGTCGGAGAACACCGCGGGCTTGGTCAAATACCTCGGCATCGGCATCGTGGTGTTCTTCTCGGTCGGCGCGATGATCGGGGCGATGATCACGATGTACGGCGCGGTCGCGGGCCGCGTGCGCGAGGTCGGCACGCTGCGCGCGCTCGGGTTCTCGCGCTTCAACATCCTGACGTCATTCTTGCTCGAGTCGCTGATGCTCGCGCTGGCCGGGGGTATATTAGGTGGCTTAGCAGCGCTCGAGCAAGAATGAC
>Ga0193752_1003316_pt1 | contig 11189 bp, 8 predicted proteins | sample H1c1metaG_FD_144924 | JGI IMG/M metagenome (GOLD analysis project Ga0193752, IMG submission 144924) | Soil microbial communities from a riparian zone of the East river system, Colorado, United States - H1c1 | ecosystem: Environmental > Terrestrial > Soil > Riparian zone | place: USA: East River... | reverse complement strand
GTCCAACGTTTCGAGAATCTCACGGGCCGGGCGTACGCGAATCCAATCGCCGACACGGTACACACGCTTGTCCTGGCGAATCACGCTCGGTCCTGGCCAATCACGCTCGATTGGAAAGCAAGGCCGGAGCCGCCAGCTCTGCCGCGCAGATGAGCCGCCAAATAGCTGACGCCTTTAGGGTTATGGTCTCAACTCGGCAGGCCAAACCCCAGCCAGCAGACAGAAGACAATGTCGACATCGACAAACATCCGTCATCAGGCTGACTTCGGGAATGTCTGGGAATCGGCGCGGACTGAAGGGCGTTCAGCAACGCGGGAAGCCCACCTTCAGATGACCGATGACTGATCACGGACCTCTTCGAACCCGCCTTGCCACACCGGCCACGCCAGCCCGAAGCAGCCCCGTAAGCACTCGAAGCCGGCTGTATCCAACGGGAGACTTCCGGAGCTGCGAGGCATGGTAGTTCCAGAACGCCTTGCCTCGGCGTCGAAGGAGGTTCTTGCCAAGCTCGGCGTAGTAGACGGCACCGTGCTCTTCGATCAGGGACGTGCGCTCCGTCTTGGTCAGGAACGCGTCGCCGTAGACCGACACGAGATTGAGAGTCACCGCGAGATCCGTTTGCAGTGATAGCGCCTTCGCATAGAGGGAGCCTGGCCGGACACGCGTATATGTCAGCACCTGATGGACGAACCCGAAATCAGACTCCTTGAGCAGCGCGAAGCATACCTGGGTGTCAGCATGCGGGTCGCTGTCGTCGAAGAACGGATCGTGGGCACGCACCAGATCAGAGCGGTAGAGTACGGCGTTCTGACTGCCAAAGATGAACCGCCTCTCCAACAGGTGGGCCCTGCAGGCGTCTCGCCCCGTCTCGCACGTAACGTGATACGGCAGGCCCGTGGCGATGACTTTGTCCCCCTCGAGAATGTATGCCCCGACGAGGCCGACCGATGGATGGCGTTCAGCCACCGCGACCATTTTCTCCACGCACTCGGGAAAGATCCAGTCGTCGGCGAGTACGATCTTGCAGAACTTGCTGTCAGCCGAGATCGAACGGAGCGCTCGGTTGCAGTTGAGAAACGATGAGACGAATTCTGGCGGGCGAAGGACCGTGATTCGAGGATCCGCATCGGCGTATCGCTGGGCGATCGCCGCCGACGAGTCGGTGCTGCAGTTGTCGACGATGGTGTATTCCCAGTTGGAGTAGGTTTGGCGCTGAACGCTCTCGATGCACTCCGCCAGATGCCCTTCCTCGTTGTAGACGGGCGTCACTATGCTGACCTTGGGCGGCGATGGCGTCATGCTGTTGAGGACCCTGGGAGGCGGCGCGCCGCCTTAGCACGCGGACGGCGCGAAGCGACGACGATCGAGGACTCTTTGCTTGGGTAGGTGGAGAGCAAGCGTCCGCTTGCTGCCGATAGCTGGGCCCGGCCGAGCGCACGCTCCGGGTTCGGAGCGGGCGCCGGGCCGGGACAGGACCTTGCGCGACACGCGAGCGGGTCTAGTCGACCGCCGGCCGTAGCAGGCGGAATGTGGCACCCGACTAGTTCAAACTGATTCAGGGCACGAGACGGAAGCTCGAGGGCGGTATCGACTCCGCACCATCGGCGTAACAGCCACTCACATCGAAATTTGTCAGGCTGCCGCCGGCCCCGGTGTAACAGTCCTCTGCCGGAAGTTTGTATGCATGGCCGCTGTAGCCGGCAACGCTGCCGCCTGTAACGTCCGGCCCGATCAAGGGCCACACCTTCGCCACTGGCCACCAACTCGGCTTGGAGGACCGGTAAAAGGAGGCCGGAAGATTCTCGCTCGCGGGAACAGGGTTGGGGAACAAGGAATCCCCGGTGGGTACTTCGCTGGCGAGCCAGCGAGTGTTACCACCATCCGTTACGAAGTTCCCCCAGAGCATGGTCGAACCGGACACGATGGGGTCTGGATACACGTTATAGCCAGGCTCGCTCCCAGCGCTTGGGTTTTGGGATGCATAGCCGAGTCTGAACGCGACACTGGACCACCTGTTGTACTTCACCGGGTCGCTGTAAACCGACGTATAGACGCTCGCCTTGATGACGTTCCCCACCAGGTTGTACCACCGGTGGTAGCTCATGAGGTCGATGCCCTGTTCGGTAAAGTGGTTCCGGAACATTGTCGTCAGGGCGGTATTGCCATGGAATACGTCAGCCCAGAACTTTGACACCCGGTTTCCCTCGAAGAGGTTCATGGCACTGCCTGGTTCATGTGCCTGAAGGCCGCCCTCGCCGGTCGTGTGGTTCTCATAGTTGTAGGCGACCACGCTGCCGGTGGTACCTGAGTTCACCATGATCGGAGATTCGACTCCGTTGAAGATGTTGTTCTCGACGAGGCAGCCGGAGCACTGAACGAGCGTGACGCCATAGCTCGTGGTCGTGTAGACGCCTCCGCCTCGAAACGGCTCCCACCAGGAGCTGCGGATCGTCATGTGACGCGAGTCGAGGATTTGGATGCCGTAGTCACCGCCGCTGACGCCTCCCACAACGCCAACGCCAGACACCCAGCTTTCCGCCGAGACGTTGAAACCAATCATCGTGACCGTCTTGACCGACCGCGTGATCCGGAAGTCCTCCAGGCCCACACCGCTGACGACTCCCGACTGCCAGCCAACTTTCGGGGACCTCGCCGTCGCCCACGTTCCCGTCGGCCGGTAGAGACCAGGCCAAATCGTGACCGCGGTGCCGTTGATCGCGACAACCTTGACGCGCTGCTGTTGCCCGGAGTTGTTGGATTGACCCGAACCCTGCCAGGCGATGTTGTTGCCGTCGACGCCTGCCTTGTCGCTGACGAAGTACCCATTGCTCGGGACCGCGTTGTCGGGTGCATCTGACTGCCACAGAGTCAGCGTCCCTCCCACGGCCAGTCCGGTCGGAGCCGAGTCGAGGTTCAGCACCGTTGTCCCCTTCGTGTACACCCCCGCCTGTCCGTTCGTGCCCGTCCAATTTCGGACCGTGGATGCAGGAACGCCCGAGAAGGCTGGGGCGACATTGTCACCGGCGGGGTTGAAACCCGAATGCTGCACGGCGATCAGCGCGGATCCCCAATAGAAGTTGTATCCGGACGAGCTTGAAAAATTCAGGACGGTCGACATCCCCTGGCCGCGGAGAGTGACATCGGAACGCCGGATGTTGATCGCGCCGGACAGATTGAAGGTTCCGGCCCCGAGCTGTACCACCTGACCACTGGGGCAGGAAGCAATGGCGGTGTTGATCTGCGCGGCCGTTGCGCCGGGATTGAGAGTCGCGCAAATCGTCGTGCGGTAGGGAGCGCCTCCCGGAACGCCCGCCTGGCTCCAGTCCGTGGCGCGGGCTGAAGCGACGATGCCGGTCCACTCCGCCGCTCCGGCGGAGCTGGCTGCAGCGAATCCCATTACAACAACCAAAAGTCTTGTCTTCGTGACGATGCCCAAAGTCGCTCCTCCCACGCACAGGCGCATTGCCCTGAGTCCACACCGCACAGATGCGCTGCCCTGATTCACCTACTCGCGCGATGCGAGAAGCGTGCATGAGTGGTGCCAAGGCGCTGGAGAGGTGCAGTTCTCGGTCATGTTGCGCCATTGCGCGGACGCGAAGGTGACCGCACGGGGCGTAGCTTGTAGCAAAATCGTCGACCGCCGGACGATTCATGCCTGCGGGCGGAATGCGCAAGGGGTCAGTTTGCAGGACTTGCACCGATCGGCCTGCGGGGGCGACTCCCGACGCGACGTGGGCCCCGCCACCTGGGTGCGGTCAGGGTTTGGTCACAGCGGCGGCGCGCACGGTTTCGAGCAGCCCCGACGTGGAGAGGTTCGGTAGCTTGTCAACGATGTAGATTTCACCACCTGCCGCGCGTATCGGTACGCTCTCGATGCAGTCCGGACCGTACTCCGAGCCGTTCACATGAACGTCTGGCTTCACTTCCTGCAGGAAGGCGATGGGGGTCAATTCATCGAAGATGTGAACGTAGTCAACCGTTCGAAGGGCGAGCAACATCTCCGCCCGTTGCCGCTCAGGCACAATCGGGCGCGTCGGTCCCTTGTAGCCCCGCACCGACGAATCGCTGTTTAGCCCCACAATCAGCACATCTCCCTGCCGCCTGGCTTCGCTGAGGAGATGCAGGTGCCCGCCGTGTAACAGGTCGAACGAGCCGTTGACAGTGACGAGGCGCTTGCCTTTCGCGCGCAGCGTCGAGGCCAGTTGACCCAGGGCGCGCCTAGGGACAAGTCGAAGCGCGTTGGTATCCTGAATGATCTCGTCTGGCGTGACCGTGGCGGTGCCGAATTTGCCGACCACGACACTGGCGGCCCGGTTTGCCACCATGACTGCCATGGAGTGATCGGCCCCTGACGCAAGTGCCAGGGCCAGCGCGGCCACCACCGTGTCGCCTGCGCCGCTCACGTCGAACACTTCCTTCGCGAGCGTCGGCATCGAAAACTGCTCGTCGCCGCTGCGGCTGCAGAAGCAGATCCCGTGCGGCCCGAGCGTCAGCACGACGTTCGTCTTCAACTCGGAGGCGAGTGTTACGGCGACCGTCCTGACCGTGTGGGCAACGGGCTCCGTATCGGGTAGGCGAAGGAGCCCCCGCGACTCACGCCAGTTGGGTGTCAGGTAGTCACACCCGACGTAGTAATCCCGGTTCTGCGGTCGCGGATCGACAACGACCTTTCGCCCACACGCGTGCGCACGCGTGATGAGGGTCTGGGCCAGCGACAGAGACAGAAATCCCTTCGCATAGTCGGAAATCACGACGATGTCGCAGTCGCGGACCGCAGCATCGAACAGATCCAGGATGGCGGCGTGGTTCGCTGGGCTCAGCGGTCGAACGTCTTCGTAGTCGAGTCGAACGATCTGCTGCTGATGGCCGACGACTCGCGTCTTCCGCAACGTGGCAACACCGCCGTCGATGGCACGAAGGTCGACACCCGCCTCGGCGGCACATCGCCGGAGCGTCACTCCGCCATCGTCCTGGCCGACGAGCGAAATCAGCGTGACGTACCCGCCAAGCGCCACGATGTTCGCGGCCGTATTGGCGGCGCCGCCGAGTACTTGTCTCGTGTTGCGCACACGCATGACCGGGTCCGGCGAGAGCCGGCTGCAGTCCCCGACCAAGTACTCATCGAGGATGGCGTCACCCAGGACGACCACGCGGCGGTTCCGAAACGCGGCAACGCACGCCGCCACCGGATCGGTCGATTCATTCAGAGTCATAATGTGCCCGGCCGCAAGGCGCGCTCAGCGCAGGACATGGTCGATTCGCGCGTCAAGCGCTATCACCGGCTGAGTGGCCTTGAGACCCAATGATTGGAGTGGGACAACCTGTCGAGATGAACGGGAGATACCAGGACGAGGCGGCAACCCGTGGCTCCAGCAGCTGCCCCCGGAACGCCACTCTACTCAGACGTTAGAGTTCGATAGACCTCGCCCGTTATCGAGCCCACCGTCGTCCAAGAGTAGTGTTCGGCGGCGAACCGTCGAATTGTGGAACGCCGGGCGGCGAGCGAGGCGTAGAGGCCACTTTCAAAGAAGCGCTCGATTGCGTCCGCCAGCGCGGCCGAGTCACGCGGCCGACAGACGAAACCGGTTTCGCCTTCGACTATGTCTTCCCGCAACGACGCCACGTCGGAAGCAATGGCTGGCAAGCCAAAGTTATAGGCAAGAAACAACACGCCGCTCTGGAACACGTGCGTGTAAGGCAACATGACTGCGTCAGCGGCCTTGAAGTAGACCTCGGTGTCCTCATCGGGGATGTATTCGATTCGCCGAATGATCTGCGACTCGATCCCGAGTGATGAGATGCGCTCGCTGACGCTCGCCCAGTATGCTTCTGAACCTTTCGGCCGTCCCGCAATGACCAGCCGACACGCCGGCACGCGGTCCTTGAGCGCCGCTATCGCCTCGACGAGATACTCGAGACCCTTGTATGGTGCGATGTGACCAAAAAACAGCAGAACCTTGTCGGTTTGCGACAGACCAAGGCGCTGACGCGCCTCTGAAGCGGTCATCGGAGTGTCGGGGACGGTGCTGTTGATGCCGAACGGAATCACCGTAATCTTGCGCTCGGCTACGGCGAAATCGGCCTGCAACTCCTCCTTCATGCGCCGAGTGTGCACGAACAGATGATCACTCAGATGGTACTGGCTGCGGAGCGTGAGCCGATTCATCAGGCCATCGTTGCCATCACGCGTGCCGGCGTTGACGTTGTGCACGGTGAACACGATTCGCTTGCCCAGCAGCCGATAGTAAAGAAGAACCAAAGTGCGATCGAAGGCCTCGATCTTGTTGTTCCATAGAACGTGAAACACCTTCGGCTCGGCAGTGGCCGCATAGCGGAGCAGGCGGCCATAGTATCTGAGCACGCGCATGACTTTGGCGACTTTGGCGGCATCCGTTCTGGCGTCACCCCGCAGATTCAAAAACCTGATCAGCGGGCTCGAATGCACCTCTGGACCCTCCAGGTGATCGCTCCCGATGAAGTCGAAGCAGATCCCCTGATCGATCAGGCTGGCAGCCAAGCCGAGCGCATAGGGCCGGTCGCCTCCCCCAGTCAGCACGGCGACCTGCGGCTTCGGTAAAGAACGAGCCTCGCGCGCGCGGCGTTCGGCCGCGGCTCCATCCGACACCCGCTGTGCGGCCCTCGCCGTCACACTCTCCATTTCACCAGTCGGCGTCATCACGTTCTAATGGCTGGAACCGTTGCTGCTCGCTGCTGCCGCATCTTGAACAACAGATGCGTCAGCGCCCTGTACATCGTCGCCTGGCCCCAATGCAGCATCGGCGTCTTGACCGTCGCATACGGCAACCGTCGATAGTAGAAGTGGCCGCTGGTGGACTGCATGTTGAGGATCGTCCAGCGGGCGACCTTCTTTGCGAGTTCCAGAGAACCCACATCCTCAGCCGACGAGAACAGGGCGAGTGTATCGATGGCCTGGGACGCACACTGTATGTCGACCGGAAATACGCGATTGTGATAGTACTTCGGCCTGCCGCTCTCTTCGAAGAACGTGTCCTTGAAGTAGGCAATGCCGCGAGCGAGATTGCCGGCGTAGGCCTGATCGTTGGTACTGTCTATGTAACACTTCAGGCTATCGAGGTTGTAGCCTGTGTGGAAGTTGTCGATCCACATCGCATTGGGCTCTTCAGAGTAGGGCCACGAGCCATCGGGATTCTGCCTTACGCAACTGTATTCCATGGCCTGCTTGGCCACATCGAGCGCCGACTTGTCACCGGTAATCTGCGCCGTTCTTGCCAACATCGCTGCGCCAAGCATGCTGGCGCCGTGCACGGTGCTCTCTCTCCGTATGTCGTAGCCCAGGCACACACCGGTCTCCGTGTGCTTCCGCGGCACCTTCTTTATCCACTCGCACACGCCGATGGCGACGTTCAGGTACTTCTCGTGTCCGAGGGCTTCGTAGCCGTCCAAGAACGCCTGGCCAATGAGGCTCGCCCATGGAATGATCGGCTCCAGCTTTGGGATCCGGCCGACGCGGCTCGAAAAGGGGAAGTGATTGCCCCAGCTGTAACCGGCATGCCCCGGGGCTCGATGCTCCATCAGCCAGTCCAGGCATGCGGTGGCGCGTACGGCGTACGTGGGGTCGCCCGTTAGTTTGAGCATCGTCACGTAGCCCCAGGCCATGTAGCCGCGACCTTTCGTCGACTCGTTGGGCTTTACGCCGAGCAGCGGCCGGAGATTGATCGGGCTCTGGCGTACGAGCTGCTGTAGCAACCTGTCTGCGAACAGATTCCCAAAGGTCAACGGCCTGAGAAACGAGTTCAAGCCGTCGAACGGCTCGTAGCCTCGATAGCCACGCGACTCTACCCATTTCTCCACGCGCCGGAGACTGTCTTCGATCAGCTCTTCCAAGCGGCTGCTGCAGGAAGCGGACGTTTCATCATGGGATGGCGATGCCTAGCGAGCTTTCTTGACCCACAGAAAACCCTCGTCGTCTCTGTGTCGGTAGAGGTGCGTCGTCACGTATCCCAACGTCGCCAGGTAGGCTTGCAAGTCTATGAGATTGTGACCGGCGGCGCTTTGATCGTGATACTCCATTCGAATCTCGTCGATCAACTCGAAGCACTCCTTGGGAGTCGAGTAGAGGATTTCAAACTCGGCGCCCTCGCAATTGATCTTCAGCAGATCCACTTTCGAGAGCTTGTTGGCTCGAAGTATGTCGCTCAGGGACACGCAGTTGACGCGAACGCTATGGCCGGCCGCCGCGGACTTGATCAGCGTGTGCTCAGGAGAGCTGGTCAAGTAGAAGTCCCGCTGTTCGGTCCTGGAGGCAACGCCCAGATTGAAGGCCGTTACCCGTCCCTGGAGGCCATTGGCTGCGATATTCCGCAGCAAGACGTCGTAGTTGGCCTTGACGGGCTCGTACGAATACAGTCTCGCAGTCTTGTCGCTCTTGGCCGCAAAGACCGCGAACGTGCCGATGTTGGCGCCAATTTCGACGATGGTTGGCTTGCCGACGACGGTCCCGTACTGCTTTCTGATGAAGACAACGGCGATCGTGCCACTGGCGGTGCCTTCGTTGTCGACGATCGTGGTCCCGTCGCGGAAGACGAACTTGCCGCCGCCTTTCTTGAAGCCCAGGTAGTAGAGGAAGTATGTCGGCCAGGTCTTGATGTTGCGAATGATCGCCGGCGTGTATTTGACATTCTTGGCGATACCGACCAGCAGCATCGCATTCAGTCTTCTGTCCATTCACCTGCCTCGTTCGACTGCCAGCGCCGGTCGCTCTTGATTTCGTGACCAGAGAAGCGTGGATCCATTGTTGCCAGACGCGGGCTGCGATGAGACCAACCGGTGTGCGTCGAACTACCAGTCGGGTTGGATGCTCTGAGACGAGGCGATGCCCCAGTCTCCTGGAGGTGCAGCCGTGGCATCAGACGCGGGTGCCGGTTGGCGTCGCGTCCAGATGACGTGAGCGGATTTGCGCGAAGATTGCGTCCATCAGTCGCGCAGTCAGTAGGATCTCTCGAGGAGCGATAGGCGGGGCGCCGCGCCCGGCGATGCTGTCGTAGAACCGCGCGATGAGCTCCTTGATTCCCGCATCCTGGTGCAGCTCTTGCCGGAGAATGCTGACCGCGTTCCGTCGTGCGTTGCGAAGGTGCTCCCGGGCGCTGATCAGGGGCGGCAGCAGGAAAGTCAAATAGCTCTTGTAGCTGCCGCTCACATGCCTGATAAGGCTGCCGCTGGCCAGGTCGACGGTAAGCGAATTGACCGGCCCGCAGATTCGCAACTGGTTCAATCCAGGCTTGATCTGAGTGGAGAAACAGAAGGACGCCGTCGTACCAAGACGGTCGCGCATGAGAACACGCAGCTCGTCCATGACGTCCTGGCCGCCAAGGCTGCGAAGCCGTTCGCTCTGATGTGCGGTCGCCGTCAGTTCCACGATGTCGTCGTCCAGGAACTCCGCCAGCCTGGCGATACCGTGGCTGATGATGTTGTGGAGAAGTTGACCCGGCAACTGTCGCACCCAGTGATTCGGGTTTCCCAGCAGCGGGCCGACATAGCTGATGTCGCCGAGGTCGTACGACCAGTAGCTCTCGAGATGCGCGGGCGTTCCTCCGAGGAATCCCTGCTTGACGAGACGACGCATCTCGACCATTTCTGGGGTGAACTGATAGTTGTGACCTGCCGTGATTTGCAGATTGCGTCGCCGTGCGGTCTCGATCAGCGATTGAGCTTCCGCCGCCGTGACCGTAAATGGCTTTTCCAGGTAGACGTGTACCCCCGCGTCGAGGCATTGCCGGCCCAGCGCGTGGTGGCTCTGTGGTGGCGTGGTGACGTGCACGACGTCAGGCGCTGCAGCACGCAGCATCTCGCCGACGTCGTCGTAGCAGCCTTCGATCCGAAATCGCTCGGCAAGCTGGCGCGCCATCAGCGTCTCCCGATCGCAGACCGCGACGATCTGCGCCTCGGGAATCCGATGGATGGCCTGAACGTGGAAGTCGGCGATTTTGCCGCAGCCGATGATGGCAACCCGCATCGATCAACCGACCTGTGACGAAAACTGTGCCAGGAATCGGCGTATCGCCTCGTCCATGCCTATTCGTGGCTCCCATCCCAGCCGATCGCGCAGCTTGCGATTGGAGAACGTGTTTCCCTTCCATTCAGCCGCACATCGCCGCCGATTGAATGCCGGCGGCAACTGGCCTTGTGAGCGTTTCGAATAGCTCTCCCACATCCAGGAGAAGAGGCGCGCCATGAAATACGGGAGCCGCAGCGAGAAGGTCGGCCGCACGGTCTTGTATGCCCTCAGAAACTGGCTGCTGGTCAACGGCTCGTCGTCGACGACGTTCATGACCTCGCCCTCGACACCGGGCACGAGGCCAGCCAGCACGATCGCCTCCGCACAGTTGTCAACGAACGTGAGCGGCAAACGGTTCGAGCCGCCGATATGAACGAAGAATCCAAACGTGTCAACGCCGATGCGACCCGTCAGATCTTTCTTGCCGGGGCCGAACACGGTGCCTGGCCTGAGAATTACGTAAGGGAGGTTGTGCGTGCGGCCGTAGGCTTGCACCAGCTCTTCCTGCTTGTGCTTTCCGAAGCCGTAGGCATCATAGCGCTGCTGATAGTCGTCCTCGAGGGGGGAGCGCTCATCGAGCAGCGCTCCTCGAGCGAGAGAGTGATTCGAGTACACGGCGAACGAGCTCACGTTCACGAAGCGTTTCGGGCGGCCTCGCTCGAGGAACGCCTCGATCAGGTTTCGCGTGCCGAGCACCGAGCTCATGAACGCGCCGGCAAAGGACTTGTCGAATCCGGCGGCGAGATGGCAGACGACCGACACGCCCTCGGCCGCTCTCGCGCAGTCGTCCCGTGACAGAAGGTCTCCGGTCGTCAGTTCCACGGATCCTTCCGCCGCATGCTTCCTGATCACCTGCTGAAGGCGATCGAGGCGGCTCGACGGCCGCACGAAGCATCGCACGTTCCGGTAGCCGTACTCGAGGAGGGTCTCGACGACCTTCGCCCCGATGAAACCGTTCGATCCGGTGACGAGGATTCGCTCCGTCGGTGACACGATGAAGTCTCTAGGCATGGTGGCGGCCGCTACCGGGACTGCTGGACGACCGGCGTGGTGTCCTGAAGTCGCTTCATGACCGCGTCGTAGACCTGTTCGAGGCTGATCGCAGTAGTCGCCGCGGTGTCGTCACCTCGCTGGTAGAAGTACCGCTCCAGC
>Ga0193752_1003315_pt1 | contig 11190 bp, 12 predicted proteins | sample H1c1metaG_FD_144924 | JGI IMG/M metagenome (GOLD analysis project Ga0193752, IMG submission 144924) | Soil microbial communities from a riparian zone of the East river system, Colorado, United States - H1c1 | ecosystem: Environmental > Terrestrial > Soil > Riparian zone | place: USA: East River... | reverse complement strand
TTTTATAAAAAATGATCAGGAAGATATAAATAGGTACCAGGCCCAGTAAAACAAAAACAGAGGAGAGTGATGTGGCTGCTCCGCCCAGCATACTACCGGCATTGTTTAGCAACTTGCTACTTTGTTCTCTCAATATGGTAAGCTGGCGATCAGTGGAAAAATTGGTCTTAGAGTTGATCCAAACGCTAAGCTCATTCAGATGAGTTGAGACGTTTTTTTCCAGCTGAGGGAAATCTTTGATGAGCTTACCAACCTGTGCTGAAAAAAACCAGGCAACGAGCCCAAGTAAAATAAACAGTATTAAAATACAAATAGATATGGAAAGTATTTCGGGAACTTTCCTATTCATCAGCTTCCGGTGCATCGGCAAAAAGACGATGCTGAGAAAAAATGCCAGTAATAAGGGGGTAATAACACCGCTTCCTGCAACTATAATCAATCCCAATGCAAATAACCCAATCAGTTCAATTGACCGGCGAACAGTTAGCGGAAATTCTTTCATAAAGAATTTGATGGTGTTTGTTAATCTTATCAATAAATGGGCCGGAGGTTATAAGTTCCCCTCCTACTATGATGCAAGAGTGCTGCTTCGATTAAAAATTATTTTTGGATCTTGGTATAGTGATTTCGCTTTTTGTATAACTAGTTATTTAGCACTGGTTTGTTTTTTTATTAAGCATCCTACAATTAACGGTCCGGGACTTACCCTGCCGCAAGGTCTCTTTCAAGATTATAAAAATGGGCGGCTGTAACCTTCGCAAAGAACGATCACTCAGTTTCCTGAACGTCGCAAGAGGGGCTAACGGTGAACCGCCCAATCAGCTCAATATTTTAACTTACCAGTATTAGTATTCATTTTATCCATTGATCATCTGCAACTTACTATTTGTTTTATCGCAGTAAAAAGAAGATGTGCGGCTCCTCCAGAGCAAGCACAACTTCTTTTTACGCTGCAATCGCAGGTTCTTTTAGTGGCGACAACATTCCGCGTTGATAAACTTCTTTATTCACCCACACTGCCCGTATCCGTAACAGTAAATGTTTCGCTATCCTGATAATCGCTTTGTTTGCAGGCATTTTGTCTTTATACCGGTAATAGAGCTCTTTTAATGCCGGGTCTTTTTTTATAGCCGACCAACTGGCTTCAATCAGGATTGGTTTTATATGTTTGTTTGCCCGGTTGGTCATGCCAAGCCTGGAATATTTATCATTGCTACTATATATGTCCGGAACCAAGCCCACATAAGAACACAGCAGATCTTTATTTTTAAACCGCTTCATATCAATGAGCTCGGTTTGAAGGGTCAGCGCTGTTATTAAACCAACACCATCAACACTCCGTAAAAGATCATGGATTTCTCTAAGTTCTTCATTCTGCCTGATCAATCCTTCCAGTTTATTGGTGATTTGGACAATCACCGTTGAGCGATGTTCATACTCATCCAGGAGATGACCTAACGTAAACTCCTTCGATTGAACGGTTAGTTCAATTTCCCGAAGCCGGCAAATTACCTGCTTTGTGAGCTCTGCTAGTTTTTCTTCAACCGGAAGGCTGTAACACATGAGGTAATGCTTTAATCGGTTTATCGTTGCGGTCCGGTCATTGACCATGGACTTTCTATAACGAACCAACGCTCTGATGGCTTCAATTTTTTCGTCCGGAACGTAAATCCCTTGCAAAGTCCCTTTTGAACATTCAAAGGCAAGTTTACGCGCGTCGCGTTTGTCAGTTTTGGTTTTTCGGTCTTTGTCACTGGTTGGAATATCAGCCGCATTGACCACAATACAATCCACATTCAACTCCTTGAATAACCGGTACGCTCCAAAACCAGAAAAACCTGCCTCATATACCAAATTGATTTTTTCGATCCCCGGAAACTTGTCTTTCAGGGTTTTGATCAGCTGTTTTCCGTCAGGATCCTGAGCAAATGACGCCGCTTTTTCCCCATTGTAGACCACACAAACCTTCCAATTGGTTTTATGTACATCCAGGCCTACAAAAATTGTTTGACCTGCAAAATTGACTTGATTACCTTTGAACATGGTTCTTGATTTTGAATGATTAATGTTGTTTTGCAATTACAAAAATCACTTATTTCAAGAACCTTTTTTCATTTTAACGATCCCCCCGCATACATAAGACCTTCGCAGGAGGGGAGCTTAAATGTCTTAATATTGCACCCTCTATGAATCAACTTCGCATCGCCACCTACAACCTCAGATACGCAAACGATAAAGACACGGGTAATTTATGGGTCGACAGAAGCCCTGTGGTTATCAATCTTATCCGGTTTCACGATTTTGACATCTTGGGCACACAGGAAGGCGTTAAAGCACAACTTGACGATATAAGTACTCCTTTACATTATTATCAAAGGTTTGGTGTGGCCAGGGACGATGGTAAAGAAGCTGGTGAACACTCCGCCATTTTTTTTAAAACGGAAAAATTCAAGCTGATTAAAGGTGGGAATTTCTGGCTCTCGGAAAAACCTCAGTCCCCTGGCCTGGGCTGGGATGCAAAACACAACCGTCTTTGCACCTGGGTTGAACTGGAGATAAAGGACAACCAGGAAAAGATTTTCGTTTTTAACGCACATTTTGACTATCACGGTGTCAAAGCCCGCGAAGAGAGCAGCCGGCTCGTGCTTGAAAACATCACTGAAATTGCGGCGGGAAGGGACAGTGAAGAAAACAAGCTGATAGACCATATTTTCGTGACCCGGCATTTCAAGGTAAACAAATACGGGATACTGACAGATACCTACTTTTCGAAAGTACCTTCAGATCATTTTCCGGTCGTGGTTGACCTGATAACCGGACAATAAAATCAGCTTAAAACAGATTATTAGATTCGGAAAGCGGTTGCTGGTTCAGCAATGCGGCCACGGGGAAATGTTCATCCAGATTAACAAACTCGCGGATAACATGGCCTTCCTCATAAATTGCGATGATAGACTTCTTATCCGGATCGGTAACCCTGCGCAGCGTTAACAGGCGCGAAATCATATCGGCGCGGGATACCCAGGCAAAACGGTCCTCCACCAACTGAAACTCCTGCAACGAGCCCACTATCTGGCCATTATCAAGAATATGCACGGTAGTCACTTTACTGGGAGAAGAAGGCGCAAATGATTCCTGCATAACTACATAAGTTTTAAACTCTGGCAATCTAAATTTTTTTGACGAGAAATAAAAATGGATATGTCCCTATCTTAGCAACTCGAAAAAAAAATATGGATAATATTATGAAACACATCCTCCTAATTGAGGATGACCTGGACGACCAGGAAATATTTCTTTCTGCCCTGGGGAGCCTGGAAGTGCTAATAGCCTGTGAAACGGCTTTGAGTGCAAATGAGGCACTGGAACGGTTGAGATCAGAGGATATAAGCCCCGATCTTATATTTCTGGATCTGAACTTGAAAGGCATGCATGGCTTCCAGTTTATGAACCAACTGAAACTTGAACCCAGACTTAAAAAAATCCCAATCATCATTTTGTCTGATTCCTCTGATCCGCTTGATATTGAAACGGCTAAAATCGCGGGAGCCAGAAAATATATTACAAAACCAAACAAAACCAAAGCAGTTTGAGGACCTGGTGGGCCTGATCGCCGAATCAGTTAAGAAGTTTGCGTAGTGACAAGCCCGGTTTAAAGCCTGGTTAATTTACTATTCGTTTTAATAACCTCGTTTAAGCTGGACGGTATTTAAAAGCTGCCTGCCACTTTCGAGACTTTTAAGATTGGTAAGAAATAATGCAACAATTCCTTCCATTTCGGTGAGATTTCCTCCCCCTGAATGTTGCGTTAAAATCGTATTCGGGCAGGTCCACAGCGGATGACCAGCTGGTATGGGCTCCTGAGCAGTTACATCAAGCACAGCGCCGGCAATGCGTTTGTGGTTTAAAGCATCGACCAGGTGTTGTTCATCCTGTAACAGGTTGCCACGTCCTACATTTCCGAAAATAGCATTCGGCCGCATGGCATCGATCATTTCATTTGTAAATAATCCGGCAGTTTCTTCTGTTCCCGGCAAAGTTCCGATGATAATATCTGCACCCGGCACAGCCTGTAATAATTCATCCGGTGTATTAATAATAGCCGTTTGGGTACTCCGGGCATAAAATGCAACCTGGCAGTCAAAACCACCCAGGATCTTTCCTAATTTTTTACCAATATTCCCAGCGCCGAGTATAATAACATTCCTGTTGTTCAGCAAATAAAGATTTGTTCTGACGGTTTGTCCCACCCATTTCTGATCGTATTTCAACAATGCAAATTCATCTATCCCCCTGTAAAGTGCTAAAATACCTGCCACCATGGTTTCCGCACATGGCTGGGAAAAATAATCCCGCATATTTGTAACGATAGCATTGGTAGATAACGACCGGTAGGCATCAAAACCCGCTGAACCGAATTGCATCCATTTGAGCTTCCCGGCACCATCGAGCCAATTCACCGGTCTCACATTTCCGAAAACAATATCAGCATCTTTGATAGCATTTCTTTTTGCATTGTCATTATCCAGTTCATCCTGAAAAATACAAGAGTATGATTCGGCTCCTTCTACCAGGGCCTTTTTTAACGCTTCGGTTAACTTAAGCTCTACATAAATAATCATAGTTACATTTTATCGGTTTCAGACCGGATATCACCCGAACAATTAACCGGAAGTAAAACTAAAGATATAACCAGTAATTACACAGTCTAAATGTGGAAAATTGAGGTTAAAACAAATTCTGTGCATACCCTTTCAAAACCCGATATAGTTATCCCGCTGAAAAGAAGATTACCGGTAAAAACTGCTGAATAAATTTTCATAAATTTTCAGGGCTTTTCATGGCTTTTCATGGCTGTGAAGACGGAGGTATGGTCCGCACTTTTTTAAAATGATGTTCCAGATGGCTATGCATGCCCTGACGGAATTCCTCCTTGGAACCGTTTTTTAAGATATTAACCAGATCAAGATGTGAAACTTTTCCAATAATGGGCTTTTTTTCCAGGCTTACCAGATACCCGAATACCGGGAGCAACATGCCCTGAAATCGTTGCATTGTGCTGTTGCCGGTCATCTGGTATAACTTACCATGAAAGGCAATTTCATTTTTTATCCTGAAAGTCTGGCGACCTCCGGTCACTTTCTGATTGATGGCTATTTTTTCAAGTTCATCCACATCCTTTTTTGTTTTGCGCAGATATAACATATCGGCGAGACCCATTTCAAGAGTGAGACGCAATTCAAAAATGTCCTGAAGGGTAGATTCATCAATGATCAGCGGATCTAATACTCTCTCGAATGACCCGAGAATATCCGGCCCGGCCGGCTTAAGATCATTCCTCTTTTCTTTTTGGTTTCCACCATACCCAACATTCGCAGCCGGCTCAATGCTTCTCTGACGACATTGCGGCTTACTCCTAGAGACTCAGCCAGTTCAAGTTCTTTAGGCAGGGCATCGCCAGGTTTAAACGATTTCTTCTTCAGAAATTCCCGCAGGCGGATCTCAACAATATCCGCCATGGTTTTATGTGCAATTTTGCCCAGATCATTACTTAAATCATTATTTCCCATGCCGGTATGTACAGATATTAAATGTGTTTAAATGTACCACAAAATAATAAAATCCTTTAATACGGGACAATAAAACATGTAGGGCGGAAGTCTTCACATGTGCAACGGATCTCCTGATCCGTTGGTTTGCAAAGCTGTTTGGTGTTGCATACTATTTAAACTCCTGAAATGCCAGAGCGGGTCGGGAGATCCACTCTACAAGTGAGAGGATCTGGTGATCCACTAAAAAAAAGGTGGACCAAGTGGTCCGCCCTACAACCTTATTGACTGATTTCGTCTAGTAAATACATGGCATCAGACCAGCTTAACCATGAATCCACTACCCTGCCTTCGGTAAAGTATCCTCCATCACGATTATAGATCGTTTGTACTCCACGGTTGGAAAAGTTTGCATATTCCCTGTCATACTCGCGGGGAGTTACGTTACTATATAACTCTATGACAGAGTAACCATTATAGGTGTCAACAATATAATTTCCTGTGAAATTGTCAACGTAAGCCACGGTACCTTTTTCATGTGTACGCATCCAGTATTCCGGATCGATTTCTTCGTCATGATGATTCCGTTTCGAACATCCGGCTAATATTATTCCGGAAAGGATCAGTAGCAGGTATAATTTTTTCATGGTGTTGTGCTTTTATATCTATTGGAACGCGACAGACATGAAAAGTTTGTTAAAGGGTAGTTATAGTGCAACGGGAAAAACTGTTAAATGATCGTGCCAGGCTTTAACTTTAATCAAAAAAACATGGAAGGAATCATAACCTGGAGTTACTATATTCCCCAGCCTCCGGACGGAACGATTTTCAAATACGGGATAAATATGAAACAACATGCAACCGTAATTGCTGTTGATATGATCACTCGTATCAACCAGACGGAAAACAGGGAACCGGTTGTGTTTGCCCAGCTGATTTGTTCGGTTCATGCCGGAGCTTCGGATATTTACCGGGAATTTCTGATAACTAATAATCATCTCGAAATCCTGGAGCCCGGATACGAACAACTCACTTCATATAGTTACAGGAATAATATTTTCTACCTTTTCGCTTTCCGCGAACCGGCGGAATAAATTTCAAACCGGATCAGATAAAGTATTTATTCGATGATTTTTTCGATCCTGGTAAGTTTACCATCAATGTTTACTCCCTCAATCACTATCCTCAGTCTTTTTGAAATATCATTGTTATAAAATGTATAGACTATCCGGCGGTTGTTAGCATCTGTCATCACAAACGGATTCCAGTACAGCGTAGTGCGAAAATCTCCGGCATTTTTAGCTTCATCTAACTTAGAGTAATCCGGTGAATAAAACTGCTTCGGCGGAGTATAGCCTGGTATTTTTGCAAAATCAAGTCCCTTGATATTGTCATTCGCAGCCTTACCTTTTTTTGTATACACCGCAATGGCACCGCCGGCACCGCCACCAAAGCCACCCATAAATGGAGGGCGAAATACTTTAATCATGGCGACATCGGTCATCGGAGTATTTTGTATTAACGACAAATCACCAGGCATTTCATTTAGATAAAGTGATGGTGTTCCTCCTCTCCATGACATCGACATCTGAGATCCCGAACCGCTGATTTGTAACCCGGCTACTTTACCCTGCAGATAATTCAAAACGGTCATTGCACTGTTAGCAAAAGGATCTCCTTCTGTTACAAATGTATACCCGTCGCCTCCGCGAAATAACCCGGATGAATATTCCTCGTCCATTTTTTCTTTAGGGCTTTTTTGTTTTGCCGTCACTTCCACACTTGCCAGCGTTTGCACCCTGCGCTGATCTTCAATCTGGGTAATAGTTCGTTCGGACATTATCCTGTTCTTCACCAGCACTGCGGTATCAGGTTTCAGAATTCGTGAAGCCAGTTCAGGTACAGGTTTCCATGGATTCGCTTTTGGAAGAAAATTGTTCCTTATATCAACAAGTGCTTTGCTTGACAGTATCTTATTTTTATCGTTATTGAACTGATAATACAGTTTTGCAGTATCATAAAAAAGGAGGCCTGGAATGCTAAAGCGGCCATCCGTTCCGACCGGTATACTCATCAGTTGCTGACTGCCATTATCCATAGTAAGTATGCCTGTGAGTTCCTTTTGTGTTAGTTCCGATTTGGTTAAACCGTTTACTTTTCCTTCGACCGCCAGATAATCTTCCGGTTTATGTAGGATTGATGGAAATTTTCCTGCCAAAACATCTTCCCATTTAAATCTTCGCCAGCCGTTAGTCATCATAACAAGATCCAGATGTTGCAATACCGTATCGGCCTCACTTGAAAAGTAGTACATGGGATTATGTACATACCCCTTTATATCACCCGTCAGCAAAACCTGTGAAAAAATATCCAGCTCTCCTGGGTCTGAAGGATTTGTACCCGCATCAGTAACAGACATTGACAAATTACAGGCTATCGTATCCGGTACATCAATTTGAATAACGTTTCGCCCTCTTTTTGCAACGCCTTTTAAGGGAACATTCAAATCCGTAATAAAATAATAATCAGGTGAGTTCACAAACACGATACGTTCTGCCAACGGTTTTTCATCTTCAGTAAAAACAGTTATCTGAACAATTCCTGCAGGAATATTCTGCAAGGGGATCATTCCGCTGACAATTGGATTTTTCTGCAAACTCGCCTTCGCACGATATAACAATTGCTGTTGCATCTGGGCAACTATGTAAACTGAAGAAATTTCTTTCGCAGCGTCTTCGGTTCGTCTAACCGCAAACGCTATTCCCGTAGGTAATTTTCGGGTTTCAAGCACCACACCTGATTTTTTAGCTATTGGCAAATTAGTTTGCTGAGTTTTACCAGCATGATCCTTCCAGACCGCTTTATATTGCTCTCCCGGTTCAGGTGTGAATGGCACCACGCCCATTCCATCATGAATACTTGAGAATGAAATTACCTTACTTTCTTTGGAGTTCAGGATATCCCCTTTCACATTAAACGGAATCCCCGATCCATCTGTCGCTTTAAATGCGATCCTTGATTGAAGCCCTTGCACGAGGTCGCCACCTTCGGGAAAAAATGTAAGATAGTTTTCCTGGACTGCAGCTGCCTTTTTTGCGGCAGCCTTTGTATTCAGAATTGGTATTGCCTTGACAAACAGAAAGGATGAGTCAAAATTCAACATCCAACGTGTATAAGCCCTTACAAATAAAACGCTGGTATTTATTTCTGTTGGAAGATCAAAGGCAGCAGCGGCTCCCCCGCTTATTATGGGGCTAACCTTACGTTGTAACACTTTACCTTGTTCATCCATCAGCTCTGCATATAAATTTTTGCTTATGCCTGATAAAGTGTTTCCGGAAAAAACATAAGCTTTAAACCAGATAGTTTCCCCGGGATTATATGTTGATTTATCAAACTGAAGATGCAGTTTTTCCTGTGGGTATTGAGCATCGAGTTTCAGAAGGATCGAATCGAAACGCTGAGCATGCAGACAACTGCTAACCATTACTACCAGCACAAGCAGTGCGGTTCTGAGTAACCCATTTAATTTCATAGTTATACAATCACATTAAAACGGGAAGTTCCAATCATTTTAGCTTTTTTCCCATCAATTATTTGTTAAAGGGGAAAATTACCAATTTTCTCGCTGACACACCGATAGAAGTATTAAAAATTAAAACTGTTAACCACCCGGTGCCCTTTTTTGAACCAGGTAAAGGCCGAAAATTACCAACAACATGCCTGAAATCGTAAAAATGGTTATCGGCTCATTAACCATCATGTTTGCGATTACAAATCCCGAAAGGGGACAAAGAAATAACCAGAACGAAGCTTTGACTGCATTATCTCTCAGCAGGTACAGCCATAGTTGAACAGCGATTATTGACACCGGTATCGCGAGCCACAAGATAGAACCCAGGAATCGGAGGGTTAAATTGTTTTTTGCCGGTGTATAGGTTAATGCAGTAACCGGAAGTAAAAATATACCTCCCAATAATGTCTGCCAGCCATTAATAGTTAAAATATGCAGATCATTCCAGTTCTTTTCCGAAAAGTAAATGACGCCCAGCGAATAAATCAGCATGCTTAGCATCAGCAGGCTTAAGCCGCCAGGTGTTGCGTGCGAAGTTGCAAACAACGGCCAGGCTGCAAGCAATACTCCTGTCAGGCAAAGCATCAGGCTAAACAACACTTTTCGTTTCAGTGGCTTCTTCAAAATAAAAGTACTGATCAGACTGATAAGAACCGGATTAGTAGCTATTGCAAGGGAACCGAGTCCCGCAGATACATATTGCAGGGCAATAATATAAATGCCGAGATACAGTGATATATTCAACAATCCATAAATGCAAAGTTGTTTCCATTCCATTTTTTGCGGGAGACGTTTTCGCATGAGGATATGCGATATGAATATCATAATCACTCCCCCTATAAAAAATCGTAAAACCGATATAACAAATGGTTGCGCATGCTCCAATGCTATTTTCCCAGCGGTTGCTGCGGAGGGCCAAAGTATGGCAAAAGCAATGCCTGCTACAAAAAAACGAAATGCCTTTTTATCGGTGCTGTTATTTGCCTGTCTTAACGCTTGAAGATCCGTATTAGCCATATCTGAATCAGTCTGCCGGTAATCGGTCTGCGGTATAATGAATCGCAGTTTCAATGTTCCGGAAAAGTCGCAAAGATAATGGGTATTGGCTACTCAGCCGGGACAGGAATGTTTATTCCAGGTTTTACAGGTTTGCCTAAGAAAGGAGTTCCGTCCCGCTTCCATGAAAACTTTTGGGCTCTGGGTGATCGATGACCACCACAACCCTGGCCCGGTTCAGAATTAGCATGATATAATATCCAATCTTCCTTTCCATTGGGTGATTTAAAAAACGAATTATGTCCCGGAGCAAATACACCTGCTTCCTGTGAAGCTACAAATAATGGTTTTTCGTGTTTTATCCACGAACTGGAATCCAGCAAATTCCCTCTTTTAAATTGTAACAATCCAAGCGCATAGTAGTCTGTCCAGCAGCCGGAGGCAGAAAAAACGATAAACAATTTGTCTTTGTTTTTTAGTATTTGCGGGCCTTCATTAACATTTACATGGCGGGGATTACCCGCATCGTTCAGATCTCCATGTTTTTCCCAGTCGTAGATCGGGCGTCCAATCCTTACCCTTTTACCATCAATTGTCCATGGATTTTTTAGTTGAGCTATATAAATATCCTGTTCACCGTTCTTATCAGATTCCCATCCCGACCAGATCATGTACATCTTTCCCTTGTGTTCAAAAACAGATCCATCAATCGCCCATTTGTCTGAACTATCGGAAACCTTTCCTTTAAATACCCATTCACCAGTCATAGGATCCTTAGCTTCATTTTCCAGAACATACATTCTGTGATTTTCATTTTTGCCATCATCGGCGGCAAAATAAACGTACCATTTGTTGCTGATAAAATGTATTTCCGGTGCCCATATCTGTTTGGAATACATTGTTCCTGCCGGTGGCGTCCAGATTGTTTTACTGGGTGCATTTTTCAGATCAGCAAGATTTTTTGTTTTCCAGATTGCCAGCCTGTTGCCCAGCGTGTGAGTGTAATAATAATATCCGTCTTTGTAAATGCTCCATGGATCGGCGCCGGCAGCCAAAAGGGATTGGCAAACG
>Ga0193752_1003313_pt1 | contig 11194 bp, 10 predicted proteins | sample H1c1metaG_FD_144924 | JGI IMG/M metagenome (GOLD analysis project Ga0193752, IMG submission 144924) | Soil microbial communities from a riparian zone of the East river system, Colorado, United States - H1c1 | ecosystem: Environmental > Terrestrial > Soil > Riparian zone | place: USA: East River... | reverse complement strand
GACCTACACCCTTGATCTCTACGAGGTAATCGATCACCGCTTCGCTGTCCATTTTTTCCAGCACCTTGTCATCCATCCCTTTCTCGATCGCGAAGTGCGCGACATTTTTTACATAGGCCACCTTGGCATTGGACAGTCCAATACCGCGAAGCGTGGTATCGGGAGTGTCAATCACCTGTTGAGGCGTAGGTTCCTCACGCTCATATAATTCCAAAAATCTTTTGTAGATGACTGCGGCCACCTTAACAGAAAGCTGCTGGCTCATGATTGACCCACAGAGTCTGATAAATACATTCTTTCTTTTGGGAAGATCGAGCAGGCCATGGTCGGCGATCAGTTGCCTGAACTGCCTGACCCGCGAGAGATGCAGGTGGTGCGGTTTCATCTTAACCGATGCTATAGCTGATGTTGCCATTCTTGTCGTCCTTGAGCAGGATGCCCATTTGTTGAAGTTGATTGCGGATCTTGTCCGATGTAGCGTAATCTTTTTTATTCCTCGCGTCTTTCCTCAGTTCGATGAGGAGGTCGAGCACGCCTGGAAGCTTCCCATTTTCAGCGTTGTGATTGTTGTGCAGCCCCAGGATATTTTCGAGGTAGTCGGTGAAGTACTCCTTCAGCATTCGCATGGTTTCGGAGCTGATCACCGAAGGGGCAAAGTGTTTGTCTTTGATGGAATTGATCACCGGCACCAGCTCAAATAAATTTGCCAGCACTTTGGCGGTGTTGAAGTCGTCATTCATGAACTCATCGAGTTCGCCGAGCAGGCGTTGAACCTTTCCCTCCAGTTCAACGTCATCGGGATGAAGATAATCACCCTGGGGTAGCTTCATCAGGATCTCGTAAGCCTCCCAGAGGCGCTTGAGTCCCTTCTCCGCGGCCTGCAGCGCTTCATTGCCGAAGTCGAGCGTACTGCGATAATGCGTCTGAAGTATAAAGAACCGAATCGTCATCGGGCTGTAGCCCTTATCCAGCAAGGGATGGTCGCCGCTGAACATTTCCGTGAGACGGATCTGGTTGTTATAACTTTTGCCCATCTTCCTGCCGTTGATGGTGATCATATTGTTGTGCAACCAGTAGCGGGCGGGCGAATGTTTATTGCAGATGGTGCTCTGTGCGATCTCGCTTTCGTGGTGCGGGAACTGGAGGTCCATGCCTCCTCCGTGAATGTCGAATTCCGCACCCAGGTATTTGGTGCTCATCGCTGAGCATTCGATGTGCCAGCCCGGAAAACCCGCCCCCCAGGGACTATTCCAGCGCATGATGTGCTGCGGTGGTGCTGCCTTCCAGAGCGCGAAATCGGCCTTGTTTCTTTTTTCATCCTGTCCTTCCAGGTGGCGGGTGGTTTCGAGGAGGTCTTCAACAATCCTGCCGCTAAGCTTGCCGTAGGGATAGTTTTCAGTGTATTTTTTCACGTCGAAATAAACCGACCCGTTCACTTCATACGCGTATCCTTCATCGATGATCTTACGGATCATGTCTATCTGTTCGACGATGTGACCGGTTGCAGTGGGTTCGATGCTGGGATCGAGGTTGTTGAGTTGTGCCATAGCCCAGTGGTAGAGGTTGGTGTATTTCTGCACCAGCTCCATAGGTTCCAGCTTTTCGAGTACGGCCTTGTTGGAGATCTTGTCTTCGGCTTCCCTGCCTTCTTCTTCAAAATGCCCGGCATCGGTGATGTTGCGGACATAACGCACTTTGTAGCCCAGGTGGATCAGGTACCTGTTGATGATGTCGAAAGTGATATATGGCCTTGCATGTCCCAGGTGACTTTCACCGCTCACGGTCGGCCCGCATACATACATGCCCACATGGCCTGGGGTAATGGGGGTGAAAACTTCTTTCTGCCTTGTGTAAGAATTATAAACCTTCAGTGAGGACATGCATTCAATTTACTTAAATGGGGTGCAAAAATATGGATCAATTCTGGTTATCGCGCAGCAGAAGGTCCGCTACAACGGGATAATGATCAGAATATGGCAAATGGTCGGTTTTGTATTGCAGCACCTCAAATCTTTTATCGGCCATGATGTAGTCAATTCTGAGGGTGGGCGCCACATTGGGGAAGGTCCTGCCGATGCTTCTGCCCGCCTCGATAAAGGCATCCTGACGGTCGCCCCTCATCCTGAAGTAGGTGTAGGAATTGGGTACATCGTTGAAGTCTCCGCAAATGATCTCCGGGTATGGGCTTGCATCAAGATTTTTCCTCACGATGTTCACCTGTTCGCCCCTGAAACGGTAGCCCTGGACCAGCTTCTTCACCACCGATTTTGAGGCTTCATATATGCTGTCGTCGGCATTCTTGATGATTTCCAGACTGCGGTAATCCGACTTCTGGAACAAGACTGATTGCAGGTGAGTGGTATAGAGCCGCATATTCTCACCATTGATCTTCAGGTCGATGCCAATGAGGCTTTCTGCAGCTCTGAAGCTGCGAGGACCGGGGTAGCGCACACGAAAGGTGTCGAGGATCGGGTATTTGGAATAAATGGCCACTCCCGCCTGGAACCAACCCTTCCAACCGTAGTAATCCACTACGATATAATGATAGGGATAGCCAAGTTTTGTGATGTCGTCCATGTTGTTGTATTTGAGTCTCGGCGTGTTCGGTTCAACGTATTCCTGGAAACAGAGTATGTCCGCGCCCTGTTTGCCAATATAGTCCAGCATCTGGTTGCGGTAGGTGATCCGGCCCTTGTTGGGGCGTGATTGTTCGTCAAACCAGGTGACGTTCCAGGTAAGCACCCTCAGGGAACCTTCGGGCTTTTCCATTACAAAATCTTTGGTATAATGAAAACCGATCATGGCGCGGATATTCGGCCAGGCGACGATCAGGCAGAGGATGGGAAGAATAAGCCACTTAGACTGAAAGAAGATCCAGAGGATCAGGAAGCCAACCATCAAACCGAGCAGATAAGGAAGAGCCAGGCCAAGAAGAGCGAAAAACCACCATTGTTCGGGTTTGAGAAAGGAGTTACAGCAGCCAAGGAGGAAGAAGCAGGCGGTAACGATATTGGAAATGATGAAAACCCGTTTGGTGAATTTCCGGATTACAAAGGCCATGGGCTAAAATTACAAATGTTCATCTTCAGAAGCCCTCTTGAGAATTTCTTTTTCTTCGTCGCTGAGAAAACGGTATCCCTGCTGGTTAATCTTATCCAGAATTTCGTCTATGCGTTTCTGTGTTACATTGGCCACTTTCCTGTAGGGAGTAGTGCCCTTTGTCTTGTAAAATAGTTCTTTACGGGCGGATTTCTTCCACTCCTTTTTGTCCGGGTTGAAAAGATTATTGCACCAGTTGAAAAACTGATTCATCCACGCGCTCCAGTCGTTGCCCCTCCTCATTTGTAGTACGAAAAGCAGGCCGATAGCCGCGCCACCAAGGTGCGCGATATGTCCACCCCCGTTGCTGCCAGGGATGGAAGCAAAATCAATGATTACAAAGATGATCGTAAGTACCCAGAGGGGGATGCCACCATTCAGCATGGGAAAGATACGGTAATCGGGTGCGATGGTGGTGGTGGCGATCGCTACCGCCATCACACCGGCAGAGGCGCCTTCGAGGGTTCTGCCATCGATCTGTGAAGCGAAAACCGGAAAGAGATTGCTCGTCACCACAAAAAGAAAAGCACCCGCCAGTCCGCCATAGACAAATAGCGGAACGAGTTTGTTGTTGCCTGCCAGATCCTGCAGGATGAAGCCGAACGCCCAAAGCCAGAGGATGTTGCCGAGCAGGTGAAACACGCCATCGTGCATGAACATGTAGGTAAGAATGGTCCAGGGTCTGGACAGCAGGTCATCTATTTTTGCCGGCAGGATAAACCAGTTGAATATGTTTGAGTAAAAGGAGTCCTTTCCCAATCCTGCGAGGAAATAAGTGACATAAATAAATTTGAATATGCAGAAAACCAGGACCAGGATCACAATCATCATAACGAGAGAGTTACCATCCTGCCCCAAAATCATTTTTTTCCTGTAACGATCCTCCTGTAGCACAGATTTTTTTTATGAATGTACAAAAGGATTCTGAACAAATCACAGGCCAGACGGGCACCAAACCGTTAATAAAAGTTCTTCCTGTTGTTTTTATTCCAGTAGAAAACCAATAGAAATCCAACCAGGGCTCCGCCAAGATGTGCCCAGTGTGCAACATTGTCACCGGCCGAATTGTTTACCCCCAGCCACAATTCCATGGCAGCATAAATAATCACAAACCATTTGGCTTTGATGGGCAGAAAGAGGTAAACATAGATCAGGGTATTTGGGAAGAGGTAACCAAATGCGGCCAGGCAGCCAAATATGGCTCCTGAGGCCCCGACTGTGGCGGTATTTATCTTGAATCTTTCTGAGAAAAGCAGGGATCGCTGCTCGTCCAGGGGCAGGCTGTGAAACGCTGCCATTACATCCTTCATTTCAATATATAAGACCCCCAGATGCAGAAAGGCGGCACCAAGTCCGCAGGCGATGTAAAAAATGAGGAAGCGTTTGCTTCCCCAGAGATTTTCGAGCATGCTGCCAAACATCCAGAGCGCCAGCATGTTAAAAAGGATGTGAGTCAGACTCCCATGCATGAACATGTGGGTGATGATTTGATGGGGACGAAAGTACACCGAGTGCACATCGTGCAGCGCGAAGAGGTTTTCCAGATCGAAACTGGTACTGTTCGCAAAAATATTCTGGGCAAAAAACACCAGGAAATTAATTATCACAAGGTTCTTGATCACGGGTGGGACGGACTGAAAATTGCTCATCCGGAAATCTGCCATTCAATTCAGTTTAAGCGCGAATATCGTAATGTTTGTCCGAATCGCCGGAACCTTAACGATTATTTCAGCCTGAGTTGCACAACGTTCTCGATGTGGAGCGTGTGGGGGAACATGTCCACAGGTCTCACCCTGGTAACGGTATATTTCTTATCCAACAGCTGCAGGTCCCTGGCCTGGGTAGCAGGATTACAACTCACATAAACCACGAGTGGCGCGGCCATATCCAGTATCGTGTTGACCAGGGTTTCATGCATGCCGGCCCTTGGCGGATCGGTAATGATTACCTCCGGCTTTCCATGCTGTTTAAAAAAAGCGTCGTTACAAATCCCGGCAACATCGCCGGTGAAGAATTCGGCATGGGAGATGTTGTTCAGCTGCGCATTCTCCCGGGCATCTGTCACCGCTTCACCAACGAGTTCAACTCCGATAATTTTCTTTGCCTGTTTGCTTAGAAAGATGCCGATGCTGCCGGTACCGCAGTATAGGTCATAGACGGTTTCCTTACCTGTCAACTCCGCGAATTCGCGGGTGATCTGGTAGAGTTTCTCGCCCTGCGAAGTATTGGTTTGAAAAAATGATTTCGGCCCGATCTTGAAGCGGAACTCCTCAAGGGTTTCGATGGCGTATCCCGGGCCGGTATATATAATGGGTTCCAGGTCATTGAGACTATCGTTCTTCTTGGTATTGATAGTGTACAAGAGAGTGGTGATCGATGGAAATTGCTGAATGATGTGATCCAGCAGAGCGATCCTTTTAGGCTGGTCCTCATGCCCAAAAACCATGTTCGCCATGATCTCCCCGGTACGGCAGATTCTCAGCTGCAAGGTTCTTAAAAATCCGTAATGTTCCCTGATGTCGTAAAACGTGTAATCATTGGCCAGTCCAAAATCCCGCACGGCCAGCCGGATGAGATTTGTAGGCTCTGCCTGGAGGTGACATTCCTGAATGTTGACCACCTTGTCGAAGATGCCACGGGCATGAAACCCGGCCACATTCAACTGGGTGTTGATTTCGGGATCCTGGAGTTCGGAACGCAGGAGGTAGCGTTTGTTAGAGAAGGTGTATTCCAGTTTGTTGCGGTAGCGGGTTAGTGGAAAGGCGCCTTCGATGGCCTCAAAAGGCGGTAACGGTATCTTGCCGATCCTTTCGAGGTTGTCGCGTACCTGTTTCTGTTTGTATTCGAGTTGCTTCAGATAGGGGAGCATCTGCCACTGGCAACCGCCACAGACTCCGAAATGCTGACAGAAGGGTTCGATCCTGTCTGATGAATAACTGTGAAAGAAGGCCGCCCTTCCTTCTGCCCAGTCTTTTTTTGTTCTGCCCAGCCGCACGTCTACCACGTCACCGGGGATGGCATCTTCGATGAAGATCACTTTGCCGTCGACTCTTGCCAGGGACCTGCCTTCGGCGGCGTAGTCTTCCACCAGCACTTTCTGCAGGACGATATTTTTCTTTTTTCGCAACCCTGCGAAGTTAAGAGAAAGGCTCACGGAAAGCTGCCACCCTGCCTTCCTGTCGGCAGGAATTAATACAAGAGGGGTACAGAGTTATTGCGTCTCTGCCTTTGTTTGGAATCCAAAGTAAGATCTTAGTCCTTATTTTTCTCGTCGTAATTCTGTTGAGCAGCTTTGGCCTTTTCGAAATCCAGCACCACTCCATTAATGCAATATCTCAGGCCAGTGGGTGGAGGACCATCTTCAAACACATGTCCCAGGTGTGATTTGCAGCGACCGCACATGACCTCGGTGCGCTTCATGCCGTGTGTATTGTCGACTTCGTAGATGATGCTTCCCTTCGACACCGGCTGGTAAAAACTGGGCCAGCCACAACCGCTTTCAAACTTCGTGTCGCTGAGGAATAATGCATTGCCGCAGACCGCGCAATAATAAGTGCCGGGTTCTTCGGAAGTTTCATACTTACTGCTAAACGGGCGCTCGGTGCCTTTCAAACGGGCAATCTGGTAAACATCTTTCGGCAGCACCTTTTTCCACTCTTCATCACTGAGGGTCACCTGTGAACTATCTGTTCGTGAATACACCGGGTTGGTGTCCTTCTTGTCGTTTTCAGCCATTTTATCCTGTTTTTTGTCAGATGCAATTGGGTTGTTATGGCATTGCTGCAATAACATCACCGTAAATACAAATATCAGACCTTTGAGTGTGTTCATATAATTTGCGATACCAAATTTACGAACTACGGACCGGCATGGATGCCGGCTGGTCTTCTGTTAACTGTATTTATTTGTTAAAGGAATTTACCCCCGCTATATTATATTTACCGCCCATAACCCAGATTGGGGACTTGTTCAATGATTAGATTAGTAGCGTATGTTTAATATCATTCTATTTGGGCCGCCAGGGAGCGGAAAAGGTACACAATCGGAAAAACTCATCGACAAGTATCAGTTGGTCCACCTGGCTACCGGCAATATACTTCGTGAAGAGATCAATAATAAGACTGCGCTGGGCATGGAGGCCAAACAATTTATGGACAATGGCCAGCTGGTTCCCGACGCGGTGGTGATCGGCATGATTCGATCAGCCCTCGTGAACCACAAGGCTGCCAGGGGCTTTCTTTTTGATGGGTTTCCCAGGACCGTCGCGCAGTCCAAAGCCCTCGACAAACTGCTGGCCGAATACAAGTCCGAGATCAACCTCGTTCTTGCACTCCAGGTTAGCCAGGATGAACTCATCGCCCGTCTTCTAAACAGGGGAAAAACCTCCGGAAGGACGGATGATGTAAATGAAGACATCATCAGGGCCAGGATAATGGAGTACGAGAACAAAACCTCACCCGTGGCAGGGTATTACGAGAAGTTTGAAAAGGTGGTGAAGATAAAGGGAGAAGGGGAGATCGAGGACATCTTCGATGCCCTCACCGCAGCTATTGAGGCCAGGAGGATGTAAGAGAGAAACAGAAACAGGAACAGGAACAGAAACAGGAACAGGAACAGGAACAGGAACAGGAGAAACAGAAACAGGAACAGGAACAGGAACAGGAGAAACAGAAACAGGAACAGAAACAGGAACAGGAACAGGACTAAGAAATTAAAGAGAGGGCCTCGTCGACTGACCAGCCATAGTTCCGAAAGTGCGACAGCTTGCTTTACAATTGAGCAAAGGAGTGGCTCGTTCGGCCCTCTTCGTCTTCCTCTTTCTCTTTCTGTTTCTGTTTCTGTTCCTGTTTCTGTTTCTCCTGTTTCTGTTTCTCCTATTTCTGTTTCTCCTGTTTCTCTCCTCCCTATTTCCTTAAAACTGAGTCGGCTTTTCCCAGCGCCCTGAGTATCTTCTGTTTAACGGCTTCTACCTGGTCTTCCTGCACCCTGAGGTATTTCACCCGGTTGCCGGTTTCGGATTGCGCCGAATCCACGCTGAATTTATCCATCCATTCATTCATTTTTTCTTCTGCTGCCCGAAGGTCGGCGTTGGTCCTTCTTAAAGAATCCAGGACGAGTTTTGCTTCGCCGGAAGCTTTTTTACCGAGCGAGTCGATTTTCTTGCTGATCTGTAGTTGGTAGGATTTGAGCTTGCCCATTTTCGCCATTGCCTCGTCGTGACCCTCCATTACGCTGTGAAACAAAGAATCTCCCAAAGATTTGGGCGTTTCCGAATAGCCGTCTTTTCTTTCGGAACCCGACTCGCCACAGGAGAGGATAAACAAGCATAAAACAGCGCAGACAAATAAGTTTTGCATCTCATTAATTTATCGGTAAAAACAGAAAGAATGGCAAAGATATAGCGCGGCTACTCCCTCTTGATAATTTCAATTAGCTATTTTCGTAACATCATTGTTCAGTGATGTAAACAACAAAATATGGCGCTCAAGGATACTCAGGGTTATGTAAGATCGGAAATTCACAAATCAATTACCACCATAGAATTTTATCATCCCCGCGGCAACTCCCTCTCCTCGGTTTTACTTGGCCAGCTTGCCACGCAGATCCACAGCGCCGGTCATAATCCGACTACTACGGTGATCATCATCCGAGCCGGGGAAGGCAATGCCTTTTGCGGGGGAGCCGCCTTCGACGAACTCTCTGCGCTTACCACCGTTGCGGAGGGAACTGAATTCTTCACCGGCTTTGCGGATGTAATCAACGCCATCCGGCAATGTCCCAAACTAACGATAGGAAGGATACATGGCAAATGCGTTGGCGGTGGTGTTGGCATCGCCGCTGCTGTTGACTATGCCATAGCACTTGACGGGGCAGACGTAAGACTCAGCGAACTCTCGCTTGGCTTCGGACCTTTTGTTATCGCTCCGGTGCTTGAAAGGAAGATTGGACTCACAGCATTCAGCCAGCTGGCCATTGATGCGCATCATTGGCGTAATGCCGACTGGGCAAGAAGAAAAGGTTTGTATTGTGAACTGCACAACGAACTCCAGGGCCTCGACGAGGCCGTTGGCAGGCTCGCTGATCATCTTTCACATGCGAGTCCTGCGGCCATGCTGGAGCTGAAAAAGATCCTCTGGCACGGCACCGATAACTGGGCAACACTCCTGCCCGAACGAGCGGCTATCAGTGGTAAACTGGCGATTACGAATTTTACGAAGGCAGCATTATCCAAGCTGAAACTGAAAAGTTAAAGACTTAAAAAAAATTTAAAATTTAAAATTAAAAATTAAAAATGAAAAATCAAAAATCTTACTGTGTGGGTGACTCGCGGGAAAGCGATCTGATTTTAGCTTAGCATTTTTAATTTTTAATTTTTCATTTTTGATTTGGCTAAATGTTCAGTCCTCCACACGCACTCAACACCTGACCTGTTATATATGAGCTGAGATCCGAGGCGAGAAACAAGGCTGTGTTGCCCACCTCTTCTCCTGTTCCAAAACGACCCATGGGTATTTTGACAAGGAAGGTCTTTGCCACATCTCCTTCTTTCAGGTAGTTGGTCATGTCGGTATCGATGAACCCCGGAGCGATAGCATTACAACGAATATTTCTGCTTCCCAGCTCATGGGCCATGCTCTTGGTGAAACCAATGATGCCCGCCTTGCTGGCCGCATAACTCGCCTGGCCTGCATTTCCTCTCACTCCTATAATCGAGCTCATGTTGATGATTGATCCCTTCCTCGCCTTCATCATCGGTTTGATCACCTGTTTGGTAATGTTGAAAACGCTTTTCAGGTTTATATCAATTACTTCATCCCATTGGTCCTCGGTCATTCGAAGCAGGAGATTGTCTTTAGAGATGCCCGCATTGTTCACGCAGATGTCTATGTTGCCGAAATCCCTCATCACTTCGTTTACAAATGCTTCGCTCTCGGCAAAATTACCTGCATTGCTCCGGTAAGCCTTGCCTTTCACTCCAAGTGCATTTAACTTCTCCTGCAGAGCCTGGGCTTTTGGAGCGCTGGTCTCACTGACATAGGTAAACGCTATCTGGGCACCGTGCTCGGCGAACTTCAGGGCGATCGCCTCACCGATGCCTCTTGCCCCTCCCGTTATGATAGCCACCCTGTTCTCCAGTAATTTCATAAGTAATTATTTTTCTGCTGTTTCCGGAATGTCATCGGCAAATTCCAGTATCTCCTCAAGTATTGTGCGTTCATTACTCAGCCTGGGCACCTTGTGCTGCCCCCCGAGTTTGCCCTTGCTTTTCAACCAGTCGTTGAAGGCCCCTCTCCGCAATGACCTCAATCTTGGCAAACTCAGCGCAATGTCCTTGTACCGCTTTGCCTCATAGTCGCTGTTCACCGACTGCAGTGCCTTGTCGAGCTCAACCGTGAAGGCCATGAGATCCTCTGGTTCTTTTTCGAATTCCACCAGCCATTCATGGGCCCCATTGCATTCCTCACTGAAATATACGGGCGCGGCCGTGTAGTCGTTCACAACGGCCTCCGTTTTTTTGCAGGCAATGGAAATGGCCATGTCGGAATTGTCGATGATCACTTCCTCTCCAAAGGCATTGATATAATGTTTCAGTCGTCCGCTAACAATTATTTTGTAGGGCCGCAGTGAGGTAAACTTGACGGTGTCACCCAACAGGTATCTCCATAAACCACCATTGGTGCTAATCACCAGCGCATAATTCTTTCCCAATTCAACCTTGTTCAGGCCGACGGTCTGCGGGTTTTCTTTCCCGTATTCGTGCACGGGCATGAACTCCATGAAAATGCCATGATCAACAAAAAGCAACATGCCCTCGTCTCCAGGATTCTCCTGCGCGGCGATGAAACCCTCGCTGGCATTGTACATCTCGAGGTAGTTGATCTTTTTTCCAACCAGTTTATGAAATTGATCAGCATAGGGTTTGAATGAAACGCCGCCATGGATATAGAGTTCGAGGCTGGGCCAGACTTCCGCGATGCAGGATTTGCCGGTGATCTCGAGTATGCGTTTGAAGAGTACAAGGGTCCATGTAGGCACACCCGAAATGGAAGTGACATTTTCCCTGATTGTGCTCTGCGCCAGTTTTTCGATCTTG
>Ga0193752_1003312_pt1 | contig 11194 bp, 8 predicted proteins | sample H1c1metaG_FD_144924 | JGI IMG/M metagenome (GOLD analysis project Ga0193752, IMG submission 144924) | Soil microbial communities from a riparian zone of the East river system, Colorado, United States - H1c1 | ecosystem: Environmental > Terrestrial > Soil > Riparian zone | place: USA: East River... | reverse complement strand
CAACGACTACGAGAAATTCACGCGCGACGACGTGCTGGAGGCCGCGCGCGAGCACGCGAAGTTCATTCTCCGGCACCAGTCGCCCGAGGGCCGCTTCACGTACATTTACGACGCGCGCCACGACCGCGAGAGTCCGGGCGCTGGGTACAGTCTGGCGCGCCACTCCGGCACTGCATTTTTCCTCGCGCGTGCTGCGCGTGAGTTGCAGATGCCCGAAGCGGCCGAGGGAGCGCTGCGGGCGCTCGACTTTCTCCGCGCGGAAGCGCTCACGACCTGCGGCGCGCCGGATCGTCTCTGCAACATCTGGAATGACCACGTCGAGTTCGGTGCATCAGCACTCGGTGCTCTGGCCGCTGCGGAGCTCCTGCAGACCCGCGACGAACCCTCGGTTCGGGAGCTCCTACGCGGTTTGCTGGCGTTTTTACGTGCTCAGCAGCGCCCGGACGGCGAGTTCATGCACGAGTACGATCGCGAAGCCGATCGTCCGGTCGACATCCAGCGCATGTATTACAGCGGCGAAGCCGCCAACGCGCTGTTTGCCGGCTACGAGCGGCTCGGAGATCCGCGGGACAAGGCTGCGGCAGGGCGCGTAATGACGCATCTCACGGGCGCCGGCTGGAGCTTCTTCGGCTCGCGCTACTTTTACGGCGAGGAACACTGGACCTGTCAGGCCGTCGCCCGCGCAGCTGCGCACATGGACGTCTCGAGCGCGCTCGACTTCTGTCTCCGCTGGGGCGGTTATCAGGCCCGGCTGCAGTTCCTGCCGGGCGAAACCCCGTGGAACTCGACGGGCGCGTACGGTGTGACCCCGGTGCTGCTACCACGCGTGACGATGTCGGCGTCGCGTGTCGAGGCGCTCGTGCCCATTTATCGCTTGTTACTGCACCGTGGGCAGCAAAACGAGGAGCTCCGGCAGATGCTCGAGCGCAGCGTCGGGCTTCTCTTGCGTATGCGCTGGGATGCCACCGACGCCCATCTCTTTGCACGGCCCGACGCAGCTATGGGCGGCATCCCGAGCACTCTGGCTCAGCTCAATTCCCGGGCGGACATGGTGCAACATGCGGGCAGCGCGCTGCTCGGTTGGGCAGACCTGCTTACTCAGTCCGACTGATGCGGTGATCTGCTCGGAATCCCGAAGAACTTCCGCTTAGTTCGCATTGACAGCATAGTGACCCCTAGATAAAAGCGCGGCTCTGGCGCCACCTTTATTGTTCGAGGAGAAAGTCCAATGGCCGGTTATCTGTTCACGTCCGAGTCCGTTTCTGAAGGGCATCCCGACAAGATCTGCGACGCGATTTCGGACGCCGTGCTCGACGCCTGCTTGACGCAAGACAAGCGCTCGCGCGTCGCGTGCGAGACCCTGGTGAAGACTGGCTTCGTGGTGGTCGCCGGTGAAATCACGACGAGCGCTTCGGTGGACTACCCGAAGCTCGTGCGCGATACCGTTCGCGAGATCGGTTACACCGACTCGACGATGGGCTTCGACGCTTCGACCTGCGCGGTGCTCACCGCGATCGAGCAGCAGTCGCCCGACATCTCGCAAGGCGTGACTGCCGGTGCAGGCCTGCACAAGGAGCAGGGCGCAGGCGATCAAGGCTTGATGTTCGGCTTCGCGATCGACGAGACGCCCGAGCTGATGCCGATGCCGATCCAGCTCGCGCACAAGCTCGTGAAGCAGCAGGCGACACTCCGCAAGAACGGCAAGCTCGCGTGGCTGCGCCCGGATGCGAAGAGCCAGGTCACGATCGAATATGACGACGACGGTCGCCCTTTGCGCGTCGATGCGGTCGTGCTCTCGACGCAGCATCAGGACAACATCAAGCACAAGCAGATCTACGAGGCGATCCTCGAAGAGGTCATCAAGCCGGTGATCCCTGCGCGGCTCGTCGACAAGAAGACGAAGTACTACGTGAACCCGACTGGCCGCTTCGTGGTCGGTGGTCCCTACGGCGATGCGGGCCTGACCGGTCGCAAGATCATCGTCGACAGCTACGGTGGCATGGGTCGTCACGGCGGCGGCGCGTTCAGCGGTAAGGACCCCTCGAAGGTCGACCGCAGCGCTTGCTACTTCGCGCGCTACGTCGCGAAGAACATCGTGGCTGCCAAGCTCGCGCGTAAGTGCGAGGTGCAGGTCGCCTACGCGATCGGCGTCGCGAAGCCGGTCGGCGTGTACGTGACGACGTTCGGAACGGGCGTCGTGTCGGATGATCAGATCTCGAAGGTCGTGTCGGAGCTCTTCGACTTCCGCCCGGCAGCGCTGATCGAGACGCTCGACTTGTTGCGCCCCATCTACAAGAAGACGGCCGCCTACGGTCACTTCGGTCGCACCGAGAAGTCGTTCACGTGGGAGCAGACGGACCGCGCCGCCGAGTTGGCGGACGCGCTCTTGCCGAAGTCCACGAACGGTAAGGCTGGCGGCAAGAAGGCGCCGAAGGCGGCCAAGTCGAGCAAGCGCGGCGGCGAGCTCAGCTTGCGCGGCTGAAGCGTACTGCGACGTACTTGCATGGAGACGTCGGCGCTGCCGGCGTCTCAAACGTTCCCATCGTGGAACATTGGCAGACGGGGTTCCCCACCGATTGCGGGGAACTTTCGGCGTGCCTTTGGCTACGAAGACTATATGCTGCCTAGACCCTGGCGGATGGGAGCGCGTTGCGACGCAACTCGTCTGTTCGAGAGAGCGTGGGGATGGAAATCCGTGTGAGTTTAGTGCTGCTCGTCGTGCTCGTCGTGACGGGCTCGGCGCTCAGTGCATCGGGGCCTACCGCTCTGGTCGACCCTGCCAGCGTCGAGGCCGTGCAGCTCTCGCAGCTGGAGGACGCGGCGTCGGCAGCTCGCGGCGACCTCGCGCTCACGCAACGCCTCGCAGCGACTTACCTGCGGTACGGGCATCCTGGCCTCGCGATCACGGCCGTGCGTGCTGCGCCGCCCGAGGTAGGTCGCGATCCGGTACTCACGCACCGCCTCGCACAAGCCTACGAAGCGAGTGGTCGCGTCGAGGACGCGCTCGGCACTGCGGAGCTCGCGCTGGCGCGCTGTAAGTGCGTTGCAGTCGCAGTCGAACGTGAGTTGTGCGAGCAACCTTCGCGCTGTTCGGCGTCGACGCTCGCAGCGCTCGAGATGCACCAAGAAGCGCTCACGATGTTGATGCGCTGGGGCGTCTCCGATCCGCGTCACGACACGCGGACTGCGCTCGCATATCGCTTGGCCCAACGCACTGCGCGCATCGCGTCGCTCGCGTTCCGAGCATCTGCGGAGTGACTCGCGGGCACGACCGTACATTGCTAGGGCAGCCCGGAGTGGTTTACGTTGGGGATGTGCAGCAACGTCGCGAGCACACTCGCCATCGACTCTGGTTCCCAGTGCAGCTCGAGGCGGGTGGCCAAGCCCGCATGGCGATGACGCACAACATCGGGGCCGGCGGGATGCTCATGGTCCTCGGCACGGACCTCCGCGTCGGTGAAACCGTGCGCGTGACGCTGCGGCTTCCGCCTGGTGACGTCGAGCGCGTCTTGCAAGGCACGGTGTCACGGATCGAGCCGAACGCGGAAGACCCCGAAGGCGCGTGGCCGATGCGCGTCGCGGTCGTGTTCGAAAACGTGGAGCCCGAGCTCGCTCCCATGCTCGAAGAAGTCGCCGCGAAGCTCGGTAGCTGAGCGCGCGTCGAAGCTCGGTAGCTAGAGCGCCGAACATATTGAAACGCCGCGCCTCCGCGGTTTATCGGGGCACTGCGGGCCCGCGGACCTCCTCAACGTAGCGCTAACTACGCCTCGTCGGCCCGCGGGCCCGCAGCACCCCGCTAAACGCGCGGATCCATCGACGTTTCAATATGTTCGGCGCTCTGCGCGCGTCGACTTCGTTGCAGCTGTCCGCGGCGGCCGAGCCTTGCAGCTACTAGCGGCGCTGGCACAAGCTGGCACGTCGCCCGACTGGAAACTGCTCGAGTTTCCCGTGGCATGTGGCTTGCTCAACGTTTTGCTCGCGCGCGTATGCTGAAACTCGCGAAAGTCTGAGCAGCCTCGCACGACTCAGGATCGTATGCTGGAACATAGGGTGGGGCCTTCGGGCGGTTGGCGGAGGTGCGGTATGGCTTCGCTTCGAGCTTGGTCGTGGAGTTGGGTCGTCGCCTGCGGCGCGCTCGCCGGTTGCGGCATCACCATTCCCGGTAACCTCGACATCGGCATCGATGACCCGAGCGTGATCGGTGCAGCTGGGCGCGGCGGAACCGCTGCGCGCGGTGGTGGCGCCGCTGGTGGCATCGCCGGCGGGCCGTGGAACGGCGCGGGTGGCAGTGGTGCCATCGGAGCGGCTGGCGTTTGGGGCGGTTACGCGGGCGCTTGGGGAGGAACGGCTGGCTACCGGGGAGGCACGGCCGGTTATCCGGAGGGGACCGCGGGCTGGGGCGGTTACGCCGGCGGCCGAGCGGTTCCGTCGTTGGACCAGGACGGCGACGGCTGGAGCGGGTACGGCGGCGATTGCAACGACTGGGACTACGCGATCCACCCGAACGCGATGGACGCCTGCTGTGACGGCATCGACAGCGATTGTGATGGTCGCGATTCACCTGTCGGCGCGGAGTGCAGGTGCGTTCCGCCCGAGTTCGATTTTGACGGAGATGGTTGGACGATCTCGCAAGGCGACTGTGACGATCGCGACTTCGGCGTGAACCCAGGCTCGATCGATCGCTGCTGGAACGGTCGCGACGAGAACTGCGATGGTGTGATCGACGAGACGAACGAGGATTGCCGGCGGTTGGATGCGGACGGTGACGGTTGTCCTGGGTCGTTCGATTGCAACGACAACCAACCGATGTACTGCTCGATCTGCGACTTCCCACCCGACGACTGGGACAACGACGCCGACGGCTATCCGGGCAGCTACGACTGCAACGACTACGATGCATCGATCTATCCGAAAGCGCCGGAGATCTGCGGCGACGGTCAAGACAACGACTGCGACGGCGTCGTCGACGGCTATCCGTTCTGCGACAGCTACATCGATTGGGATCGCGATGGTTATCCATCCGAGAAGGACTGCAACGACGGCGACGCTTCCGTCTTCCCGGGCAGCCCGTACGAGTTGTGCTGCGACAACATCGACAGCAACTGCGACGGTTGGGACGGCATCGCTAACTCCATCTGCACCTGCCCGGTGCAGAACGATCGCGATGGCGACGGCTTCGGCATCGGCATGTCGGATCCGGCGCTCGCGGATTGCAACGACCAAGACGCGAACATTCACCCGAAAGCACTCGAGGTTTGCGGCGACGGTCGCGACAACGATTGCGACGGCAGAACCGACAACGATGATACGGAATGCGTCGTGATCGACTGACGGCGGCGCAATCGATTGCCACGAGGGGCCGGCGGTTTGAGTCGCTCGCGCTGACGTGGCAGATTGCGCGCGATGTCATCGGGAGCCGCAGCGCGAGAGCTGAACGACTTGCGCTTGCTGGGCGCGTTCGGCACGAACAAGGTCATGGCGGGCGAGCTGTCGCGGCTCGTGCGCCGTGCCTTCGACGACGTACGGCTTCCCGAGCCGCGCAAGGCGGACGTGGGGGCGCTCGTCTACCCGTTCGACCCGCGGGTCGCGCGTCTGGCCGCGGTCTACCACCGCACGAGCGCGCGGGTGCTCTGGGATGTGATCGAGACGCGAGCGCCGCGATTGTCGCCGCTCTTCGACGACGTGGTGAGTTTGGCGCTACCTCGGATTGCGCGCTGGCTCTGGCCGGACGCGAAGATCAGTGTGTACGCGCTGAACGTGAAGTCCTTCGCGGCGGGTGAGCGGCAGATCGTCGGCACGGTGAAGAACGCGCTCATCGAGGCCGCGTCGCGCAAAGGCTTCGAGGTCACGGTCGATGGGGAGAAGCCGGACGTCGTGTTCAGCGTTCGCGGCGACGATGACCTGGTGCGGGTCTCGATCGATCTCGCCGGGCGTCCGATGAACCAGCGCGGCTATCGGCGGGACGCCGGGCTTGCGCCGCTACGTGAGGACCTCGCCGCGGTGCTGCTGATGCTCGCGCGGTACGACGCCCGCCAAGACGTGCTCATCGATCCGATGGCTGGCTCGGGAACGATCGCGATCGAAGCTGCGTGCATGGCCAAAGCATTGCCGGTCTTTGTTCCGCCGCGCCGCCCGCTCGTGATGGACATGCCCGAGTTTCGAGACCTGGCGCCCGCCGGCGGAGAAGGGCTGTTCGCCGATACGAATCCGGTCATCTTGGCGAGCGACGTGGACCCTGGGCTCGCGTCGGTCGTGCGCGAGGGGGCTGAAGCCGCAGGCGTGGCTGCGTCGATCCGCGTCGAGACCAGTGATTTTCGCGATCTGTCCGTTCGCCAAGTCCGAACACTGTCCGGCGCGGACATGCTCGAACGCGGACTCATCATCTCCAATCCTCCGTACGGCGAGCGCATGCGGCCGGACGAGTTACATGAGCTCTACGCCGATCTCGGCCGTTTTTGCGCGAACTTCCCAGGCTTTCGCGCCGCATTTCTGGTCGCGAACCCCGACTTCGAAGCAGCCTTTGGCGGCCGTCCGCGGATCAAGAAGCCGTTGAGCAACGGCCCGCTGCGCGGGCACTTCTATCTCTACGAGCTCTGAAACAGCCGATTTAGCGTTGGCAAACCTCTTGCAGAAGGGGGTTGCCATGGATGCTCAAACACCTTTCGAAGTCTCAAGCTCACAGGTCGAAGCACGGCCTGTCTTTCAACAAGGTGGCGACTCGGTAGCCGCCTCTTCCGGCCCGCTGAGTGCGTGCGCGATCCAGGAGCTGCTCACTCAGGAGTGGCAGCGCGCACGTGGAAGCCGCGGCCAGCTCGCAGTCGTCTTGGTTCGGTCGCTCAACCGCGGTGAACGCGGTCAGGCCCAACATGCTGCGGCGATCCTCGCCGAGCTTCAGCCCAGCGCACGCGTCGGCTCGTACGACCGCTATGCGCTCCTCATCGTCTGCCCGCAGACCCGTGCGGAGTCGGCGACTCAACTCGCCCGGACGCTCGCTGTCCGGCTGTCCGGACGCGGACGAATCGCTTGCGGCGTCGCGGCGCACCCTGAGATGGCGTCTTCGCCGGCCGAGTTGGTCAGTGCGGCCGAGCGTGCGGCTCGCCGTGCGAGCGGTGCCGAGCCCGTCGTGGTCGCTCCGGCGCTTCCGTACGTGGTCGAACCGCGTGCGTCGTTTGCGGCTCCAGTCGCGGGTGTGCTCGCCGAAGCATTGCCGCGTTGGCAAGCGGCCAGCGCGCAGGCGGCTGCGGTGTTGATGCTCGGTGAAGCCGGGGCCGGCAAGCAGACTATCGCGCAAGCCATGCACCTGCAGGGCGCGCACAAGAACGGCCCGTTCAAGGTCGTGCATTGCTCGGCGATTCCGGAGGATGCGATCGCGAGCGTCTTGTTCGCGACCGATCGCGGCGCGTTCGCGGATGCGAAGGGCGGCACCTTGTTCCTCGAGGACGTCGCGGCATTGTCGCTCGCGGCTCAGTCGCTGCTCGTGCAGACGTTGGAGACTCGAAGCTTGCCGGGTGCTACGCAGCCGCTCGACGTGCAGTGCGTCGCGTCGACGCATCACGACCTCGGTGCGTTGTGCGCGCAGGGTCGGTTCCGGGCGGATCTGCTTCAGCTGTTGAATGCGGTGAAGCTCGAAGTGCCGGCGCTTCGCAATCGGTCAGAAGAGATCCTGTCGCTCGCCGAGCACTTCGTCGCTGCGATCAGTGCGCAGTGGGGTGCGGTTGCGCCGCGGATCACCGAGGAGAGCCGCTCGTTGCTTGCGGACTACGCGTGGCCGGGCAACGTGAGTGAGCTTCGTCACGTGATGGAGCGAGCGGTTGCGCTCGCTGAGGACGACTCGATCACGCCGGCGGAGTTTCCGGAGCACGTTCGCACCGCGGTTGCGGGCGAGTCCGAGCCGGAGCGTGTGTCGTTGCCGCGTGGGTTCCTCGATTTGCGGGCGAGCTTGTTGGATCACGAGGCGATGTTGATTCGTCAGGCGCTTCAGTTGACTCGGGGGAATCAGCGGAAGGCTGCAAGTTTGCTGAAGTTGCCGTTGCGGACGCTCGAGCGGAAGCTGCGCAACTTGGGCGGGCGGCAGCGCCTGATGGCGTCTTGAACGCGGTAGTCGGGGGTTACGGCGAACTTAGTCTGAGAAACTTAACTTCGGATAAGACTTGTGACGCCGCGCGAACAGGGTGCCGCCATCAGCTGCAAGCCTGTTCGCGCCGTGCGGAGCTCTGGCTCGGTGGTGTGGAGCTGAAGCAGGTTCGGATCTAGACCACCTGGTCAGAGTGGGGATCGTCGGGGGAAGCGAGTCTGATCGGGAAAGCACGGGGGTCGCGGCGGCGTCTGGCGAAGGGGAGATCGCCAGCGCCGTTGTTGTTTAACCCACGCGCTGTCCACGGTGCGTGCGAACCGACCGTAGCTTCCGTATGAGTTACTGCGCGTTGAGCGCTTTTCTCAATGCCTTCAACTGCTCGCGCAACTTGATGATGTCGGCCAGTGGGACTGGCGACATCTCCAGGAGCGTTCGCGGCACACACGCTGCACGCTTCTTCAACGCTAGACCTTCCGGCGTTAGGCCGAGCAACAACTCTCGCTCGTCCTCCGTCGACCTCGTACGCGTGATCAAGCCGCGCGCCATCAGTCGCTTGAGGAGCGGCGTCAGGGTTCCCGAATCGAGCGCGAGCCTCTCACCCAACGCCTTCACCGTGGGGCGCGGCTCTCGCGTCTTGGCCCAACTCCATAAGACGAGCAGAACCAAATACTGCGCATGCGTTAGGCCGAGCTCAGTCAGCGCAGGCCGATAAGCCTTCACGACTTGCCGCGCCGCGACATCGAGCGCGAAGCACAACTGATTGTCTAAGTTGAGCAGGTCATCGTCCGACACGCGGCTCACCGCGCGTCGGACTTTTCGTGGCGCACTTTCCACTAGCGGGCTCGCTCGCGCTTGCCTGCTCGTGACTTGGCGCGACGACGCGCGCTGTACAGCGCGAGCGCGATCAATGTCGTTCCTGTGAACAGGCCCGAGGGCACGCCAGATCGCGGCGCTGCCACGACCGAACAACCGCTATCGCTCGCGGGTGCAGGCGTCGGAGCATCTGTCGCGAGTGCGCCTGCACCAGTGGCCGGCGACATGATCGTTCCAGTTCCCGCGGTCGACGTAACGGCGCCGCTTCCCGCGGCGCCCACTGCAGGCTTGCCGGCAATGCTTGTCGCTGGCGCTCCAGCGCTCGGCGTGCCAGCGGTCGACGTGCTTCCGGCACTACCAGCCGCGGCTCCCGCCGCTGCGCTCGCTCCAGCCGCACCTGTCGCGGCGCCGGCACTTCCAGCCGTTGCGGTGCCGCCGCTACCAGCTGCAGGTGCTGAACCGCCGGCGCCAGCAGCTGCTGCGCCACCGCTACCTGCTGTTCCAGCGCCCGCCGCCGGGCACTCCATGCCCATGTTCATCGCCGGTGCCGTGCTCGCGCCTGGGCCATTCGTTGCACCCTTCACGAGCTTGATGTCGATACAGCGGTGATAGATGTCTTCGAGCGAAGCGCCGCTTGCGGCACACGAGCCCTGGGGGCAGTAGGCGCCGTGAACAACGTCTTCCATGACTTGCAGAACCTGCAACGTGCAGTTCGCGCATTCGACGTCCGGAAGCTTGATGTTCCAGCTGCCGCCCTTAGCTGCAGTTTGGAGATGCGGGTCGAGGTTGTCCCATAAGACGACTGCGCCTTTCGCCGCGCCAGCCGTCGTGCAGTAGTCGGATTTCCCGCACTGATCGTCGGCGTTGTAGGGACAGGCTCTCGTCTTGTCGATCGGGTCGATCGAAGCAGGCTCCACGAAATCCTCACCGTCGTTGTCGAACGCAATTCGAAAATAGCTTGGATGCGGGACGTCCTCGTTCACCGCGAGCGTGATCGTTGCGCCGGGCGCAAACGTGTAGACCATTCCGTCGCCTTTCGCTCCGTCACACGGCGACTGCTTCTGGTCTCCACCGCGGCTCTGCAACGCGCCCTTCGTACTGATGTGCGCGTGAGCGGGTGCGGCCGTGAGTGAGGCCGCGCCGATCGCGCCGGCCACCACAGTTAACGTCCAGTGGTTCTTCTTCATGCATCCCTCTCTAGCCGGCGCAAGCAGTGCGCTAGCGAACAGGGCTGCAAGCTAGACGGCGCACAATTGTGTCGTCAACAACTAGATTGTGCGCAAGCCGTTCTATGACACAGCTGCTGCACACCGATTGGGTGCAGCAGCTGTGAAACACGTTGCAGGTGGCGCGAAAGAGCCGCGCTCTGGCCGATCAAGTGATGAGTGGCGCAATCAGTAGCGACACGACTGCCATCACCTTGATCAGAATCGAGACGCCTGGACCGGACGTGTCCTTGAACGGGTCGCCGACCGTATCGCCGACCACTGCCGCTTTGTGCGCGTCGGAACCCTTTTTGTGACCCGGAAGCCCACCCTTTTCGATGAACTTCTTCGCGTTGTCCCAAGCACCGCCGGCATTCGCCATCAACAGCGACAACGTTGCACCGACCGTCAACGCACCCGCAAGCGCACCCGCCAGCACCTTCGCGCCGAGCAGAAAGCCGATCAACACCGGTGCGATGATCGCAATCGCTCCCGGCGCGATCATCTCGCGAATCGCAGCCGTCGTAGCGAGGTCGACGATGCGCGCCGAATCAGGCTCCGCACCTTCTTTGCCCTCGAGCAAACCCGGAATCTCGCGGAACTGGCGCCGAATCTCTTCGACGATTGCACCGGCCGCACGGCCGACCGCAGTCATCGTCGTCGCACCCACCAAACACGGCAGGATCGCGCCGAACAACAAGCCCATCAACACGTCGGAGTCGACGAGGTTGAGCTCCAAGGCTTTCATGCCGCGCGCGGCACGACTGACGTTCACTTCCATGTTGAACGCAGCAAACAGCGCGACGACGGTGAGCACCGCCGAACCGATCGCAAAGCCCTTACCGACTGCAGCCGTCGTATTGCCGACCGCATCGAGCTCGTCCGTGATCTTGCGAACCTCTGGCCCGAGACCACTCATCTCGGAGATACCACCACCGTTGTCCGCGATCGGACCATACGCATCGACCGTCATCACGATCGCAGTCGCCGCGAGCATGCCGACCGCCGCGAGCGCGATGCCGTACAACCCGAGCATCTCGTTACTGACGTAACCGACGAGGCAGAGCGTAACGAGCGGGATCGCGCAGCTCTCGAGACCGAC
>Ga0193752_1003311_pt1 | contig 11195 bp, 10 predicted proteins | sample H1c1metaG_FD_144924 | JGI IMG/M metagenome (GOLD analysis project Ga0193752, IMG submission 144924) | Soil microbial communities from a riparian zone of the East river system, Colorado, United States - H1c1 | ecosystem: Environmental > Terrestrial > Soil > Riparian zone | place: USA: East River... | reverse complement strand
AGCTCTCATGCAAGATCGATGGCGAGTTGTCCCAACGCGCTGCGTTGTCCATTCTCGCCCGTATCTGCCATGAGAGCTCCACGAAGCTCTCGCCAGCCAGTGGCTAGGCGTACATCGACCAAGCGTCGTATGCCACTCCGGCCAAGCGCGAGAACTGCGTGCGGAGTCTTTGTGTCGAACTCACTCAACAACGCGACAGCGGGAATTCGTGGAAATTCCCTTACCAATGATGCTACACGTAATGCGTGAGCACTCGCACATGTAACTGACACAAGAACCGCAGAAGCTCGATGTGTTTTGATGTCTTGAATGAGGTCTGCGACGTTTTCACGATGCATCGTTTGGTAATAGCCTTCACCTGCTGCGTCCACACGAAGACGTTCTGCCGGAGTAAGCAGGGTCGCTACGGGGAGTAGATTGGCACCATTGGACGCGGCAGCATTCGATGACTGGGACATGGAAGTTGTCTCCACGAAAGCAGCATTGAGCAAACGCACATCATCGTGCATTGAGCTCTAGCATCAGTCTAAACCGGTGCGTCATTCGGCCGTCATCGTGAGTTTATCATTGGGGCTCAGCCCTGTCGCCTGATTGGACTATTCAGGGTTGCGGGACAGAGTAGTCGTAATACCTCAAACCTCATAGGTAGTAGTTGCTACCCGAGACTTCGGGGTCACTCGTGAAGCGTTCGTCTGCTGCGACTACATCGCGCTCGGCCACGACCCAGATGTATCGTGAGATTGCGCTGAACATGTTCTAGTCAGGGCTGATCGGCCACACGAGCTTCTAGCTTTGGGCCGAGCACGTGGAGAAGCGTGAGTACGATGTCAGCGAGAAGAACACACAATAGATACAAAGCACCGGAAAGTTCGAACTGTAAGCATCCCAGCAGACCTGATTTTACATCAGGTGAACCCTGTTCCTGATTTTATCCTTGCACAGCAGCAGGATTGTCAGGACGTCCTGGTATGCTTTGATCAACTGAACTCGGCACCAATACCATCTGTTCAATGAATCAATTATCCTTCATCTGGATACTGTCGGCCGGATGGTCGCGAGCATCATTGATGTTCGAGGAAAGTCCGGGCTCCAGAGGGCGCACTGCCAGGTAACGCCTGGGCAATGTCGAAAGACACTGACGGATAGTGCAACAGAAAGAATACCGCCAACGGTTGCCAATATTCTTGGCAATCAGGTAAGGGTGAAATGGTGGAGTAAGAGCCCACCGCATAGCTGGTAACAGCTATGGCATGGTAAACCCCAGTGGGAGCAAGGCCAAATAGGCAGCGAGGAGTGGCCCACTTCGATAAAGACGCTGCGGGTAGGCTGCTCGAGGGTGTAGGTGACTGCACTCCCAGAGGAATGACCGTCCGAGTAGCAATACTCGACAGAACCCGGCTTATAGGCCGGCAGTATCCACTTTCCTCCTCACTACGCACCAACACTCGAATCTGTCGTAGAGTCTTGTGACCAATATAGTAATAATATAATTAGAACCGCTTTATTACTATATTTGCCAAAGATCAAGGTCTAATCATCTTCACGACGTTCCAAGCGATCACTAGTACGTGCTTCCTGGCGAAAGCCTTGTCGAGGGACCCACCGTCCAGCAAAAACTTGCCTCAATGTTCGCCAAATTAGGCGAACTAAAGCAATCAGTAGAGCAAGCACAATTAAAGCGAAGATCAACGTCAAAAATGGATATTGCCAAATTGCAATCGAAACTGTGGCGACAAGGACCAGCTCCGCTACAGTTGTAACTCCATTTGTAAAGGGTTCAGGAGAAGCATCAATTGCATAGCGAAGACCCAATTTCGTTGTGTGGGTTGTTACAGCCAAGCCCCCGCCCAGTAGTGCTGCAATTAGAACAAAGGCTGGATCTCCGTGCCATGCCGTTGATGCAGCAAGAGCAGCTGCTGCAGGCGGACGAATCAAGGAATGTAGAGTATCCCAGATCGATGCAACTGCAGGAACCATCGATGCAAGCAATTCAATCAACATTAGAACGAGCGCAATACCGATAACCCACCAAGAAGCAAGAGCATCCATGCTTCCTGGTAACGGACCAATTATTCCAAATCTCGAAGCAAGACCAATAATGCCGACAGTGGCATAGAGATTCAGGCCAGCTGCATAGGCAACCCCGGTTGCTTGTGCTAGTAACTGCAACGCATTCATGGATTCAATCTCACATGCAGGATATAGGCATTAGAAACCAATCCTGAATTGAAGGCGAGGCAGAAAAGACTAGTACATGCGATTGAATCTGCTAATCAACAAGCCGAAGTGGCATTACAAGACAGAGATAAGTCGCTGGATCATTCCAACCTTCAGGCTCAATAGTCGCAGCACGCTCTGGAGCCTTGAACGTCAGTTTTACTTCTTCCGTTGGAATGTATCGCAGGATTTCCAACAGATAACTTGCATTGAATCCAATGTCGAGCTGATCTCCCGTATATCGAATTGCCAGCTCGTCCGTCGCTTCGCCAAGATCAGGAGTCTGTACACTAAAACGAAGAATCCCTGAATTAAAGGAAAGACGAATTCGATGTGTTTGATCGGAAGCAATCACTGACATACGCTTGAGCGCACTTGTCAAAGCGATTTTATCAGCAACAGCAACTCGATCGTTGTCCTTTGGAATTACCTGGTCGTAATTCGGATATGGACCTTCGATCAAACGTGTATAAACAGCTGTAAATGGTGATCGAAATCCAAGGTGGTTATCACCACGAGCAATCTCGAGCTCTTCATCGGCAGGAAATAACCGACGTATCTGCTCCAGGGCTTTTGGTGGTACAATAAGATCTGCCGCAGGTGTTCCTGTTGATTTGATACCCATTTCCATCTTTGCGAGTCGATGACCATTTGTTGCCACCATTCGCATGGATTCAGGTTTGAGCTCCCAAAGAACACCATTCAAAATCGGGCGACTTTCCTCAGTACTAACTGCAAATGACGTATGAGAAATAAGTTTTTGCAGATCACCCGATCGAATTCTCCAGCTTTCATTAAACCGAACAGTTGGAAAGCTTGGGAATTCATCACGTGGAAGTCCCAAGATTTTGAAGTGAGAGCGACCACAATCAAGAGTAATTCTTTGTTCGCCGGCAGCTGCAATTTTCACGGGAGAAGGTGAAAGTTCACGTGCAATCTCCGTCAGCTTTTTTGCCGGAACTGTGATTGCTCCAGTCGCTTCAACATCAGCAGCTATTTCAGTGCTGACGGCAATATCGAGATCAGTACCTGAAAGACGGATTCCCCTATCCGTCGTTTCTACCAGGATATTCGCAAGGACTGGAAGCGTTGTCTTTGCTGGAATACTCGCGCCAACAGCTGCCAAGCCTTCCTGAAGCTTTTCTCGAGAAATCGTGAACCGCATCACCGCTCCTGTGTGCCAGTTTTGTGTGCAAACGGGGGTGGCTTCTGTTCTACTCTATATAAAGGAATAATCTAGTAGCAGACGTAGAGCCTGTTGAAATGTTGATAAAACTACTTAACTCCTGAATTCACTATCGATTGAGCTTTCAAAGGAGGTGTAGAAAATGTGTGAATATTGAATAGAAGCGTTCAAAAATTGGCTCTCAATTAATAAAATAAGTTTCCTGGTGTTCAGAACCCGACTAAACATCTGAATACTCAATGAAAATGTGCATAGTTTTAACTCTTAATAATCGTCTTCTAGCTGGTTTCTAAACCTTCCAAAAAGCTGCGAAGTTTTCCAATCCGTTGAGCAAATGAAGGCTCTTCTTTCATGATTGCTGTAACTCTTTCCAGGCTATGAATAACAGTAGAGTGATCACGTCCTCCAAAAGCGGCTCCAATTTCAACCAACTGCATACTCAGTAATTCTCTCATGAAGTACATAGCAACTTGGCGTGGAGCTGTAAGAGCTTTTGTCCGTGTTTTTGATCGTAAACCTTCTGAAGTAACGTTCCATTCCTTTGCTATTACTGCTTGAATAGTATCTGTACTTAGGCCTGATGACAGACCGGTATGTGGATCTGGTGAACGCAGTTTATCCCGAAGAGCTTCGCGTGCCACATCCACTGTGATTTCACGATGTTTTAGTGAAGCATAGGCTAGTAATTTGATGATTGAGCCTTCGAGTTCTCGAACACTTGATCGTACATGTTCCGCAATGAAACGGATGACGTCTTCTGGAATAGTCATTTCCAGATGATCCAAAAGAGCTTTATTTCGAAGAATTGCAATACGATGCTCAAAATCTGGCAGCTCGATATCCGCTACCATACCCCATTGGAAACGACTCACTAACCGCGCTTCCAACCCTGGAATCTCAGAAGGTGGACGATCACTTGTCAGGACAATTTGTCGTCCAGCCTCATAGAGAGCATTGAATGTGTGGAAAAACTCTTCTTGCGTTGCTTCCTTGCCCTTCAAAAACTGAACGTCATCTACAAGCAATAGATCTGTTTCCCTATATCTGCGACGAAATTCTTGAGTGGATCGATTTTGAATGGATCCAATCATCTCGTTTGTAAATTGTTCTGCACCAATAAATGTGATGCGAATTTCCGGATGCCGGCTAAACACTTCGTGTGCAATTGCTTGCATTAAATGTGTTTTGCCTAGTCCTGTATCCCCGTAGAGAAACAATGGGTTATAAACTCGTCCTGGTGCCTGAGATACCGCATGAGCTGCTGCGGCGGCGAGTTCGTTTGACTTTCCAATGACAAAATGATCGAAGGTGTAACGTTCACTAAGCTGTGCGTTGATACTGCCTTGTTTCTGTTTGTTTAATGTCGCTACTGGACTCGCTGGCGGAGCGACAAATAAGTCCATCTGGTTGCGTGTTTTCCGTTCTTCATGGACTCGAAAAACGACAGTAAGGGGATGCCCGAGTGCGATAGGAGCTAAACTGCTGAGAAGTTCTGCGTGCTTTGATTCATTCCAATCGGCAGCGAACTGATCAGGGGATCCAACAACAAGAGTGCTGCCCTCGATGCTTAAAGCTTCGCTCGGTTCCAGCCAGGTTCGAAACGTTTGTTCTGGAAGCTCTTGACGTGCGCGATCGAGAATGCGCGTCCAGACTTCGGTCGCCGAGAGCGTCATGAGGCTGCGGTGTGGATAACTTGGAAGGACAGGGGGAGCGAAGCTATTTCGCCAATGTGGAAAAAGCAAATGAGCTCGCGTAGCGATTTCTGTCTTTCATGCTGATCGAATAAGAAGGCGAAGTTGATGAAGACGATTTTCTATCGACGCCTCGTCAGACGCTTTACATATCTTGACCTATGTTACTGTCTTGGTTAGCTTTACCGGTCTATAGCCAAGTTCCGTTTAGACCGTACCTGGAGTAGATCATGGGAAAGCCAACCTACCGCCCGCGCAATACTCGGCGGCTCAAGACGCACGGTTTTCGTGCGCGTATGGAAACAAAGTGGGGTCGCGCAACGCTTGCTCGTCGCCGGAAGAAGGGACGGAAGCAGCTGACGGTTCGCATCCCAGATAAGTACGCTGGAGCGTAAGACGCCGAAGGCGTCATTCGGCTTTCCGCGGAAAGCTCGTATTACGCGAGGTGCAGAGCTACAACGCATTGCGCGAGAGGGGAAGCGCATCCGGACCAGATACATCGAGGTTCGGGTGGCGACTTCCCCTCTCGCGCATTCGGAGAGTATGGCGGATGGAATGCGGATTGGTCTGATTATTCCACGTTTCAAGCACTCAGCTGTACTCCGAAATCAGCTCAAGCGACGACTCCGTGAGTTGGCTCGCGTAGAACTGATTCCGTTGGTGATTCCAGTAGATATCGTGATGAGAATTCGTCCCGATGCCTATGACGCAACATTTGCCGCACTCTCCAAAGACATCGCGCAAGTAGTTGAACAGCTCGAGCGATGGCGTGTACCAATGCGGGAAGACGTTCGAATAGATGAGCCAAGAATAGACGGACTGCACGAGACATCATGAAGACGATATTGGTGCTATTCGTGCGAGGCTATCAGGTATCTCTCGGACATCTTTTGCCACCGTCCTGCCGTTATTATCCAAGTTGTTCTGCATATGCTATCGAAGCTCTGGAACGTCATGGAGCATGGCATGGCAGCTGGCTCGCACTCCGCCGCATCGGGCGGTGTCACCCCTTCCGTCCCGGCGGATACGATCCGGTACCCTGACATAGCCGCGCGCGTGTCGGGAGCTTACCTATGAACAAGCGTTTCTTTCTTGCCCTGATACTGACGGCAATTGTCATTGTTGCCACGCCGCTTCTTTTTCAAAGCACGAACAAGCGGCCGGTCTCACAGGTACCCGTCGATAGTACGCGGAAAGTGGTAGCAGAAGACACTCGTGATACGATACCGTCTTCCATACCCGTATCAGCGCCAAAGCCAATTAGTGATATAGCGCGAATAAATGCGCCGAGTGCAGTCACCGATACGACAGTCGTACGGACACCGCACGCTACCTATACGTTCAACACCAAGGGCGCAGCGCCGATCTCCGTCGTATTGGATAGCTATCCGTCCCTACGTCCTGATGGTCGTGGCGGAAAAGCTCAACTCATCGGACGCAATGATGCGTTGGCGCGATATAGACTGGTGATGGGCCGTGACACAGTCGCGCTCGATACCGTGTCCTTTCGCTCAGAACAGAGCACGAATCCAGGCGCGCAGACTGTCAGCTTCACCGGTACTGCAGCCGGTCATCCGCTCAAGCTCACCTACGCCTTCGCACCCGAAAGCGCGGAACAGTACTTAATAGGCGTTTCCGCTTCGGTCACAGATGCTCCACAGGGCAGTGGTCTCCTCATCCAGCTACCTCGTACTCTGCACTCGAATGAAGCAGATACGTTGGATGACTTGAACCATCTTGCAGTGAGCTATCGTCCTGCAATGGGTGATGTGAAGAGTGTCAGCTACTCAAAACTCGATTCTGCAGAAATTCTTGCTGCGCCAGGCCCAATCAATTGGGTTGCGACGCGCGACAAGTACTTTCTCTCCGTATTCCGTGCGACAAAGACCCCCTTTTCTGTACTGAGTCTTCAGGGAGCTCCACGAAAGGGAAAGCTTGCGCCAGATATCCATGCCAACATCGCATTGCCATTGAGTGCTGATGGACTGGCAGCATTTGAGATCTACGCCGGACCACAGAATTTCGAACGACTACAACGACTAGGTGGGGATCTCGATCAAGTAAATCCATACGCTGGTTGGCTTCATGGCGTAGTACAGCCCTTTGCGACGATCGTCATGAAGGCGCTCCTCTGGATGAAGCGAACGACACAGCTGAATTATGGTTGGGTACTGGTACTCTTTGGTGTGATCATCCGGCTTGTTCTCTGGCCCTTGAACCAAGGAGCCATGCGGACAAGCATGAAAATGCAGCGGCTCCAACCCGAACTACAGGCACTTCAGAAGAAACACACCGACGATCCAAAGAAGCAGCAGGAAGCGATCATGAAGGTGTACAAGGACCATGGCATGAGTCCCCTCAGTCCACTGATGGGATGCCTACCGATGCTCCTGCCCATGCCTGTGCTCTTCGCGTTGTATTACGTCTTCCAAAACACCATCGAATTTCGTGGCGTTCCGTTTCTCTGGCTGCCCGATATCTCACTGCGGGATCCCTACTACATCACGCCGCTTCTCATGGGCGTTTCAATGTTCGTGATGTCGTGGATTGGTATGCGTAACTCTCCGCCCAATCCTCAGGCGAAGATGATGAGCTACATGATGCCCGTGATGCTGACGGTCCTCTTCCTCAACTTCGCGTCCGGGCTCAACCTCTATTACGCGGTGCAGAATATCGCAGCGATTCCTCAACAATGGTTGTTGGCTCGAGAACGTGGAAAACCAGGGACGGTTGGTGCAACGACTGCTCTGGCGGGAAAGCGAACGTAGCCATGGAGTTGTAGCTGGAATAGCTTCTTCAGGGGGCGCGCCATGATCATCGTGGCGCGCCCCCTGCTTATGGAGGCAGCGTGAAAATCACCTATATCGGCCACGCAACGCTGTTACTCGAGATCGGTGAGACTCGAATCCTCACCGATCCAAACTTCGAGTCATCACTCGGTCGATTCCTGCCCCGAGTCAGCGCTCCAGGAATTGCACTGGATGCACTGCCAAAGCTCGATGCACTGCTGCTCACACACGCCCATGCCGATCATCTTTCCTTCAAGTCACTTGATCGACTACCGGCGGATATTCCCCTTTTTGCTCCCGGAGTCATCGCCAAATGGCTCCGGCAAAAAGGCTATGCGAATGCAGTAGCACTGGATCCGCAAGGTACGGCAACAATGGCGGATGGCGGTCTACGCATCCATGCTGCCCCTGCGACACATTTGGGCAATCGCTATGGTTTCGATCGTTGGCGAAGTGCCGCCAACATGTATCTGCTCGAGACGGATGCGGAGAGCGTCTTCTTTGCCGGAGATACGGCCTTGACGCAGTCGACACACCATCTCGTGAAAGACATGCTATGGGGAACCGGTCGAGAGCTTGACGTGGCACTATTGCCAATCGGGTACGCACCACGATGGAAGCCAGGGTTCCGCCGTGGTCACCTGACAGGTGAAGATGCCCTCGCCCTCTTCGAAACACTGCGAGCTCGTGCAATGCTTCCGTACCACTGGGGAACCTTTCGTCACGTAACCTCGACTGCCCATGACGCCATCGACAGGCTGCGGACGAAGCTCGAGAGCTATGCCGGCCGAGAGCATGTACACATCGTGGAGCCAAGCGAATCGTTGATCGTCGAGCAGGATCACATTCGACATGCTCGGCCAGGATGAAACTCGACGTCCTCGACGCAACGGTCGTCGGCGACAGTCGAACGATTGCGGCAATCGCCACTCCTGTTGGCCAAGGTGCCTTGGCCATTGTCCGGGTGAGCGGCCCGCAGGTTCAAAGGCTCGCTGGTATGCTCCTGGATCCCGTACCTACATCGGCACGTCAGGCCGTGCACTGCATCGTGCGTGATGCGAGCGGTGATGAAATCGATGACGCTGTCGCGACACTGTACATCGGACCGCATTCGTTCACCGGCGAGGACCTGCTCGAGATAAGCACGCATGGTGGGTTAGTAGTCCCCACGGCGGTGCTAGCCGCGACGATTGCTGCTGGTGCTCGCATGGCAGAGCCAGGTGAATTCACCCGACGTGCAGTCCTGAATGGAAAGATGGATCTCCTCCAGGCGGAGGCTGTCGGTGATCTCATCGACGCGCGGAGCTCAGCAGCGCACCGTCTGGCACTGCGGCAACTCGATGGGGGATTATCGCGGCGTCTTGATGCGCTACGAGAGCGCCTGTTGTCACTCGAAGCCTTGCTTGCCTACGACATCGATTTTCCGGAGGAAGACGATGGTCCCATTCCACGTGACCGAATCATCCAGGTCGCCGAAGAGCTTCAGCACGCACTGAGGGTTCTCCTGGCGACGAGTGAGCAGGGGACGTTGGTGCACGAAGGTGCACTCGTCGTACTTGCGGGAGCCCCCAACGTAGGAAAGTCCTCCCTCTTCAACGCGCTACTCGGCGAAGCAAGAGCGATCGTCACAGACGTACCAGGCACAACCCGAGATGCGATTGAAGCGGTGCTCGATCTACCCGGGTGGCCCCTCCGGCTCGTCGATACCGCCGGGCTTCGCGACACAACGGACATCGTCGAGCGCATGGGAGTCGAGACATCTTCCCGCTATCTGGGACGTGCCGCAGTGGTTCTGGCGTGCATGGACTCCCTGGAATCTGCCGTGGCGCTGGCAGACCTACGTGATCGCACGAACGCGGCAATCATCACCGTGGCAACCAAGGGCGAATTAGTATCGGAAAGTGTAAAAACACAAGCCGACATTGTGGTCAGCGCGCATACAGGAGAGGGCCTTTCGACACTTCTTGAAATTGTCGAAACACGGCTTGCCAGCGATCGAGGTATGCCAACACTCGACGCTCCCATTCTCACACGAGCGCGCCACCAGGTCGCCGTCGCGACGGCCAGCGACGAAGTCGAACGCTTTTTGAAGGCGTGGCGAGAGGATGAACTACCTGCATCGGTGGCGGCCACGCATATCCGATCTGCGGCCGACGCACTTACTGAGCTGATTGGCGGGATCTATGTCGACGATGTTCTCGACGTGGTATTCCGGAGCTTCTGCGTGGGCAAATAGCCAATCATGCCGTAGCCGCTGCGTCACGGGCGAGTTGCGCCAGCTCGTCCGAGCTCGCCCGTACCGCCCACGCGATGCCGTGCTGGGCAATCGCAGCTTCTACGAGGCGTGCGCCGAGGAAGTACCCGCTGCGCTCCGGAAGGACGTAGCGATCGACGGTACGGGCCTCGTCGCTCATTCCTCCCGAGAGGTAGCGCAACCGAAGGCCTAAACCTGCGCGATCGAGGTCCTCTGTTACGGCGCGAGCGATGACAGCTTCCAGTTCCCGCACGCGTGCATACTGGCGACGTCCAAAGCCAAAGTATTCCCACGCGGCATGTCCCGGACTGATCATCTGCGATACGTGCACCGCCAAGCCTTCATTCACCAGCAACTCGCGAAGCACGGCCTGCCGGCCGGTATCCCAGTACGAGTAGGTGCCCTGCGCCGCCTCAATAAGGTGACGCATCTCGCTTCGGCTGGTCGGCGACGTGTACCGGATCGCATGCGCAAACTCGTGCGCGAGCCAGAGCGGCAGAAGCTCAGGATCGAGACCGAGACCCTGTGTCTCCGTGTTCGTGACGGATGTGAAGTGCTCGAGGCAGGCGAAGGCGATACCGCGGCCGTCGACAACCAACTCGCCGGCGTTGGCTGCACCAACCCCCACCATGAGTACGACGTCGACGTCGACGTCCTGTTCCAGCAGCTTGGCGCAGCGCTCTTCGGTGGCGCGTGCAAGCGCGACGACATCCGTGCGCTCGAGCATCTCGTACAGATCCGTGCGATCAGCCAGCGCTGTAGAACGGACAACGTCGGCGAAGTGCGGGCCATCAGGATCTACGACGTAGTTCTGCCAGTAGTGCTCGAGTATTCGGCGGTGGGCCTGAAAGTAGCGTTGATATGCGGCGACGCGGTCGGTGCTATTGAGAACAGCAAAAAAATCTGGCAGCAGGTTGATCAGCATTCGACCGGGAAGCTACCTGCGGGAGGGCGGCGCGGAGCCCGTCACACGTACGGGAGCGCCGATAGCAGGCGCATTGGACGCGGAATGATAGCCGCGACCATGAGGTCGAACAAGATACGAATTTGCGTGATCG
>Ga0193752_1003310_pt1 | contig 11200 bp, 9 predicted proteins | sample H1c1metaG_FD_144924 | JGI IMG/M metagenome (GOLD analysis project Ga0193752, IMG submission 144924) | Soil microbial communities from a riparian zone of the East river system, Colorado, United States - H1c1 | ecosystem: Environmental > Terrestrial > Soil > Riparian zone | place: USA: East River... | reverse complement strand
GGCGCGCCCGTCACTTTCTCGATCGCTGCACCGAGCACGTCGATCCCGAGCGAGTATCCCCATTGCGTTCCCGGCTCGGAAAACAGCTCGGCCCTGGCGAGCCGAGGAAGCTCGTCTTCAAATGACAGCCCCGGGTCAGCGAGCCCGTCCGAAACGCCGAGCTTCGAATACGGCCCGTCGCTCGGTTGCATGAATGAGTACGAGAGTCCTGACGTGTGGGTCAACAACTGGCGCACGGTGATGGTGGGCTCGCGGTCGCCGAGCTTCGGCCGAAAGTCTGGCAGGTAGCGCGTGATCGGCGCTTCGAGGTCGAGCTTCCCTGCTTCGACGAGCCGCAGCGCGGCCACCGCCGCGATCGGTTTCGTGACGGACGCCAAGCGGAAAATCGTATCGATTTGCATCGGAGCCTTGCTCTCGCGATCTGCGAGCCCGACGGCACGGCGATACACGGTGGCACCGTCGCGCAAAACGATGACGACGCCGCCGACGATGCGCTGCTCTGCGACAGCGGCATCGAGAACGGCATCCAGGTTCTTCTCGAGTGCTTTTTCCATGCTGAGTTTCCTTCTCGAGCAATCATTGTGGAGCGCAATCCGCCATTGCACCAATGCATCCTCGTCATGCAAATCATGCACGTGAGTCGCAATCACAACATGGTGATGGAGCAGTTCGCTTCGTGAACAATGTAACCGGCGAAGCCGCGCAATGAGCTCAGGTCGGCTGCTCGCTGGTCCGAGCGCCGCGGGCTCGGACCGCGTTCGCCTTCGCCTTCGCATCACCGGAGAATAGCTTCGCGTTGTTCTCGAGTATGGAGCCGAGGACTTGGACTGCTCCCTTGACACGCGCAACATCACGCAAGGTTTCGTGATAGACGAGATAGCCGGTGGTGTAAGCCACCGGTTCGCGAAAGACTTGAACGATGTCGGGCTTTCGCGCTTCGGCAACGAACAGCGGGATCACGCCGATGCCCGCGCCGCTCGCGATGCTTTGTCCCGCGATTTCGGTTTCGTCGACGACTGTTGCCGTGCGAGCGCAGCCGCGATTGTCTTCGAGCCAGCGCGGTCCGGCGACACGGTGCATCGTGTCGACGTAGCGAACGATGCTGTGGTTCGGCAGATCCGCCGGCGACTCTGGGAGTCCGTGGGCGTCGATGTAAATCTGGGCTGCACAAGCCACCCACGCGAACTCCAGGACCTGCCGGTGGACGAGACCCGGTTCGGTCGGACGAAACATCCGAAGGGCGATGTCGGCTTCGCCTTTGACGAGGTCAGCCGAGCGGTTTTCGCCGAGAAGCTCGATCGTTAGTTCGGGGTGACGTGCTCGTTCCGCCAGCAAAAGGCGCGAAATGACTGATAGGAACGCTGGGGGTAACGAGACGCGGACTGTCCCTTCGGCGCCATGCCGTTGGGACTGCACGTCACGCGTCGCTGTTTCGATGATCGGCTGCACGGCCTCTGCCGCTGCCAGCAGTGTTCGTCCCGCAGCCGTCCACGAAAACTCACGGCCGTTCCGGACAATGAGGCAAGCTCCTACCGCGGTTTCGAGCGCGACGAGCCTTCGACTCACGGTCGAGTGATCCACATTGAGGATGCGCGCCGCCCCCGTGACCGATCCGCCCCGCTTGAGCGCAATCAAGATCTTGAAATCGCTCCATTCTGGTTCAGGCACTCCCCACCTCACCCGCCCCGTGACAACCACGTGCACTTTTGCCTGCGGAGTTTCGCAGGCAACGTCACGTTCGCTCGTCCGGCCCCGGTCCGGTAGGGTGCACACCTTATGGATTGCCGATCAACCGCGAATTGATCGGTGGGGAGAGGGGAACGTAGGCGTCGATCTCGCGCACGCGCCATTGTTGGCGCTCGGAACGACGCACGTGCAGGCTGCTCGGCGCGAAGTGCAGGTCGGTTCGACAGTTTTAGTCGTCTATCAACTCAACTCTGCGAACTATCCAACGCCTTCCAACAAATCATCGAGACACCTGCCAACACAGAGGGAACCACGCGCAGCACCAAGCTGCCCAACGCAGGACGCCAACGCCCGTGCGCCGCATGCACGATCGGCGCAACAAACGTATACGACGCAGCGCCGATCAGTACGACTACACCACCGCGCCGATCTGCACCAAGCGCTGCCGCCGCGGCATCGCTGCGAGCGCGACCCCGTACGTCGTGAGCGTCCCCATCCGTACCAGTGCTTTCCTTCGCGAGAGGAGGGAGGCCGCTCCTCGTCGATCCAAGCCGGCGCCGCTTGTGCATCTAGCCCAGACCATTGCGCTGCGGTGATGCCCGGACAGCTGGCGGCGACTCGGGCACATTGATCCCATCGCGAAAGACGTGAAATACAGATGTCGCACAAGTCGACGGGCGAATCGCGCCGTGCGCCTGCGATTGTGTTCGCGTTGAGGTGTTAGCTAAGTCATACGCCGACGTTCTTGCGGCTCGTATGCTGCCGTCGGCGACTTGGAAGCAGTGCTCCAGCGCGGGGCCGCCTTCGCGCGCGAACGCTGCACTCATCAGGATGAGGAGGATCTCGTGAGGAAAGCTGGCACCATTTTGCTCGCGGTTGTGACTTGGTCAGCGTGCGCTGACGCCTCAGGTGACGCCGACAAAGAACCTGATCCCAATGATCCACCACCCATCGTATCGAGCTGGGCGCCCTTAGCGGCGGATCAGACGTACGAAGGAAAGACGTTAGGAGAATGGGCAATCGAGTATGGCCGCTGGTCGTACTCGCAGACCTCCTGCGATTCGCCGGCATTCGATCAGGACGGCTCGCTGTGTGGGCTCTACCAAGATCCCGAGAGTCCCGTGTTCTTTTTTGACTATTCGCCTACGGAGCGGATGCGCACCAAATGCAGAGTCCCAGCCGGCAAGGCGATTGTCGTGCCCATCCTGACGTTCTCATATGACAACGCGGGCGTGGACGATCCGGTCGGGGAAGATGAGTTGCGCGGGGCCACCAAAGTCACGCTGGAATCTATGCGCGACTTGAAGCTCAAGGTCGACAATAGAACCGTTCGCGATCTCGCCGAGCGAGCGTTCGGTCCGATAGCGTGGGACTACAAGCTTCCGCCAGCACCCAACTGGTATTCGTGCAACGGGACGGACGACGTGGGTGAGATGACAGTGAATCCAAGCTTCATGTCAGGGTACGTTGCGGTGTTTCCACCACCCGACCCGGGAATTCACGAACTCCAGTACGGTGGCGTCATGACTTGGGCTGATGACGACTACGCCATCGACACCCGAACGCGGTTCATCGTTGAACAAGCACGTGAATGATCTCCGTGAGACCGCAACTCTTGCGATCGATGGCGTGCTTGACATTGCTTCTGGCGAACGCTCAGTGCAGTGATCTGATCGGGCTTCGCGAGGGACGCGCGAGCGCTTCTTGCGATAGCGACGGAGAATGTGCACCGGGCGAGTTGTGTATCGATTCGATCTGCCTTTCTCTTCTGTGCAATGGGCAGAAGCTCTGCAATGGGCTCAAAGCTTTCAGCTGCGGGATGAACAACGTTTGGCAAACCCGAACGTGCGACGCTGCTTGCAGCAATGGAGAATGCGGGTATCCGAAGAGCTGTAGCCGTATAGAGCCTACCTGTGCGGGTGATGCTTCATGCTGCGAGACGATTGAGATTCGAGCGGACTTTTTCGACCTGCGCTACGAATCGCCGGATCCCGCGAGTGAGGACATGAGTCTGAGGTCAGACGCCGTCCCGCGCAGGATCCAACGCTTCGCATTAGACCGGTTCGAAGTATCGACGAGTCGCTTCCAAGAGTTTTCGTGGGCGTATGGCGATCTGCGTCCACCCGCAGAGGGCGCTGGAGCGCATCCAGCGTTTCGCGACTCAGGGTGGAAAGCAGATTGGAACAAGAGCAGCAGTCGATATCCCGGGTCACGCTACGCGCTCGAGGGAGTACTGCACCAGAATGAACAGACGCTGTCGGACGACGCTGACGGCGAAGCTCCCGTACGCGGGGTGACCTGGTACATGGCATTTGCGTTCTGCATTTGGGATGGAGGCCGCTTGCCTACGGAGGCCGAGTGGGCGTACGCGGCATTCGGCGGTTCGCGAGATCGCGATTTCCCGTGGGGAAACGGCTCGGAACCGAACATCGACCACAGTTTCGCTCAATACAGCGACGAGATACTCTCCAACGGATCGCCTTCACGCGTAGGAACACACGCTGCCGGGAAAGGCGCGTTCGCGCACGAAGACTTGGCGGGCAACCTCGAGGAGTGGGTCGCGGACGTGTTCCAGCAAACGCTGCCGACCGAATGTTCACCGAATGAGTCCTCCGCAGCAAAGTCGGAGTGCTTTCAACTCGATGGCACGGAGTTTCGCGTGACCCGCGGCGGATCGTACCGCGACCCTAGCGAACGCTTGCGCAATGTTAGTCGCGGCCATGAGATCGCGGTGCGGGCGCGACCTTGGATCGGCTTCCGCTGCGCACGCGACCTCTAGACCATGACTAAACTTCTACAGCTCTCGCAAGGGTGCACGCGGCTACTTTGGACTCGACAGGACGTACGGTGTTTTGGGGCCGCCTTGTTGAGGGCAATCACTAGCTGGCGATGTCGTCGGTGAAGATGCGGACGCTGCACCCGGAGTCACGAGAGCATCGTTCAACCACCAGGCTTCCAAACAATCTGGACGTGGCCGGCTCGCATCAGTGACGCGAGCCTTGCTGCCCTCATCGCACACCGCGATCGCAGCGGCGCGGCCCATGGGCTCATTGTTCGTACACTCCGTCTTCGTAACCCAACCGTCGGGGCCGTACACATTCAGCGATGCCACGACGCTGAGCCACGCCGGGACAATTGCACTGTTGATGCGAACGCTTTTGGCGAACGTGGCTCCTGCTTCATCCTCCACGAACATCGAGCTGCGGTAGCCAAGCACACTGCTGAGTCCACTAAATACGTCCCACCACGGCAGCGCCCACTCTTTGTAATCGACGCCTCCGGGAACTGCTCGGCATGAGTGCAGCACCCAGTGCTTGAGTCGACCTCTCGCGTCCATGCCATAGCCGTCGAGCGGAAGGTCGAGTCGCACATCGAACGGGCCGTCGGTATCCCGGAAAGTCATGAAACCGAACGGAAAGCCGTGTGCCTCGACGAGCGCCAGGTCGACACTGTTGACGAACCAATCCTTCCGGGTGCCGAAGAGCAGGGGCCCAGTTTCGATATGTTGGGCGTTCGAGAACTGGAGGTCACCTGTAGCCAAGGACAGCTCTCTCCAAAACTCACGTGCATCCTGGCCGAACCCCATGGAGTCCCTGAACGTCACGTATCGCCCGATTGCCACCGAAGTGTCCCGCTGTGGCAGGGGCGTTGTCGACGACGGACGATTGTCTGCGATCGGTTCGAGGTTTGTGATCAAGTCGGCACTCAGGTCGGGTTTGATCTCTTGGATCACCTCCTTGGCACTGCTGAGAGGAATATATCCAACAACGAGTTGCGTCCTTCCGACACTCGACTTCGACCGAAGATATTCGGCAACGTAGCGATACACCGGCTGCAGAAACTGACCGTCAGCATCGTAGTACGCTAGCTCGATCCGCTTCACGTGCACCGGTGATTCAGGCTTTGCAGTAAGGATCTGCTCTCGTATCTTGTCTTTGACTACCAGCTCCTTTAGCGGAGCAACGGAGTTGGTCCTCGTCGGTCGCTTCCAATAGTAAATAGCACCGACGAGCTTTCGGTCGGGTGCAACCGCGACACTGAATCGTGAGCCAGGTCCGTCGACGGGCCACTTGCCTACGCGACGTTGGAGTGAGACGTAAAGGGAAGTACTCTTCGCCTCATCGTATCGATCGGGACCATTCATGGGCGCCCGCCGAGCACGCGCGTACCCAAGTGTCCGCGCCTCGCGAGGAACAATCGTGGTGATGCCGTCATCGTCGAGCGCGGTCTGCATCTTTGAGAACGCGTCCTTTGCAATGTCGCCTGCTTGATCCTGCTGCAGCGTGTACTCCTTGAGCCGCTGAAAATCCGGGTGAAATTCAATCGTCGCCTGTCTTGCTGCAGCGTCCCTCTGCGCGCGAGGGAGGTACTCGAGGAAATCCCGCCTCGGAGGAGCGGGTGTCAGCTTGAACACGGTGAGCTCGCCCGTCTCTTTCGGAACCTCAGCGCTGCGGTCAAACACCACTCGAACCGGCGCTTGGAGCTCTTGCCTGGTCTGGACCAACTTGGGCTCGTTCGTTCGGCTGCACGCACTGACGACTGCCAGAAGGAAACAACACAATCGAGGACGCATCGTGTCTCTCTCTTTCAGCAACAACGCTTAGTTGCCGCGTGCGAGACTAACAACGGACGCCGCAGCAGAAGTGAACCCAATCACGGTCCGAACGATTGTCGCGAAATCGAAATGCGCCAGCGCGACGAAATGGTGCCCCATCCTGCGCGGTACGAGCATTTGGACAGCTGTGACGTTGGGCTTCGAGTCGTGCAGCTGGAGTCGGCTCCCGACGCCACTCTCGTGCTACGAACGGGCATGTCCTCGAACGAGACCATCGTGACTGCGGCCGTGATCGTCATCGGGAACGAGATCCTCTCCGGTCGGACACAAGACACGAACCTGCGCGATCTCGCGACGACGCTTGGCAGCTGGGGCATCCGAGTGCGCGAGGCTCGGGTCATCCCCGATGTCGAGTCGGTCATCGTCGGCGTCGTCAACGAGCTGCGATCTCGCTACGACTACGTGTTCACGACAGGTGGAATCGGACCCACGCACGATGACATCACGGCTGAGTGCATCGCAAAAGCGTTCGGCGTGCCACTGATCGAGCATCCCGCGATCGCTGCGCTGATTCGTCAGCGGGAGGCGCCACCCGAGATCATGGCGGCGCGGCTGCGCATGGCTCGTGTGCCCGAGGGCGCAGGACTGATCGAGAACACGACCGGCGGCCCGCCGGGGTTCTTCATCGGCAACGTATACGTGATGGCTGGCATCCCATCAGTGATGCGCGCGATGCTCGCCTCGCTGCAAACGAAGCTCCGCGGCGGCGCTGTCGTCGAGTCGCGATCGGTCACAGCGTTCGTTCCTGAGAGCGCGATCGCGGAACCGTTCGGAAAGCTCCAGGCCCTCCACGAGCAGATCGAGATGGGCAGCTACCCACTCACGCGCGACGGTCGCTACGGTACGACGCTGGTGTTGCGCGGCACCGATCCCGCGTTGCTCGACACGCTGCTGGAGCAGGTCAAAGCCATGATCGTCGCCGCCGGCGGCACGCCCGAGTGAGCGCGCGTGTCCACCAGCTGGCTTCGAATGAACAAGCAACGGGTGCGTGAGCTTAGTTACCGCCGAGCCCGCTCGCCCAGGCCGTGGCGCGATCCGATGGTGGCCTGGCGTCGTTCACCAGTTCGAACACTGCCGCCGCTCCGTAGGTTCAAGTGAACTTCAACGGAGAGCAGCCATGAACAACACCGTGCTCATCACCGGAACCTCGAGCGGCCTTGGCCGCGCTACCGCCAAACACTTTCACGACAAGGGCTGGAACGTCGTTGCGACGATGCGCACGCCTGAGAAGGAAGCCGAGCTCACGAAGCTCGATCGCGTGCTAAAATTCATCGGCGCGCGGATTCGGCGAGGGACGCGGCACCGCGTCGTGTTCACGACGGCAGATGCAAGGCGCCCGTTTCTGACGTCGAACGAGCAGCTCTGGTCCATGTTCGAGCCCGAGCTACGCCAGCGTCTCGCGGATTTAGGCTCTTCCGTGACGACAGCGAAGCGTGTGCGCGCCGCGCTGCTCGAAGGCCTTCCGAGTGGTCTCGTCACGATGGAGGACGTCGCGAAGAAACTGGGATCGAGCAAGCGAACGCTCCAGCGGCGCATGGAGACGGAGGGCACGAGCTTCCAACTTGTGTTGCAGGAAACGCGCGAAGCGCTTGCGCGCCACTATCTCGAACACACCGAGTTGCCGGTCGCGGAGATCTCGTTTCTGCTCAGCTTCGACGAGCCGAATTCATTCTACCGCGCATTCCGGAAGTGGACGGGCGACACTCCAGAACGCGTACGGCAGCAGACGCGTAGGAAGCACCGTTGAAGCCGCTCGGTCACTCTTAAACCGCCTGACCTGAATCACGTCTCGGGGCGCCCGAGCCGGCGCTGAGGCCTATCCGCGGCCCAGATGAGTGGGGCGATGCGACTTCCTCGCGGAAATCGATCGAGCGCACACTGACGGCCTAGACGCTCGCGCGGCTAGGCCGTCCGTTCGACTACGGCTGCAGCACAATCGACGGGCTCAAAACGAACATCTCGTTCTCGGTCGTTTGGCCCGCCGTGATGGCGCACGCGTCGCACCAGCCGTCGCTCGCGCCCGCGGACGAATCGCAGGCTCCGTCGTCACCGCAGGGGCTGCCGATCTTGCCTCCGACGCACGCGACCGGCTTGCACGTCGTGCGATCCGGCATGGTCGACAGGCGAGTCACGAGGTCGAGGTCGGGCTCTCCGTCTTTGCTCACGCCGTTGTTGAACTCAGCGCAGTACTTCAACGTGCGTTTTGACTCGTCGGCGGAGTCGAACGCGAGCGGAGGATCGAACATCAGTTCGACCGGGTCCGTGTAGCGCGCGCTCTGGTAGATGCGCTCACCGTCGAGGTCCACCGTGAAGTTCCGGCCGCGCTTATGCGTGTGCGAAGACAGCGTGTACATCCGCGAGTTCTGCGGCGCGACCCAGTCTGCGCAATAAGTCTTCGACGTGAATGGCGGGGTTCCCGCGGCCATTGCGATGTTCTTCGTGATCGCGAGGGTCTCGAGTCTGTAGGTGCGGTCCTTTGCGAAGGACATGTTGATCCACGCGTGCAGCGTCGCGTCGGATGTCGTCAGATTGAACGAGTGCGAGTTCCAGTAGAGGAGCCCGCGCAGTGGGAAGGTCGTGTAGACGCCTTCGCGCGGCGCTTGGTAGTACTGCGCAGTTTGCGCGCCCGCGACTCGCCCTTGACCGGCAAGCGTCTCCGAGTTTGCGGGCCCGAAGTTGATGCACGCTGCTTTGTTTTGCACTTCGCTCGCGCACTGGCCGACTCCGCAGCCAGTCGACTTCAACGGATCGCACGTGGTCCCCTCCGCGTCGCCGCCGCGGCACTTCCACGCGCCGAGGCTGGGATCGTTCACCGACTCGGAGCCAAGCTTCGGATCCAGCAGGAGCAAGTGATGGCTCTGCGGATCTTGGCGAAGGCGCTGGCCGTCGACGAAGAACACCCCGCTTTCGGGATCTTGAAACTCCTTCGGCACGACGTTCGAGAGGTCGTAGTACTGCGCGAAGCACACGTCGATTTCGGTCGCAGCGGGTAGCGGTATCGGCGCCATGGCCAACTGCACGCCTTCGTTCGGCTCCGGCGGAGCGAGCGGCGTGATCGCGAGCGGCGTCGCCGTTGGCAAACACGAACCGAGGAGCTTCGCGATCTTGTCGGATTGACCGGTGATGCTGTCGCCGACCGAGCCTTCTTTCGGCGCGCCCGTTTCGATCCAGCGGCGTACTGCTTCGAGGTGGTCGGCACTCAGCGCCGGTGCGCCGCTCGGCATCGAGCTGCCTTCGATCTTCACGCTGTCCGGCTCGGTCGCGGCGCGTAGCTTGTTGAACAGGAAGCTTTCGCCGGGCACGCCGGGCATCACGCGAAAATGCGTTCCGAGCGTGGATTTGACTTCGATCAAGTTCTTGTACGCGACATCCGGACGTAGATCGAGGCCGCCCATCGTCGCGGCGCCGTGACACATGTCGTTCGTGCAGCTGTGGCCTTCGAAGACCACTTTCTGGATCGCTGCAAACGTCGAGTCGAATTTGCGGTCCGCGCAGTCTGCGTCGTCCGATTTCGACGTGTTCGTCGTGTTCATGGTGGGTGCGGCGGCACCTGCCGTCTCCGGTGCAGCGGCACCGGCCTCACTCTCCGCTTGTGTGGCGTTGCGCCTTCTGGGATCGATTCGGGAGCGACCTCTTCGATGTTGAGAAGGCCGCCTGCTGCTGGGATCGGAACTGTGGTGTCGAGCAACGTCTTTTCGTCGATGCGCACTGCGACGTGCGCCATCGCGGATTCGTTGGCGTGAAGCGCGAAGTGCCACACGCGAAGCACGAGTTTCTCTCCGGCGACGACGTGCCGCAGCGAGCGTTGTCGCGCGGTCAGGTACGTGCACCCGCCCGTGTCTACGCTGAACACGGATTCTTCGGACAAGAACTCCGGCATGTACGCGTCGTCGGGGCATGCCGCGTCTTCGGGCCGATCGGCGAACGGATCATCGGCGGCACTCATCGCTTGCCATGCGCTCGATTCGACCAAACTCGTGCGCGCAGATGCGGGTTCGAGAATTGGAGCTGGGTCACTCGCAGTGACGGCTGGTTGCTCGGGCGTCGTTTCTTCGATCGCAGCTGCGTCGCTCTCGACGATGGCGGGACGCTCGGACATCGCGTCTTCGCTGTCGCAGCCGGACGCCGTCGCGCAGGCGATCGCGGTAGTGATGCCGATTGCGAACTGATGCGCCCAGCGGAACGCACGCGCTGCGGGGCGGACGCGGATGTGCAAGACGAGAGGCAACCACGGCCATGCCGCACCGCGAGCTCGTTTATCAGTTCGAAGACGCACGCGCGCATGCGTCGTCGCACTACTCCGGCTAGGTTACAAAAGCTGGAGGCCTCAGCATCGCGACACGTACGTGTCTCAACGCTGAGGGGTTCAATGGCGATTCAACTAGTTCTCGTGACGACCTGGTCGTTGTTCACTGCGGTCTCACGTGAGTCTAACCCTCAATCGTGCGGCAGATCACATGCAGCCGAGACGCCCTCAGTCCGAAGCGGCGTGCAGTGCGCACATCCCAGAAGGATTCGTTGCGAGGCCGCTCGTTCGGTCGTCAGCGCTTGAGCGCCGTGATCCAGTCGCGCACCTTCGCCACGTTCTTCATGTCCACCACGCGCGACACTAAAGGCGGCATCTGTTTGTTACCGTCCATAGGTGTGCGGGTCGTGACCAGCTTGTAGAGCAAGCTCTTGTCGGGCATGCCCGGCACGACGCGCGTTTGTCTGCTCCACTGGCTCGTGACCGCCGGAGTGTTGATCAACAGACGGAACGTTTCGAAGTTGTTCGAAGCGCGCCCATCGAGCAACGCCGGATCCAGCTTCATGCGCAGGCCCGTCAATTCGGCGTCTGAGTTGACACCGTCGTTGTGGCACGAGACTCCGCAGTTGACGTGCAGCCAACCGAGCACGTCT
>Ga0193752_1003309_pt1 | contig 11202 bp, 8 predicted proteins | sample H1c1metaG_FD_144924 | JGI IMG/M metagenome (GOLD analysis project Ga0193752, IMG submission 144924) | Soil microbial communities from a riparian zone of the East river system, Colorado, United States - H1c1 | ecosystem: Environmental > Terrestrial > Soil > Riparian zone | place: USA: East River... | reverse complement strand
GCGGGTCTCCCACGCAACTTGATCTTTCCAATGGCGGGGGAGACCCGCAAAGAGACATCAACAGAACTTTCGAGATTTCGGGAGTCGGTGGTGGGCAGCGGGTGTTTTATTATCAGGCCGACGAAAAAAACAAAGTGCTTTATCTGCAGGATAAATTCAAGCCCATACACGATCGTAGAAACAGGGCGGCTGGCGTTGGGGGAGATGGCGGCACCGACGCAAATCTGAACACGCAGGTTGCGAATCCGGAGCCTGTGAAGAATGAGAAGAAGAAAGACAAAGAATGGATTTCACCCGCGGCGCTCGCCAATATTGGAGATGAAGTGTACAAGATTGATCCACGTGCTATCACAACCAGGCGGAAGCGGGAGTATGCGGAGCCGGTTCGAAATGAACACCGGAAACGAATGGTGCTGAACTATCAGACAACCGACGGAAACAGGGTTTTTTTAAGCGGTATTGATGAGAACAAGGATTCCATTCAGGTCACGCTCGACAGAGTGGACAGAAAATATGTCTTGTCGCCGAGTAGTTTGAACGGCGGTAAGTATTGAATGGATCAGGTCCTGTGGCCGAGAGGTTAGGCAGAGCTCTGCAAAAGCTCTTACAGCGGTTCGAATCCGCTCTGGACCTCAATAAATAAGAGCCGCGTAAGCGGCTTTTTTGTTTGAAAGGCAGGGGAAAGCTTGCTTTCATCCTGGCTGAAAAACAAAAAAGGCATCCGAAGGATGCGGCGCTTATTTTGACTTTATGGCTTTCAATGCGGATCATGAGAATAATCCGCTCTGGACCTCAAATAGTGGATTGCTGGTGGCGATGACTTCGCGGTGCACGTCAAAGAAGTGATTCAGGATGGTCGCTGATGTCAATGATATCATCCCTTCTGGCTTCCGGCCTGTCATCCCAGGCAATTAATTCAAGAGGGTATAACCGGACAGACTACATACCAAGGTATAATGTCGCCGGACATGAAATTCCGCGGTTTCCACCAGGTTTTTTTATTAATTATAAGAGGTCCTCATCGGCAAAAGAAAAATATGTCGATCACCTGTCATTTCCCGGTGTCGAATTGCAATGGGATATTGACTTTTATCATCCAGTTTCTTCCGCGGCCAAACACGCCCGCTCGACCGGTCGCTACGTTCACATCGGTATATTTTAGTCGACTCAAATGATCCTGGTAGGCCTCGTCGGTCAGGTTGTTGCCGAGTAAAAGGAGCGTAAAAAGTGTTTTGTCTTTATTCGCTATCGCTGTGGTGATCCCTGCATTAAACAATGTATACCCGGGAGTAGTGGTTTCTGTTTCAAAAGCAGTGAACGGTTTGTCCTGATCAAAAGCATGTACCATTTCTGCAAATACAGAAGTGTTTCTTACTGTCTTCGCTTTGGGAAAAAGGGCAATTTTCATCTCGCTTGTCCATTTTGCAGCCGGAATAAATGGAACATTTTTGGTGCCTTCAATGGCGTCGGCAAATTTTCCCCGCACATAAGAAATAGAATTTTCCCAATGGAGCCAGTCGAACGGATGAGGGTGAATATCCAGCAGCGCTTCAAATCCCGGCAAATTGGCCGTGTGTTGTCCGAATTGATAGGCAGGGATCAGTTCTCCGTCTGCCGAAACCAATGAATCACTGCCTGCTGCGTTGCTCAGCCTGCTATAGAAAATAAAATTATCAATGTGATTATAAAATGCGCTCACAGAAAATAACAAGTGTTCGGTTGCCACTTCCACACCGATATCTCCCTGGAGGGTGGTCTCTGATTTCAGGTTCTGGTTGCCATATTCATAGCGGTTCGTTCCTTCATGAGCACCATTTGATGCCAGTTCCGGAATACTGGGAGCCCTGAAACCACGTGCAATATTCGCTTTGAGTGTAATATACTTTGACGGGGTATAGCTGACACCTATGCTTCCGGAAAGATTGGAAAAGTTTTTCCTGAATGGACTAAATTTTGTAGCTCCGTCTTCTACGAATTGTTTTGCATCCACCGTGCGGCTGTCGTAACGCAATCCTCCGCTAATTGTGGCGTTATTAATGGTTTTCTGGCTGTACACATAACCACCAATGTCAAAAAGGTTATACTCGGGGATCAGCACTTCGATTCCTTTATTCCTGTTACCCTGTGCCATACCATTCGCACCCAGTGAAGTGATCCATCCATTATGGTCATCAAAATGATAAGTAGCGTTGTAATTGAAAGTGTTCAGGTCAAAGTACAGGCTCTTTTCCTCCGGATCATCAGGATTGCCGAATTCCTGGCGCTGGTTTCTCTGGTAACCCAGGTTCAACGTAATTTTGCCGCTTCCCACGGTAAAGCTATTGTCGCTGATAATTTTGTTGTGACGGATGTGTTGGTAGGGAATGTCCGGCGAAGTGCTGTTAAAATCATCGCTGTTGGGTTCGCCATCAATTCCTCCTGGCAAGGCCTTTACAAAGGTGCCGTCATCGTTTCTTTCTCCTTCTACAATACCCAGTTTTTCATTAAAGCTGCTCACGATCAGATGACTGAACCCCCAGGCGCCATTATACCCGATGTATCCGCCGGCATTATGTTGCTGAAACTTGGAATTGAACACGCGGCCGTCGTATTTGTTTTTGTAATCCGCCGCAGCGGTGAGATCTCCCCAAACATTCCAGTTAAATCCATGCTGGTTGCCGCCGATATTGGCAAATAAAGACCGCTGACGGTTATTGGTTTGATAGCTCGATAAAATATTTCCCACCACCGTGTTGTTGGGCGCAGGAGACGTAGTGATAATATTGATCACCCCGGCGATGGCATCACTTCCATACATCAATGAGGCAGGACCCTTGAGTATTTCTACACGACTCACACTGTTTTCGTCAATTTCGATACCATGCTCATCTCCCCACTGCTGACCCTCCTGCCGAACGCCATCGTTGATCGTTACCAGCCTGTTGTAGCCAAGGCCGCGTATCACGGGCTTCGAAATGGCGGGACCGGTAGACAGCTGATTAACGCCGGGTTGCCGGGTGAGTGCATCAATAATATTGGTAGAAGGGGTCGAGAACAATTCTGCTTTACTTATTTTGGTAATGGGTATAGGTGTTTTGCGGATACTGGTTGCGCCAGCAACGCCGGTTACGGTTACACCTTCATATTCCCGAACGGAACGTATCATTGGAAAATCTTTCTGACTGGCTCCCTTGACATCTATATGGTCCACAATTGTTTCATAACCTTGGTAAGAAATTTCCATGATGGTGTGGCCGACCGGTGCATTGTTGAACCTATAAACTCCCTGATTATTGGTCACTACACCCAATTTTGAATCGATAAGTTGCACTGAAGCGCCGGCCAGTGCCTCGCCTGTTTTTGCGTCCGTTATTTTTCCGGAAAGTTGTGTTCTTACCCTGTTCTGTGAAAAGCCAATTTGACAAATAGCACTGACCAGAGCCAGTGCTGCTAACTTTTTCATGTATAATAATTTTGGAATGGAATAATTAATTACAAAAAATTATACATGACCAGGGGGGCTTCTTCCTGCTGTTTCAAAAGCATCCTGCAGGGATAATCCCGAACAGGATGGTGCGGAGTGAAATGGATAAGAACCGAGAGAGAAAGCGAAAAAGAAAGGAAGCGGCGCGAGATAAGAGTCGTTCACTACCAGGTCAAATATGTTACAATTAAATCCCTGATGCTGCAGGTAGGGGGTGCCGGGATGCACGTGAGCGCGGGAAATCTGATCGGTGTGATGCGCAAATAACTGATGCAGGTATACCCTCGGCGTGGTACCGAGCACGACCAGCAAAAGAAAAGTCGACAAAGAAAGCTTTGCTATGAGGGCCTTAATGGTCAAAATTGAAACATTGTTGCAAATATACTCTTTGCCTGTTGATAACAAAAAAAATCGCTGCCTGCACTGAGTAAAGGTAAATCAGCCTTTCTGATGGACCAGTGTTAGAGAAGTTTGAAAATCAAAGGCTTTGGAGACAGTCTGGGTAAAAAGAGAAAAGAGACTGTCTCTTACTTTTGAGACACCTCTTATTTGGCAGAGGTTGTTTAATCGCCGGGCTAGGGCGGGTTTTCAGGCGACCTGCTTAAGTTGATTCTGTTTTAATGAGCGATTTGCCTTTTTTGATGAAACGTTTTTCTTGCGGAGTGCTTTTCTGCGTTCTTCGAAAAGGTTGTCCTGGTGTTTTCCCTGTTATACTGTTTCTTCAAACGAGGAAGGGCGATAATTATGAACGATTAGTTACTATAAAAAATAAATACGACCCTCCCGGCGCACCCTTTTTCTACGCTGGGGATTGCAAATCATTACTTTTTATCTGAGACACGGCTCTTTATCTCCGAAATCAAAATATTCCGTAACTTGTTGCTATTCCTCCCGTTAATATTAAAATTGCAAGTATGAAAAAGCTTTTTTTATTCCTGGCCATCTCAGTCTCCCTGGTAGTGTATGCTGCCGACAAAGGAACCTGGACCGGATTCATCAGTGATGATCACTGCGGCGCAAAAAGTGGTAATGAAGGACATGCAGCCTGCGCCAAAAAATGCGTTAAAGCGGGACACAAACCTGTTCTGGTGGTGGGTGATAAAATGTACACCCTGAACAATCCCGATAAGGTAGCTAATTTCATCGGCGACAAAGTGACCATCGAAGGCAACATGACCGGCGACGCCATCGACATCGAAAAGGTTACCAAGGAAAAAACAGAGAAAGCGGTTACCACTGCTGAAAAGCATTCTCACTAAATCGCTACCCAATAGCTTTTATCCTTACTGCTCATAAGCCCTGCTTTTGAGAACGGCGAAGGTTTGCATCATTGTGATGTGGACTATTTCATCATTACATGCCGGATCTTAGGCTGGATCAATATTAAAATAATCTCCAGGATGCCTCCACTCAGGGTTGCGGCGATTTCAATCTTATTTTTATTTGGGACAACATCAGTTTGCGCGCAAGAAACAGCCAATGTTGATGTTTGCGTGTATGGCGCCAGTTCCGCGGGCATCATCGCGGCCTACACGGCAAAGAAGGCCGGCAAATCAGTGATTGTTGTCGACCCGGGCAAACACATCGGCGGATTGACAACGGGTGGACTCGGATACACCGACATCGGAAACAAATATGCCGTGAGGGGTCTTGGTCTGGACTTCTACCGGAGAATAGGGAAGAGGTATGGCAAATTTGAATCCTGGATCTTCGAACCCCATATAGCCACTAGGGTCTTCATGGAATACATACGTACTGCGGACATCCCAATTAAATTAAATCACCAGCTCGCTACTGTGGCGAAAGACAAGGGATATATCAGCGAGATTGTATTAAAGAATGCGGAAGGAAAAGCCTTGCTCATGGTGAAGGCAAAGGTCTTCATCGACTGTTCCTATGAGGGCGACCTGATGGCGAAAGCAGGTGTATCCTACATGGTGGGACGTGAAGCCAACTCCCTCTTCAATGAAACCTACAATGGGGTGCAGCTTCGCGACAAACACCAGTTTCCGGATGGAGTCGATCCCTACAAAATAGAAGGAAAACCGGAAAGCGGTTTATTGTGGGGGATCAGCGCGGAGAGTCTGGCTGAAATGGGTAACGGTGATAAAAAAGTTCAGTCTTACAATTACCGCATCTGTTTGTCCGACGACCCGGCAAACCGTATCACTATTAGCAAGCCAAGGGATTATGACTCTTCCAGGTATGAATTGCTGCTGCGCCTGCTCGAAAAAAAACCTGCTCAAAATCTGAATGCCTTTCTGAAGTTGGACCTGATGCCGAATCATAAAACCGACATCAACAACAACGGCGCATTTTCCACCGACATGATCGGGCAGAGTTATGATTACCCCGAGGCCGACTGGCCGCTAAGAAAAAAAATTGCCTCTGCCCACGAATCATACATAAAAGGCCTCCTGTATTTCATCGGTCACGATGCGCGGATGCCCGCACACCTGAGGAAAGAGATGCAGAAATGGGGATATCCGAAGGATGAATACAAGGACAATAACCACTGGACTCCACAGATCTATGTGCGCGAGGCACGCAGGATGATTGGAGCATATGTAATGACCCAGGCCAATTGTGAAGGCAGGGCCAGGGTGGATGACGGCATTGGAATGGCCGCTTACACCATGGACTCGCACAATTGTCAGCGTGTAGTGGTCAACGGTATGGTGAAGAATGAAGGGGACGTTCAGGTCGGTGGCTTTGGACCTTACCCCGTTGCTTACAGATCCATTATACCGAAGGATTCAGAATGCAGGAACCTGCTGGTTCCGGTCTGTTTATCAGCAACGCATATTGCTTATGGGTCCATCAGGATGGAGCCGGTGTTCATGGTATTGGGACAGGCCGCGGCTACCGCCGCAGTGGAGGCGATCGATGCCGGTGTTTCCGTTCAGGCTGTCGACATAAAAAAACTGCAACAGTCATTAAAGAATAATCCGTTGGCCGATGGAAGCCAACCGGAAATCATCGTTGACAACGCGGATACGGGTAATATTTCCATCACCGGAAAATGGCTGGTGAAGGAGCACCTTGGTTTTGGCCCTTCCATATTGATTGCGGACAGCGCCGGTGCCGAGGAAGGCCAGGTTCGTTTTACTCCTGAAATTGCAACAGCCGGCGTCTACACAGTGTATTCCTACTTTCTTCCTTCTTTTCAGGGGCAAGCAGGTTCAACCAAAATAAAAATCTTTGATGGAACTAAGACAAAGGAAATGCCAATACGACTGGCGGATGTGAAAATCCAGGGACAGACATCCGGTGAATGGGTGCCTCTCGGGAAGTATAAATTGCCTGCCGGTCGCAAAGCAAATTTGACCATTTATGCCGGTACCACCGGAGGGCGCGCGGTTGCAGACGCCATCCTGCTGGTGCCTGAAAAATAAATCAATACGCTTCCTATTTTCCGCTGCTGTATTCCAGCAGATCGCCGGGCTGACAGTTCAGTTCCCGACAGATCGCTTCCAGGGTTTCAAGGCGGATGGCTTTTGCCTTGCCAGTTTTTAAAATGGAAAGATTGGATAAAGTAAGTCCGATCCGCTCACTCAGTTCCGTTAGCGACATCTTTCTTTTGGCCATCATGACGTCGACATTAATAACAATCGGCATAATCAAACAGTTAATGCATTTTCTTCCTGAAGTGCCAGCCCGCGTTGGTAAACAAAGGCAATTACCAGGATGATCATCCCAGTGAAAATGCCATTACCGATGGTGGTGAACAATTCAAAATGAGGCGACCTTATTGACCTGCGCACCAGGGCATTGACTACAATGTATTCCACAACCTTCACCAGGTCGGAAACAATGAAAACACCGGCGAGGACCTTCAGGAGCCTGATGGCCTCCTCTTTGAAAATATCGCCTGCTCGCAGTTGCCTGAATAGTTTTCTGAGAATGTATAAAATAGCAAGCCCGAACAGCATCTGCAAAAAATGAAAGAAAAATGTCGAATACCCAATGGATGACCGCGGGCTGGCTTCCATGTTAAACTGATTTTTTTGCTGATAACTGATGCTGCCATCCGGAGTCAGGGTGTAGTTTGAAGGCGGCTTGCCGGAGTCAAATGCCATCATGTCAAATTTCAATTCGCCACCCCTTTTATCACCGGGAGTTTTGTTCCCACTGAATATATTCAGCACGGATACGATGACAAAGTAGACGGTGAGAAGAATCAGTGCATAGAAGCCAAAATTGGTGATGATCCTCAAAGCATTTAAGATTTTCTTGCTGCTCATAATTTTGATTTGAGCGGCTAAAATAGAAATAATTAGTTAATAAAAAACAAATATTCATTGAATTGCAATAAATATTTATCAAATATGCAAATATGCCTTTTGCGGTTTTTGGAGACTTTCTACCGGATCTGCCTAGATTTGTTAAACAGGGGACAAAATAGAAATCCTGCAGCCAAAATCTATGTCAATAAAAACAAGTGAAATGCCCGTTGGGATCGTCGGCCTCGGACTCATGGGATGCAGTATTACCACCTGCCTGCTGATAGCCGGTCACCCCGTGATCGCCATTGCGCCTATTCCTGCCGACCTTGAACACGCTGCTACAAGAATCAGGCAGCACTTAATCAAATCTTTTGAGGAATGTCTGGTCCAGTATCCTCCGGAACATTTTTTCAGTCAACTCACAATTACAGAAGACTATGCGATGCTTGGGCCCGCAAAACTGGTCATAGAGTGTACCATCGAAGAAGAGTCGATTAAAAGGTCGGTCTATGGGAAAATTGAATCCGTGATTGCTGATGACGCTCTGATGGCCAGCAACACCTCTGCGATACCCATTAGCATCCTTCAAAAATTCACCAGTAAGCCGGAAAGATTCTTTGGCCTTCACTGGGCTGAACCTGCACACACCACGCGTTTTCTTGAAGTGATCTGTGGTGAACTGAGTGATCAGAACAAGGGCGAATATCTTTACGATCTCGCACACAGCTGGTCCAAGGAACCCACACTGGCAAGAAAAGACATACGTGGGTTTATTTCCAACCGGCTGATGTATGCCATGTACCGCGAGGCATTTTCTCTCGTCGAGAACGGCTACGCAAGCATCGAAGACATAGACAGGGCCTGCAGAAACAATGCGGGTTACTGGATGACCCTGGTTGGTGTATTTCGCTGGATGGACCTCACCGGCGTAGCTGCTTACCATCATGTGATCAAAGAGCTCTTTCCAACACTAAACAACAAGACGGAAATGCCTCGCCTGATCGATGAAATTGTAAAAGCAGGCGGACGAGGGGTCTCGAATGGCAAAGGATTCTACTCGTACACACCGGAGGAAGCGCGGTTGTGGGAAGAGACCTTTACTGAATTCAGTTATGAGATCCGGCAACTTGCGCTAAAATATCCTGCCGACATAGTGGACAAAAAATTAAGTGAGATGGAAAAAACTTGAAAATAAAATAAAAAGCCTGAAGTTTTTCCCCATTCCTTCTGATGCAATTGCGGCGAACCCTGCACTTACACAGAATGAAGGTTATTGATAAACACTATTACTGAGAATTGCCTTATGAAAAAAAACTTTTTGATCCTGTCGCTGATTGTTTTGACCAGCGCGCTAAACTGGACCTGTTCAACGGATACAAATGATGCCTATGGGTCCTCTGAATGGAAGGAATATCTGGGCGGGCCTGAGCGAAATCATTACTCCCCACTGAGACAGATCGATTCGTTAAATGTCGACCAGCTTCGCTCTGCATGGGAATACCATACCGGCGACTCGGGTCAGTTGCAGTGCAACCCGATAATCGTGGATGGCATCATGTATGCCATGACGGCTGCCTCTCATGCATTTGCTTTGGACGCTGCCACGGGAAAACAATTATGGAAAGCGAAAAGCGTGGGCGCAGATAAATTCAATACCAGTCGGGGCGTGACCTATTGGCAAAGTGGTGATGATAAAAGAATATTGTACACCAGCGGTCCATGGATGTATGCACTGGATGCCCGGACAGGCAAGCCCGTGGCAGGCTTTGGCGAAAACGGGAAAACCAGTCTGAAACTTGGGCTTGGTCCCACCGCTTCCGACAAAATGGTTATTTCAAACACACCGGGTACTGTTTTCGAGGACATCATCGTGATGCCCCTTAGGCTTTCGGAAGGAAGCGATGCCTCGCTTGGACATGTCCAGGCGTTCAATATCAAAACCGGCAAACTCGTTTGGGCTTTTCATACCATACCACAGCCCGGTGAAACCGGTTATGAAACCTGGCCAAAAGAAGTCTATAAGAACCTGTCTGAAGTTGGCGCCGCCAACAACTGGTCGGGTATGTCGGTGGATCGGAAGCGAGGAATACTCTATGTACCCACGGGATCCGCAGCCTTTGACTTTTATGGTGGCCCGCGCAAAGGAACCAACCTCTTCGCCAACTGTCTGCTTGCACTGGATGCAAAGACCGGCAAACTGATCTGGCATTTTCAACTTGTGCACCACGATATTCTTGACCGGGATCCTCCGGCTCCTCCGAATCTTTTGACGATCACCAGAAACGGAAAAAAAATAGACGCGGTGGCCCAGGTCACCAAACAGGGTTTCATATTTGTTTTTGACAGGGTAACCGGTGAACCCTTGTTTCCCATTACAGAGAAAGCAGTACCCGCATCTGATGTTCCGGGTGAGCATGCCTGGCCCACCCAACCATTTCCTTCGAAACCCGAACCCTACGCAAGGCAAACAATTACGGAGAAAGACATCAATCCATATTCAGCAGACCGCGACTCGCTTCTTGAGGTGCTCAGGAAAAGCCGGTCGGAGGGCCCGTTCACACCGCTCAGCAGCAGGGGCACCCTGATCTATCCCGGCCTTGATGGTGGCGCGGAGTGGGGAGGAGCTGCTGTGGACCCCGATGGCATCATGTACGTCAACAGCAACGAAATGGCCTGGCATATATCCATTAATGCGGTGGACCCCAAGGCGCAGCTGTTGAATAAGGGTTCGGGACAAGGCGTCTACGCAGCCAGCTGTACGTCCTGCCACGGCGCAGGCCGGAAAGGCAACCCAGCCAGCGGTTATCCCTCATTGTTAGGAATCGGCGGCCGCAGGACCAGGGACTTTGTGATGGGCATCATCAACAATGGCAAAGGCATGATGCCGGCTTTTCCGAAACTGAACGAAAAGGAGAAGGCCGCACTGGTCGGATTTCTTTTTGGGGATGAAAAGGAAGAACCGGGACTGGTGAAAAAGCCCACAGAGAAAAAGCCCGCCGACACCACAAAAAAAGTCAACTACCAGATATCCGGTTACAGTAAGTTTCTCGACAGTGAAGGCTACCCGGGTATACGACCACCCTGGGGAAGTTTGAATGCGATCAATCTGAACACGGGCGAATATTTGTGGAAGATCCCATTTGGAACCAGTCCCGAACTGGAAAAAAGCGGCATTCCTCAAACCGGGTCCGAAAGCTATGGAGGCCCCATACTCACAGCCAGCGGTCTCTTGTTCATCGCGGGTACGAAAGACGCCAAATTTCGCGTGTATAATATGAAGACTGGCAAACTCCTAAAGGAAATTCAATTACCAGCTCCCGGTTTTGCGACTCCGAGTTGCTATGAGGTGAATGGTAAGCAATTTATTGTTATCGCCTGCGGTGGCACCAAGCTTGGTGCGAAATCAGGAGACAGTTATGTGGCGATTTCATTGCCATGATTAGATTGATTATTTTGTTCCAATAGCCACCCTCAGCAATTGCCTGGGCACCTGAATCCGGGGCATAGGATTTT
>Ga0193752_1003308_pt1 | contig 11203 bp, 9 predicted proteins | sample H1c1metaG_FD_144924 | JGI IMG/M metagenome (GOLD analysis project Ga0193752, IMG submission 144924) | Soil microbial communities from a riparian zone of the East river system, Colorado, United States - H1c1 | ecosystem: Environmental > Terrestrial > Soil > Riparian zone | place: USA: East River... | reverse complement strand
AAATGATACGCAGGGTATATAGCGAGTCATTTTTTTATGCTTTCTTCACGCCAACACTGGTGCTTTTCCCAATACCGCAATCGGAAGTAGACGCCAATCCAAAGATGAAACGAAATGCGGGTTACTAAGAGTCACGAATAATAATCAGTTTTAATAAAAGGTTTAATAAAAGGGTTGCGATATTTGGTTTTTTTGCCGGTCACTTAGAATTCGACCTTTACCTTAGCCCAATAAAAAATCATAAAGAAAATGAACCATACAAAAAGCATTCTGATACTCGCCCTGTTCCTGATAAGTGCGATTTCTGCCATTGCCCGGCAACGGCCGAATATTATACTGATCATGGCAGATGATATGGGCTATTCGGATATAGGTTGTTATGGCAGTGAGATACCTACACCTAATATTGATAAACTGGCAGCAAAGGGTGTAAGATTCTCGCAATTTTATAATTCAGCAAGATGTTGTCCTACCAGGGCCAGCCTCATGACGGGCCTGTTTCCGCACCAGACCGGCGTGGGACATATGACAGAGGAACCCGGCAACCCAAATGCCGAAAACTGGGGCACTCCCGGCTATCAGGGCTATTTAAACAAGCGATGCGTGACTATTGCTGAAGTATTAGGATCAAATGGGTATCATACTTACATGACTGGCAAATGGCACCTTGGCTATCATGGTGAGGAGAAATGGCCATTGCAACGCGGATTTGAAAAGTATTATGGCATACTTGCGGGCGCAGCCAGTTATTTTAAGCCGCAGGGTGGAAGAGGCCTGTCATTTAACAATACAAAATTACCAACACCTGAAAATAATTACTATACTACCGATGCCTTTACAGATTCGGCCATATCGTTTTTCAGATCGCAGAAAGACAATAAGCCATTTTTTCTTTATCTCGCTTTCAACGCGCCGCACTGGCCATTGCACGCAAAGCCAGATGATATTAAAAAGTTTGAAGGCGTTTATAACGTTGGTTGGGATGTTATCCGTGAAAAAAGATTTGAAAAGCAATTGGGAATTGTCGATAAGGATTTGAAATTGTCTGAACGCGATTCTACAGTACGCGCCTGGAAAGAACTTACCGGCTCAGAACAGAAAGATGTTGCCTACAGGATGTCAGTTTATGCGGCCCAGATTTACAGCATGGATCAGAATATTGGTAAACTAATGAAATCTCTTGATGAAAGTGGGAAAGCTTCAAATACAGTTGTGATTTTTTTAAGTGATAACGGAGCATGCCCGGAACCTTACAAGGAACTTGGTGGCGGTGCTATGGAAGATATAAATGACTTTGAAAAATCCGGTGCTATATCTTATGGCGTTGGCTGGGCAAATGCTTCTAATACACCTTTTCGTAAATGGAAAAGAGAACTGGAGGAAGGTGGCATTTCAGCGCCTCTTATTGTACGTTGGCCGCAAGGCATCAATAAGGCGTACGAAAACAAAATCGTCAATGAGCCTTCCTATCTAATAGATGTTATGCCAACTTTGCTGGAACTGTCAAAATCAAAATACCCCTTAACATTTAAGAACAATACAATACTTCCGTTGGAAGGGAGAAGCATTTTGCCCGTTTTGAATGGAAAAACAATTGCTGCCCATAAGTATATGTATTGGGAACATGAAGGCAATCAGGCGATCCGGAACGGCTCCTGGAAGGCCGTAAAGGATGATAAACAAAATAACTGGGAGCTGTTTGATTTATCGAATGACAAATCGGAACAACACAATCTGGCCGATAAACAACCGGAGCTATTGAAAGACCTGGTTGCAAAATGGCAGGAATGGGCCACCAGCCACTTTGTATTGCCAAGACGCAAGCAGGCAGACAGTGAATAGTCTGTATGCCCTCCGTGTTTTTGAATATTGTAAAGTCCCTGTATAAGGGAAACAAGAAAAATTAAAATAGAATGAAAAAAATATTTCGCTATTCTTTCATTGTTGCTGCCGCCGGGCTATATGGTTTTGTGGGTAAGCAGCCCGGTAAAAGCAAAACGCATCCGGAGAAAGACAAAAGACCAAACATCATTGTGATATTAGCAGACGACATGGGTTACTCAGACCTCGGTTGTTATGGCGGAGAAATTCATACTCCCAATATTGATTACCTGGCAAAAAACGGAGTAAGATTTACGCAGTTTTATAATACTTCGCGTTGTTGCCCAACCCGCGCTTCTTTGCTGACAGGATTGTATAATCATGATGCAGGTATTGGTGAAATGACTGAAGATCGTAAAGAACCAGGTTATCGCGGACATTTGACTTCCAATACCGTAACACTTGCCGAAGTATTGAAAGCTGCCGGCTATCATACAGGCATGTCGGGTAAATGGCACGTGTCCAATACAGTTGTACAGGGAACAAAGGAAGCTCAGTTAGACTGGTTAAATCATAAAACTAATTACCCTGCATTTTCTCCGCTTGACCAATACCCTACGGCCAGGGGGTTTGAAAGATACTTCGGCAATATCTGGGGAGTTGTTGATTTCTTCGATCCATTTAGCCTGGTAAGCGGAACAACGCCGATAAAGGAAGTTCCAAAAGATTATTATCACACCGATGCTATCAACGATACTGCAGTCAGTTATATACAGGAATTCAGTAAGGATGATAAACCTTTCTTTCTTTATGTTGCACAAACAGCTCCTCACTGGCCGTTAATGGCGTTGCCCGCGGACATCGCAAAATATAAAAATACTTACACACAGGGTTGGGAAGTTATTCGTAAGAGCCGGTACAAAAGAATGGTGCAAATGGGCCTAATTGATTCCACGAAAGCTCTGCTATCTCCAAGATGGCAGGATGAGCTTGAATGGAAAAACAATCCTACAAAAAAATGGGATGCAATGGCGATGGCAGTACACGCGGCGATGATTGATCGTATGGATCAGGGTATAGGTAGAATAATTGAAACTCTCCGGCAAACCGGAGAACTTGATAACACTATTATTCTTTTCCTGAGTGATAACGGAGCCAGCGCGGAAGATGCATCAAGATACGGCCCCGGCTTTGACCGTCCCGGTGAAACACGCGATGGCAGAAAAATAGTTTATCCCGTAAATAAAGAAGTGATGCCCGGCCCGCAGACCACTTTTGCTTCTTTTGGCCAACGATGGGCCAACGTGGCGAATACGCCATACCGTTACTGGAAATCGGAATCTTATGAAGGAGGCATTCATACCCCGCTTGTCGCCTTTTGGCCGAAAGGAATTACTGCCAAAAAAGGGAGTATGTCGGGCCAGGTGGGACATGTAATGGATTTTATGGCCACTTTCACTGAACTCGCAAACGCAAAATATCCGTCGGAATATCATGGCAATAAAATTCTTCCCATGCAAGGAATCAGTCTCGCACCGGCTTTCAAGGGAAAAGAAAGCAAGGGCCACCAGGTATTATTTAACGAACACTTTGGAGCCAGGTATGTTCGCTCCGAAGAATGGAAACTGGTCGGTCGTAACAAAGAGAAGTGGCATTTATACAGAATACAGGATGATGAAACAGAATTAAATGATCTCTCTGAGCAATACCCGCAGAAGGTGCAGGAACTTGATAGTTTATGGAAAAAGTGGGCAAACAGCAATAACGTGCTGCCGAAAAAAAGTAAATGAGAAACGCTTTGGTTGATATGCAGCCGCTAGTAAAATATCTGATTATCTTATAAAATACTTAATCAATGTTAGTAAAAAAAAGGTACACAAGTTTTGGTTTCAGAAAAGTTTTTGGTCAGTTAGTGCCGGTTCTTATACTTGGTACTGTCTTATTAGGTTCAGCGACTGCGCAAGTGAAGAAGGCGCCCGCGTATCCGCTCATTACACACGATCCGTATTTCAGTTTGTGGTCAACAACTGATACACTGACTGCTTCCACTACCAAACACTGGACGGGAACCAATCAATCGCTTTTGGGTAAATTAACCGTGGATGGTAAAGCGTATCGCTTTTTAGGAATGGAAGAGCCAAATTATCAAACCGTGATACCGTCTGGTGAGGAAGAGGCTTTCAGCGCGCAATACACTGAAACTAAGCCGGCAGATAACTGGAAAAATACCGATTACGATGATACAGGCTGGAAAAACGGCAACGCTCCCTTCGGAAATAATAAGAATCGGGCCCGCACCGCATGGAACACCCATGATATCTGGGTGAGACGAACATTTACACTAGACGATATTACATTCAACAAACTCGTTTTAAATATCAGCCACGATGATGATGTGGATGTATATCTTAACGGTGAGCAGATCTATAGTTGCGCGGATTGCAGAATACGCAAATACCAGAATTATTCTATCTCGGATGCCATAAAGTCCCGGTTAAAGAAAGGGAAGAATGTGTTGGCCATGCATTGCCTCAACAGTCGTGGGGCTTCGTATCTGGATGCAGGAATATTAAATGAGATCAAGTCAAAGACCGAAGCTGTAATACCCGCACAGCAAAAAAGTGTGACCGTAAATGCCACGCAAACACAATATGAATTTACCTGTGGTAAGGTTGATCTGACACTGGTCTTTACATCACCGTTGTTGATGAATGATTTGGATTTGCTTTCAAGACCCATTTCATATATCACCTGCAAAGTAAAATCTAATGACGCCGCTCAGCACGATGTAAAGCTTGATATAAGCGCATCTACCAATTTTGCTGTAAACACTTCCTCTCAGCAGGTGAGTGTGCAGAAAGGTGAGACGGCAAATACACTCTTTTTAAAAGCTGGTACTACAGAACAGCCGGTATTGCAAAAGAAAGGTGATGATCTGCGTATTGACTGGGGTTACATGTATGTTGCAGTGCCAAAATCTGCTAACGCTGCTCAGTCGATAACAACTACCGGAAACGAAACAGCAAAGGCATCGGATGGCAATACCCAACCTGTACAAGGCAAAAGACTTTTGTTGAATACAACTGTCCCTTTTGGCCGGGTGGGCAATGTAACCAAAGAACAGTTTTTAATGCTGGGCTATGATGATCTTTATTCGGTTCAATATTTCGGACAAAACCTTAAAGCCTGGTGGAAGAAAGACTCATCCACTACTATCGAGGGAGAACTGACATCAGCGGCGGCCGGCTATAAGCAAGTGCTGCAACAATGCGATGTGTTTAATAAAAAGCTGCGTTCGGATGCGATTAAATCGGGGGGTGAAGAATATGCGCAGCTTTGTGAAATGGCCTACCGTCAAAGTATAAGCGCGCATAAACTACTCAAGTCACCGGATGGTGAAACGTTGTTCCTGTCCAAAGAGAATTTTAGCAACGGCTCTATTAATACAGTTGATGTTACATATCCATCGGCTCCTTTGTTTCTTGTCTACAATCCGGAGTTGCTGAAGGGCATGCTGAACGGAATATTCTATTACAGTGAAAGTGGGAAATGGAAAAAGCCATTCGCAGCGCATGATTTGGGTACATATCCCCTGGCTAATGGTCAGACTTACGGAGAGGACATGCCCGTAGAAGAAAGCGGTAATATGCTGATTTTAACCGCGGCTATTGTCAAATCGGAAGGCAATGCTGAATATGCTAAAAAGCACTGGCAATCTTTAACCACCTGGGCAGACTATCTTTTAAAAGAAGGATTTGACCCGGCGAATCAATTATGCACAGATGATTTTGCAGGCCATTTGGCCAGAAATGCAAACTTGTCTGTAAAAGCTATTGCAGGCATTGCGAGTTATGCCATGCTTGCGGAGATGTTAGGATACAGTGATGTAAAACAGAAATATGGTGACAGCGCACTGACAATGGCAAAAAGATGGATGCAGATAGCAGACGCAGGCGATCATTACTCGCTGACGTTCGATAATAAAGACACCTGGAGCCAGAAATACAACCTGGTATGGGACAAAGTGCTCGGCTTAAATTTATTTCCGGCTGAAGTTTATAATAAAGAAGTGAAGTATTATTTAACCAGGCAAAAGAAGTATGGTCTTCCGCTGGACAGCAGAAAAACATATACAAAATCTGACTGGATAATGTGGACTGCTTCATTAACCAATGACAGGGCCGACTTTAATGCATTTGTTAAACCAGTATATGAATTTGCTACGGAAACAACCACCAGGGTACCGCTTAGTGACTGGCATGAAACCATCAATGGTAAGCAGGTAGGTTTTCAGGCCAGAAGCGTCGTAGGCGGCTATTTCATGAAAGTGCTCAGCGATAAATGGAATAAGTAAACAACAGCGATGTTCTTGCAGGTAACGGTGAAAGACTAAAAACATTGTTAAGGCAGGTCATTTCAAATAATTTTATCTCTATTGATAGTCTACAAATTAGGTGGACTAATTAACTTTCTTTACTTTCGCGGTGTTATGTCTCCTTAAACTATTAACCAGGTCCAATGGAATTTGATGGTCAATATTCGCGAAACTCGGGGCAATCAAAACCGGCAGGTTATTATTGTTGTTTCGGCTGGTACTTTAATACACAGGAAAATGAAACGTCTTCGGCTTACTTATCAACGTGTTGAAAATTTAGCATAGCCATGTGGCCGAGTGGATAGGCATAGGTCTGCAAAACCTGGTACGGCGGTTCGAGTCCGTCCATGGCGTCTTTTATAAGCAGAAATCGTAAGGCCGGTATTTCTATGCTGGCCATTTTTAAAATATTTTAAACAGAAACACAGGCGACAACGTAAATCAAAAATGTAATTGTAATACGTCTGAAGATGCCTGGTTTAGTTTTCCATTTTTTTATTTTTTATTATACTATTGCTTCCGTTTTACTCATTTCAGTACCGGTAAAATTAAGTTATCCATTTTATTGATAATGGTGATTGTTCTTGTAAACAGCCAGGTGCATGCTTTCGTTTATGTCTTATGTATCATACCCCATTTTCTGGCAATAGCTCTTCGCTCCTCCAAGCTTTTTTGAATCTGCGGTTGACCGACAGGTGTTCCGACTTCTCTGAAAAAACCCTCGAATCCCGAAGGAGTATAAGCAAAACGCATTTCTATATTTACGCTACCGGTATTTTGAAGACCGTGCCAAACTCCTTTTGGTACGACAATTACTGCGCCTTCGCTGACAGGGTATTGTTTTTCGCCAAGTGTAAATAAGCCCGAACCCTTGTGCAGAAAAATAAGTTCAACTTCATTCAGATGTTTGTGTACAAGTATGGCATCGCCAGGTGGGGATTTCTGTTGGTCTGACTACTACAATCTACAAAAAGGTTAGCACAATTGTCTGCAGGTGTCCAATACACATCAATTGCGTATAGATGTGAAAGTTTATTTTTCTGGGGAAGTAGTTTAACAACTAGTTTACCTGTCGTCGGCCTTCTTTGAAAATTGCTTCTGCAAATTGTTCAAAGCAGCATCATATCCTTGTTTATCGACGAACGCAGCTGGGTTATAACTGTCACCAGGCTTATGTTTGGTATGAAGCGCGAACTGGCCCGCATGAGAGGAAAGCCAGATATCGAATGAGAGTTTTTTCATGGCATCCAGAGTGTATGCATAATCTTTAGCAATGTCGGGATATGAAGTTATTTCGGAGAACTTTTTTTCCGTAACTATTGTGGGCATATTAGCTATCAACACCCGGTAAGATCTGCTTTCATCTTTAACATCGAAAAGAAAACCGCATGAGCCTTTTGTATGACCCGGATGATGAAGCATAACTAGCTGCATATCACCAAGCTTTATGGAATCTCCATCACGTAACAAACGGTCAGCCTTAACCGGTTCATATGTGCTGCCACTGCCGCCCAGTGCATAGTCCGAACTACCCCCGTCTGCCAATACCCCTGCATCTTTTTCATCAACCATCATTTTGGCGCCGGATAACTTTTTTATAGCCGCCATTGCCCCTGTATGATCATAATGAGCCTGTGTCGTTAGCAGTATTTTAACGTCGGCAAGGCTGAAGCCTAAAGCCTGGATATTTGCTTTGATCAGGGACAGCGATGAAGCAAGCCCGGTATTAATGAGAATATTTCCTTTAGGTGTTGTAATGAGATAGGAGGCCAGGTCATAACTGCCTACATAATACAGGTTACCGGCAATTCTGAAAGGTTGGTAAGGCTTAGACCATTCTGCAGGCGTATTTCCGGGTTCTTTTACTTTCTGAGCAAATGCCGGAAAACCACCAATTGACAGGCTGACAGCAATTAAGATTATCCTGAGTATATCTTTAAACATATAGATAATAAATGGCGAAAATAGGTATTATCAGGCTTTCAGGTTCCGCCTGGCGGGAAGACATTCCCTTGTTTGTCGCTGATTTTGCCGCCTTAATGAAAATGCTCCCTCGGTGACGGGCGGCAAAAGAGGCGCCAAACAAGGGAATGCTCTCCCCGCCTGCTCACCATTTTTCTATGCAAAAGTACATAGATGTCGAATTGCGGAATCACTCATTTCTTTACTTTTTCAGGTATACTTTTATCTCCCTTAATTAAAAAAGTCATGATGACGTGTTACAGTCACGATGATATACTACTGTCACGATGAATTCTATCTACGCGATGATGTCGTATTTGCGTAATGAAGTTTACTTAATGATTCAGTAATATTTTAACAGAATATATATATATCGGGTGGTTATAATGCATTCAGGAAAGAATGACGTGGCCGGCACTCACTGGAATGAGCATGTTGCAAAGAGGAGTTCCTTATTTCGCGCCTATTTTGCCCGGTACCACCGAGGGAGCACTGCATCCTAAAAAGGCAAAATCCAGCGTGAAATGAGGAACTCCTCTGTTGCGACCTACGAATGGAAGTCCAAAATCCAGCGTGAAATGAGAAACTCCTCTGTTGCGACCTACGAATGGAAGTCCAAAATCCAGCGTGAAATAAGGAACTCCTCTGTTGCGACCTACGAATGGAAGTCCAAAATCCAGCGTGAAATTAGGAACTCCTCTGTTGCGACTTACGAATGGAAGAAATGGATTGATATAATAAATAAGTAGTGTAATACCAGCTTGCTGGTCAGACTGTCATCACCTTGTTCCAACAAAAGGTTGTTGCCCTTGAGTATTTGTTCTGTTAGATGGATATGGATATGGATAACTGGGGAAGCGGCTTCTTTCAATTCCAATACTTCCGGATATAGAGAAAGTTTTTTCAAGATTTATATACATCAAACCTGCCTCTGCCCTTGAATAGAAACCAGGCTTACCATAGGAAAATCCGTTTATGCCGGAGTTGTTTTTATATAAGTCAGGATTTGAGAATGAATTGTTTAAACTGAAATAAACCGGTGCGGCAGAAACACCGGCAAAAGCATACAAGTTATTATTTAACCGTCGGTTTAACTGCAGCCCAACCGGCGCAGAAAACATAGTGCTGCTGCCACCATTGAAAAATCCAAAACTTGTCGAAATGCCGCCATATTTATTAAGAGACCATTTCTTATTTAAATTACTTGTGTCAATCAGGTGCTGATATTGAGAGAATGCTCCTCTTTGCGCATAGTTCATGTCGTTTAACGGCAAATATGTTTGAGCCTTCAGCGAACTGAACAACACCATGAAAAGCATTAATAATGATATGCGCATCCTTTTGGATTAGAGTATAAAAGTAAAGATTCTGGAGACATAAAATAGATAAAACAGGTTAAATTAACAACTAAACAACCCCACCGTTGAGCAAAAAGTATTAATACCAGGATTATTTCTCCGAATACCGATTGCAAAAGGAAGTTTCGACCATTCTGACATAGAATATTTCACTAATGTCAGCGCCAGCATTTTTCATCTAATTATCAGATGTCGTTATTGCGTAATTATTCTGCGTTTTTGAGTATATGGACGTCGTTATCTTGTCATTTTGTTAATGATACATTTGTATATATCTCTTTGGAACGATTTAAGCTTAGGCCATAAAAAATGAAATCTGCATACTTACCCGCACAGACCGGATCAAATCAATCATTCTCTTCTACTGTGTTGTTACTTCAGGAAAACAATTTTATCAGAACAATTACTTCAATGAATACAGAAAAACCAAAATAAGAACCGACCATTTTTTACCAGATGAATTGCCTGGCTGGTTAAGAAATATTTAATTATCAGACCGGAAAGAACATTGTATTTTTTTTACGATTAAAAATTAACTGCCATTATGAAAAAGGTTCCTCTTTTTTTACTAAAAATTGTACTGCTATTGGGAGTGCTACAATTTTTTTTATCTCCGGTTTTTGCCCAATCAGTTACTTCGGTCTTTATTTCCGGAAATATAAAAAACGAAGAGGGCACTCCAATCGAAGGAATAAGTGTCAACGAGAAAGGCACCGATAACAATGCTGTTACTGACAGCAAAGGAAACTTCAGGATTAAGGTCTCTAAAGAAAAAACATATCTTCTTTTATCTGCTGTAAATTATCTCGCCAAAGAGATTCAGGTTTCCGCAGGGCAGCTAGTAACGGCTTCATTAATTAAAAAAACCAATGAGCTGGAAGATGTAGTGGTAATAGGTTATGCAACTCAATTAAGAAAGGACGTGACCGGTTCAGTATCTTCTGTAAATGCATCACAATTAAAAGATGTTCCTGTTAATTCAGCTATACAGGCACTTACAGGCAGACTTGCAGGGGTAAACATAACAACTACAGAAGGCGGGCCGGGAGCAGCCGTTAACATCAAAGTGCGCGGAGGTGGCTCAATTACTCAGGATAATACGCCGCTGTATGTGGTGGATGGTGTACAGATGGAAGATGCACTTGCAAATTTATCACCACAGGATATCCAGTCTGTAGATGTATTGAAAGATGCCGCATCTACTTCTATATATGGCGCCAGGGGAGCAAACGGGGTGGTTATCATTACTACTAAAAGAGGCAGGGCGATGAAGACAGTGGTGGCCTACAATTATTTTTATGGCATCAATAAAGTGGTTAATAAGTTCGATGTAATGAGCCCAAAAGATTTTATCGAATATAACTGGGAGAAAACAAGAAATACTAACGCTGACAGTGTGGCCTTTGTTTCGCAGTATGGCAATTCATGGGTGGGACTGGATACCATCAGGAATAAACCCAATATTGATTGGCAGCAGTTAACATTTGGACGCGATGCCGCCACTCAAACTCATAATGCAAGTGTAACAGGTGGCGACAGAAACACAACGTTTAATATCAGCTACACAAATAACAATGAAAAAAGTATCATGATCAATTCCAGTTATAACAGGAATTTGCTGAACATGAGATTTGATCATACTGTTTCTGATAAATTTAAAGTTGGATTAAATTTCGGGTATAATGAA
>Ga0193752_1003307_pt1 | contig 11205 bp, 8 predicted proteins | sample H1c1metaG_FD_144924 | JGI IMG/M metagenome (GOLD analysis project Ga0193752, IMG submission 144924) | Soil microbial communities from a riparian zone of the East river system, Colorado, United States - H1c1 | ecosystem: Environmental > Terrestrial > Soil > Riparian zone | place: USA: East River... | reverse complement strand
ACAGCTCCTGCTTTTGTTGCCGCCGGATAGACCTTAATGGCTTTTTCATTTTGTGCGAAACTATTGCCTGCAAAAAGGAGCAGCAATGCGATGTGCATGATCGATCTCATAAAACTGTTTTATGTTTTGATAAAATTATTTAATAACCAAGCGGGCTATTGGGGTTATATGATGCAAAAGTAAAAAGTAGTTTTGCATTCTGCAATACCGCAAATGGGTTACTGGTTTAGCAAGGTATTGTCTTATAAAACCGGTTGCAACCGGTGTAATTCAAAAGGCATCACATGTCCCGATCTGTATCGGGAAGTGATCCATTATCATTTCGTTTTGATTTGATCATTTGGGAAAGGAACACTTGCCAGGGAGGCTACGCCGGACAAAAAATACCCTCTACGCGGTATGCCCTTACCCCATAGTACCAGGTAATTTTGTTTAAAACAAATTACCATGAAAAAGATCATCTCCCTTTTACCAGCTTTGGTTTTGATGAGCATTGTTTCGGCACAGGACCTGCTCCCTGTTTTTACAAAAGATGCAAGCGGTAAAAACAAATGGGGCTATAAAGATGCATCGGGTAAGATAATTATAGAGCCTAAGTATACCAGGTATTCAAGCTTTAATGACGGGCTTGCAGCTGTTGAATTTAATGGGAAGATGGGATATATTGATAAAACAGGAAAAGAGGTAACTGAATTTAAATATGATAAAGCCGAAAATTTTTACAAAGGCTTTGGCAAGGTAAGGTTGGCAGGAAAATATGGATATGTGAATAAAGAAGGGATAGAATTTATACCAACCAAATATGAGTCTATAAATAATTATCCTACTGATGGGGTTTTTATAGTGACACTAAATAGAAAAAAAGGAGCGCTTGATCTTACAGGCAAAGAAGTTGTGCCGATTGTTTTTGAAAACCTGAATGATTTTAGCTCCGGTTTAGCCAGGGCATACAATGGAAGTAAAAAAACATTGTTCATTGATAGAACGGGCAAAACAATTATTGAGGCTGATTACGAGGATACACATACAACATTTGTGGAAGGGTTTTGCGGTGTAAAGCTGGCAGGCAAATGGGGCTTTATTGATGTGAAAGGTAAAGTGGTAGTTCCGGTCAAATACGATGCAAGCCAGATATTCCAGGAAGGTTATGCATCTGTAATGGTGGGTGGTAAACCTGGTGATTATGGCTCCATGATCGCCGGCAAATGGGGATACGTAGATAAAAAGGGAAAAGAAATAACCGCTATGAAATATGATAAGACCTACCGGTTTACGGAAGGTTTTGCAGTTGTACGGATCGGCGGAACTGCTGATAAATTTGGCAATGTGACCGGGGGTAAAAGTGCTTTCATTAATACAGCAGGCAAAGAGATCACGCCTGTTAAATATGATCACGCCACTGATTTTGTTGAAGGAATGGCAAGGGTAAATATTGGAGGAACCCCGGATTCGTATGGAGACCCGAAAGGAGGAAACTGGGGATTTATAGATAAAACCGGGAAAGAACTGATCCCTGTTCAATATGATAAGGTGAAAGATTTTTCCAATGGTAAAGCTGTTGTAGAAATGGGTGGCAAAACTTTTACGATAAATAAGAAGGGAGAAACTACGGATCAATAACCCCTGCCCTGGTTTCGGGGCGTAGGAATCTCAACATTTTTTTTTCAAAATCCAGACACAGTCCGGCGGAATTAAGAGGGATCAAGTCATCCTATCGGAATGCGCCAGTTAGGGTTGCTTGTGTCAACCAAATAAGCCGCTCATTCTTCCGTTTACAAGTTTTGGTTGCAAAAAATCAGTCAATTTTATTTTTAATTTTTTTGCAACCTTTTTAAAAAATCATTTTTGCAACGTTACAATGTTGATCTTTTTAAAAAAGTTGCAAATTCATTTCAAAATTTATTGGCTTCTAACATAGAATGCATCAGTGGGGGATCCATATCGGGAAGTGATCCCATTTGCATTTCGTTTTAATTTAATTGTTGGGGAAGGGAACACTTGCTCCAGTTGGGGGAACACTTGCGCCAAAACAAACTTGCGTCCGATGGGGGGCGTGCCTGGTGCCCAGATATTCATTTATACTGTATTGCTATTTACCTGGTACTGTTGCTATGCCTGAGGTATGCCTGAGGTTAGCATGTGGCATAGATACCAAGGGCAGTTCCCGTACTGTTTGCATACTTTGTTAATACTAATCTCATACTATGTTGATACTAATCTCATACTGTTTTGATACTGTTCTGATACTCTTTGTATGCTTAAATACTAATAATGCACCAAAACAAACTTGCGCCAAACACGGCTGCGGCGGTGGTGATACTTCGGCTCCGCTCAGCACACCAGCCAGCGGCGTAAGCGGGTTAAGAATTAAAATACCAGCCGAAAAGCAGAAAACTAAAAATGAAAAAAACTGCGATTTTTCCGAAATTTTATGTGATTTTTCCGGAATTTCTACAACTGCTTGCTTTGTAATTATTTTTTTGTAATTGGGTGCAGTGAGGGAGAGAGTTATTTCTTTTTATAAAATCCGGTTACAAACCGGTGGAATTGAAAAGAGGCCAGTGGGGTAGATATTCTAGTTATATTTGGCTCTTACTATTAAATAAAATTATGGGAAAGAAAAATCATTATCAAAGGATGGAAGATAGCGTCACTCCTGGAATTATACTCGTTGCTGTAATTATTGTAATAGTTATGCTTATTCTTAAAGCTACTAGATAAGTTCCTTGTATTATCAACTAGGTTGTGTACTGGTCAGCTCGCGTGTGATTTATCTAACATCAACATCGGCGGAGTTTCTATCAGGAATTCGTGAGTTTTGAAGATTAATTAATGTTTCTTTTGCTCTTTCAGCAAAATCGAACGGGATATTAACCTGTGTATTAATAAACTCTGTCGCTATATTCACAGCTTCTTGCTTTTTATCATTAGACAAAAGATTTACAACTTGTTTATAAGTTTCATTAACGATTAAATCACTCCTTTTTATTACTAAAGAATTTTTTAGTGATTTGGGTTCAATCTTCAAAATTCCTCTGCCATATGATTTGGAATTGGTTTCTAAGGATAACTGACCAGGAATTGATAATAAGCTAATGAGTATCCATTTTTGCTCTATTTTAGTCACTTTTTTAAAATAAATTCTATGAATTGAATTTGTAGATTGGACTTTACTTTTGTTTAATAATAAGTAGGGGATTTTACTGATACGATAATGAAAAAATGCATCTGGAATTTTACCTACCTTAACAGAATACCAAGGAGTTCTTAATTTTGAATGAGTTCTTAAATTGTATTCCTCTTGAATACCCCTTTTTATGTAAGATCTATATTTTAGATGGTCTTTATCTTTTAAAGCAATCAAAAATCTCAAATTCTTTTTTCCAGACTTTAGAAAAGTTGGGAACTCGTCAGTACTTGTAAGAATTGGGACCAATTTACTTTTCTCAAATTTATCAATTTCTTTACCCAATTTTGAAGTGATAAAAAAATCAACAGCTCCAGAAACAACTCCAATCTTTACTTCTGCATAATTAGATAATTCCTTGAATCCAAAATCTGTTTTATATCTATCCAAGATTGAAATTATTTCCAAAGACCCAAAGCTAAAAACCCTATCAGAATTCCAATTGCTTTCAGGCAAGTCTACATATTCAACCTCAGAATTAATTCCTTTAGATGAAGCGATATTTAATGAAGTGCATTTTTCGCCATGTCCCTTTAACCATAGCATAACTACTCTTTCGTCTGCCTTTTCAAAAAATTTATCACTTAATGTCAATACTTTGATTTCTTTGAATATTTCTAATAACCATTTTCGTAGTGGTTTTGCGTAGTCTGCCTGTAAAAAAGCCCAAGGCAATATAGCCCCTATATTTCCTTTTTTATCTAAATGAGAAATAGATTTTATTAAGAAATATGCCCATAAATCTGCATTTCCATTTACTATTTTTAATTCAGGGTATTTCTTACGATACTTTTCTATACTTTTTTCATTTTGAATTTGTTGTCTAACGTAAGGTGGATTCATCAAAATTGTCTGAAATTTTTTATCATTTCCAAAATCAAAAAAGTCAATCTGTTGTAAATTCGCCTCGGGCAAATGTTTTAATAATCCATTTACTGGTTTAGTATCACACCCAAAAAGATTTTTTGCAAGAGCTCTTTTATTTTTTTTTTGAAAAATTCGTTCAGCTGCAAGAAGTAATGCCCCTTCACCATATGAAGGATCAAGTATATTTATAGAATCTTTATTTATAAGAGGCTCAGCTAAATATTCAGCTAATGACGATGGAGTATAATATACCCCGTTTTTTTTATTATACATTTATTTTATACTAATTACTATAACAAATATCTCTAACGAGGTTTTCTTTAACATGCCTCTCCGAGCCTATGTGGCCAGCTATTTCGGAAAAATAGTTCCTAAATATAAATTCTTCATTGTCTCTAATTAGTGAACGCCATTGAGGATCTTCTATTATTTTTTTTGTTCTTTGATCATAAAATTCACAAAAAACCATATCCAGTAAAATTGCAAGGTTTATAGGAGGGTGACTGATTCTAGGCTCGGACAATTTATCGAACAAATTGTTGGTTAGATAAATCTTTCCGCTATGACCAGGGCCGCTTTGTCCCCCATATTGTAAATGTGACGTGGGTGCTTTCTGTTTACCTCTTGCAGTTTTATGATCATAATCAAAATGAAATCTTCTAATTAACTGATCCGTTGTTCTATCACAAATACCAATTGAGTATGTTGTAAAACTATAGTTTCCAGTTACCTCTGCATGCAAAATTATTCGGTGTGTATATTTTTCAATATGCATCTCAAAATCTGCAACAAATTTAAAATCCAGATTTCCTTTTTGGCCTTTATACCTATCATTATAAGAAGTTAAAGCATCCGCAAGTTCTTCAAAGTCTTGATCAAAAAAACCTCTTGCGCAAATATATCTTAAAGTTGCGATTTCGTTTTTTCTAAAGTCAGCGGCTGTATGGGGCAATATAATTGGCATAATCAATCTGCTTTCATCATTTTAATGTCCTCAAAAAATAAAAGTTTGTCGAACTTAGGATGAGGTACAGTGTACTTTAGTTTTATTTGGACTTGGTCGTTTGAAGTTTCATCTACATAAGCAACAGTCTCAGGGAATGGCTCTTGAAAATCAGAATAATAATCTTTACTGTAATTCCGACTGTTTATGCCAGGTAAATCTCTCCCTTTTTCCCAAGGCAAATCATCAGTCTTTACTTTTTTGGATAAAATTTCGAGTAAGGTTGTTTTCCACCATAGCTCTTTCGAATCATCTTTAAACAATCCTTTATATTTTGCTTTCTCAAACAAATGTTTTACTTTATTAAACCCAGCTTCGCTTAAACCTAAAATCGTTGCTGCCCATAAACTGTCATAAAGAAATCCAGGCCTTTTTAGTAAAACATTTCTGATCCAGTATGATATATTTGAAAATAGGCTTGGGTCTTTAAAGTTTTCCTTTATTTCGGGAGGGAGAATACTTTTTAATTTAATAATATCATCATTCGGAGCTTTAATTAATGAAAAAAGTTCTTCAAAATTTGTTGGATTAACAGTGGTTAATTTTCTAAATGACTCAGCTATGGATTTCATAGTTGAATATTGAGCTTTAATATCATCGTAATCAAAAATCGCTTCATATGACAATCTTTGTTGTGTATCGATTATTTGATTGTCGCCTTGCCCAGTAATACATGCAATTGCGTATGCAGGATGCTTTTCTCTGATTATGGCAGCTATAGTAGATCCTTTTTTAATAATTCCAGAAGCTATTTCAGTTAAGTTATGATCAACAAGAATTAAATCGGGTTTGACAGTATCTATTACTTTAAGATAATCTGAATTTTCATCACTAACGTTTACAAAATGACATCTTACGCCCAACAATGTCTGAAGATGAACAGCACTCACATTTCTGCCCGGATCATCATCAATCCAAATAAATTTCAATTTATTACTCATGGTAACTTAATTTCTAATTCTGCATTCCAATTTAAGGTAGGTTTTTTAAACTTAATAGCACCGCCATGTATATTTACTATTTCTTTTACAATCCCAAGTCCTAATCCACTTCCTGACCCAACAATCATATTGTCTTCTGGATTTAAGCGTTTTTCCAAATTATTGTACAGTTTATCATCAGGATCAGAAATAAATGGTATAAAGACTTCCTCAAAGCGAGATTGATCAATACCTACTCCTGTATCTTTAATTGTCAAAATGTTAATTGCTTCAACCCTTTTCGCAGTTAATTCGATTTTTCTGTTATTCCCAGCAGCAATCACAGATTTAATTGAGTTGGAAATTGTATTCAGCAAAATCGAATACACTTCAGCTTCCAAAATATTTTTGAAACTCATATTATTAGGCACTCCTGAAAAATCAATTTTAATTTTATACTTATGAGTTATTAATTCAAATACTTTTTCTACCTTTTGTATTTTGTCTTTTAAAGAAACTTGGCCAGGTTTTAATCGCTTATTATTCCCTCCAACTAATGATGTCAAGTTTAATAATTCGACTAACCTATCTTTCAATTCCGTAAATCGGTTATTGATAACATCGACTTCTTTTTTCTGCTTAGGCTGCAATGCTTTAGCTAATATTTCCAAAGAATTTTTATTCTGCTCAATTACACCGAGTAGAGATTTGACTTCATGGGAAAAAATCAATAATAGCGTAGAGGTTGAAGCAACCAAACGTAAATGCGTTAATTCGACTTTGTTCGCCTCATACTGTTTTTGAATAAGATCAGTTGCGCTTTCAAAAACTGCCGCAAATTTTTTTCTTTTAGATGGAGGTAGGACTTCTGAAAGAATATTTGCTTCAGAATTCAAATGATAAAGTGCAGATTCTATAACACGATTATAATCAACTTTTTCCTCAATTATGTTTTCAAAATCTTCTTTAGCCCGATATGCAAGTTTCAATACTTCTTCTCTTATATAATAGTCCCGCAAAATCGTTGACCAATCGATAGCGAATCGAATAAATTGTTTTAATTGTTCAACTTCTGAACTAGATATAAAACCTTCTCTACTAAGTTTCGGTTCAAATCCCTTTGCTTTTTCTCCTATTTCTACAGTCCCAACATAGCTTCTCATTGAAAGCATGTTTAATAAAGAACGCCTTGGATCAACTCCATTAAGTGTTTCTGCAAAAGCCGATAGTTCATTATTCGGATTGCCTTTTCTTAAACCTCTTTCCTTATCTATATCTAACCAGTCATCATCTCCATATGGGTAAACTCTTACGCCCTTATACCTTACCTGAACACCACCCCATTCATCCAAGATTTTTTCCAAAGTTCCTAGGGATAATATAGAAGTATCCCTAATTTGAGACCTATCATCAACCATTATAGCTAATTCTAATTGAACATCATTAAGGTTTGGAAATTTTTGGATGGATAAAATTTTTCTTTTACCTATACCCAAGGCCTCTAACCGACATACTGCTTGGTGATTTTGATTTATTTCAGCTTTCAAGGTTCCCCACCCGGCTTTCATAAGTTTATCTCGAAGATCAACTATTTTTCCACTTTCAAAATCTGGTGCTGAAATTTTAACTTCAAATCCGGGGTCTTCTATAAATCCATCTCTAAGGATTCCTCTATTTGCAGATAATACCGCTAACTGTCTATTCAACCAATCATATCCTCTTTTCGTCCATTCATCTGAAACTTTACTTATAATAAGTTTTGTACCAGTAAACTCATTTTTAACCACATTCTGCGAACCAGGACATTTTATAGTGGTAATATCTTTTCCTGGAAGGAACGTTAACCAAGGAAATTCAACAGTAGTTTTTTCAATTACATTCTGTTTCCCTATAAGTTTACCAGATTTAGTTCCGTTGCTGATTATTTTTAAATGACCTCCTAATCGTCTACAACTGAATCTTCCAATTCCCTTCTCACCTGAGAGTGGTCTTCCGAAAATTTTCGAGTATTTTTGGTCACTTTTATTAGTGGTTGCAATTCGCATCCAAAATTTCTTCACAGTATCAAAATTCATCCCAGTACCGTTATCAGAAATTATTATTTGCATTTCTCCTCGTGAATCTCTAGAAAAGATTATATCTACTTGTGTTGCATCCGCATCGTAGGCATTTTTTACTAGTTCAACCAAAGCAAGGTGCACGGTTTCAACTAGTTTTTCTCCTAATTCTCGAAGAAGAGCACTATCAACAGTAAATTTTAAATGATCCATTGCCAATTATTACAGGTGAAAATAAAAAAACTCTATGAATAATTGATTTATATATTTTTATTAAGATACTGACATAAAATACAAAAGCCGGTAACACACATTACCAGCTTTGTTCTTTAATTATATTTGCGCATTATAGGATGAGAAACTTCATTCCTCAGTATGAGAACATTCCTGCAACATCTCAATTACACCCCGGCAAACTCTCCCACAAATAAGTCCATCCGCCTAAACCATAACTGGCTGCATAAATGTAGCGTGGGTTTACAGGGTCTACCTGTATATCGGCAATGGGCGACTGGTGCAGGGTTAGGCCCGAAGTGATGGAGGTAAAGGTGTTGCCGTTATCATGGCTTACCAGCACACCACCACGGTGAGCTATCAAATTGCCAAGATAGCCTTTTGATATATAGATACGGGAGGCGCAGGTAGGGTCTACTTCCACATCGGATACGGCATAGGAAGCATCGCCGCCGCTATTTACATATGTGAATGCACCGCCGGGCAGTTTGCGGTACAGGCCCTTACTGGTGGCGGCAAAAAAGGTACCGCCTGCCCCACCCGCCGTGGTATGAATGAGTTTTGATATGACGGGGAAACTGCCATCGTTAAGGCCAAAGGGCAGCCAGCTGGCACCGTTATCGGTGGTCTTATAAATACCGCTGTTGAGCGTGGTAATATACAGGGCATGGTCTGCATCAATAAAAGCGCTTACGGGCCGGGCATTGCCGGGCAGGTTGTGTGCCTGCCAGGTGGTTCCGCCATCTTCACTGATGGTCATATTGTTGCTGCGGGCCAGGCATACCCTGTTGGCATTGGTGGGGTCAATAGCAATGCTGGCATTGTTCCAGAGGGCAGAACCCCCTGACCCGCCGGGAACGGATATGGGAGACCAGGTAACGCCTGCTACTGTTGGTGCACTAAAGGCATTGTTGGTTTTTGCCAGTACAGCCAGATCGCAGGTGATGGCATAACCCCGGTTGGGATCGGATGGGGCAAAGACCATGGAAATATTATCGCCGCAGGCACCGCCAACACCCGTTGCCACCCAGGTGGTGCCACCATCATCGGAAGCTACCAGCCCGTTATCGATGGCCCCTATGAACATGCGTTTGCGGGTGGCGCCAGCCTGTGTGGTTACGGCCATAAAATGAGCCTGCCAGGTCTTCATACCATTGGTATTTATTTGTACCGGTGCAGCGGGTGTGCTGCCGGGTGTTAGGTTCCAACGGACAATATGGTGAGCGGTTCCGGAAGACATAGATCCATCGGTAGTTGCCCAGAGAAAAGTACCGGCTGCCGGGTAGGATGCGGTGTAAAGCGCACGTATATCGGGGTGCATGCCACTGTACCCGAAATGATTCCAGGTTGTGCCCCAGTCGTTGCTCACATAGGGCAGCACGGTGCCGGCAATAAGCTGGTTGGGCGCTGTGGCTATCATGGGGCGTGGGTCCCAGGAGGCATCAGTTAGTGCAGCGCTGTTGGTCCAGTTCATTCCATCGGTAGTGGTGAAAATTTTTGTGTAAGGTGCTGAGGGTGTGCTTGCCAGCAGGGCCATGCGGTTGGGGCCGCCGCCATAAACAATAGAAGTAATACTTGTTTGCGCGGACAAACCTGTATTCACAAGCTCCCAGCTAAGGCAGGGTGTACCGGCCGTCCAGGCACAGGTACTGCGGTATAGTTTAACAGGCATAAAAGCGTCGAATGTCATGGAAGCAAAATATACCTTACCCGTAGCTTCATCGGCACCAATGGCGCCTATGAAATTATCGGTATTGGAAGCCCCGCCGGGGAAGGGCATATGCTGCGTGAAGCTGGTGCCATCAAAGGAATAATATAGTCCATCACCCATCTTTGACCAGAGGATAACACTGGCTGCCGGTGAGAATTTAAGTTGTGTAAATGGATTGGGATCACTATAATGATCGGCGGGCATCAGCTTTGCGGGGTAGCCACCGCTGTGTGTAAGGTTGTCCCAGATATCGCCCAGGTCGGTGCTGGCGTACAGGTCGCTTTGGGTGAATGCATAGAGGCGGCCGGGCCTTATTTTATCCCACTGAAGCCCCATTACCGAATAATCGCCCATGGAATAGTTTGCAGGCAGTACCCAGGTGGCGCCATTGTTGGTTGTTCGCCAGATACCGCCGCCGGGTGAAGACACGACCAATGTATTTGGATCTGTGGGACTGGCTACAATACCCGACAGGCGCCCGCCGAGTGCAGGGCCGTTCTGTGTCCAGGTGCCGGAATGGGTGCAGGAAATGATGCCGCAAAGGAGCATGATGACAGCGATGCTGAAACGGTTCATGGAGGAGGATTTAGGTTTAAGAAAGAAAAATAATAATAAAAATGAATAATTAAAAATTAAAAATCAGGGATGCTCCCTCAAACTGCTATTCCGGACGAAGCCTGTGTATAATCCCAGGTGGGTACCAGGGTGAATCAAGGAGGTCATGAGGAGTTATAGTAGCTGAACCTAAAGCTATGCAGCGTTTGTTTGTTATCTTAAAAGACAATATATGCTTATTAAATTTAAAATAATTTTTTTTATATAAAAAAAATAAATAAATTTATAATTAATTAAAACTAACTACTGACCTTTCAATTTCTTCCCTGATTTTAGCTTTTTTGATCTTTTATAATGCTGCAAAAGAGCTGCAATAATTGATTATCCTTATTCTGATCATTGATGCTGATCTTCTGAGCCTACTACCCTCAGGTGAAAATGCATGTACCGGCTGGCAAAAATATTTTTTACTAATAAACCCCTGCTTATGTATCCACAGATCGCAAGATTTACAATACTTCCCGGAAATGAGAAGAAAGCTTTTGCAGTTTTAAAAAAACTGGCCCGGGATGTTGAGCAGGATGAACCCGGCACACTCCTTTATATGGTGCATACACCGGATTTTAAAGAGAAGAGCCTGCCCACCCCTCCTGCCGGGGAAGTTGTTTTTT
>Ga0193752_1003306_pt1 | contig 11205 bp, 11 predicted proteins | sample H1c1metaG_FD_144924 | JGI IMG/M metagenome (GOLD analysis project Ga0193752, IMG submission 144924) | Soil microbial communities from a riparian zone of the East river system, Colorado, United States - H1c1 | ecosystem: Environmental > Terrestrial > Soil > Riparian zone | place: USA: East River... | reverse complement strand
TCCGATGATCTGCTTTTCCAGCACAACAATGGTATCTGCTGCAAGAATGGATACTGAAGTAACAATAGTTGGCCTTACAGCTAAAGCTTTGTTCCTGGCAATATGTATAGCTATTTCATCAATAGACAGATCGGCGGGATAAGATTCATCGGTTTCCTTAACAACAATCTCAAACGGGATTTCGGCCCACTCCAGTAATTGTTTGCGCCGCGGCGATTGTGAAGCTAAAATGATCGTATGCATATCCTTCGCATAAACCTATAAGGTTTATTTAGAGTTTTAAAGTTTAAATTACAAGGTTTTTACAGGGGTCCAAAAAAATTTAAGAATCTTATAAAACCTTATAGGTTTGGTTTGTTTACGAATAAATTTTAAAAAAAATCATTGACAAAAGCCCGGCCAACATTACTATCTTGATCACTGTACTTAACTGGTGATAATCCTTTGGCACCTGTGCCTGGTAAAGTTTACGCAATATCCACACAAGCGGGGCAATTATCAACAGAATAGAATATGCAGCACTCCAATACCATCCCAGTTGCCAAACATAGATCTGAACAACACTGATCATGCCGATCAAAACAACCAGCCACACTGCCACAAAAACCTTACTGGCCGGTATTCCCCAGCTGATGGGAATTGTTTTGCAGCCATATTTTTTATCGCCTTCCATGTCTTCCATATCCTTAACCACTTCTCTTATCAGCGAAATAACAAAAGCAAAACCGGCATATAAAAAACTGATACGCATAAAACGGCGCAATTGGGCCTGCCATTCAAATGCGTCACAATGTGAGCAACTTAAACTGCGGTAATAACAAAGAAACCAAACCAGGATGACCCATGCAGTAAGCATGGAAATTAAAATATTACCTGCCAGTAATTTCTTTTTTAAACTGATACTGTAAGCGAATAATGATATGACGCAGATGGTATTGGAGATACCCAGCCAAAAGACCGGCGTCTGCGAATCAACATAGAAGCCAAGCAGGATAGCAATTAAAGAAAAAACGATGTGCATAATGATTGCCCATCTCCTCTTTATCAGTTTATCAATGATCTTCTTTTCAGGTTTGTTTATTTCATCAATATTGCGGTCGAAATAATCATTGATAATATTGCCGGCAGCTGCAATCAGCAATGACGATATGATGAGTATAATAAAATGTCTGACCCTGAAAGAACTAAAAGGATCCACATTTCCTGAAAACAATGGATTAATAAGGCTGAGATAAAAAAGCACCTGCGTTATAGCGATCATAACCAGGTTAGGCAGGCGAACCAGTCTTAAAAAGGCTGTAATTAATTTCATGAAAGATTTCTGAGGACGAAAATAACGATTTACTTTGATGCAACAGTAGTATCAAGGTCCCAGTGACCGTTCAGCTTCAATACTTTTTCAATTACATCCCTGGCGCAGCCTTTGCCTCCTGCAATGGGTGAAATGTATTGTGATACCTGTTTTATCTCCGCAACTGCATCAGCAGGGCAGCAAGGTAAGCCGGTTAACTGCATGGGAACATAATCAGGTATATCATCACCCATGAACAACACTTCATTCCAGTTCAGCTGATGTTGTGCAACATATTCCACCAGTTTTTCTTTTTTGTTATCAACTTTTAAAAAGCAATCTTTTACACCCAGCCTTTCCAATCTTTCTTTTACAGCATCCGATGTCCCACCTGAAATGATAACAACACGGTATCCCTTTTTTATTGCCAGTTGCAAAGCGTACCCATCTTTAATGTTCATCAGCCTCGCCATCTGGCCATCATTCAATATCAATAAACTTCCCTCGGTAAGTACACCGTCAACATCAAACACAAATGTTTTAATAGGTTTAAATTTTTCTAACACGTTAATCCGTTAATTGGTTAATCTGTTAATCCGTGTGGAGTATAAGTTTGTAAAATCTTTTATTGTTTGCCCGCTACCCCAATTAACGAATTAACGGATATACGGATTAACGTTGTTATTTCTGGTTATCCCTCCACTCATACACCCAGCTGCTCTGTATCATCTCCAGGTGCCCCTCATTGCTTTCTTCGGCTTTGCCTTCAAACCTGGGTATTTCCATCACCCATTTATGCAGGTCGGTAAAACGGATGCGGTAGATCTTGCTTTCGCCAAAATCATCTCCAAAGCGTTCGTACAGCTTCATGGCAATATCTTCGTAATCGTTCCAGTGTATGGGGGGTTCAAAGGTCATAATGTAGTTAATTTGATAATGTGCTAATTAGCTAATCTGCTAATTTTTAAGACTAAAGTATCTAATTATTTTCAAAAGCTTTTCGCAACAAACATATTAGCACATCAGCACATTGGCTAATTAGCTAATTTTCTTATTCTCCCAAAAACTGTGTCTGGTCAGGTAAAGTAACGGAAATTTCTCCTTCGCCATCCAGTAAAACACATTGGCATCCAAGGCGGGAATTTAATCTTGGGCTCACAGCCCTGTCAATAAAATCTTCTTCCTTATCACTTAACTCTTCTAAAAATTCATCTCCCTGCTCTACATATATATGGCAGGTACTGCAGGCGCATACTCCCCCGCAGTTATGGTGAAGCTCTATATCGTTCTTTAAAGCAACTTCTAAAATAGACTGATCAGGTTCAATGGCTGTTAAAGTTACCGGTTCCAGGCCCTTTTGTTCAAACTTAAATGTTATACTGTACATATTCTGCAAATTTCGGGTTGCAAACCTACTTTAAATTACCAATTAAGGAAAATATAAGTTAGGCCTAATGTATTTTAAAAGCGTTTAAATTAAAAAAGTTGCCAGGTTGAGCTTGTCGAAACCGGGGCTATACAATGCTACCCCGTCTTCGACAAGCTCAGACTGACAGCCCGCAGGATTCTGTGAATAAAATTGTTAACGAGAATTTTAAACTGATGTGCTATTTACTTTTTAAGTTTGAAAAGTAAAAAGGTTTTACTACTTTTCGCTTTTAACCACAAGACGATCATCATGCCTGTAAATACAAAGATCTTATTTAGCACTGCCATACTTTTTACCGGTATTTTGCTTGGCTCCTGTGGCGATGATAAAAAAAAGGAAGAACCGCCCAAGCCTGAGAAGGGCCGTATAAAAACAGAGGCTAAAAAAGAACCCAAGACAAAGATCCAGCGCCCTCCCATCATCAATATTGTGGATACCTTTTCGCTAAAAATGACTGTGGCCTACAGCAGTGATAGTGCTGCAACTTTTGACCGCATCAGTTTAAAACTGGGCAAGATATACGGAACAAAACTTCCTGAATACGTTAAGAAGAATAACCTGAAAACTGTCGGTGCGCCCATGGCCTGGTACAAAAAACAAAAAGCACCGTTCTTTTTTGAGGCCGGTATACCGGTTAATAAAGCCGGATCAAAACCTGTGAAAGGTGTACAAATACGCCAGCTGGCTCCCGGTAAAGCTTTGATAGTACATTTCTTCGGACCTTTTGAATTATTGCCACAGGGATATGAAGCTGTGAAAGAATGGATGAAAGAAAATAAGAAATCAGCTGCAGGCCCTTCTTATGAAATTTATATAACCGACCCGATCGATAAGAATGGAAAACCGGTTGACCCCTACAAAATTCAAACGGATATTGTGTTCCCCATAAAATAAAAGTCAGATTCTTATCTAAACAAAATACGCTTATAAGTTGAAGGTTCTAAGCTCCCTCTCCTTTGGAGAGGGTTGGGGTGAGGTCATCCCTTCATAATACTGTCGGTAAGCTTTATGTACATATACTTAAGCTGTGGATGATCCGTTAAAATACGCAGGTGCTTTTCAATAGTAAAGATATCATTGCGTACCGCCGGGCCGGTTTGTACAGCAGCAGGCGAGAATTTTTGAACACGCTCTGCAGTTTCTTTGATTAATGGTGTCAGCAGGCTAAAATCAACCTGTTCTTTTTTACAAAATGATTCTGCCAACGCATATAAATGATTGGTGAAATTACTCACCATAACAGCTGCCACATGTAATTTTAACCTTTCATCATCATTTGCTTTTGTAACTATAGATGATAATGTTGCTGCCAGATCTTCAACAAGTGTGACAGTATCTATTGTATTGCCATCAATTAAAAAAGGGATATCGGTCTCATAATCCATTTCCTTGCGCAGGCTTTGCAAAGGATATAGCACGCCATAATTATTGGAAATATCTTTCAACACATCCCTGGAAACCGAACCTGCAGTATGTAATACGAGTTTGTTGCCAAGGTGGATGCGGCTGTTCAATTCCTGCAATGCAGAATCAGCTACTGCTATTATATATACCCCGGCGCTGTCATTCAGTTTTTCATTGTAGTCTGCAGAGGCACAGCACAATTCATCGGCCAGCGATTTGGCATGGGCAGCATTGCGGCTTACCACCTGCACGATCTCATGCCCCTTCTGTTTACACAAGCGGCCTAAGACCGATGCCACATTTCCCGAACCGATGATTACGATCTGCATACACTTAACTTTGCACTATGAAACTCTCACAAAGGTTAGCAATTGGTTACATTCAAACAAAATTTAAATTAATAAGCGCTATTTCAAAAAGAAAGGCGGCAGAGAAGGCATTTGCAATTTTTGGCACCCCCTTTATGAAATCCGTACGAAAAGCGCCCCTTAAAAATGCTGAAGTAATTCACTTTCTCCTCAATAGCAAGAAGATGAATGGTTACCGGTGGAACCATCCACAAACTAAAAAAGCCCTCATCTTACATGGTTTTGGTTCAGCAGCGCACAAATTTGAAGATTATGCCCTCTTATTAATTGAGAAAGGATTTGAAGTACTGGCTTTTGATGCACCGGCACATGGCGACAGTGAAGGTGATACTACCAATGCCATTGAATACAGTGAAATGATCAAAGAGGTGATGGAAAAATTCGGGCCAATAGAGAACTTCATTGCACATTCCTTTGGCGGTATTTCTTTAAGCCTTGCATTGGAGGAGTTGAAACATGATGCCAATACCAAAATAGTATTTATTGCACCTGCAACTGAAACCACCACTGCCGTTGACGGCGCCTTTAAAATGCTGAAACTAAAAAATGAAACAGTGCGGAATGAATTTGAGAAGATCATTTTTGAGTACAGCGGCAAACATACGGAGTGGTTTTCCATCCGCCGTGCCATGCATAATATAAAAGCATCGGTACTTTGGATACATGATGAAGAAGACGATATTACGCCCTGGGAAGATGCCGAAAAAGTAAAAGAAGACAACCATCCAAACATAAAATTCGTTCTTACAAAAGGACTTGGCCATCGTAAAATTTATCACGATGCAGATATAAAAAACACTGTTATAAAATTTCTCGAAAAGAGTTAAAATTCAGCCACAGTTAATAAGATTTATTTTGATTTTTCAATTTTAAAGTAATATTGCAGTAGAAGCTGCCATGTTTTAAATGGCAGTTTTCAGTTAAAGTAACAACGATACAAGTGAGCCCCGCCACGGCGGGGACGATGGCGGGATCCGTTACCACAGCTTGTTTCAAAGAAAATATAAAAACTAAAAATGGCGAAAAACCTGTTAATAGTGGAGTCCCCGGCAAAAGCAAAGACCATTGAAGCAATTCTTGGAAAAGACTTTGAAGTGAGAAGTTGCTTTGGCCATATTCGTGACCTGCAGAAGAATGATATGGGCATCGATATCAACAATAATTTCAACCCCACTTATATAGTACCACCCGAAAAAGCAAAAGTGGTTAGCGACCTGAAAAGTCTTGCAAAGAAAAGTGAAGAAGTTTGGCTGGCATCGGATGAGGACCGTGAAGGAGAAAGTATCAGCTGGCATTTGGCAGAAGTGCTGGGCCTGGATGCAAAAACAACCAAGCGAATCGTGTTTCATGAGATCACCAAGCCGGCTATTCAGAAAGCAGTGCAAAATCCACGTGTAATCGATATGAACCTCGTGGATGCACAGCAGGCACGCAGGGTTGTTGACCGTATCGTGGGTTTTGAACTGAGCCCTGTACTTTGGCGCAAGATCGGCATGAGTGGCGGCTTAAGCGCCGGCCGTGTACAAAGTGTGGCCGTAAAATTAATTGTAGAAAAAGAAAGGGAGATCAACCAGTTCACACCGGTAAGCAGTTTTAAACTGGAAGCTACTTTAGCAGCTACTGATCTTAATGATAAAACTGTTTCTTTTAAAGCCGAAGGCGCTAAACATAATAATGAAACTGATGCAGAGAAGTTCTTACAAAGCTGCATTGGAGCTGATTATACCGTAAGAGACATACAGATCCGCCCCGGCAAACGTACACCGGCAGCGCCTTTCACCACATCTACCCTGCAACAGGAAGCAAGCCGTAAACTGGGTTATGGTGTAAGCAAGACCATGTTGCTGGCACAAAAACTTTACGAAAGCGGTAAGATAACTTATATGCGTACCGACAGCGTGAGCCTGGGTGATACAGCCATGGATGCCATTAAAGCAGAGATACGAAGCAGTTTTGGCGATAATTATTTACAGGTTCGTAAGTACAAGAACAAGAACGAGAGTGCACAGGAAGCGCATGAAGCCATACGCCCTACTTACATGGAAAACAAATCGGTTGGTGACCCCGACCTGAACCGTTTGTATGAACTGATCTGGAAAAGGACCATCGCTTCGCAGATGAGTGATGCTGAACTGGAGAAGACAACAGCTAAAATAAATATCAGTACCAATAACGAAGAACTTACCGCAACCGGTGAAGTATTGAAATTTGATGGTTTCTTAAAAGTTTACCTGGAAAGTACCGATGACGAAGAGGAAACTGATGGTGATGACAGCCGCTTACCTAACTTAACCGTTGGACAGGTGCTGGCATTCGAAAGAATGACCGCGACCGAAAGATTTACCAAACATGCGGCCCGCTACACTGAAGCCTCGCTGGTAAAGAAACTGGAGGAACTGGGCATCGGCAGGCCGAGTACTTACGCTCCTACCATCTCTACCATCATCAAAAGAAATTATGTTGAGAAAAAAGATAAGGAAGGTGTGAAAAGGGATTTCCGTGTGCTGCGTTTAAAGAATGATGAGATCAGGAAAATAACCGAACAGGAAAATACCGGTGCAGAAAAATCAAAGCTCTTCCCTACCGATCTGGGATTGGTGGTTACCGATTTTTTGACCCAGCATTTTGATAAAGTAATGAACTACTCTTTTACTGCCGAGATAGAAAAAGAGTTTGATGAAATTGCCGATGGCAAGATGAAGTGGAACAAAATGGTCAGTGATTTTTATACCCCCTTTCATGAAGGCGTTGAACATACACTGGAGAATGCCGAACGTGCAGTGGGCGAAAGGGCTTTAGGTACAGATGCCGAAACAGGGAAAGCCGTGATTGCCCGCATGGGACGCTATGGCCCCATGGTACAGATCGGCGTTACCGAAGGCGATGAAAAACCAAAATTCGCCAAACTCAAGCCCTCGCAGAGTATTGAGACCATCAGCATGGAAGAAGCGATGGACCTCTTTAAACTGGGTGCCCCGCTTGGCGAACACGAAGGCCTGGAGATATCCGTGAACATCGGCCGCTTTGGCCCTTATATAAAATTCGGTGAACAGTTCATCTCCATACCAAGAGGTGAAGAACCATCGGGTGTTAGTTTGGAAAGAGCCATCGAGATCATCAAAGCAAAACAATTTGAAGACGCCCCCATTGGTTTTTATGATGAGAAACCGATCACCAAGGGCAAGGGAAGGTTCGGGCCTTTTATAAAATGGAACGACATGTTCATCAATGTGCCTGCCCGTTATAATTTTGAGAACCTCAGCCAGCAGGAATGTAACGAACTCATACAAAAGAAAATAGAAAAAGAAGCAAACCGTTTTATACAGCAATGGCCCGAAGATAAGATAGCCATAGAAAATGGCCGCTGGGGACCCGAAGTTGTGTACAATAAAAAACGTCTCCGTTTACCTAAAGGAAAATATACTGCTGAAGCTTTAGCTGCTGTAAGTTTAGATGAAGTAAAAGCGATGATACTGGCAGCAGATCCAAAAGCATTTGATAAGAAGAAAGCGCCTGCGAAGAAAAAAGCGGCGGTTAAGAAGGCGGCGAAGAAGAAGTAATTTCAACGATTAATTAATTTACTGTAAAAATGTACTGGCGATGCTGGTACATTTTTGCATTATGATCAATATGAAAGTGTAGGCGGGGTTATGTATATTTATGAGTTGTTTACAAACATTAACTACAATTCCAAATGGATTTTATTACAGAAAACTGGGAAGGTTTAGTAGCATTACTTGCCTTAATTACAGCAGTAATCAGTACAATCATTTCATTTTATACTTTTAGACTTCAGCGGATTCATAACATTAAATCTGTTAAGCCAATCCTCCAAATAGGGCAATGGGATTACGAAAACAAATTGATGGTGACTCTTGTGAATTTAGGAACAGGCTTGGCTATAGTAAAACAGGTTTCAGTTTTAAACAAGACAGATCAAACAAAGAACTGTATTTACGACTGGCTACCAAAAAAACTTACTGGAGAAATGAATTATAAAGAGTATTGGACTGGGTATAAAAATTTTGTTGTGCAGCCGGGCCAGATTATACATTTAATCGAAATTCCAATCGATACGAGTAAAAGTTATCAAATTGAAGAAAGAGAAAAGCTTAGGGCTATTTTGAGACAACTAACTATAAAAATTACTTACGAAGATATATATGGGAATGAAATGGAAAAAAAACAAATGGAACTTTATCATTTTTCTAGGACTGATAATGAAAACTAAATCTTTTCGAATTAAACTTTTGTCCTAGTGGGATTTCGCAACGCAATGTTATTATTTTAGAATATCCTTTCTGCGAAACCCCGATGAATGAGGAACTTCCATAATAATGCTTTCAATTCTCTACCTTTAATATAGATACAAAGTAACTAGTAGTTCTAATAAATTATAGAGTGGGCTTTGAAAATCCACCGGGACAAAACTTAACTTTAAATCAGCATATGGGAGATACAATAACAATTATTAAAACAATACACGATACAATACGTGTAGCAAATGCAGACACATTAGAAACATTAACTAAAGTTGATAACTTTTACAGTTCTGCTTGGGACAAACTTGTAGCGATAGGAACTATTATTGGTATTATTATTCCAATAATATACGCCTTATATCAACGTAGACTTTATAGCTTAAATAAAAAAGAACTTACTGATGAAATTAATACCGAATTAGAAAGTATAAAATCTGAATTAGACAATTTGGTAAATAAAAAAATCGAAGAAAAATTTGCGTTACATATCAGTGAATTGAACAAAAAAATGAGCGCATTAGATGCAAGCACATTTCATATACAAGGAAGAGACAATGTACTTAGAAAAGCATATGAAGATGCATACATTGATTTTGTTACCGCTAGTAATGGATATTTAAAAGGGGAAGATTACTTAAATCTTGGTATCACTCTTAAAGTAATCTGTGATCACGTTCTTCCACATATGAATGCAAAACAAGTAGAGCAATTAAAAACTACCAAAGTCGCAGATATTGATGATCTAATTAAAAAATTGGAAAAAGCTGATGAAAAAGGGATTTTTACTACACAAATCAGACTACTTCTAAAAAGCATCAATGAACTTAATGAAAGAGCGAAACAAACAGAACCTTCTAAACCATTAGATCTCCCTCCTACCAATGTTGGCCTTCCCTAACCTCCCCACTGGCTCCATTTTTGCCTTTGCTGGTATTCCTTCACTTTCCGAAGCCCATTCTGCCGCTGCAGGTATAGCTGCCTGCGGCCGGTCTGGTTTTCAACCAACGGTGTATCAGAGTCTTGCTGTTGATACTGATATTAGGGAGTTGCTTGTGCCAACCAAATAATCTTATCATTTATTCCGGTTACAAGGTTTGGTTGCAAAAAATTCAGTCAATTTTATCTTTAATTTTTTTGCAACCTTTTTTAAAAAAACATTTTGCAACGTTGCAGTTTTGATTCTTTAAAAAAAGTTGCATTTTTATTTCATTATTTTCTTGCTGCGAAAACGTGACCATTTTATTTGGGAGGAGAGCAGGAATGAGATTGGGACGCCAACACAAACCCTCCACTGGCTCCAGTGTTCCCACCCAAATCATTAAATTAAAACGAAAACACCTTGGGATCACTGGTGCCGTTTTAGTTCTACCGGACTGTGTCCGGGTTTTGACCACTGTTGTTTTAATTTGTTTAACCATTAAATTTGTCCAATGGTCACTATCAATTTTTTACTAACCAAAGAAGACTATTTTAATTTTTATTATTACATCTCATGGTTAGCTCCCGGTAAAAAGGCTGCATTTATAAAAACAAGGGTTAAGTTTTTTGCTTATTTTACTTTCCTGCTGTTCCTGGTCAAGTTTTCGGCACCAGTGTCCAACATTGATACATATTTTATTGTCAGCATTTTAATTTTAGCCTGCATTTACATCCTTCCGGTATTTACAATTAAAACTGATACCAGGAAGCAGGCATTTGCTTTTACTGAAAATCCTTTAAACATTAACCTCTTTACCAAAACAGAAACAGTCATTTCAGATACAGGTATTTTTTCAACAGATATTTCCGTAGAAGTAAAATATGGATGGGATTGCATTATAAAAAAGGAAGAGACAAATGATTACTACTTCCTGTATATAAATACACTCCAGGCAATTATAATTCCTAAAAGGGCCTTAACGTCTGAAGCTGATAAATTAAAATTGGTGCAACTTTTTGGGCAGCATATCCCTTTTAATGCTGAAGTTGGGCATTTGGTTAAGAATTAAAAGAAGTATTCTTTCCTACAATCATTCGTCCCAGCAGGGTTTTCACCGTCTCCCCTGACAATAATAATTCTCTTATCTGAAACCCTGATGAGCAATGTCATTAAGTTAAGCCGCCTGCGGCGCCTTTTTATTGAAACGCAGATTTTTATGATGATTATGATAAGTTATGATCTATCAGCGAAAATCTTATTTATCATAAAAATCTGCGTTCCAACAAGCACTGAAAGTGCTTAACTTAATGACATTGTCCGCTGCGATGATAATCCAGGCAAAAAAACCTGATGGAAAAATCAGGCATAACTACGGATACATATACAACCTGGTTTTTATAGGTTTGTGCTCAATGCAGGAAATCAGTGTGATGCTGCATTTTAAATCATTAAACTTAAACAATTATGAAAAGCAGACAAAATTTTGCCGGGGCCGTGGGCGCCTGGATAACTTCCGAAATGCACCCGGCCGG
>Ga0193752_1003305_pt1 | contig 11206 bp, 8 predicted proteins | sample H1c1metaG_FD_144924 | JGI IMG/M metagenome (GOLD analysis project Ga0193752, IMG submission 144924) | Soil microbial communities from a riparian zone of the East river system, Colorado, United States - H1c1 | ecosystem: Environmental > Terrestrial > Soil > Riparian zone | place: USA: East River... | reverse complement strand
GACTCGTTCGCGCCGGTGCTCGAGCTGATCAAGCAGGCCGCCGAAGATCCCAACGTACTGGCGATCAAGCAGACGCTGTACCGCACCGGCAAGGATTCGGCGATCGTCGAGCATCTGGTCCAGGCTGCGCGCAACGGCAAGGACGTGACGGTGGTGGTCGAATTGCGCGCGCGCTTCGACGAGGAAGCCAACCTCGGCCTCGCCGACCGCCTGCAGGAGGCCGGCGTGCAGGTGGTGTACGGCGTGGTCGGCTTCAAGACCCACGCCAAGATGCTGCTGGTGGTGCGGCGCGAAGGCCGCAAGCTGCGCCGCTACGTGCACCTGGGCACCGGCAATTATCACAGCGGCACCGCACGTGCCTACACCGACATCAGCCTGATCACCGCCGATCCCGACATCGGCAGCGACGTGCATCAGATCTTCACCCAGATTTCCGGCCTGGCGCCGGTGATCAAGCTCAAGCGCATGCTGCAATCGCCGTTTACGCTGCACAGCGGCGTGCTCAAGCGCATCGAGCGTGAAACGAAGCATGCGAAGGCCGCCAAGATGAATGCCCTCAACGAGCCGCAAGTGATTCGGGCGTTGTACGAAGCGTCGCAGGCGGGCGTGCAGATCGACCTGGTCGTGCGTGGTGCCTGCACCCTGCGTCCCGGCGTGCCCGGCGTGTCTGAGAACATCCGCGTGCGTTCGATCGTCGGCCGCTTCCTCGAGCATAGCCGCGTGTACTGGTTCGGCAACGATGGCGCGCCCGACCTGTTCTGCGCCAGCGCCGACTGGCTGGAGCGCAACCTGTTGCGGCGCGTGGAGACCGGCTTCCCGATCCTCGATCCGGAACTCGCGGCACGCGTCAAGAACGAAGCGCTCGAGGCTTACCTCGCCGACAACCTCAACGCCTGGGAACTGCAGTCCGACGGCAGCTACGGCAAGCTGGAGCCGGGCGACTCGGCGCCGTTTTCCGCGCAGGCCTCGTTGCTGGCTAACATCTGCGGATGAGGAATGCCGCGCTCCGCGTCCAGCCAATCGCCCTGCCGATGCAGGACGGCGATCTACTGGCCGCGATCGACCTGGGTTCGAACAGCTTCCACATGGTGGTTGCGCGGTTCACTCTTGGCCAGTTGCGCATCATCGACCGCCTGCGCGAGACCGTGCGCCTGGCCGAAGGCCTCGACGGCAAGGGCGGACTGACGCCGGCGGTACGACAACGCGCGCTCGAATGCCTGGCGCGTTTCGGCCAGCGCATCCGCGACATTCCGCCGCAGCGCGTGCGCGCGGTCGCCACCAACACCGTGCGCGCGCTGTCCGAGCCGCAGGCTTTCCTGGTACCGGCGGAAACCGCACTGGGGCATGCCATCGAAGTGGTGTCGGGACGAGAGGAAGCGCGCCTGGTCTACCTCGGCGTCGCCCATGCGCAGCCGCCGAAACCCGAGCAGTTGCGACTCGTGATCGACATCGGGGGCGGTTCCACCGAATGCATCATCGGCAGCGGCTTCGAGGCGATCGAGCGCGAGAGCCTGCAGGTCGGCTGCGTCGCCAGCACGCGCCGTTTCTTCGGCAACGGCAAGCTGTCGAAGAAGAAATGGAAAGAGGCGTTGACCGAAGTCAGCGCGGAATTCCAGCAATTCGCCGGCCCCTATCGTGCATTGGGCTGGAACGAAGCGCTCGGTTCGTCGGGTACCAACAAGGCGATCGGCGATATCTGCGCGGCGATGAAGCTGACCAAGGGCGCGGTGACCGCCGAGGCGCTGCCGATCGTGCGCGATCGCCTGTTGCAGGCCGAGCGCATCGAGGACATCGACCTGCCGAGCCTGTCGAACGACCGCAAGCCGATCATCGCCGGCGGCATCCTGGTGCTCGAGGCGGCGTTCGAGGCGCTCGGACTCACGCGCATGGCAGTCAGCAAGGCGGCGCTGCGCGAAGGCGTGCTGTACGACATGATCGGCCGCGGCGGCGCCGACGATCCGCGCGAGGCGTCCATCATGGCGCTGATGCAGCGCTATGGCGTGGACGTCGCGCAGGCCGCGCGCGCGCAGGAAACGGCACTCGACATGTTCGACCAGGTAGCGGATGCGTGGGACTTGAACGCGGACGACCGCCTGATGCTCGGCTGGGCTGCGCGCGTGCACGAAATTGGCCTGGCCATCGCGCACAGCCAGTACCACGTGCATGGCGCCTACGTGCTGGAGAATTCCGACATCGCCGGCTTCTCTCGGCAGGAACAGCAGTTCCTTGCCGCGATGGTGCGCACTCACCGCCGCAGCGTGCCAAAAAACGCCTTCGATGCCCTGCCAGACCGCCTGCTCGCCAGCGTCCGGCGCCTGAGCGTGCTGCTGCGGCTATCGGTACTGCTGCATCGTGCGCACGATGTCGAGGCGATACCACGCCTCGAGCTGCACGCCGATGGCATCGATCTCGGCCTGCGCCTGTCGAAACGCTGGCTCGATGCGCGTCCACTGCTGCGCGCCGACCTGGCCAGCGAACCGATGGATATCGCCGGGCTCGGCGTCGCGGTCGCACTGATCAACGACTGATTGCGGCCGTTTCACCGTCCGGAGCAGCATCGGGCCTGTCTGGATTCCACGTTGTCATGTCCGCGTCATCGCGCTGACACGCCCGATTCACCCCGCTCGCGCAGCATCCGCAAAACCGGATGCCATCTATGCGCTACACGATCGTCACCGAGACGTATCCGCCGGAGGTCAACGGCGTCGCCTTGACCGTGCAGGGATTGGAACGCGGCCTGCGCGCGCGCGGCAACGACGTCGACGTGGTGCGTCCGCGGCAGCTGGCCGACACGTCCAATACATCGGTCAACGCGAACGAAACACTGGTGCGCAGCCTGCCGCTGCCGCGCTATCCCGACCTGCGCATCGGCCTGCCGGCGACGCACAGGCTGCGCAAGGCCTGGGCGGAACAACGACCCGACGCAATCTACGTCGCTACCGAAGGTCCGCTCGGCTGGTCCGCATTGCGCGCGGCGCGGCGGCTGAACATCCCCGCCGCCACCGGTTTCCACACGCGCTTCGACGAATACATGCGCGATTACGGCGCGGCATTCCTGCAAGCCACGGCACTGCGCTGGATGCGCCGCTTCCATAACGGGGCTGATGCCACGCTGGTACCGACACACGAACTGCAGGCGTTCCTGCAGGCGCAGGGCTTCGACAAGGTCGTGCGCCTGCCGCGCGCGGTCGACACCGTATTGTTCGATCCGGCGCGGCGCGATGCTTCGCTGCGTGGCTCCTGGGGCCTGGCCGACGACGCGCTGGCCGTGATCTACGTCGGGCGGATCGCAGCCGAAAAGAACCTCTCACTCGCTATCGCGGCCTTCCGCGAGCTGCAAAAGCAGCGACCCGACGCGCGCTACATCTGGGTCGGCGACGGACCCTTGCGCGAACAGCTGCAGCGCGACAATCCCGATTTCATCTACTGCGGCGTGCAGCGCGACACCACGCTGGCCCGGCATTTCGCCAGCGGCGATCTATTCCTGTTTCCGAGCCACACCGAGACCTTCGGCAACGTCACCCTCGAGGCGATGGCCAGCGGCGTGCCGACGATCGCGTTCGACTACGGCGCCGCGCACGAGACCCTGCGCGATGGCGTGCATGGCGCGACGATCGCCGACGGCGACGATGCCGGTTTCCGCACCGCCGTCCTGCGCATCGGCAACGACCCCGCCCTGCGCGCGATCATGGCCATGGCCGCGCGCGACGCGGTGGCATCGCTGCACCCCGAACAGGTCGCCTCCGACTTCGAAGACATCCTCCGCAACCTTGCGCTCGCGAGGAGGCCGCATGCGCAGCCAGTCACCGCGTAATCGCCTGCTCGCCAACGACACCGGCTGGTGCCTGCGCGCCAATCACTTGTGCGCGCGTAGCGGACTGCGCCGCTACTTCGCCGCTGCCAGCCGGCTCGGCGATGGCGTGTTCTGGTATGCGCTGATGTTGGCGATGGTGCTGCTGGACGGGCTCGACGGCCTCATGGCGTCCGCGCATCTCGCAGCCACCGGCGCGATCGCCCTGACGCTCTACAAGTTGCTGAAACGCTGGACCCGCCGGCCGCGTCCGTACGCATCCGACGTCCGCATCCGCGCCTGGATCGCGCCGCTCGACGAGTTCAGTTTTCCTTCGGGACATACCTTGCACGCGGTGGCGTTCACGCTGGTCGCATTGGCGCACTATCCGATGCTGGCGTGGCTACTGATCCCGTTCACCGCGAGCGTGGCGGCCTCGCGCGTGGTACTGGGTTTGCACTATCCGAGCGACGTGCTTGCCGCGACCGGCATCGGAACAGCGCTGGCGGCGCTGTCTTTGTGGCTGGTGCCGGGCGTGTCGTTGTTTGCATGAGCAAGGACCCAAAAAGCGAAAAAGCCGTCGCCCCCTTTGAAAAAAGGGGGCAGGCACCTGCGCAGCAGGTGACGGGGGATTTGCTCTTGACGTTGCTCTGGTCCTTTTTCAACTCAAGGCGAGATCAAGAGCAAATCCCCCGCAATGCGCCCTGCGCATCGCCGCCCCCTTTTTCAAAGGGGGCAACAGCACGGCTTCCGCAGATCAGGATCAAGGCGACGAAGGCGCGATGACACCGACGCGATACCAATCGACCTTCCGCGTCACCACCATCAGGGCGGCAAGGATCACGAACAGCAGGCCCGCACCCAGCACCAGCGCGTTGTCCTCCGACACCAGCAAGCCGTACAGGGCCGCATACAGCGTCGCCAGCATTGTCGCGAAACCGATACCGCGCGCGCGGCTGTGCAGCACGTGCGCGACATAGAAGCCCAACAAGCCGATGCAGGCGATACTAGCCGTGAGGTACGCCCATACGAACGCGATGTGCTCGGACAGGCTGACCAGCAGCAGGAAGAAGATCGCCAGCGCCAGCCCGACCAACCCGTATTGGATCGGGTGGATGCGCAACTGCTTGATCAGCTCGAACATGAAGAAGCCGACGAAGGTCAGCAGCACGAACAGCAGCCCGTACTTGCTGGCGCGATCGGCCTGCGAATAGACGTTGACCGGATCGACCAGCGACACACCGACCGCATCAAGCGCGCCGCGCCCGTTCGCGCCGTCGGCGTCCGCAGCATGCAGCAGCACGTCGTTGCCGGGGTCGCCGCCGCCGGCAGCCCTGGTGTTGCCGGCGAGGTACTGCGCCTGCGCATCGGTGGCCAGTGACGAGACTTCCCATTCGGCGTGGAAACCCTTGCCGTCGACCGTGCGCGTGCGAGGCAGGAATGCGCCGTTGAACTGCGGATGCGGCCAGGTCGAATCGAGCACGATGCGGTTGCGCTTGGCGAGCGGCGCGATCGCGAGCGACTCGGTGCCGCCGAGCGCGAAATCGAGGTGACTGTCGAAAGCCAGCGCGGTCCCCGCGCGCGGCGTCGGCAGGCGGACGTGGACGCCAGCGCCATTGCGGCTGCCCAGTCCCTGTTCCAGCAGACGCTCGCGGCCATCGATGCGCAGTCGTGGCGAGCCCGCCAGTCCGCGCACGTCAGCGATCCCGTAGGCCAGCCACGGCTGGCCGATCTTGCGCGGCAGTTCCGGATTGGCATCGGCGGGGATTGCGGCGCGGAAGCGCGCCGACAGCGTTCCCTTCAACTCGTAGACGCGGACTTCGTGCAGGCCGAGCCTGCGCGTCGACGGCAGGACCTTGCCGGTCACGTCCATCGTGTCCGCGAAGAACGTCCATTGCCCGCTCGCACCGTCGCGCTTGACCTTGCGGACCACCACGCCCTTGTCGTTCTTCTCCTCGACCTCGATCGTCTCGACATAGGGCACCACCAGCACCGGCCCAGCCAGGCCCTGCGCGCCGGCGTAACTGCGCGCGACGGTCTGCACCGCCTGCATGCGGTACATCTGCCGCTCGGTGATCGTGCCGCGGATCATCGTCAGCGGTACCAGAATCGCCAGGGTCAGCCCCAGCACCATCAGGATCTTCAGTCCCAAACGCATGTCGCTCCCCCGCCTTGGTGATGGCGCGCATCATCGAAGGCGTCTGCGTGGGCACGATGGCGGCAGGGTGAAGCGACGGTGAAGTACGGTAGGCGCGCTAGCTGTGTAGCGTGCGCTATGCGCACGACATCGGACACGCGGGACGTGCGCGCAACGCACGCTACGGCTGTGCGAACGACGTCGAACACGTTACGACTTATGGCAGCACCGGCAACTCCAGACTGGCCACTGCGCCGCCGCCGTCGCGATTCGCCAAGGCCGCGCCTCCACCATGCAGTTCAGCCACTTCCGCCACCAGGCACAGGCCCAATCCGCTGCTGCGGCTGCCGCCGCCCGGTCGTGGCAACGAATAGAAGCGCTCGAACACGCGTCCGATCGCGTAGTCGGGCACGCCGGGGCCGCGGTCGGCCACGTCGATGCGCAAGCGCCCGCCATCGCGATGCAACGCGACCTCGATCGTGCTGCCCAACGGCGCGAAATCGATCGCGTTCTCAAACAGGTTCACCAGCGCCTGCCGCAGCAGGAACGGATCGCCGGGCACCGTGTCGTCGGCGACTTGCGCCGGAAGTTGAAGTCCGACCCCAGCCTGCGCGAGTTTCGGCGCCACGTCCTTCGCCGCCGCGTCGATCAGCGCAGCGACGTCGACGCTCTCCGGATGTTCGATGCGCTGCCGATATTCGACCGCCGCCAACGCCAGCAGCTTGTCGATCATCTGCGACAGGCGTTCGCCCTGCTCGCGGATGGTGGCGATGAAGCGCGCGCGGTCGGCGTCGGGCATCGGCTGCGCGCCGGAGGGCGTGTCCAGCAGCTCGGCCGAGCCGCGGATCGCGGCGAGCGGGCCTTTCAGCTCGTGCGTCAACGCATGCACGTACTGCTCGACGTACTGCTTGCCCTCCAGGCGCTCGCGCATCGTCTCCAGCGCGCGGCCGAGGTCGCCGAACTCGCCCGCCGATCGCGGCAGGGCAACGCGCTCGCCGGCGGTGACGGCGTTTGCGTAGCGGCGCAGGCCACCGAGCTGGCGCGACAGCCACCACGCGGCCAGCAGGCCGACCAGCAACGCCACGCCGAGCAGCAGCAAGCCCCAGCGCATGATCACGGCCTGGCTGCGTTCGATGAAGGGCGCGATCGTCTGGTTGGGCTTGGCAACCGTGAGCACGCCCACGATCTTGTCGCCGTTGCGGATCGGCGCGGCGACGTGCATGACCGACGATGCATCGTCATTCGGGTCGCTGCGCGTCGAACGCGCGCCGTACTGGCCGCGCAGGGTGCGATAGACGTCGTTCCAGCGCGAATTGTCGCGACCGAGGTCGCGTCCGGCGGAATCGAACACGACGATGCCGCGCGCATCGGTGATCATGATGCGGTAACTGGCCGTTCTCTTTTCGAAACCCCAGATCTCGGCGCCGATATCGCGCCCGCGCAGCGCGCGGATGCGGCGCGCGAACTGGCCATCGTTGATGCGTCCGGCCAGCAGGTCGTCGCTGGCCAGCTCGGCCAGCACGTTGGCGGTATCGACCAGGGTGTCCTCCATCGCCTGGCGCACGCCCGGCTTCACTTCCTGCACGAACACACGCCCCAGCAACAGCGCCGCCAACGCGACGATGACGAAATAGCCCAGCAGGATCCGCAGCCCGATCCTCATGCCGCGCCCGGATCAGCCCCCTCCCCTGCGAATGCAGGGGAGGGTTGGGGAGGGGTGCCTTTGGAGCACCACGTGACCATCAGACGGACGCGCGCGCACCGACACTCAGAGAGCCTCCAACGAATACCCAAGCCCACGATGCGTCCGCAGCGGATCCCCCTCCGGATCGACACTGCGCAACTTCGCACGCAAGGTCTTGATATGCGTGTCGACCGTGCGGTCGCCACTATCCAGCGCATCGCCCCAGACGCGATCCATCAGTTGCGCGCGCGACAGCACCGCCCCGGGTCGCGCCAGCAATGCCGCCAGCACGCCGTATTCATAGCGGGTCAGGTCGAGCGTCTGGCCGCGATAACGCACGCGCTTGCCTTCGGTATCCAGTTCGAACGCCCCATGCCGCAGCCATGCTCCGCGGGCTGCGACGTCATGCCGCCGCAAGCGCGCACGCACGCGCGCCACCAGTTCGCGCGGTGAAAACGGCTTGACGACGTAGTCGTCGGCGCCCAGTTCGAGCCCAAGCACACGGTCAATCTCGCCATCGCGCGCGGTCAGGAAGATCACCGGCACGTCGCTGACCGTGCGCAGCGCGCGGCAGACGTCGAAGCCGGTGATGTCCGGCAGTCCGACATCGAGCAGCACCAGGTCGATACCACCGGCACGCACGCGCGGCAGCACGGCTCCGCCGAGCAGGCAGTGTTCCGCTACGTAGCCCTCCGCGCGCAGCGCGTACAGCACCGCGTCGGCGATCGCGGATTCGTCCTCGGCGATCAGGATCGTCGGCATCTGCGCCTCAGCGCGCCTTTTCCTGCACGACCCAGGCATCGACGCGTTGCTCCAGCAGCGTCAAGGGCATGTCGCCGCCGGTCAGCACGAGATTGTGGAAACGCTTGAGGTCGAATTTTGCGCCCAATTGCGCCTTCGCCTTCTCGCGCAACGAGAGGATCTTGTTCATGCCGACCTTGTACGCCAGCGCCTGCCCGGGCATCACCAGGTAACGCTCGATCTCCGCCACCACGTCGGTTTCGGGCATGCCGGTCTTCGCGGTCATGTACTCGATGGCCTGTTCGCGCGTCCAGCGCTTGTGGTGCATGCCGGTGTCGACGACCAGGCGCACGGCGCGGAACATTTCCGCCTGCAGGCGGCCGAGGTTGTCGAGCGGTTGCTTCTGGTAACCGATCTCCCAGGCCAGTCGTTCGGCGTACAGCGCCCAACCTTCGGAGAACGCCGTGAACGGCAGCACCTTGCGGAAGGTCGGCACGCCGGTCAGTTCCTGCTGGATGCTGGTCTGGAAATGATGGCCGGGGATGGCTTCGTGGTAAGCCAGCGTGCGCATGCCGAACTTCTGGATTTCAGCCACGTTGCGCAAGTTGGCGTAGAAGATGCCCGGCCGCGAGCCGTCAAAAGCAGGCGGGTTGTAGTAGGCGCCGGGCGCAGTCTTCTCGCGGAACACCGGCACGCGCTCGACCTTGACGCCACCCTTGGGTCGCACGTCGAAGTAAGGCGTCAGGCCGCGATCGATCTCGTCGATGATCGCCTGGTAGTCGGCGAGGATCTGCGTGCGGCCGGCGTCGCTGTCGGGATACAGCTGCTCGGGTCGTTCGCCGAGCTGTTTCACGCGCGCGCCGACCGTGCCTTCGGCCAAGCCTTCGGCGCGCAAGATCGCATCCATCTCGCCTTCGATGCGTGCCACTTCCGAGACGCCGAGCGCATGGACCTGGTCGGGCGTCATGTCGGTGGTCGTGTGCTGTTTCACCGACCAGGCATAGAACGCAGCGCCGTCCGGCAATGCCCAGACGCCGTGGTTGCCCTTGGTCTTCGGCAGCAGTTTCTCGTAGTAGGCGATCATTTCCCGGTAGACGGGGTAGACCTGCTGGGTGATGGCGGAGTCGGTCTCGGCAAGCAGCCGTGTCCGCACGTCGCCGCCGATCGCGTCCTTGGGCGCCTTGCCGATCTTCTCGTCGAGGCTGGTGTAGAGGATGTTCTGCTGCACGGGTTGCGCAACGAAGGCGCGCATCTCCGCGAGCACTTTCTCGACCACGAAGGTCGGCGGCACGATGCCTTCCTGTTCGCGCTTGCGGACGCCTTCCAGGACCTGGCGGAACTTCAACGGAAATTTGCGCAGCCGTGCCACGTAGTTCTCGCCTTCCTCCACGCTGTTGACCGGATGCTGCGTGGCCATGAACGTCGGCAACTCGTTCTGCGCACCGAACAGCTGGTTCAGGGGATAGTCGTGGTGGTGGAAGCGGTCGCCCTCGACCTGGATGGCGAGGAAGTAGTCGAGCATGTCGTAGGACAGCCGGGTGCTCTCGTCGAGCGCGCCGCGGTCGTAGCGGCGCAGCGTGGCGAGGTCGTCCTTGAGCTTGGCGCGCAGGGCGTCCTCGTGCGCGAGCGAGGCATCGGTGAGATCGTCGGAATACCAGTCCAGCCACGGCGGCAGCATGCGCAGGCTGCTGAGCAGCTCAGGATCCTGCATCGCATATTCGACGAACACGCGCTCGAAGAACCAGCTGATCCGCAGCGGCTTGAAATAGAGGGTGTGCACGACCAGCAACGCGACCAGCAGCAGCGCCAGCAACAGCAGGCGGACGGTCCAGCGGAAGAAGGTGCGCATGGTCGAACTCCCCGGATGGCAGCGCGCAACTTACCACCGCCGGGCTTGCGGTCGTCAGTGAGGCACGTCATGACCCACGGCCGGCTGCGCCCGTCGCGCTAAGCTAGCCGCATGAACTATCGCCACGCCTTCCATGCCGGCAACCACGCCGACGTGCTCAAGCACGTCGTCCTGCTGGCCTTGTGCGACGCAATGGTGGCGAAGCCGACGCCGCTGTTCGCGCTCGATACCCACGCCGGCCGCGGCCTGTACCGGCTCAAGGCCAGCACCGCGCTGCGCACCGGCGAGTCCGAGGACGGCATCGGAAGGCTGCTGGCGGAGGCTCCGCGCGATCCTGCGATCGCGCGCTATCTCGCCGCGATCCGCGCCTGCCGCGAAGCGCACGGGCACGACGCCTACCCGGGATCGCCCTGGCTGCTGGCGCACGCACTGCGTGCCGAGGACCGCATCGCCTGCTGCGAACTGCAGCCGATCGAGGCCGCGGCCTTGAAAGCCAACTTCGCCCACGATCGCCGCATCCAGTTGTTCGAGCGCGACGGCTACGGCGCGATCAAGGCGCTGCTGCCGCCGAAGGACGGCACCACGAAGATCGGCCGCGGACTGGTGCTGGTCGATCCACCCTACGAAGCGCAGCTGGACGAGTTCGATGCCGCGATCGCGGCCTTGCGCGATGGCTTGCAGCGCTGGCCGCAGGGCGTGTTCGCGCTGTGGTATCCGATCAAGCTGCGCCGCACGCTGCGCCCGTTCTATCGTCGCGCTACCGACCTGCCGGCAAAATCCGTCCTGACACTGGAACTGCTGGTACGTCCGGACGATTCACCGTTGCGCATGAACGGCAGCGGCCTGTTGCTGGTCAACGCGCCGTGGAAGCTCGATGCGGTGCTGGTGCCGGCACTCGGCGCGTTGCGCAAGGCGCTGGGCGAGGCCGGCGCCAGCCACCAGGCCGACTGGCTGCGCGCGCCCGAGTAAAGCCGGACCACATCGATCGGGCAGGCTTGGCCCGGA
>Ga0193752_1003304_pt1 | contig 11206 bp, 12 predicted proteins | sample H1c1metaG_FD_144924 | JGI IMG/M metagenome (GOLD analysis project Ga0193752, IMG submission 144924) | Soil microbial communities from a riparian zone of the East river system, Colorado, United States - H1c1 | ecosystem: Environmental > Terrestrial > Soil > Riparian zone | place: USA: East River... | reverse complement strand
AGAACTCCGTCCGCCGCTTGCCCAGCTTCGTCTTCAGACCGAAGCGGGCGTCGATGTCCTTCACCTCTTCGATCAGCTTTTCGGATTGGAGTTTGTCCGACCCCATCAGGCGCTTAAGGTCCTTCTGCTCCTTGGTGAGCGCATCGTGCTCCTGCCGGATCTGCATCTCCTCGAGCTTGCGCAACGCGCGCAACCGCATGTTGAGGATCGCTTCCGCCTGGCGGTCGTTGATCTTGAAGGCGGCCATCAGCTTGGGCTTGGGCTCGTCTTCGTTGCGGATGATTTTGATCACCTTGTCGATGTTGAGATAGACCGCAAGGTAGCCTTCGAGCAGCTCCAGCCGCTCGGCGATGCGCGCGAGCCGGAACCGCGTGCGCCGTCCCAGCACTTCGCGGCGGTGATCGAGGAACGCCATCAGCGCGTCGCGCAGAGACATGACCTTCGGCGTCAGGCCCTTGTCGAGCACGTTCAGGTTCAGCGGCACGCGCGTTTCGAGATCGGTCTGGCGGAACAGTTGCTCCATCAGGATTTCCGCTTCGACCGTGCGGCTTTTGGGCACCAGCACGATGCGGACATCCTCCGTGGATTCGTCCTGCACCGTGTCGAGGCCGACGAGCTTCTTGTCATCGAGCAACTGCGCGATGCGCTCGATCAGTTTCGCCTTCTGAACCTGATAGGGAATCTCGTGGACGACGATCTGATACGTGCCGCGCGCGCCCTCTTCCTTCTTCCACTGCGCGCGAACGCGGAACGAGCCGCGCCCCGTGCGGTAGGCCTCCTGGATGGTGGCGGAATCGTCCACGATCACGCCGCCGGTCGGGAAGTCCGGCCCTTTCACATAGCGGAACAGCGTGCGGTCCTGGAGCTTCGGATTGTCGATCAGCGCGATCAGCGCCTGGCACAGCTCGCCCAGATTGTGCGGCGGGATCGAAGTCGCCATGCCGACCGCGATGCCGCTCGCACCGTTCGCCAGTAGATTGGGGAACGCCGCCGGAAGAACCACCGGTTCCTCGGACTGGCCGTCGTAATTGGGCTTGAAGTCGACCGCGTCCTCGTTGATGCCGTCGAGCAGTTCGGCAGCGATCTCGGTCAGCCGCGCCTCGGTGTAGCGGTAGGCGGCGGGGTTGTCGCCGTCAACATTACCGAAATTCCCCTGCCCATCGACCAGCGGATAGCGCGAGGAAAAGTCCTGCGCGAGGCGCACCAGCGCGTCGTAGATCGCCTGGTCGCCGTGCGGATGGAAATTGCCCATCACGTCGCCGACGATCTTGGCCGATTTCTTGAACGCCGTATTGTAATCGAGACCCAGCATCCGCATCCCATAGAGGATGCGCCGGTGCACAGGCTTCAACCCGTCGCGCACGTCCGGCAAAGCCCGCGACGTGATCGTGGACAGCGCGTACGCCAGATAGCGCTCGGACAGCGCCTTATCCAGCGGCTCCGGCCTGATGTCGTCCTTGAACGGTGCTTCGCCCATGGCGCCTTATTAAGCCGATTCGGTGGCGCGGGCGGCAAGCTCGGTGAGACGATTGCGCACGTCCGGTATCGTTTTGTGATGCGGCGCCAGAACCCACTGCCTCAGGAAATGCGCGGTCAGTTCCAGTCCTGCCAGCGCATCGCGCGGACTTGGCTCGCCGGCCTGGCGGCCGAGCAGGAACGGCGGCAGGGCCAGCAGCCGGTCGCGATACGCTTCACCGCTCGAGCGCGACACCGCGCGCCCCGTTCGGGGCGACACATAGATTAGATCGTCCGGCGATCCGGTCGCCGCACAGCGCGTGAGGTCGAGCCCGAAACCCAGTTCGTCCAAAAGCCCGATCTCCCAGCGCACGAACAGCGGGGCCCAATCCTCGAACGCATGGCGCGTCATCGCGTCCAGCAGCACATCGGCGCTCTCGAACGCGGCGACATGGGCCTCGCGTTCGGGAAGGACAGCGATGGCGTTGGCGGAGAATGCGTTCAGGCCGGCAAGCGCCGCGCGGTCCTCGAACATATCGCTCGCCCTCGCGCGTGAAAGTTCGGCGACATAGACGCCGAGATTTTCCGCCAACCGCGCCCGCCAGGTGAGCTTCACCAAATTGCCCGGCTGAAGCTGCGCGCGGCCCTTGCTCGAAGACCCGCCGCGCACGAGGCCGAGATGGCGGCCATGGTTCCGCGTCAGCGCTTCGAGAATGCCCGAGGTCTCGCCGTGCGGCCGAAGCGCGAGAACGATCCCTTCGTCAGACCATTCCATGGGAGCGGCTACTCACCTATTCCCAGCCCTGTGAACAAAATTGGTCCAGAGCTTGAGGATAACCCGATAAGCTACTGATCTGTCGGGAATTCAAGCCCCCACTCCTGGTAGTTCGCGCGGGCATCTCCCCAGCCCGAGGCGACCTTGGTGTGGAGAAACAGGTGGACCCTGCGGCCGAACATCTCCTCGAGCTCGTGACGCGCGGCTTCGCCGATCGCCTTAATGGTCTTGCCGCCTTTACCGACCACGATGCCCTTCTGCCCATCGCGCTCGACGAAGATGGTCTGATCGATACGGACCGAGCCGTCCTTCTGCTCTTTCCAGGATTCCGTGATGACCATGGAGGAATAGGGCAGCTCGTCGTGCAGGCGCAGATACAGTTTCTCGCGCGTGATCTCGGACGCAAGCAGGCGCGAGGGGATGTCGGCGGCCTGATCGGACGGGTAGAGCCACGGACCTTCCGGAATGTGGCTTACGCAATAAGTCATCAGGTCTTCGACGCCGTCGCCCTTCAGCGCGGAGATCATGAACACGCGGTCGAAGATGCCCGCCGCGTTCAGCGATTCGACAAGCGGCAGCAACGCATCGCGCTTCACCGAGTCAATCTTGTTGAGCACGAGCACTGCGCGGCGCCCTGCCCCCTTCAGCCCCTCGATGATCCGGTCCGTATCCTTGCCTGACAGTCCGTGCCGGTTGGCTACGAGCTCCTCGGAATCGACGGTCACCAGCACCACGTCGGCATCGGCAGCGCCGCCCCAGGCGGCCTTGACCATCGCGCGGTCGAGTCGGCGCTTGGGCGCAAAGATGCCGGGCGTGTCCACGAAGACGATTTGTGCGTCGCCGCGCATCGCGATACCGCGCACGGGCATCCGCGTCGTCTGCACCTTCTGCGTGACGATGGAGACCTTCTGGCCGACCGCCTTGTTGACGAGCGTGGACTTGCCGGAATTCGGCGCGCCCAAGACGGCCACGAAGCCGCACCGCGTGCTGGCGCCGCTGTTCATGCCTTCCATATCCCCAGCCGGTGAAGCATGCGCGCGGCGGCATCCTGTTCCGCGTCGCGCTTGGTCAGACCTTCGCCGCGCTGCGGCTCGTGGCCCGGAATGCGCACCTCGATGGAGAAACTGGGCGCGTGGTCGGGCCCGCTGCGTTCGGTCACGACATAAGTCGGCTGCACCTTGTCCGTCAGCACGCCCGACTGCGCCCATTCCTGAAGCGTCGTCTTCGCATCGCGGAATTCGGTCGTGATCGCGGCAAAGTCGTCGTGCCAATAGTGCATCACGAAGTTGCGTGCGGCATTCATCCCGCCGTCGAGATAGAGCGCGGCGATGAGGGCTTCGCATGCGTCCGACAGGATCGCGCCCTTCTTGCGCCCGCCGCTCGCGGCCTCGGCCGACGCCATGATCAGATAGGGTGCTAACCCTGCCGCCTCCGCCACCCTGGCGCAGGCTTCGCGCTTCACGAGGCGATTGAGGCGCACGGCGAGCCCGCCTTCTGTCTCGTCGGGATGGTCCGCGTATAGCCGCTCGGCGACGATCAAGCCCAGCACGCGGTCGCCGAGAAATTCCAGGCGCTCATTGGACTCGTTCCCGATACTGGCGTGAGACAAGGCGCGCTTGAGGAGCGACCGGTCGGAAAACCGGTAGCCGACGCTCGCTTCCAAGGAAGCGAGGGTTTGATCACTCGACGAAATGGGCCAGCCGGCTGTATCGGATGGCGGATGGCCACTTCCAGACTTCCCAGATCCTTGCGCTGCCATTGGTCGAGAAGAAGATGATCTGTGCCTTACCGACGAAATTCTCGAACGGAACATAGCCCACGTCGACCCGGCTGTCGGCGGAATTGTCGCGGTTGTCGCCCATCATGAAATAATGGCCTTCAGGCACGACAAACACCTGGGTGTTGTCGAGATTGCCCTGCGGATCGCGGTCCAGCACCTCATAGCTCACGCCGTTGGGCAGCGTCTCGCGATAGCGCGGTACGTTGCGGGTTTCCCCGCTTCCCGGCTCCCCCACAGGCTCGACATAGTCGTCGACCTTCTCCTTGGGTACCGCCTTGTCGTTGATGTAGAGCACGCCGTCGCGCATCTGGATGCGGTCGCCCGGGAGCCCGATCAGGCGCTTGATGTAGTCGGTCGAATTGTCCGGCGGGAATTTAAACACCACGATGTCGCCGCGCTGCGGCTGCGACAGCACGGCGAACCGTCCGTCGAACGGGACCAGGCCGAACGGAAACGAATAGCGGCTGAAGCCGTAGGTGGATTTCGAGACAAAGAGATAATCGCCGATCTGGAGCGTCGCCTCCATCGAGCCGGACGGAATGTTGAACGGCTGGAACAGGAACGAGCGGATCACGCCCGCGATCAAAAGCGCATAGACGATCGTCTTGACGACTTCGACCCACGATTCCTTCTTTGCCGCTTTGCGGCCGGCCTCGACCGCGGCCAGTGTGGCGGCGGCCTCATCGGCCATCTCGGCACGCCTCGCCTGTTCGGCGCGTTCGGAACCGTCTGATTCGTGCGCCATTCCCGAGGCTTCGGCTGGATTGTCTGGTTTGTTCATATCGATTTTGCAGGGAAGCCGAGTGGGTTGCGTCCGTCAAGGCCGCCGACCCGAACCCTTAGCCGCACCTACCTGTTCCCATCCTGCTGTGACGGTTTGGCTACGGCTGTGATGATGACGACCGCCTGGGCCATAGGGTACTCGTCCGTGATGGTCAGTGCGATCTGGGCTTCCGTGCCCTTGGGCGTGATCTTGGCCAGCCGCTGCAGGGCGCCCCCGGTGAGCTTCATGGTCGGCTGGCCGGTCGCAAGGTTAACCACGCCCATGTCGCGCCAGAACACGCCGTGCCTGAGCCCGGTTCCCAGCGCCTTCGCACAGGCTTCCTTGGCGGCGAACCGCTTGGCGTAGGAGGCGACGCGCTCGGCGCGCCGCTCCGATTTCATCTGCTCGATATCGGTGAATATGCGGTCGATGAATTTCTGGCCGAAGCGCTCCAGCGTCTTTTCGAGCCGGCGGATATCGATCAGATCGCTTCCGAGACCGATGATCATGCCGAAGCCCTCGCCTGATCCATGTGCATCCTCATCCGCCTTATGGCGGTATCGAGCCCGATAAACACCGACTCGCCCACGAGAAAGTGTCCGATCTGAAGCTCAACCACCTCGGGGATGGCGGCGATCGGTCCGACATTGTCGTAGGTGAGCCCATGACCGGCATGGACCTCGAGCCCGAGCGAGGCCGCGCGCCCCGCACCTTTGCGCAGCGCTTCGAGCCGCTCGCCGATCTCGTCCTTGTCACCCTTCAGCACCGCTTCGGCATAGGCGCCCGTGTGCAGCTCGATGTCGGGAACGCCAAGCGCACGCGCCGCATCGATCTGCGCCGCATCGGCATCGATGAAGAGCGAGACGCGCACATGAGCACCCAAGCGGCGGACGAACGGCGCCAGCCGATTGTGCAGACCCACGGCATCGAGGCCGTGCTCAGTCGTCACTTCCTCGCGCCGCTCGGGAACCAGACAGCAGGCACGCGGCCTCGTGCGCAAGGCGACCTCGAGCATCTCCTCGGTCGCGCCCATCTCGAGATTGAGCGGCACGTCCGCGCTCGTGATCGCGGCCACATCGTCGTCGCGGATGTGCCGGCGGTCTTCGCGCAAATGCGCGGTGATGATGTCGGCGCCGGCGGCGATCGCGGTTTCGGCGGCGCGCAGCGGATCGGGATATGGGCTACCGCGCGCGTTGCGCAGCGTCGCCACGTGGTCGATGTTCACGCCAAGCCTAAGCCGCATCATGGCATCAATGCTTCGCGCGTTCGAAGGGAAGCAGGCCCTGGCCTTCGAGATTGCCGGACGCGGCCTGATTGTCGGTGTCGAGCCCGCGCGAGCGTTCGACCGCCTCGACTGTGGAATCGACCTTCAGCGCGCGGATGAGATTCTCGAGGTGCGCCGCGTCGCTGACTTCGACATCGACCTGAAACTCGAAATAAAGCGGATTGCGGCTGGTGATCTTGAGATTGGAGATGTTGGCCCCGTTCTGGCCGATGACATTGGCGAGCGTCGCGAGCGCGCCGGTCTCGTTCTTCAGCCGTACCGTGATGCGCGCAACCGAGAGCGCGCCGACATGGTCCTTCCAGCGCACATCGATCCAATCGGCCATGCTGTCCTGGTGACGATCCAGCACCTCGCAATCGATAGTGTGGATGACGACGCCCTCGCCCGGGACCATCAGGCCGATGATGCGGTCGCCGGGAATGGGATGGCAGCAGGCGCCGAGGCGATAGCCGATGCCCTCGGTGAGCCCCGCGATCGAAACGCCTTTGGAATTGGGCTCGATATAGCTCGGCCGCTTGCGCTTGGGATCGCGCTTGAGCTGCGGGTAGACGGCGGCCAGCACCTCGTCCGCGCGCAGCGCCCCGCGGCCGACATCGGCGTAGACATCCTCAGGCTTGGGAAGGCGGAGCTTTTTCAGCACGCCTTCCACCGCCTTGTCGGTCATCTCGTGGGCCTCGTCGGAGAACGCCTTCTCCAGGATCTTCCGCCCGAGCGCGACGTGCTGGTCGCGCTGCGCATGGCGCAGATAGCGTCGGATCTCCGCGCGCGCCCTACCGGTAACCACGAAGCGCTCCCACAGCGGCGACGGCGTCTGCTCCTTGGAGCAGATGATCTCGACCTGATCTCCGTTCTTTAAGGGCGTGTGCAGCGGCGTATGGACGCCGTTGACCTTGGCGCCGACTGCCGTGTTGCCGACATCGGTGTGCACGAAATAGGCGAAGTCGATCGGGGTCGCCCCGCGCGGCAGCGCGATCAGCATGCCCTTGGGCGAGAAGCAGAACACCTGGTCCTGGTAGAGGTTGAGCTTGGAGTGCTCGTAGAACTCCTCCGGATTGTCGCCGCGCTCCAACAGATCCACCATGTCGCGCAGCCACTCATAGGCCCTAACGGCCCTCGGATCATTTTCGTCGACGGCTTCGCGGTAGCGCCAATGGGCCGCGACGCCGCGCTCGGCCACGTCGTGCATCGCCTGGGTGCGCAGCTGCACTTCGACGCGCTGGTTCTCGGGCCCCATCACAGTGGTATGGATCGAGCGATAGCCGTTTCCCTTGGGCAGCGAGATGAAGTCCTTGAAGCGCTCCGGGATCATGCGCCACGTACGATGCAGGACTCCCAGCGCGCGGTAGCAATCCTCCTCCGAGCCAACGACGGCGCGAAAGCCGAACACGTCGGAGAGCTGTTCGAAGTTGATTTTCTTGTCCTTCAGCTTGCGCCAGATCGAGAAGGGCCGTTTGGCGCGGCCCTGAATCCAAGCTTCGATGCCGGCTTCCGCCAGCTTGCGCTTGATCTCGTCGGCGATGCGCGCGATGCGCTGCGCGGATTGCGCATCGAGCTGATTGAGGCGCTTCACAATTGACTCGCGGGCCTGCGGGTCCAGCTCTGCAAACGCGAGATCCTCTAGCTCCTCGCGCATATTCTGCATGCCGATGCGTCCGGCGAGCGGCGCGTAGATTTCGACGGTCTCCTGCGCGATGCGGCGCCGCGTGTCGGGGCTCTTGATGTAGGACAGGGTCCGCATGTTGTGCAGGCGGTCGGCGAGCTTGACCAGCAGCACGCGGATGTCGTTCGACATCGCGAGCATCAATTTCCGGAAATTCTCGGCCTGCTTGGTGCGCTCGGAGAAGAGCTCGAGTTGCGAGAGCTTGGTGACGCCGTCGACGAGGCCTGCGATCTCCGGGCCGAACTCCGCCTCGATGTCCGCGATCGTGGTGGACGTATCCTCCACCGTGTCGTGCAGAAGCGCCGTCGCGATGGTCGGCGTGTCGAGCTTCAGGTCGGTGAGGATTCCTGCAACCTCGAGCGGGTGCGAGAAATACGGATCGCCCGAGGCCCGCTTCTGCGGCCCATGCGCCTGCATGGCGAACACGTAAGCCTTGTTGAGGATCTCCTCGTCCGCGCCGGGATCATAGGCACGAACCTTTTCGACAAGCGTCGTCTGCCGCATCAGCGGTTTGTGCCGGACGTTCACAGAACAGCTCCGGCACGCGACATCAGCAGGCGAAAGTCGGAGACCAGGCTACTCCTCGTAGTCCGTCGTATCCTCGGGCTGCGGCTCGGCCCGCCTCTGGGCTTCCGACGTAAGAGCGCGGAGCAGCTCCTCTTCGGTGAGCTGACGGCTGAGCATGTCATCGCTGGCGACGTCCTCGGCCGGCTGAGCGGATTCCGGCTCGTCGACTTCGGCATGCCGCTGGAGGCTCTTGATGAATTCCTCTTTAAGCTCTTCCGGCTTGAGCGACTTGTTCGCGATCTCGCGCAGGGCGACGACCGGGTTCTTATCGCGGTCGCGATCGACAAGCGGATCGGCGCCGCCAGAAAGCTGGCGCGCGCGGTGTGCTGACATAAGCACGAGGTCGAAGCGGTTTGGGATCTTATCGACACAATCTTCAACGGTTACGCGAGCCATACCGGTCCTCAATTAGGGGCCAAAGAGTCTTACAATCTAGGCAATGCGCCGCGCTGCGGCAAGGGCAGGTCCTATTCCGGGGCGGGGGTCGCGAGCTCGGCGCCCTTAGGGACGGTGTAAATGGCAAGGATTTTCGTGACCTCCGGGCCGTTCTTCACGCTATGCTTGATCCCCGGCTCCAAGCGGAAGCTCTCGCCCGCCTTCACCTTTTTGACGCCCTGCCCCTCGATGGTAAAATCGGCGCCGCCGGTCAGCACATAGGCCACCTCGGCGCCGGGATGGGTATGGCGCGCGGCCGTCTGGTTGGCGGCGATTTCCGTAACCACCATGACCACGTGGTAATTGCTGCCCGGGACATCGGTCTCCTGCAAAACGGTGCGGGTCGGCACGTAGCCGCCCTGGGCGGCCTGACTTGACCCCGACAGCGTCAGAGCAAGCGCAGCGGACGCAAAAGCGAGCGTTCTGAGCATTTTTATCCTCCCAATCGAAGGTCCAAACTACCAGCACCGCGCGGGACCGTCGATGGTCAGCCAGGAGCAACCGGCGTCACCTTGACGGGACCCAGCCCCGCAATCAGCTCGCCCACCGTCCGCCCGGTCTCCGGGTGACGCCACTCGGGCGCAATGTCGCGCAAGGGGATGAGCACGAAGGCGCGGTCCTCCATCCGGGGATGGGGAAGTTCCGGGTCCCCATGCTCGATGCGATGATCGTAGTCGATCAGGTCGAGGTCGAGCGTGCGCGGAGCATTGCGGGCGCCCGGCTCGCGGCCGAACTCCGCCTCGACCTCGTGCAGCACGCGCAGAAGGTCCGCCGGCTTCAGGTTCGTGCGCACGTTCGCCACCGCGTTGACGAAGGGCGGATCGGACGGGTTCGGCCACGCTTCGCTCTGGTAGAAACCGGACTGCTTCTCGACCGTTATTCCCCTGGCGTCCAGCGAAGCCAAGGCCGCCCGCAGCGTCTCCTCAGGGCGACCCACGGCGGAAGCGAGGTTGGCGCCCAGTGCGATCAGGATCATCAGTCCCTTTCCCCGCGATAGCCGCCCGGTTAGAACGGCCCCATTCGACAGGACGTATTTGAGAGATTGGAGTTCATGCGGAGGTTTTAGATGTTGTTCTACCCACAAGAGAGAATTGCGCTTTTCGTCGACGGCGCCAACCTCTACGGCGCCGCCAAGGGACTCCAGTTCGACATTGACTACAAGCGGCTTCTGGAGCTGTTTGCCCGCAAGGGCGTGCTGGTGCGCGCGTTTTATTATACAGCGCTTGCCGAGGACCAGGAGTTTTCCCCGCTCCGGCCGCTGATCGACTGGCTCGACTACAACGGCTTCACGGTGGTTACCAAGCCGCTCAAGGAATACACCGACGCGCAAGGCAGACGCCGCGTCAAAGGCAACATGGACATCGAGCTCGCGATCGACGTGATGGAGATGTCCGAGCGCGTCGACCACGTCGTCATCTTCTCCGGCGACGGCGATTTCCGGAAGCTGGTCGAGGCGGTGCAGCGCAAAGGCCGGCGGGTCTCGGTATGCTCGACCATCCGCACACAGCCGCCGATGGTGGCCGATGAGTTGCGCCGCCAGGCGGACAATTTCATCGAGCTCGAGGAGCTCAAGCCCGCGATCATGCGCGAGGGCGGCCGGCAGAACTCGCCCGCGCACAACCAATTCGCCGAAACCGCCTGACGTGCTGGAGGTCGGGGGCCGGCACCACGAGCATTCTCAGACGGCGCATCAACCGCCGGCGGACTGTCCGCTCTGTCCGCGGCTCGCCACGTTCCGCGAAACGAACCGCGCCGCCTTTCCTGGTTTCTTCAACGCACCCGTTCCAAGCTTCGGCGCATTGGATGCGCCGCTCCTGATCGTGGGTCTCGCTCCGGGGCTGAAGGGCGCCAACCGCACGGGGCGGCCCTTCACGGGAGATTATGCGGGCGAGCTGCTTTACGGCTCGCTCGCGCGCCATGGGCTGGCGCGCGGAACCTATGCCGCGCGGAGCGACGACGGCTTCGAGCTTCTGGGTGTGCGCATCTCAAACGCCGTGCGCTGTGTGCCGCCCGATAACAAGCCCGTCCCCACCGAGATCAAGACCTGCCGCCAGTTCCTTACGGCCGAGATCGCCGCCATGCCCAACCTCAAAGCCATATTGGCGCTCGGCCAGATCTCGCATGACAGCGTATCGTCACTGCTCGCTCTGAAGAAGAAGGATCACCGTTTCGCGCACGGCGCTCGGCACGAAACCGCGACCGTGACGCTGATCGCGAGCTATCACTGCTCGCGCTACAACACGAACACCGGCGTGCTCACGCAAGCGATGTTCGATGCGGCAATGGCCACCGCAAAGGCGGCGGCGGGACTTTAGCGATCGGAGATCACTCGCGGCGGCCGGGATAGAGGCTGATCGTCTTCTCGCCCATCATGATCCGCTCGGTCTTGATTTCGAACCGGTTCATGTCGCGATGGCGGTGGCCCTGCGCCTTGACCCACGCGCCGGTCGGGATCGTCATCTCTTTAATGCCGACGGAAGACGTCA
>Ga0193752_1003303_pt1 | contig 11206 bp, 5 predicted proteins | sample H1c1metaG_FD_144924 | JGI IMG/M metagenome (GOLD analysis project Ga0193752, IMG submission 144924) | Soil microbial communities from a riparian zone of the East river system, Colorado, United States - H1c1 | ecosystem: Environmental > Terrestrial > Soil > Riparian zone | place: USA: East River... | reverse complement strand
GCCATGATCTTTTTAAAAAAGGTGCCATCGCCTGCTCAGCTAAGCGATTTGATAGAGGAGATCCTCCGGGATAAGACAAACAAGGCTCAGAATAAAAAGGGCCTTAAGAAGGCGGATAAGCAAATCGTTATCCAAAATATGATCCTGAAATACCTGGATCTGGTTTGTTTTAATGGAGCTGAAATGGAAAAGATAACCGAGCTAAAAGATGCATTCAGATCATTACGAAAACACGATATAGATACCGGCGCCCTGTATAAAGCCTGGGACGGCGAAAAAGTGAAGGAATATGAGCCATCGGTAGACCTGGATAAAATCAAAAACAGCCTGCGTAGCTAATCAGATATGAGGCATCATATCATCAAAAAACAATTAATCGATCTAACCCTGGACAATAGGCTGGATCATTTCCGCATGCAGCAGCTCGTGAGCGAACATTTCCGGAATGATATAGTCCCCCTGCTGGAAAAACTCTTTGACAAGGCCGGAGCGGAAGATGAGATCATCGAAATAGACAGGCTGGAAATTGATCTCGGCGTACTGACAGAAAAGAGCATTGAGAAAAAGGAATGGACTGCCGGGCTGCAATCCAGGATAGAGGCTTTACTCTCGGAGATTACACACCCTTTTTCATCTCCGTCATCATCAGTAGAAAAGGTCCGAAAACAGCCGAAACGCCTAAACGTCTTCAGGCAGTGGCTCTTTTATATGCAGCGCGGGTACCTACCCTGGAATACCCTACAGCCAGATGACGCGTGGTATCTGCAGGTAATCGAGGCCCTGGCGGTGGATTTTGAAAGCATGCTCTTGCTGCAGCACCTGATCCGAACAGAGCCTGCGGTTTTGAAGAGAATTATCGCCCAGCACCAGGCGTCGTTTCTGCTTAACCTGGCTGAAATATTTACTGCACAAAGCCAACGTACGCTGCCCGTAGCCATTCAGGAGCTGACCCTTCTGTCGATTGCTTTGCAACGGCAGCAAAAAATGCCGTTCGTGGAAACCGAATTGGCAATAAGTAAAAGGCTTTGGTCTCAGGTCATAACGCTTGCCGCTATCCCCCGGGGAAACGACTCAGCGCTTACACTACTCGATCGACTCGTCGCGTCATTTGTACGTGAGTACGTGATAATGAAAAAACCTCCCTTACGCATATCGGCCCCGCTTAATCTTACCCTGCCACTCATCGAAGAATGCATTGAAACGGAAAAAGCAAAGCGCAAAACGGACGATCAGAAAATTGCAAAGACGGTTAAAGAATTGGAAGCCAGGTCCGGGAAAAAGGCTGCCGACGAGGAGGGTCCGCCTTTGGACGAAATTAAAAAAACGGGCATCGGTGGGCAGCTGGCTCATAGCGGGGAAGAAGCTATTGCTGAAGCATTCCCTAACAGCAATATCAAGCTTATTGATGAGGAGGGAATATTCGCCACCCATGCTGGTCTTGTGCTGTTGCATCCCTTCCTGAAGCACTTATTCGGCCGACTCGGTTGGATTGCTGAAGGCGTGTTCTCAAATGCACAGGCTCACCTAAAGGCGCTGTACCTGCTGCATTACCTGGCCACCGGAAATCTGCAGGCCGAAGAATATGAGCTGGTCATTTCCAAGGTATTATGCTCCTGGCCTTTGGACGAGCCTGTTGACGGGGATATCGAATTAAGCACCGGGGAATTGGCTGAGGCGGATGATATGCTCCTCGCGGCGATACAGCAATGGGAAATATTAAAGAACACCTCGCCGGCCGGCTTGCGTGAAGGATTTCTGCAACGTGCCGGTAAGCTGTGTTCAAGGCATGGCAATCTCTATCTGCAGGTAGAGGCCAGCTCCATTGATATGCTGTTGGACCGCCTGCCCTGGAATTTAAGCATGGTCAGATTGCCCTGGATGAAGGATATTTTGAGAGTGGAATGGAGGTGAAAATCGTAATAGTGAGAATCATGGAGTAGATGAAAACTGCTGAATGAAAACTGCTGAATCAAAACCTACGGCATCGGCAGCCAGGCCCAATGCTCCTTTCTTTACTAAAGACAGCGAGCAGGACTTCTTTGGGTCAGCAGTAAAAGAGCCCTTTTTTTCCAAAAACGCAGATCACAAGAGTGGCATACAGGCTAAGCTGAGCATAGGCCCGCCTGGCGATGTCTATGAGCAGGAGGCGGATGCAATGGCGGATAAGGTCGTTCAGCGTCTAAGCAAAAACGAGCATCCGGCCGGCCCCAACGCCGTTCGTGGCGCGGGGGAAGCTTTACAAACAAAACCCCTCGCTTCCCTGACAACGCCAGTTGTGCAGACTAAGTGCGCAGCCTGTGAGCAGGAAGATAAAGTCCAGGAGAAAGAGGAAATGCCAAACCTTTTGGAAAGCAAGCTGCAGAAGAAACCAATCTTCGAAAGCAATGCCGAGCCACCGGACGATGAAACGAACGTTCAACGGAAATGCGTGGAATGTGAAAAAGACGAAAAGGTTCAGACAAAGGCTAATGAAGGTGCGTCTTCGGCTACCCCGGGATCTGTTGAAAACCGCTTGAGCGCTTCGAAAGGTGCCGGCCATCCGCTACCCGCCTCGACCCGGGAACAAATGGAATCTTCATTCGGGACTGATTTTTCCGGCGTTCGTATCCACAACGATAGTTCTGCGGCGCAGATGAGTAAAGGCTTAAATGCTCAGGCATTCACTCATGGTAATGATATTTATTTTAATGAAGGAAAGTATGATACAAAGTCCGGTTCGGGGAAACATTTGCTGGCGCATGAACTGACGCATACGATACAACAAGGGCATAGCAGTAACGTAATACAGAATGCTCCAGGCGATGAATACATTACCGCTGGCAATACTCCATCGCCCCTGCTGATCCGGGTTACTGATAAACGGTTTCTGGAACCCCTGGATATAAAAGAAAATAAACTGGGAGGAGAAATAAATTATCCTTCAAAGAAAAAGGCTGTGGAAGATATTAATGCTTCCGTAAGAAAAGGCCTTGCAAATGAAAGTAAAAATGCGCCGCCTACCGTCGTAGATGAAAACGCAGCTTTAATAAATCAGTTGGGATCAACACTTCCTGAGGCCGCTAAAGCCGCGAGGGAACTTCTTTCAAAAGGCCTGAGCGGGTGGAAATCGCTACTCCAGGCAATGAACCACGATAATTTTTCTGTAAGACTTATGGCGGAGGACGCCCTTTCGATTACGATACGAAAGAACAGGAACCTGCTACTGTTTATTGTCAAGACAGTAGAAACCAACGATGGTGCATTAAAAGTTTCTGCCGTTCGTGTTTTGCACAGCGCCGGATTCGGCGGTTATTATGACAATAAAGCCTTTTCACAACGCATCATCCAGAAACTTGAATTCATAAAAATCTTCTTCGGTGAATTGCCATTACAGACAAACGGACCGTATCAGAAAATTGTAAACGATTGGTTTGTTAAGATTAAACAGGAATTGTGGGATAAGGCAGACTTGGCCATCGCAGAATTGAAAAGTGATATGATTCTGTGGAAGAACCTTACAGATATTTCCCAAGTGGTTGAAATTTTTAACACAGGTATGGCCGTCGTAACCCGTGTTATCTCCTTTATGAAGATGTTTGATTCTCACCATTACACACTTCAAAACCAGGTTGTTTACGATACTATCGCTAACGCGACCATGGTTATCGGGGAAAACCTGAATCATATCCTGAGTTTTAAAAAGGAAGATGGTCATGCTACCGCCAGCCCCACCATAAGTCTTATTTGGTTAAAGAACCTATTTAAAAATTGCGAAAAAATTCCCAACTATATAGCAACAGCTACGATCAATGATCTTTCCACACAATTGTTTAAAGTGGAAAGGGATTCGCTGGCTTTGGTAAAGTCCTTAAGAAAAGCGGAACCCCCCAATTGGTCAAAACATGTTGAACGGGCTCAAAATGTAATAGGTATTACTAATGGTATTCAAAGTACTCTTCCGAAATTATCTCAACTGGCATGGGATAAGCCCATGGTATACTTTGATATATGGAATCAGTTATTGACGCATGTGGGTGAAATGTTGAGTTATCTTTCGGCGATAAGTTTTGCGCTAATTGCATATTCGCTATCAGATGTTATTGAAGAAAGCTGGCAGGTTATAGACAAGAGAAGACCCGATGCCAAAAGGAATAAGGCTATTCTCAGAGATTACCTTGCCAAAGCAGATAAATTGATTGCTGTACACGTTGATAACCCGAAGGCCCTGGGTGAAGCAATTGAGAAACTTCGATCGGAAGAAAAATATAAAAAAGCACTGAATTGGGCCGAGAAATTTTCAGTTGAAGAAAGTGAGCACCGGGAAATTGTATTAGTAGTTACTGAAATCGCCCTGACGCTGGCTTCGATCTGGGTTGGTGGTATTGCGGGCAGGATCGCTGCGTTTGGAATTCGTGCCGTTGCTACTTCGGGTGCTGTTGGAGCAACTTTAGCGGGGAATGTGGTTATCAGAGGAAGTCTAATATTAGCTGCCGATACACTTGGGTTTGTAGTAACTGAAAAAACACTTCACCAGCTGCTTTTTGGAAAAGGCAATTGGGATACTTTCCTTTCAGACTACATTAAAGCTTATTTGTTATTCGGTGCGCTGAAGGGAACAGGCCGATTGTATGAAGGACTAATAGCAGCAGGTAAAATATCCCCGCTTACCGCCAAGATCGCACATTTTGGAACTGACGTAGCAGTACTTACCAGCATGCAGGCGGTATTCATTGCATGGGACAATCTTTGGCTGGATCCTGACAAACAAAAGGAATTCAATCTTTGGGAACAGCTCGCTCATAATGCTTTGTTCTTATCCCTTATCAAAATTGGTATGCTTGGGTTGAATAAGTTTCCTCCGGGCTTACTTGCTAAACTGGATAAAAAGGCAATTGCAATGATGGATGCCCGAGCGGCAGCTTTAGAAAAGAAACTGGGTGAATTGAAAGGCTCCAACCTGGGAGTTAAAGAAGCGCAATCGCTTCATAAAGAAATTAAGAATTTGTTGCTGGCCCGGAAAGATGCACTGCAGGCGGCTTTGAGAAACAATGTCTTCGCAGGAAATGAAAAAGAAATTGCCGCTACCCGAGCAACCATCATGTCCATAAACAACAGGATTGCGGAAATCGATAGTATGGCGGCATTGTTCAAGTTCAATATCAAGGGAAGTGAAATTGATTCTGTCTTCACCTTCGAAGGCGATCCTGCAGAAATCAAAAAAGTCCTTGATCGAAGAAGCGCCACCGGTATAAGTGGCAAGTTCGAAAGAGTACAAGATGCAAAGAATAGCGAAATATACAAGTACGAGGTACCAGGTCAGGAGCCGATCTATTTGGAGAGAGTTCCGGCAGGTAAGAAGTCAAGACCAACGCCGTCTGAAGCAGCGAAAATAAGAGGCTTTACCTGGAAGCAGGTGATCGATGGTTTCTGGAAAGCCGTTCAGGAACAGAGTTTCAAATACGATCCAACTTTCATGGGGAATGCGGAAATCAATATAAAGATCAGGGAGTTATTGGAAAATGGCTGGAAACCGGGTGATAGATTGCCAAAAGAAATTGGCGAATGGCTTAAAAGGTACTCTGCAAAGGAGAAACCCGAAGAGAAACCCGAAGAGAAACCAGAAGAAAAACCAGAAGAGAAAAAAGAAGAAAAACCAGAAGAGAAAAAAGAAGAAAAACCAGAAGAGAAAAAAGAAGAGCCTAAAATTGAAGACTGGAAAGTTCCCTGTTTTGTGGCCGGGACTAAGGTCTTAATTCCGGGTGGCTTTGCAAATATCGAGGGAATTAGTACAGGATTGCAGGTTATTGGAAAAAACGCTGGTAGTAGCAATGCAGTAGGACTATATCGGGTAACGGAAACAAGGGAAGGAAATGCTTCGTGGTTTATCCGGATATCAATTGGAAAACACTCCGTGCTTGCGACGCCAAATCATAGGTTCTTGCGGGACGAAGATGATTGGATTATGGCGCGGCATTTAAAAGCCGGAGATTTACTGCAAACCCAGGAAAGCTTTATAGCAATTGATGAAGTTGAATGGATAAAAGAAGACAATAAATTAAAAACATATAATTTTTCAGTCGAGCATGTTCATACCTATTTTATTTCAATTGGAGACAACGCGATACTTGTTCACAATGATAATCCGGCTTACGATATAACGAAACCTGTCTGGTTTTATGATGATGCCATGAAAAACAGGGAGACCGATGTGGATGGCAAATCAGTCTGGGAAGCAGAAGGGAAAAAGCGAATAAATGAATTTTTTGAAATAAGAATTAGCGATATACAATCTGCAGGCAGATCGCTTACCGGGGCGCTTGATGTTAAGCATGCCTGGTTAACGCCTGAGCAGTTGGCTACCGGAAAACTTGCATTGGTTCCAACGAAAGGGTTAGGATCACATGCGGCTGCAGGGTTTCAACATTATAGCATTCGGCCGGTTGAAGCGGATAATACAGTTGATGATAAAGGCGATGTAAAAGATCTATCCGCAGAGGAGCTTAAAGTTCTCAATGAAAGACTTACAGCTTTGAAGAAGAAACATGTCAGTGGTGAAAAGGCCCAGCGTGCAAGAGCAAATAAATTGGAAAGCTGAGTATAAACAATAGAAGCAGTATGACAAGTACAGAGGTTAAAAAAACTGATGAATTCCGTATTCGGGCGGGAGATATTATTGGCATAACCCAATCCGGCAATTTGATCGCTTTCGAGACTAAGGATGAAGTAACCGTTTTCAATTTTGACAGGGCTAACGCTGCTATAGGCAATATTCAATGCCGGTACACTTCTGAATTGAGTGAAAAAAGATTGAGCTTTTCCCGATCCGGCAAGTATTTGCTGGAAAAGACCACTAGTTCCAATAAGATAAAAGTGATCGACCTGGTTGAAGGCAGGGTATTGTATCAACATAGTTCATCGGCCAAAGTAAATGCGGCAATCTTAATCTCTAACAATCAAAAAGAATATTTGATTGCTACACTAGCGCCTTACCAGCTAACTATTATAGATCTTTCAACACTTGAACCTGTTTTTACGCTTGATTCTACTGATTCGTTTCAACAGAACTACGTCCAGTTAGAAGCCATGCCTGATGACGACATGGTTGCAGGAATGGGATATTTGTCAGGTGAAAGCCTGGATTCCCTCTTTGCCTTTTCTTTTTCTAAGACTATCAAAGAAAAAAAGGGTTTGCATTTTATAAGAGATCTTAGTGACTACGCGCCAGTCCTTAAAATCGGAAAATCAAATAGGAAAACTTTACTTATATACAGAGACCCGGAAGATTCGGAAACGGATGTGGATCCGGATGAATTTGAGGCAAAACCCTTATACAATTTCAGAGGCTTGTATGAAAGAGACTTAAACACCCATATGATCCAGGCGAGAATACCCATCGAACTTGACAATACAGATCTTCGAACATTCTTTTTAACTGACTCTTCAATTGTTTTAGGTTTAACTGACGGAATAAAGATTATTTCAAGGAAGGATGTAAGCGCAGAGGGGAAATGGCTTCAAGCATTGAAATATACATTTAATGCTATTGACGAATCAATAATATTAATAGCCGAGAACGATGAATTAGAGATCATTTCATCTATTTGACAGCTAAATGTCACGCTACGTGAGTAACTAAAAACTCATCTTACCCTCTACACTGGCTGCTGTAATGGGCAGCAGGTAGCCAGCATAGATTTGGGAGTGGAGCAGATCAGGGAAAGAAAACTGTAAAAACAATCACATGCCCATCATCTCCATCGCCATTCAAAAAGGAGGCTCCGGTAAAACAACCACAGCCATCAATTTAGCCGGAGCCCTGCATCGGAAGGGCAAAAAAGTGCTATTGTTTGATGCCGATCCCCAGGCCAGCATGTCGCAATCACTGGGTGTTACGGAAGAGCCTGAAAGAAACCTCTCCACCGAGCTTTCCAGGGAAATAAAAGGCGAAAGCAGCAATCTTCAGGAGATAATCGTTGAAACACGATCTGGCCTGCACCTTATCCCCTCGTCTATCGAGCTGGCTGGTGCAGAACTGGAACTCGTCAGCGTATACGGACGCGAGCAGGTATTTACCTGGATGCTTGAAAAGCTGGCCAATCAGTATGATTTCATCTTAATTGACTGTCCCCCGGCTATTGGTATGCTGACAATCAATGCCCTTGTAGCCAGCCAGTACGTGCTAATGCCCCTGCAGGCCGAATTTCTGCCGCTGAAAGGGCTGCGAAGCTTTATGCATCATTTCAAAGCGGTAAAAAAATTAAATAAAAACCTGGAAGTGCTGGGATTCATACTGACCAAGTACGATGAACGGAAAACGATGAACCGGCAGATACTTCAGGAACTGGAAGCGGAGTTCGGAGACAAAGTGTTCCATACGCATATTCGCAATAATATACAGTTAGCTAAGGCCCAGGAGGCCGGGCTGGATATCTTCAGTTTTGATAAAAATGCACACGGCGCTCAGGATTACGAACTATTAGCCGGGGAACTCTTACAGAAGGTAGGTGACAGTGCCCCCTGACACCACATTATCTGCCGGCATTAATTTAGTGATTAAATTATATAATAGCAGTATTCATTTAAAAAAAACTTTATGTCATACTCGTCCCGCGTCTACCGCCAGCGTAATGCACATACCAATGATGATACAGTAAAGGAGCCTTTTTTCTCGCAAAAGAGCCATACCGAAAAACAGTCCCGGGCTGGCTTTTTTCAGGCAAAGCTCTCGATCAATAAGCCGGGAGACCAGTATGAGCAGGAAGCCGATTCGGTGGCCAATGCAGTAGTGAACCGGCCAGCCCAATCAAAGGCGCCCCTGGTCCAGCAAAAAAAAATCAGCACGATACAACGGCTTTCCACACCCGTCGAGGAGGAAAAGCTGGGCACCAATGATGCCCGGATGGCAAAAGATAAGGAGATACAGGAAAAGCCTATCCAGAGAATGACGGGCGATCCTGAAAAGGAAAAACCGGAAGGCATTCAAAAAATAGATGAACCTGAAAAGGAAAAACCGGAAGGCGTTCAAAAAATGGATGAGCCTGGCAGGGAGGAAGAAGACAAAGCCGGCGCGCCTGTGCAAAAAAAGGGGGAAGCCGGCGGAACAACCGCATCGCCCCGGATTTCTTCACAGATTGAAAATGCTTCAGGCAAGGGCAACCCGCTCTCCCCGAAAACCCAGCATGAAATGAGCTCTTCGTTTGGGCTTGATTTCAGCAGCGTGCGGATACATAACGACAGCGAAGCTGTCAGCTTGAACAAAGAACTACGGGCCCAGGCATTTACACGTGGCAATGATATCTTTTTCAACGCCGGCAAGTTTAATCCCGAAAGCGCGGAAGGGAAACTCCTACTAGCCCACGAGCTCACACATGTGGTGCAACAGAATCAGCATCAGGCCTTGCAGAAAAAGGGAGATCCACGGGCCGAGGCAGAAGCCAAATATGCCATTCTCATCCAGGTAGGCGATAAGGATTGGGCGCCTTCGGAACTGGACATGCTTTACACCGCCTTAAAAAGCCTCTCTAAAGATGAGGCGACCGTCCTTAGAAAGTATCGTTTTGTACGCTGGGAATCTAAGGCCTCCCGGGCGGAAAAAGACCCTGAATATAAAAATATAAAGTCTGATGAATGCGGGCTGCATGAAGCCGACCTTAAAAATGGCGTCTATAAAATATCTATGTACGATGCCTGCTTCGCCGATCCTCAGGCTGTTTCGCAAAAGACGGCAGGCATTGACAACGGCCAGTTTCACATACTTCACGAGATCGGACACGCAATGCAACAAGCTGAGCTACGAAATAAAACGGAAGATTCTCATGAGAAAAATTCGAAGTTTAACCAAGCTGTCGAGGCTTACAACGCGGCAAACGCAAAGGCTCAGGGTAAGATGAAGCCAGGCGTCGACAAACTGGATGCTGTCGATGCCGCAGCCGCGGAGGCGATGAAAAAATCGGAAGGACGGTCTTTAAAAGATCTTGAACAGCTAATTGAAGGAAAAAAACCGCTGACCGATTACTCAGAGAAAAACAGCAAAGAGGCATTCGCTGAGGCTTTTGCCATTTACAAAGCTGATCCTGCAGGTTTTAAAGAGATTAATCCCGTTTTATCCGACTGGTTTAGCAGTGGAGGATATCTAAAGCCTCCGGTGAAGAAATAGTCAATCAGGTGGTGCTCTTCTCTGACGCGGCATTACGGGAAAGGTGAGCCTGCAGTTTTTGTTCTTTCGAAAACCACGGTCTATGCAATTTTCAATCTGCAATCAAAAAGGGGGCGTGGGCAAAACCACCACCACCTGTATCAACCTGGCCGCCGCCCTCCAGGCACAAGGAAAAACGGTATTGCTGGTAGATGCGGGCTGCAAGCCAATCTTACCCAATCCTTGGCGTTCTGGAAGAGCCGGACATCAATCAGCCCACGGAGCTTGTTTTATAAAGATTAAAGATAAGGCATTAAATTAATATCAAGCAGAAAGGGTAGTAACATATTACAAACTCAACTAAGCCTCATTATGGCAGAGAACATTCCACCGTTAAACACCCCAAATACACCCGAGGGCTTTGAGGATGATACAGCGTTATCCCCTATCCCTATCCCGATCGAATTCGAATATCTCGAGCGCCTGATTAGCTATCGCCTGGATCATCCTGTCGGCCTGGACATTCCGGCTATGCCCATGGTAGCGACATGGAGTCTGCCGGTAAAGAATTTCATTCTGGATCATCAGTTAGGAGAGGATCAGACAGCCTGCACCCTGTTGTTGATCGGCCTCGCGCCACATATACTCCCGAACTTATTTGAGAATGCTATCCATGAGAAATTAGAGCAGGCAGGCGATTTCCCGGATATAGGGGGAACCCGGGGTAAAAATTTCCGGGGTTTCCTACCCACTGGTCAGACGGCACTGTACGTACTGGCCGGCAGGGATTGGGAAGCACAACTAATTATCCAACAATTATTTGCTGCAGACCACCTGTTTGCCGCCAAAAAAATTCTCTTGCTGGAAGAACCACCCGCAGGAGAACCTGCCATGAGTGGAAGAATCATTCTGTCGCAGGATTATGTGGAGACCTTCATCTATGGAAAGCCTGCGCCTCCTCATTTCAGCATGAGCTTCCCTGCCAGGCTGATCACAACTGAGTTGAACTGGAATGACCTTGTTATCAATGATGAATTAAGGGATCAGATAAATGATCTGCTGTATTGGGTGCGTTACAATGATCGCCTGATG
>Ga0193752_1003302_pt1 | contig 11209 bp, 7 predicted proteins | sample H1c1metaG_FD_144924 | JGI IMG/M metagenome (GOLD analysis project Ga0193752, IMG submission 144924) | Soil microbial communities from a riparian zone of the East river system, Colorado, United States - H1c1 | ecosystem: Environmental > Terrestrial > Soil > Riparian zone | place: USA: East River... | reverse complement strand
TTTGTCGCAACTGAGGTTCAGTCTTTGCTCGATTACCTGCCTGTTAGAAAGTTGGTATTCGTCAACAAAATTGCGATAGCGCTGAACCGAGAGTGCATAGATCGGCTTGCCTTTTACAAAATTGATGTAGAAGTCGGGGTCCTCGAAATCAAAAGTGCCATAGTTGTAAACAAGGTCCCGGTGATTGCGCAGGTCAACAATGCGGATGGCGCTGTGTCCGAATACGGAGTACAGGTCATCTCCGGGACTGCAGGTCAGGAGGCTGATACGCAGGTTGCAGCTGTCCTGCTGCGCGGTCAGCTGGAGAGTGCCGATGGTTATGACAAAAAGAAAAAATAATTTTCTGAAACTCATAAGCGGGTAGCCATTTGCTTGTTTGAATCGCGTACAGGCTTACCTGCTGTAATTTGGTGCCTCCCTGGTGATCTCAATGTCGTGTGCATGGCTTTCCCTGATACCTGCGTTTGAGATCTTGATGAACTGGGCCTGTTGCAGCGAGGCGATGTCCGACGCCCCACAATAGCCCATTCCGGAACGAAGCCCGCCCACATACTGATAGACGATCTCTGAAAGATTTCCTTTGTAGGCCACACGGCCTTCAATGCCTTCGGGAACAAATTTTTTCACCTCATCTTCCACATCCTGAAAATAACGGTCGCCACTGCCCTGGCTCATGGCTCCGATGGATCCCATGCCCCGGTATTGCTTGAATTTCCTTCCTTCGTAGATAATGGTGTCTCCCGGGCTTTCTTCTGTGCCGGCAAAAATTCCACCCATCATCACGGCACTGGCACCTGCTGCCAGGGCCTTTACCATGTCGCCGGTATAACGGATACCACCATCCGCAATCAGCGGAATATTCAAACCGTGGAGTACGGAGGCGGCTTCCATGATCGCCGTGATCTGCGGTATCCCGGCGCCGGCCACGATCCTGGTAGTACAGATCGAACCTGGCCCAATCCCTACTTTCACGGCGTCGGCGCCCGCTTCTGCCAGCGCCTTTGCACCCGCTGCAGTTCCAACGTTTCCCGCTATAATTTCGAGTTTCTTAAAGTTCTTCTTCACGGCTTTCAGCGCTTCGATCACACCCTTGCTATGGCCATGAGCGCTGTCGAGGCAAACCACGTCTACTCCGATCTGCTGCAATGCGCTTGCCCTGTCGAGCAGGTCGCGGGTGATTCCCAGAGCTGCACCGGTGAGCAGACGGCCATAGGCATCTTTAACGGCGTTTGGATAACTCGTGAGTTGGAGAATGTCGCGGTAAGTAATAAGGCCGATGAGTTCTCCTGCCTTATTCACGACGGGCAATTTCTCGATCCTGTACCGGCTTAAAATATTTTTTGCTTTTTTTAGATCTGTTCCTTCGGGGGCAGTGATCAGGTTTTCCTTTGTCATCACTTCGCTCACCTTGCGGTGTATGTCCGTTTCGAAACGCAGGTCCCTGTTCGTGAGGATGCCTACCAGTTTTTTGTTTTTATCTGTGATAGGGATGCCGCCGATTTTATTTTCTTTCATCAGCCGCAGGGCATCGCCGATTGTTTCATCAATGTTCAGCGTGATGGGATCTATGATCAGGCCGCTTTCACTTCTTTTCACTTTCCGCACCTGTTCAACCTGTTTTTCGATGCTCATGTTCTTATGGAGCATACCGATGCCACCTTCACGCGCCAGGGCAATGGCAAGATTGGCTTCTGTAACTGTATCCATAGCTGCGGACAGCATAGGAACATTGAGTGTAATCTGCGGCGTAAGTTTTGTCCGGATACTGACCTCACGGGGAAGTACAGCCGAATATCCCGGAACCAGGAGCACATCGTCAAAGGTGACTCCATCGCCAAAAAACTTATTTAAGAGAGGGGAATTTGTTTTGCGAACGCTGATTCTTGTTGCCATGTGCAAAGATAATGCAGCATCTGGATGCACTCCAAATGAATTTCTGAAAGCCTTGAGACTGAGGCGGAAAGCCCCTGACAAAGGGTTTGAGTAATATTTATACCGCAGTTGTTAGAAAAATGCTAATACCTGATCCTGTACATTTTTCCGGGCAGGCGTTCGGTGATGAAATTGAGTTCGAGCTTTAGTAAGGCCGCGGCGAGGTGCGATAAACTTACTCCGCTGTGCATGTTAAGTTCGTCAATAGCCATCGGGCCCTTTGACTGCAGCAGCGTAACCAGATTTTTCTCTGTGTGACTGAGGTCGGTGAAGATATCCTTCTGAATAGTATGATGCCGAATCTCCGGTGCATCCCAACCCAGGTTCAGGGCAAGGTTCGCCACATCCTCGAATATGATGGCCTTATTCTTACTGATGAGGTGGTTGCATCCGCTGCTTTTCCTGTCGGTCAACCTGCCGGGCACGGCAAATACGTCCTTATCATAGCCCGATGCCATCTCAGCGGTGATCATACTACCTCCTTTGATTCCGCTCTCGATCACGATGGTTGCATTCGTCATCCCGGCGACTATCCGGTTTCTGCTTGGAAAATTATATTTTTCGGGTGAAGTCTGGCTCCTGAATTCTGTGAGTATTCCACCAGTTTGCATCATTGACCTGGCCAGCGATGCATGTTCGGGTGGATATATGGTATCCAGTCCGTGAGCCATGACGCCTATTGTTGGGAGATTGTTTTTCAGTGCGGCATGGTGGGCGATGGCATCGATTCCAAAAGCGAGCCCGCTTACGATGGTGGCGTCATAGGCTGCCAGTTGCTGAACAATTTTTTCAGTCACCTGCTTGCCGTATGACGAATTATTTCTTGTTCCCACAATCGCAACTGCCCTTGCCGGATTGACCGGGGCTGTGCCTTTGTAAAATAAGAGGGCAGGAGGGTCATAACAGTGCAGCAGGCGCGCCGGATATCGCGAATCATTCAGGAATAAAGTTTCGATGCCGTACCTGGAAATAAAAGACATTTCCTTTTCAGCCCGATGAAAATTTTTGAAGGAACGAATAGCTTTGGCCCTAGCCGGCCCTATGCCTTCCAGATTTTCGAGTTCTGACTGATCTGCCCGAAAGATCCTGGTCGCTGTACGGAAATGTTGGGCAAGGATCTTCGCATGATAGTTACCGATACTTGGAACGTCGCACAGGGCGAGCTGGTATATGAGTTCCTGGTTCAATCTGCGATTCGTACTGCTGCTGGTTACTTAGTTGATTACCCTCAATTCTGTTCTGCGGTTGACGGCTTTTCCGGTTTCTGTATCGTTAGTGGCGATCGGTTGGGTGGCGCCAAATCCGGTTGAAGTCAAACGTTGCGCATTGATACCCTTGGAACCGAGGTAGGTAACCACTGTCTTTGCGCGGGCATTCGATAGTTTTAAATTGTCTTCTGCAGTGCCAGTATTATCGGTGTGGCCGCTGATCCTGATGCGGATGGTGGGATTCTCGGTCATCAGGGCAACCACGTTGTCGAGTTCAGGAAATGATTCTGTTTTGAGTGTGGCTTTGTTGACGTCGAAGAAAATATTCTTCAGCACAACACTCGCATCCCTGCGAATGGGTTGAAGAGGTATGTCGATATTATAAGTGGAGTCGGGGGCCTGATCGCTGAGCATGAAATTATCGGAGAAGAACAGGTAGCCTTTTCTTTTTACGTTGAAGGCATAGTTTTTTCCCACAGGCAGCGTGATCAGGTAATTTCCTGTTTCATCGGTCTGTATCCTGCTTCTTACCTCACTCGTAGACAGTTCTGTCAGCTCAACGGCTGATGGCAATCCCTTAAGGGTTGTTGCATCCATCACCTTGCCTTTTACCCATAGGGTTTTTGCGGGACGGATGTCTGTCCGCAGTTCGAAACTATAGATGTCCAGTCCACCGCGGCTGTCGCTGCGGTCACTGGCGAAATAAGCTGTCTCACCATCGGCGGCCACCACAAGGCTGCCTTCATCTTCGATGGTATTGATCGGAAAACCCAGGTTGTCGGGAACTGACCAATCAGTGCCGGTTTTTTTGCGCGCGACAAACAGATCGTCACCGCCATAGCCCGTATGACCATTGGAAGTGAAGTACAGCGTCTCATTGTCGGCGTGAATAAAAGGCGAGCTTTCATTGCCGACAGTATTTATTTTGGGACCCGCATTTTGGGCAGGCGTCCAGCTGCCATCGGGCCGGCGATGAGAGATGTAGATGTCGGCCTGGCCAAAGCCGCCCGGTCTTGTGCTGCTGAAATAAAGGTCTCTCTTATCCGGCGAAAGGCTTGGCGCCGAATCCCAGGATTCGCTGTTTACATTGGCACCCAGGTTCTCCGGTTCACTCCAACCCTCTGAAGTATGATAGGAGATGTAAATATCACAGCTGCCATATCCGTCGGGAAAGCTGCAGCCGGTAAATATCAGCCATTCGCCATCCTGTGAGATATTCTGCGCGCCTTCATTCATGCCAGAGTTGATATTGCCTTCCAGTGATTTGCTCTGTTTCCATTGACCGCCATCCTTGTTCGAAGTGTAAAAATCTTCATTGATGCTGTTTACCCTGCGCGTGTAAACCAACTGCTGGCCATCGATGGTGATAGTGGGAAAGTATTCAGAGACGGCGGAATTGACACTGTCGCCCAGATTATGCGGTTCAAATTTGTAGGCAGCGGGATTTTTTTTGTTCGCATAATCGATGGCGAACTGATAACATTGCCTGCGGTATTTGGCCGCATTTTGACTCGATGGATTCAGGCCGGTTATTGAGAGAAACTGGTTGACGGCTTCCAGTGCTTTTTCAAAATTGCCCGTGCCAGCGAGGCTGATAGAATAGGGAAGGGCATAGTCTTTAAAATAGTTACTGTCGATGGATTTTGCGGTCTCGTAATGCGCCACCGAGGTGGGATAGTCTTTTTGTTCGGCGTACATTCCTGCGATCGAGAGATAGGCCTCCTCGAATTTTGGTTCAACCCTGATGGCTTCCTTTAACAGCGCGATGCCTGCGGGGATTTCTCCTTCCGAGGCTTTTTGCAGCCCCTTTGTATACAGACTCTCGGCTTTCTTGCCAACGCGGGCGGGGTTATACTGTGCAAAAGACACAGAGGCGAGGGCTAAAGTGACGAGGAGAAATTGAATTTTTTTCACAGGCAGAGGATTTCGGGATTTATGGAACGTTGATGTACTTATGGATCTGCAAAGAAAATTCCCATTCCGGATGTTTGAGAATATAATCGATGATCAGCGGAGTCATCTCCGGGGACCTGCCCCACTCCGGCTGAAGGTAGAGTTTGCAGCCGGGTGAAACCATTGCTGCATAATGTTCGGCCCAGGCAAAATCCGATTTATTGAAGACCACCACTTTCAATTCATTGGCTCGGCTGATGCTCTCCGGCAAAGGAGCCTTGAATTTCTTTGGTGACAGGCAGATCCAGTTCCAATGACCGGAAAGTGGGTGACTGCCCGAGGTTTCGATATGGGTCGCAAAGCCCGCCTGCTGTAGTGAAGTTGTCAGTTCCTCACAGTCATGCATAAGCGGTTCACCGCCAGTGATGACGGCAATCCTGCCCGGCGATGCCGCTGCTGAAGCTACAATTGAATTGATGGTCAGCTGAGGGTGCCTGGAAGCATCCCAACTGTCCTTGACGTCGCACCATACACAGCCCACGTCACAGCCACCAAGCCGGATGAAGTAGGCGGCACGTCCCTGGTGGTAACCTTCTCCCTGGATGGTGTAGAAGGCCTCCATTACGGGAAGGGTGGCAGTTATGCTGGTATGAGGTTGGACAGTAAGCAAATTAAAAATCAAAAATTAAAAATTAAAAATGTTATGGTGCGTGCGTTCGTTCAAGTCTCCTTCATCCCAAATCAAAATCCATTCAACACATAAAGTCAACAATGAAAAATTAGAAGTCGAAAATATATTTTCATCCAGACTTATTAAGCAGTTTGTGTGCAGGTAGCATTTTTAATTTTTAATTTTTAATTTTTCATTTTGAAAAACGCATGCTGCATAAGTATTCTTCATTAAAGCCGCAATTGTCATCGGCCCAACGCCCCCGGGTACCGGTGTGATATAACTGCATTTTGGCGCTACCTCTGCAAACTTCACGTCACCCTTGATGGCATATCCTTTCTTTTTACCTGGGTCCGTTACACGGGTAATCCCGACATCGATCACCACGGCTCCTTCTTTTACCATGTCTCCTGTCAAAAATTCCGCCCTGCCCAATGCCGCTACGATCAGATCCGCCTCCTGGCAGATTGCCCTGAGATTGCGCGTATGGGAATGACAAACAGTGACCGTACAATTGCCGGGATTGGTAGCGCTGCTGAGCAGTATGCTGATCGGCCGGCCAACGATATTGCTTCTGCCGATCACCACGGCATTCATTCCCTTCGTTTCGATTTTATAATATTCCAGCAATAGCATGATGCCATAGGGTGTCGCAGGAATATAGGAAGGTATACCCTGTACCATTCTTCCCACGTTAACCGGGTGAAACCCGTCCACATCCTTGTCAGGATGAACAGCGTCAATCACCTTCTTTTCGGATATGCCCTTGGGCAGTGGAAGCTGAACAAGTATCCCATCGACATCGTCATCCTCATTCAGCGATGTGATGGTGTCCAGAAGCTCCTTCTCTGCGATGGACTCCTCCAGGCGGATCAGCGAGGATTTATACCCGATTTCGGCACAGGTCCGCACCTTGGATCCCACATAAGTTTCGCTGGCCCCGTTGTTACCCACCAGTACCGCCGCCAGGTGGGGGATTTTCTTCCCTTCTTCTTTTAATCTGCTAACCTTTGATTTAAGATCTTCAATAGTTGCCCTGGAAACCAACTGGCCATCCATTATTGTCATGGTTCAAAGGTAGCACGGCGAGAACAGCTTCCCAAATGAAGGCCTTCCATTTAACACTGCCAGATAAGGGTATTAACCCCAATTGTTCTTCATGCAGACCTCGCATTTTTGAAGAAACCCGGAGAAGTGTTTTGTCGCGAATTCCTGTTGATTGTATTGTGGTTTTCTTCCCTGAGCCTTGCTGCTCAATCCTTTCGATCGCCCGCACAGTCGGCTTACCTGCTTTCTGTTACTGGTTTTCCTCAGGCTCCCAGTCCGCTCTCTGTTTCTTCATCCCCTTCACTGATCCCCGGCACAGCTTCCTTTATGGCTGGCGTTTATGCCGAGAATCAATATGGAATTTCCGGTCTCAATGCTCTGCAGGCTGGGCTTAGCATCGCCCGCAAACACCAGGGCGGAGGCGTACATTTCACCTATCTCGGGAATACCGGTTATCACGAATTGGCAATCGGCCTGCATTATGGAAGGTCCCTGGGTAAGATCAACATCGGCCTGGGCTTCCGTTATCACCAGTTCTCTTCTCCAGGTCTCCAAACAAATGGCGCCCTGGCTTACACCATCAGCAGCAGCTGGAAATTCACCGAAAACATTTCCGGGGCCATTAGTCTTACCAATCCTTTTGTACCTGGCGCAAGACCCGAGGCATCCATCGCGCCCCTGTATGCATTGTCTTTTGGTTTCGGAATTTCTGAGCAGGTGTTTGTCGAATCCAGGATAATAAAAGAAGAAGGGCGCAACCTTCAGCCAAGTGTAGGCATGCACTACCGGGTTCAGGAAAAATTCGACTTTTATGCCGGTTGCTGGCCCTTCTATTTCAGACCCTTTCTCAGTTTAGGATGGAACTGGTGGGGAATATGCTTGCAGGTTACTATAAATTATCATCCTTCACTTGGCGCCAGTCCAGGTTTACTGATGATCTATGCTTCAACACCTAAATCGCGGGAGGAGTGAAATGGGTAATGATGATATGGTTGATTCAATTCTTTATTTCCGCAGGCTCCACCGTGGCGGCACAGGACGATGCCTTTGACCAGCAGCTCGAAACCTTTGCTGAGTCGCACGAAGAAGACACGGAGGACGAATACAACAGTCAGCAATTGCAGTTTTACCGGAGCCATCCCGCAAACCTCAATGGAGACTTTGAGTCGCTGAACAATTTTCCCTTATTAAACATTGCGCAGGTAAATCAACTTATTGCCTACCGCAAAATATTGGGCGACCTGGTTAGCATCTATGAATTGCAGGCTGTTCCGGGTTTCACGATCCGGCTCATCAGGGAGATCTTCCCATATGTAACCGTTACGGATGCCGGCGATCAGTGGAAGGCGCTCGCGAAAAGATGGAAGGGTGGCCAGCAGACCATGGCCCTCCGGCCAACGCTGATCCCGGAAAAACAAAAGGGATTCCAGTCAACTGACAGTTCATCAAAGGCCTTCCAGGGCAGCAGGCCGCGGTATTTTTTTCGCTATCGCTACCAATACAAAGACCTCCTGCAATACGGAATAACAGGCGACAAGGATTCGGGTGAGAATTTTGGTTTTGGTTCAGGGCGTTTCGGATTTGACTTTTATTCGTATCATCTTTTTATACGCAGGACCGGCATCATCAAATCACTGGCTCTTGGGGACTATAGTGTGAACCTCGGTCAGGGATTGATCCAGTGGCAGAGCCAGGCATTCAACAAAAGCAGCGCGGCTATCAGCATAAAACGCCAGGCCGAAATGCTGCGGCCCTATCATTCCGCGGGGGAGTTCAACTTTAACAGGGGGATTGGTATTACGATAGGAAGGAAGCACTGGGACCTGACCGTTTTTGGATCTTCAAAGAAGATCAGTGCGAATCTCTCTGATGACGCCGTTATGGGCACAGTGATCAGCTCGGTGATCAGTTCGGGATTGTTCCGAACGCAGGCAGAGAAGGCGGACCGGAATAATGCTTCGCTGAAATCATACGGGATTTCAGCGAGGTGGTTAAGTGGTGCATCGATGCTGGGCCTGAACTGGGTGGGTTCGCAGTACTCCATCCCCTTGCTCAAAAGAGACGAGCCTTATAACCTCTACTCGATAATAGGCCGAACCTGGTCAAACGGAAGTCTGAATTTTTCGCACAGCCTCCATAATTTCCACTTCTTCGGAGAGATAGCCGCTGACCGGCACCAAAAACCAGCGCTGCTGGCCGGTGTACTGTCCACCCTCTCGCCGTTCATGGATTTCAGTTGTTTGATCAGGGCCATTCATAAAGAATATCAGTCTGTCTATGGCAATGCATTTACCGAGAACACGATGCCCACCAATGAAAGAGGTATTTATCTGGGTTTTTCTTTCCGGCCATTTAACCGGTTTACTTTGGACATGTACCTGGATCATTTTGAATTCCCCTGGATCAGGTATCGAGCAGGCGCACCGGGGTGGGGCAACGAATTTCTTTTACAGGCCGAATGGAAGCCGGGACGCACAACCCAGGTTTATACCCGTTTCCGTTATCGGGTCAAACCGATGGACGAAGATCAGGAAAACTCACATGAAAAATGGACTCCGGATCACCAGTTAATCAATTGGAGGATCCATTACAGCATACAGCCTTATCCCAGATTTACGATCAGGGGTCGTGTTGAATATAGCAGGTATAATTTTCAGGGAAATACATATCCTGAACAGGGCTTTCTCATTTACCAGGATATTCATTACAAACCCTTTGGCAAATCCTGGTCAGGCAGTTTCAGGATGCATTTTTTTGATTGTGACAGTTACAATACACGGTTGTATGCCTATGAGAATGACGTGTTATTTGCTGCTGGCATTCCCATGTTTTATGGAACGGGAAGGCGGGTTTACCTGAACCTTGCCTGGAAACCGCGGATAAATTTTGTAAAATATATTGACTGCAACCTCGGTTTGAAACTAGGGGTTTACCATTATACAGATCGCGAAGTAGTTGGAAGTGGTATGGATGAAATTGGCGGGGCATACAAGTCTGAGATCAGGTTCCAGGTCTATCTGACCGGCAAATGAGACCCATATTATTATAGACGCCCGATCCGCTTAAATATTATCTCTTTGATCAGCACTCCGCCCGACCATTTTAACATATTTTTTAGAGATGCTGATTTTGTTTAATTTCGTGACTCGTTCGTATAGACGCTGTTCATGAGAAAACCGAATCTACCTGTGATCAACCACCCACATCACTTGTCCGAAAAATCCCGGAAATATCTTTCAACTCCAGGTGCTTTAGCCTTTTCTCTTTTATCGAATTTCCTTTTGCCGGTTACCCTCAGGTAACCGAAACAATAAATTATTGAGTTCAAATGGCTGCGACCACAACTTTTTTTATTGCCACTGCCTCAACCCACTCTTTTGCTTGCGGGAATGCCCGCCTAACATTAATACAACTAAATCCAATTAAAAATTAAGAGAAGTATGAAAAAAATCTATTTCCTGATGTTCCTGTTGTTTGCATTCTTTGCAAATGCCAGGTCTCAAACCTCGCGAGTCACCGGACAGGTCATAAATGCTCAGGGAGAAGGGATTCCTTTCGCCACCATCGCAGTGGAAGGATCCAAAACCTCGGTGTCCGCTGACGCGAATGGTAATTTTGAAATCACTGCTCCACCATCTGGCACGCTGCTGGTTTCGTCTACCGGGCTGCAACCAGTACAGGTGAAAGTGGGCAACCAGTCGAACCTGATCGTTTCACTGGTAACCACCAATCCCTTACAGGAGGTGGTCGTAACCGCCCTTGGAATTACCCGGCAGGCGAAGTCTCTTGGTTACAGCACCCAACAGGTTAGCGGCGCTGAACTAACCAAGGCTCGCGAAACCAACATAGTTAATTCCCTGGCTGGTAAAATAGCCGGGGTGCGGGTCACTTCGCAATCCGGTACGCTCGGTGGTTCATCAAGAATACTGATCAGGGGAGCAAGTTCGCTGGGCAGCAGCAGTCAGCCCATCTTTGTAGTTGATGGTCTTCCGGTCAACAATGGATCGCCTTCTGTATCCACATCGACTGGCGCCGCGCCCACCGGTTCTGCCTCGGTCGACTTTGGCAACCGCGCCTCAGACATCAATCCCGACGACATAGAATCCATATCGGTGTTGAAGGGTGCATCAGCCACGGCCTTGTATGGTGCAAGAGCTAAAAACGGGGCGATTATCATAACTACCAAGAGAGGAAAAAAGGGACAGACCTCGGTTACCCTGAATTCTTCTACCCGCTTTGACAACGTACTGAAGTTGCCGAGTTTTCAGAATGAATATGCGCAGGGTTCGTTTGACGTTTTCCAGATTGGAAGCACCAATGGCTGGGGCCCGAAGATCAGTGAAGTCAATGATCTGACCTTTGTCAATTTCCTGGGAGAACAGGAAACCTTGAAAGCCTATCCCGACAATGTGAAGGACTTTTACGAGACCGGTAACACATATATTAATTCGGTTTCTTT
>Ga0193752_1003301_pt1 | contig 11214 bp, 7 predicted proteins | sample H1c1metaG_FD_144924 | JGI IMG/M metagenome (GOLD analysis project Ga0193752, IMG submission 144924) | Soil microbial communities from a riparian zone of the East river system, Colorado, United States - H1c1 | ecosystem: Environmental > Terrestrial > Soil > Riparian zone | place: USA: East River... | reverse complement strand
TACATCAACCCGTACATCCTCACAGACGACAGCACGACCATCGACGGGCGGAGCCAGACCCTGTTCTCGGGCGACACGAACCCCAACGGCAACGAGGTCGCGTTCTGGGGCGAGCACCCCAACGCGGCGGGGAGCCCCCTCTTCATCGTCCACTCCGACGGCAACACGTTCGCCGGGCTCGACGCGGTGCAGCGGCGCGGCTACGGCATCACCCTGAGCGACGACGCCGAGGGGAACCGCGTGATCGCCAACACGATCTCGGGCCCGCTCTACGCGGCCGTGCAGGTGATCGGGAGCCACAACACCGTCGGCGGCATCCTGCCCGGAGAGGGCAACCGGCTCACGGCAGGCAACGACGGCGTGCGCGTGGAGTCGGCATTCGAGACGCCGCCGCCCACCGGCAACCGGATCATCGGCAACTACCTCTCGGGTTCGTCGGCGGGCATCCGCGTGCGCGCAGGCGCCGTCGGCACCCTCATCGGCGGGCCGACGGCGGCCGAGCGCAACGTGATCGCCGACGCGGGGCGCTTCGGCGAGGAGGGGTTCCCCACGGGCGTGCAGGTCGCCATCGAGGATGCCACGGGGACGGTCGTCGAGGGGAACTACATCGGGCTCACGGCGGACGGCACGGCGTCGTCGGTGCAGACGGGCCCCGCAGGGGTCTCGGTCAGCGCGGGCATCAACACCGTCATCCGCGGCAACGCCATCGGGGGCATCCGCGTGGAGGGGAGGAACCACTACGCGGGCCAGTTCTTCGGCGTCGGCGTCCAGATCCAGGGGACCACGACGGGCACGCTCGTCGTCGGCAACCGGATCGGCACGCGCGCCGACGGGCAGGGCCCCGTGCCCAACCTCAACGGCGTCCGCGTCAGCACGGGCCCCCCGACGAACACCACCATCGGCGGGACGAACCCCGGCGACGGCAACCTCATCGCCTACAACGAGCGCGACGGCGTGGCCGTGGACGCGTTCGTGACGGGCGTGGCCGTCCTCGGCAACGCCGTCTTCGAGAACGGGCAGGAGGGGATCGACCTCGCCCTCGACGGCCCGACGGCGAACGACGTGCACGACCCGGACGAGGGCCCGAACCGGCTCCAGAACCACCCTGTCATCGAACAGGCGTCGCTGGCCGACGGCGAGATGACGGTGGTCTACCGCGTGGACACGGCGCCCGAGAACGCCACCTACCCGCTCCGCGTGGAGTTCTTCCTCGCCGACGCCGCAGGCACGGAGGGCGAGGCGTTCCTGGGGGCCGACACGTACACGGCGGCGGACTACGCCAACGGGACGCCCGGCCCGCGCACGGCGACGTTCCCGGCCGAGCCGCAGCGCACGGGCGCGCTCGTCCTCGCCACGGCCACCGATGCCGCCGGCAACACGAGCGAGTTCGGCGCCGGGGTGCTCCTCCAGTCAGGGATAACGACGGCGTCCGAAGGGGAGGGCGGGGCGCTCGCGCCCGCGCTGACCGTGGCGCCGAACCCCGCGCACGGCCGCACCGTCGCCGCACTCACGCTGCCCGACGCGGGGATTGCCACGGTGGCCGTCTACGACGCGCTGGGCCGCCGCGTCGCCACGCTCCACGACGGCGCGCTGGCCGCCGGAACCCACACGCTCGCCTTCGACGCGGCGGCGTTGCCCGCAGGGGTCTACGTCCTCCGCGCCACGACGGAGGGCCTCACCCTGACGCGCCGCATGACCGTGACGCGCTGAGGGGAAAGGAAAGGAAGAGGGGAGGAAAGGAAGAGAGGAAGAGAACGGCTCACGCTTCTCGTCCTCCTTTCTTCCTTTCCTCCCCTCTTCCTCTCCGTCTTCTCACCCGTCCCCCATGTGGATCTGGGCGAGGAGCCACGTATCGGGGTCGAGCACGACGGTGGCGGGGGCGGCGTCGGCGGGGAGGGTGAACGTCTCTTCGGCCTGCGTGACCTCGATGGTCTCCGTCTGCCGCGTGCCGTCGGCGGCGACGAAGGCCACGTCGAGGGGGAAGCGGAACGGCGCGCCGGGGCCCGTCTGCCGCACGTCGAGGAAGACCTCGCCGCCGCTGTAGCGCCACGCGGCCTGGACTACCGGGATGCCGCCGCGGCGGAGCCACTGGTCGAAGAACGGGGCGAGGTCGTGCCCGGAGACCTCCTCCATCGTGCGCTGGAGGTCGTCCGTGGTCGCGTTGCCGTCGCGGAAGCGGGTGTAGTAGGCGCGGAGCCCGGCGAAGAACACGTCGTCGCCCACCTGATGGCGGAGCATGTGGAGCACCCAGCTCCCCTTCTGGTACGAGTTCGCGTTGAGGAGGTCGTTGGGGTCGGCCGTGAGCGAGTCGAGGACGGGGAGCGTGGGGTTCGCCGTGGCGAAGGCGGCGACGCGGGCGCGGTCGCGCTGGAGCCCGGCGGCCATGCGGTCGCGGCCGTAGACGGCCTCGTTGTAGACGTGGGCGAGGTAGGTGGCGAACCCCTCCGAGAGCCAGATGTGCGGCCAGTCGGACTCCGAGACGGCGTCGCCGAACCACTGGTGCGCCGTCTCGTGCGCGATGAGACCCTCGCTCATCTTCTGCGTGTCGAACAGCTTGCCGTCGTAAAAGATCGCGCTGGCGTTCTCCATGCCGCCGTAGCGGGTGGTGGACTGGACGTGGGCCAGCTTCTCGTACGGGAACGGCCCGATCCGCTCACTGAGCACGCGGAGCACGCGGTCGCCGAGGGCGAGGTCGGCGAAGCCTATGTCGTGGTCGGCGGCGTAGGCCCAGCTCTCCGTGGGGACGCCCGCCACGATCCCGCGGTGCTCCACGGCGAAGGGGGCGGCGCCGAAGACCATCACCTTCGTCGGGAGCGGGTGGTCCGAGACGTAGCGCGTCAGCCGCCCGCCCGGCGCCTCCGACGACTCGGCCAGCCGCCCGTTGGCGACGACCTGATAGCCGTCGGGCGCCGTGACGGCCCACTCCACACGCGCCTTGTCGGAGGGGTGGTCCACGGTCGGCAGCCAGTGGCGGGCGCGGTTGGGCCAGTTGTCGCCGAAGAACGTCCGCTCGCCGTGGCGATTGGCCCCGATGATGAGGCCGTCGGCGGGGATGCCGCTGTAGGTGACGATGAACGTGCGGTGGTCGCCCGTGTGCGGCCGTCTGTCGATCTGCACGGTGAGGCGGTCGCCGCGGTGCGTGAACGTCTGCTCGGCGCCGTTCTCCAGCACCGAGGCCACCGTCATGCCGCGGCCGTCTGTCTGCCGGCTGACGAGGTCGAGGGGCAGCACCGTCACGGTGTCGGCCGTGAAGCGGACGGCCACGGTGGCCTCGCCGTCGACGGTGTCGCTGGCGTCGGAGAGGGTGAACCGGAAGGTGTAGGCCTCCACGTCGATCCCCGGCGCGTACGCGCGCCCCGCATGGAGCAGGGCCGGACTGGCCCCGGCCGCCTGCGCCCGCGCGGGCGCCGCCGCGAGCGGGGAGAGGACGAGCGCAGCGAGGACGAGCAGGCGGGGTAGATCAGAGAGACGGGGCATCGCGACGGGCGGCGGAGGGGACGAAAGGTAGCGGGTGCACACCGGTAGCAGGAACGTGCTATTCACCGCCCTCTGCGCATCCCCCGCTCCCGACAGACGTACCCTCGCTCATACACCGATCTTGCCTTTCCTCATTCTCTCCTCTCCCTCCTCTCCCTCTTCTCTCTCCTTTCCCTCCTCTCCCCGCATTCCCGATTCCCCGATCCCCGGATTCCCCGATTCCCCGATCCGCTGTGCCCTCCGCTCTCCTCCTCGACCGCGTCTCCAAGCATTTCTCCGGCCACACCGCCGTCGATGACCTCAGTCTCGACGTGCCGGCCGGGACCATCTACGGCATCCTCGGGCCCAACGGCGCCGGCAAGAGCACGACGATCCGCATGGCGATGAACATCATCGCGCGCGACACCGGGCACGTGTCGCTGCTCGGCGTGGACCCCGCCGTGGACCGCAACGTGCTCCGCCGCGTGGGCTACCTGCCCGAGGAGCGCGGGCTCTACCGCAAGATGCGCGTGATCGACGTGATCGCCTTCTTCGGCGCGCTGAAGGGCTTGAAGGACAAGGAGGCGCGGCGGCGGGGGCGAGAGTGGGTCGAGCGGATGGGGCTCGGCGACTGGGCCGAGGCCCGCGTGGACACGCTCTCGAAGGGGATGCAGCAGAAGGTGCAGTTCATCACCACGGTCGTCCACGACCCCGACCTGCTGGTGCTCGACGAGCCCGCCTCGGGGCTCGACCCCGTGAACCAGGACGTGCTCCGCGAGACCATTCTGGACGCCAAGCGACGGGGCAAGACGGTCCTGTTCAGTACGCACAACATGGACCAGGCCGAGGGGCTGTGCGAGTACGTCTGCATCATCGCCGGGGGCCGCAAGGTGCTCGACGGCGAGCTGACGGCCATCCGCCGCGCCCACCGCGGCGCCCACTACCGCGTCGCCTTCGACACGCCGAGCGAGACGGCCGAGGCGTTCGTGCGCACGGCGCCGCTCTTCCGCGAGGTCGTCCCCGAGGGCGACGGGTGGCGCGTGGAACTGGCGCCGGAAACGGACGCCCGCGCCGCCGTCGCCGCGCTGAACGCCCTCGACGTGCCCCTCTCCCGCTTCGCCCGCGTCGAGCCCTCCTTGCACGAGATCTTTGTCGACCGCGTCGGCGACGTAACCCCCGCGCGGCGCTAGCGCCGCGCGGGAAGTACGAAGGACAAAGGACGAAGTACGAAAGGGCTGACAGACCACGGACGACGATTGGGAAGGATGCCCGTGCGCTCCAATACCCCGATTCCCAGATCCCCCGATTCCCGGATTCCCCGATGCACGACGTTTTCCTGATCGCGCGGCGCGAGTACCTGGAGCGGGTGCGGACCCGCGGGTTCGTGCTCAGCACCATCCTCATCCCGGCGTTCGTGCTGGCCGTGACCGTGCTCCCCTACGTCTTCGGAATGGAGGGCGGCGAGCGCACCATCGTCATCGTGGACGAGACGCCCACCGGCGTCGGCGCCCGCATCGCGCGCACGCTCGCGGCGGCCGACGCCGACGACGAGGACGCCGTGCACTACCACGTCGAGCGGACGACGGGGCCGCTCCCGCGCGTGCGCGCCGACCTCAACCGCCGCGTCGAGGCCGAGGAGATCGACGGCTACCTCGTCCTCCCCGCCGACGTGGTCGAGCACGGGCGGGCGCAGTACCGCGCCCGCGACGTGGCCAACTTCAAGGTCGTAAGCGACCTCCAGCGCGCCGCCTCGGACGCCGTGCGGGCCGAGCGGCTGGCGGCGGCCGGGCTCGCCGCGGGCGAGGTGGCCGCGCTCGTGGCGCCCGTCGAGGTCCAGACCACCCGGATCACCGGCGACGGCACCGAGGGCGGCGACGCGATCTCGACGTTCTTCTTCGCCTACGGCGTGGCGATGCTGATCTACTTCCTCATCGTGCTCTACGGCCAGAACGTGATGCGGAGCGTGTTGGAGGAGAAGACGAGCCGGATCGCCGAGGTGATCGTGAGCACGGTGCGGGCGTCGCACCTCATGCTGGGGAAGGTGCTCGGGGTGGGGAGCGTGGCGCTGACGCAGGTGGCCATGTGGGGCGTGGGGTTCGCCGTGGCCGCGCTCCAGACCGACCTCATCGCCGAGCGGATGGGGGTGCCGCCCGAGGCGCTGGCCGCGTTCCACCTCGCGCCCGGCGTGGGGCTCGCGCTGGCGGGTTTTTTCTTGGGGGGGTTTCTTCTTTATGCCTCGCTCTATGCGGCGGTCGGGGCGGCTGTGACGACGGAGCAGGAGGCGCAGCAGTTCGTGCTGCCGGTGTTGCTGCCGCTGATGATCCCGCTGCTGTTCCTCGTCTCGCTGGCGAGCGACCCGCAGGGCCCGGTCGCGCGCACGCTGGGGCTCATCCCGTTCACGTCGCCCATCGCCATGCCCATGCGGATGGCGACGACGGAGTTGCCGGCCGTCGAGGTGGCGGCGTCGCTGGGGATCCTGGCGCTGTCGGTGGTGCTGGCGGTGTGGCTGGCGGGGAAGATCTACCGCGTGGGCATCCTCAGCACCGGCAAGCGCCCCACCTTCCGCGACCTCGCCCGCTGGCTCCGCAGTGACTGAGGGGATGCTGAGGGACTTCTACTCGGCCATCTACCTTGCGGCGGCGGCGCGAGGGCCGACCGACACGTGGATCCATGCGGGCCTCGGCATGTCCGTGTTCTGTATGGCGACGGCGATCAACGCGTCGGTCCTCGGCTACATGGTCACCGGACACCCGCTGATGTTCGCCTCCCAGAACGTTTTCGTGGCCGGGTTAGTGGTGGCCGTTGCCGTGGGCTGTCTGCTCACGTGGCACTATACCAGGCGTGTCAACGACCGTCTGGCTACATGGCAAGTCGTCGCCTACGTCAGCCTCTGGGTCCTCAACGTCGGGGGTATAATCCCCACTTTGACGGTGATGCCTTTTCTTTGGTGACTGCGCAGGGGTGAAGTGGCGGATGGGAGAGCGGCCGTTCCTCAGTGTAGGTTCCGGTTACCCCTAGCGTTTCCTGCCGTGGCCGAAGGCACCCCACGTGAACGTGTGCTCCGCGCCGTAGCTGACATGCCGAGCGATGCCACGTTCGAGGAGGTGATGGAACGCGTCTACCTCCTCCACAAGATCGAGCGAGGCCGACAGCAGATCGCGGCCGGGCAGGGAGTCCCGCACGAGGAGGCGGAGCGGCGAATGAAGCGGTGGTACACGTGATCTGGTCGCCCGGGGCATGCTTGGAATAGGGCACGCCCCTTTATCATTGTCGTCCTGAACTCGATTCAGGACCTACGTCCTCTCAAACGAGCGGGACGATGGCAAGTAGCAACAGCGGTCAGCACGGCGCCGGTGGTGCCCTCGTCACCTCGCGTGCCGGATCGGGCGGTCGTAGGTCCTGAATCGAGTTCAGGACGACAATAGTGCGAACGTCTGAATGATGTAAGCCTGGGGCCTCCCCTCTATGCGCCCCGTCACCCTTGACCTGCCGAAGAGGCGGCAGAGTAGACGTTGCGCTGCGGTTGTCGCCTCACATCATCCGGACGCTTGCACTATTGAGGGGTTGGTGCTCAGGGCTCTGAGGGGCATCGAACGGGCAAGCAAGCGCGGAACGCTTCATCTCTCGCCTCATCAACGGGTTACGGCTATCGGAGGTACAAGGGCGGTCGGCCGTCGGCGGTCTGCGGTCGGACGCGAAGCGGTCCCGGGATACGAACGGGGGCGCCCGCGTTCTACATTGACCCCGTCGTCTGCCCCCACCCCCGATGCGTGCCCGTTCGTCCTTCCCGCTCTTCGCCCTGCTCGCCCTCTTCGCCCTGGCGCTCCCCGCCTGCGACAGCGGCACGACCGACCCCGACCCCGACGAACTCACGGCGGCCTACTTCGTCGGGTCGTGGGGCCTCACCGGGGCCTCCGACTCCAGCGGCGACCGGACGGCGGAGGTGGACGCGGCCCTCGACGCCCTCACCACCACGTTCGCCGCCGGCGGCACGTTCGACATGAACGTGAACTACTCGGCCGCCATCAACGGGGCGGGCGTGCCCGACGCCGTGGTCTTCGGGAACTACGCCCTGAGCACCAGCGACAACCTCGTGCTCACGCTCCCGGCCACCGACACCACCCCGGCCATCGCCGTCCCGCTCGCCGCCGTGCGCGTGAGCGCGTCGCAGTTCACGCTCTCCACCACGGCCGCCGTCGTGAACCAGCTGATCTCGGGCACGGGCGTCAGCCTCAACGGCATCGTCACGCTCACGCTCACGAAGCAGGGCTGACCCGCATGCCGCTGGTGCGCGTACGCGGGGGCGTTCGCCCCCGACTGGGCCTGGCGGCGCTCGTTGCCGGGCTCCTGCTGGCCGCCGCGCCCGTGTGGGCGCAGGCGGGCGTCGTCGCCGGGCGCGTCGTCGAGGCCGAGACCGGCGCCCCGCTCCCCGGCGCCAGCGTGCGCCTCACGGGCACGTCGCTGGGCGCCGCCTCGGGGCCCGACGGGGGGTTCCGCATCGGCGACGTGCCGCCGGGGGCCTACACCGTCGAGGCGACGAGCGTCGGGTTCGCGCGGGACGCGGCGCCGGTGACGGTGGCCCCGGGCGCCCGCGTGGAGGTGACGCTGCGGCTCGCCGAGGCGGTGCTGGAGGCGGGCGAGGTGGTCGTCGCGGCGGCGCGGTCGCAGACGGCCACCAAGACCGACGAGGACGTGCGGCTGATCCCCCAGTCCATCGCCGTCGTGCCCGCGCGCCTGCTCGACGCGCAGCAGGTGACCGACGTGGCGGAGGCGCTGCGCACCGTGCCCGGCGTGGCCGTGGCGGGGCGGACCTACCCCTTTGCCAACCTCACCCTCCGCGGCTTCGCCGCCGAGAACACGAGCACGTTCCGCCGCAACGGCGTCGAGTTCGCCTACTTCTACGACCCCCTCCACGCCAACGTCGAGCGCGTGGAGGTGCTCCGCGGCCCGGCGTCGGTGCTCTACGGGCGGATAGAGCCCGGCGGCGTCGTCAACCTCGTCACCGAGCGCCCCCTCGCGCGCCCGCGCACGGAGGCCGAGGTGGAGGTGAGTTCGTGGGGCACGGACGTCTTCACGGCCGACGTGACGGGGCCGCTCGTGGGGCGTACGCTTCTGGCCCGCGTCAACGCCTCGGCCGAGCGCTCGGGGAGCTGGCGCGACGAGATGGAGGCGCGCGGGACGTTCCTCGCCCCCGTCGTGACGTGGACGCCGCGTCCGGCCCTCCGGCTCACGCTGGAGGGGGAGTGGGAGACGGCGCGGAGCCGCCTCGACCCCGGCCTCGCCCTCGCCGACACCACGGGCAGCCTGACCGGGGTGCCCGACGCCGACGACCGCGCGACGTTCTACGGCGAGCCCGCTGCCGCCTACGACTGGCGCAGCCGGTTCGCCATGCTCACGGCCGAGGCCGCGCTGGGGCGGGGCTGGGCGCTGCGCGCGACGGCCTCGCTCGGCCGCTACGCCTACGAGCGCGAGATCGTCCAGCTCGTGTGGTATGACCGCCCGACCGACGACGTGCTCCGGCAGTTCCGCGTCGAGACCTCGAAGTACCGCTACCTCCAGGGCGAGGCCGTGCTCACGGGCGGGGTGCGGACGGGGCCGCTGCGGCACGCGCTCACGCTGGGGCTGGAGGCGAACCGCCTCGGCATCTCGGCGAGCAATCGGGCCCCCCTCGTCACCGACGGCCCGACGCAGACGTTCTTCGCCCTCGCCCCCGTCGCCTACGGCGCCCCCGTCGCGACAGGGCTCCCGGGCATCGGAGAGACGGTGGAGTACGTGTTCGCCGACGGCCAGGGCTACAACCTCGGTGCCTACGTGCAGGAGCGGGCGACGCTGGGCGTGGGGGCGGGGCGGCTCCACCTCCTCGCCTCGGCCCGCCTCTCGCGCGTGACGGCCGAGGCTGAGTGGTTCGCCCTCACCGCGACGCCCGAGAGCCCGGTCGGCCTGAACAACCGCACCGTCGGGATCACCACGGTCACGCCGGGCTTCGGCGCCGTCTACGAGCCCGTGGGCTGGCTCTCGCTCTACACGTCGTACGGCCGCTCCTTCAACCCCATCTTCCAGCAGGTGCAGGAGAGCGGGGAGCCCTTCGAGCCGACGCGCGGCGAGCAGGTGGAGGCGGGCCTCAAGGCCGAGACGCGGCGGCTCCGCGCGTCCGTGGCCCTGTTCCAGCTCGACAAGCAGGGGGCGCTCTCCCAGCTTCCGACGGGCTTCTACGTCCAGACCGGCGACCAGCGGAGCTGCGGCGTCGAGGCCGACGTGCTGGCCGAGCCCGTGGAGGGCCTCACGGTGGCCGGGGCGTACACGTTCACGCAGGCCACCGTTACGGAGGACGCGCTGATCCCGACGGGCAACGTGCTCCCGGGCGCCCCGCGCCACAGCGCAAGCCTGTGGGCCGACTACCGGCTCAGCGGCGGCCCGCTCGCCGGGCTGGGCGTAGGGGCGGGCGTGCAGGCGGTGGGCCGCCGCTACGCCACGCTCCAGAACACGCTCGTGCTCCCGGCCTACACCGTCGTCGACTTCACGGCGTCGTACCGCGTGGGCCCGCGCGCCGAGCTTCAGGTGGGCCTCCGCAACGCCTTCGACGTGCGCTACTACGAGGGCGCCGTCCGCGAGCCCGATATAGGCACGGGCCCCGCGCTCATCATCGGCTGGCCCGCCGCCCCCCGCTCCGTCCGCGTCCGCCTCACCGCGAGGATGTAAGGGACGTTCCGACCTGTTTCGACGAGGGTCGGTGGACGTAAGGGCGTGTGCCACACGCCCCTACCGTGGGACAGGATTTTGCCCTTCACTCTCCCACCAACGTCATCCCCGCGAAGGCGGGGATGACGGTTTTATAGGGCGGGATTGGGCGAAACGGCTGGTCCCGTCTCTACGCCCGGTCGCTCAACCCCCCGGCGTAAGAACGGCCGCCTCTTCGAAGAGCGCGTCGTAGTGCGGGGCCTGGGCGGGCCAGGCGAAGGGGGCGGCCACGTCGCGGAGGACGGCGGAGGGGAGCGGCTTCTCGGCGCCCGTCAGCAGGCCCCGCAGGAGCGTGAACAGTTCCTCCTCGTCGCGGTAGAGCACCGGGGCGTGGAGGAGCGGGCGGTGGAGGTTGGGCGGGACCAGCTCGGGGTACGTCAGGCGGTCCGGCAGGAGCGGGTGGCAGCCGCAGTGGATCGCCTCCATCATCGCCACGCCGAAGAACTCGTGCACCGAGGTCGAGACCACCACGTCGGCGCGGTGGAGGAGGCGGGCGTAGTCGTCGAAGCTCTCGGCGAAGCCGTAGTGCAGCACGCGCTCGGCGTAGCGCCGGAAGCCGTCCTCGAACTCCGGCGGCTGCTCCTCGAACCGCTCGCCCGCGAGGATGAGCCGGAAGCGGAGGCCGGCGTCGTCGAGCCGGTTGATCACCCGGAAGAACACCTCGGGCCGCCGGTCGTGCTCCCAGCGGTGGTTCCAGAGGATCACCGGGGGGCCGCCGTCGTGGGCCTTCAGGGCCTGGATCTCGGCGCGCGTCCGGTCCAGCCCGGCGAGGTCGAGCCCGAGGTGGCACACGCTCGACTTCGCGCGGAGCTGCGCGAGCGTTTCGAGGTGGGTGTAGTCGGGGAAGCGCCGGAGGAGGTCGGGGAGGGCGCCGAAGAACTCGCCCTCGTGGAAGGCCGAGTTGAACGCGATGCGGTCGGCCGCCAGCGACGAGAGGTAGTTGACGTAGGCGTAGGTGTAGTCGCGTGCGTCGCCGGGCCGGAGGGGGTACGTGAGCTGGTTCTCGTGGAAGAACAGCAC
>Ga0193752_1003300_pt1 | contig 11215 bp, 6 predicted proteins | sample H1c1metaG_FD_144924 | JGI IMG/M metagenome (GOLD analysis project Ga0193752, IMG submission 144924) | Soil microbial communities from a riparian zone of the East river system, Colorado, United States - H1c1 | ecosystem: Environmental > Terrestrial > Soil > Riparian zone | place: USA: East River... | reverse complement strand
AAAAGAGTGGGTTCGTTGGGGTGCAGGTCCCCGCGCTGGTCAGGCACTGATCCTGACTGCAAAGGCGCGTGCGCTGCTCAAAGGAAGGTATGCAGTAATAAAAGAGGACCTCCACGCAATGGCTTATCCCGTTCTGCGTCACCGCATACTCATGAACTTTAAAGCCGATGCCGAAAACATTACACCCGACCAGGTAACAGAAAAACTGATCATGGCGAATTGAAAGAAATGAGAGAACACCAGAAGAGAGAAAGAGCAAGAGAGAGAGAGAGAGAGAGAGAGAGAGAACACCAAACAAACAGGTATGAGTCAATTTCTTGATCCAAAAGTTTTACTGGCTATAAAAGATTTGTCTCTCGCAGCAAAAACAACTGTGGATGGATTCATGGCTGGCATTCATAAGAGCAATGTAAAAGGCACAGGCATGGAGTTTAGCCAGTATAGAAGCTATCAGCCGGGAGACGATCTGCGTTCACTCGATTGGAAAATGTACGCGCGGTCCGACAGGTATTATATCCGGGAGTCGGAAACAGAAACCAGTGTATCGGTGAGGTTTGTCGTGGATGCAAGCGCGTCAATGGATCATAAGGACGGCCAGTTCACTAAAATGGATTATGTCCGGTATCTCGCTGCCTGCCTGGCTTATCTGGCAAATTCACAAGGTGATTCAATAGGACTTTATGTGTTCCGTGATGGCGATCTTTTTTCATTGCCCTGCCGTAAGGATCACCAGCATCTCTCGAGGTATTTCTACCAGCTTGAAAATATCAGGCCGGCCGGTAAGTTTACCGAACCGGTTAATTACAGGGACATCTTTGCAGGTACTCATAAACGTGAGTTGCTGATCTTCATAACAGATTTTTATGAAGACCATGGAGAAATAAGTGAATTACTTACTTCATTTGTTGCATTGCGGCACGAGATCATGCTCTTTCATCTGATGGGCAGGAATGAACTGGATTTTGATTTCAAATCATTCCAGGCAGTGGAAGACCTCGAAACCGGAGACGTAGTTGCAATCAATGCTCAGGTCGATTTAAAAGCATATCAGCAAAAACTGACTTCATTTATTGAAGACAAAAAAGCATTCGCACTCAATAAGAATATTTTCTACAGGCTCACCTGTCTTGACGAGCCGGTAGATAAAGCATTAAGGGATTTCATTAATCAGCGAAATAAACTGAAGGCATAATTGTTACATTTTCTGCATCCAATATGGTTACTGGCTGGCAGTGGTATTGTGATACCAGTGATCATTCATCTATGGAACATTAAGAAAGGTAAAGTGCTACGGGTCGGAAGCACTACTCTGATGAAAGAAGCTACACAGAAAAGTGCCAGCAGACTTCGCATTTCCCAATGGATGCTTCTGGCACTACGTTGCCTGCTGATCATAGCACTCTCGATGTTACTGGCAATTCCACAATGGCTTAAATCCATATCAGGCAGCAGCAAAGGCTGGGTGGTAATTGAAAAAGCAAGACTGGAGCCAATTTACCGGGAATATAAAACATCCATCGACTCGCTGATCAGAGCAGGTTTTGAGCTACATGAATTTGGCAATGGATTTAACAAGCTGGATTTAAGTGACAGCAGTGTCAACTCACGTGATACAACAACCGAAAACGGATTATACTGGACCTTGATCAGCGAACTTGACAGACACCTACCGGCTGGTTTTCCTGTTCATGTTTTTTCTTCTGAGATGAATTACAACTCCGGCAGTGACGGAACAATTTCCGGATTGCCGGTGAGACCTGCAGTATCTCTCGACCTCAGGTGGTCCATGTTGAAATCTGATTCCGTGTCAACAATACCTGTTCCGCTTAATCTGCGGCAATTATCAAACGGTAACTACCAGATGACTTCCCTGATGTCGAACACAGACGGAAATTATTTCATGAAAACGATGGTCAATGACGGAAATTATTTCATCAAAACGATGGTCAATGCCGCTGCTTCATCAAACTTGCCGGCAGATACGACAGCTAAAAATATCACGATTTACAACAACAACAACGCCGATGATGCCAGATACCTGGAGGCAGCCATAAAAGCCATCAGTTCTTTCGGAAAATATAAAATTAACCTCATCAATACACAACGTAAACAAGAGATACCTGAAGGACAGGATTGGTTATTCTGGCTTTCCGATGATACGTCTGCCATCATATTCCGGTCCAGGAACCTCTTCATGTATCAACCTGGCAAACCGGTTAATACCCGTTCATGGATAACAACGGAAGACGGCCCAAGTGCGTACGAAGCCATAAAAACATATAAATTCATCGATTCCGATTCTGCTTCAAGCCATGTGGCCGCAAAAATATTATGGAAAGATGGATTCGGAAATTCTTTGCTGACCATTGAAAACGGTTCAACAAATATTTACCGTTTTTATAGTCGCTTCGACCCGGCCTGGTCAGATCTTAGCTGGCAGGCGGCTTTTCCAAAAATGCTTTATCCAATATTAATTGCTGATCCGGTCAAAGTCAAGGCAGGCAAATACGACAGGCGAAGTATGGCTCCTGAACAAGCGATGCCTACGCTAAAAAAAACGACCTTTAAAGAAGACAAGGCAGCATTCGAATTAATTCCTTTGGATAAAATCTTTTGGATCATTGCATTTTTATTGTTTGTTGCAGAAAGATTTATTTCGCTTAACGCCAAAAACAACAGAGCAGCTTGAGCAGTGCAAACTCAAATATCATTATCTCGGGCCTGCAAACGAAATGGCGAAATAGCGAATTAACCGTTTTGCTGCTGTTTGTACTGGCGGAAAGTTTACCGGCAATCGCCTTGTTGAATATTAGTTATGGTATAAACTTGTTTTGGACCATTCCCCTGATGGCGGTATTATTTGTACTTCACCTGTTGATTTTTCCGGCCTGGAAAATTAAAAAATCAGATGTTGCACGGACATTGAATCACCACCATCCGGATCTTGAAGAAAGTACCGGATTGTTATTGAAACCCGCAAATGATCTTGGCTTTCTCGAAAGTCTCCAGGTAAGAAAAATTTCAGCGGTTTTGGAAAGAATCGATCCACCGGCTCCGTCGGCTAAACGACTCAGGGCCGCAACCATCGTACTCATTTGCAGCAGCCTCCTTGCAATATTATTAGTTGTAGCTGCGCCTTATCTTATCAATAAATCCAATACCAGCGGTACACAGGAGCTTTCGCGTCTTCGCAATAAACCGGAAATAATATTACCGCAGATAACAAGTGTTACAGTACGCATTCAGCCTCCGGCCTACACAGGCCGTGACGCGCGCACACAGCATCGTTTCAATATACAGGCTGAGCATGGCGCAAAGCTGACCTGGGAAATAAACACAAAAGGCGACCCAACATCACTTCAATTTATATATAACGATAGTTCCGTTGTGGATCTTGATTCACTCAAAAAAATACCTGGTGTGTGGGCAACAGAAAAACTTATCAAATCAAATGGATTTTACCAGGTAAGAATCGGCAATACATTGTCAGAACTGTATCAACTGGAAATTATTCCGGATCAGCAACCGGTAATAACTGTGCAAACGCCGCGTCCTGCAACAATCATTGAGTTTGGACAATCACAGCAGGTACCCTTAACAGTTAGTCTTTCGGATGATTATGGCATCGAACAAACAAACATCATTGCAACAATCGCCAGTGGTAGCGGAGAAGCGGTTAAATTCAAAGAACAGAAACTCAGCTTCAACGATTTTACTTCGGGTGGCCGGCAATATAAACTTGGGAGAACTTTTAACCTTCCAGCATTGGGCATGAATCCAGGTGATGAATTATATTTTTATATCAGTGCGATTGATAATAACAAACAGGAAACAAAATCTGACATTTATACGGTTAAAATTGAGGACACCGCAGTATTGATGAGTATGGATGGAATGATGAGTGGTGTTGATCTCAAACCTGAGTTCTTCCGCAGCCAGCGCCAGATCATCATTGAAACGGAACAACTGCTGAAAGGCAGGGATACTATGAGCAAAGAAACTTTTAATAACAAGTCTAATGCGCTTGGTATCGATCAGAAATTACTTCGCTTAAGATATGGCAAGTTTTTAGGCGAAGAGAATGAAACAAATATTGGAGAAGAAGGCAATAAAACACACGATGATAAGAGTGGCGGAGAACATCACGAAGAGTCTGCTGATCACGACGAAAAAATATCAGTAGAAGATTTCAATAATGCCGAAAAACTTATCGATCGTTATTCACATAAACATGATATAGCAGAAGACGCAACTTTTTTTGACCCGCAAACAAAAAAAGATCTCAGGGCAACACTTGCAGAAATGTGGCAGTCAGAGTTGCGATTGCGTACTTATGATGCAGCCGGCGCTTTACCTTTTGAATACAAGGCGCTTCGGTTGCTGAAAGAGTTGCAACAAAAATCGCGGGAATATGTAGCTAAAACAAACACCAAAACCACGCCGCTAAAGCCTTTTGAAAAAAGGCTGACCGGCGAATTAGATAAAATCGTTGAACCTGCCAGCAATCAAACATTCCAGGCAACAGGTGGAAAAGAAATAAATTTAAAAACAGCATTGTCCGTATTGAGTGGATTGAAAGAACAATTGAATCTAAGCGGAAATCGGGTTGCACTTACAAATCCTGAACAGGAAATATTAGAACAGGCCGCGGGACAATTAAGCCTTAGAGCCAGTAGTGAGCCTGCATCTTATCTTGCTTCGTTTGAAGCGATAAAAAGACTGGTCCGCAACGAAATTGTAGCCAAAGATGTGATTTCAGTTGAAATAGCTTTGCAAAAAATCATACGTACTTCCTCAAGAAGCCCGGCAAACCAGGAGTTGCCGGCAGATATGAATCTTTCAAAAGAGTACTTTCTTAATCTTAATAAATCCGGGCGGCGCTCATGAGTTACTGGAATTACGTGATGATATTATTTTCAGTGCTTCTGTGCGCATGGCTTATTTTATCTGCTACGAGAAGGTCCAACCGTGCGAATCTGATAGTGCGTATAATTGCTGGTGCCGGGGCAGCAGTGGCCCTCGCGTTAATGGCCTTTCCTTTTTATTATGAATCGTCAGGTGAACAGCGGGCTTCCGGTGGTGAAGCTGTCATTGCAACCGAAGGAACTACAAAAGACAGTCTCCAATCTTATATCAAAAAAGGAATACCCGTCTACACTTTGGATCCGGCTATTGCTTCTGATAAATCCCTTAAGGCAGATTTGGTAGGGACGTTACCCGATATCTCAAATGCAGGCACAGTCCATATTACCGGCTTTGGCCTGGAAGAAGATCAGTTAAAAAGACTTGAAAAACACGTACTCGAATTTCATCCTCCGGTTCTCAATAATAATTTTCAGGCTATCTCCTGGCCACAACGTCTCAACAGCGGTGACGAATTTAATATCCAGGGAAGATTCAATAATAATAATACAAGTCAGCCGGTCACCATTATATTGGAAGGTTTTGGTACTCATCTTGATTCGCTGATGTTAGCAGCCGGCCGATCTTCAAAGTTTTCATTAAGCACGATTCCAAAACAAAGTGGAAGAGCTGTTTATACGCTAACTGTACGTAACGGCGAAAAAATTGTACGGCAACAAAAAATTCCATTAGAGGTCACTCCGGCGGAGCCTCTGAAGATCCTGATGCTATCAGCTTCTCCGGATTTTGAAAACAAGTTCTTAAAAAACTGGTTGTCCACACATCATTATAATATAGCCGTCCGGAATCGCATCAGCAAAAATAAATTCTCGCGCGAGTTGCTGAATATGGAAGAACTGAACACAGCAACCATCAACACTACCCTCCTGGATAAATTTGATCTGGTTATTGGTGATGCCACGGCATTAGCTTCGCTGCCATCATCCCAACAAAACAATCTCCGGAATTCAATCGAACAGCAGGGACTTGGATTGATCATTAAAGCCGACAGCATAACTTCAACTTCTTTATTTTACAATCAACCTTTCAGATTGAATCAGTCACCGGCATCTAACAAACTGCAAATCGGTTTTCAGATGCACGATACCACTCAGTCATTGCCCACACTTGTTGTTGAAAGACCGCTGTTTATCACGGCTTCACAAAAGATCCGAACGATGTTACATGATAAGGAAGGGCGGGTGTTTGCGGCTTCAACAATTTATGGAAATGGCAAATTGCTTTATACAACCGTGAATAATTCCTTCAGCTGGGTACTCGGTGGTGATACAATCGCATACCGGCAATTCTGGTCAAACCTTATCAGCGAAGTTGCAGGAAAAAAAGCATCACGCGAACGTTACTCCTCAACACCGGCAATAGCTGTTACCGACATGCCATCGACTTTACGTATTGAGTCATCTGACACGATCCCATTTGTAGCGGCTGTTAATAATACAACTATGCCTCTTCAACAGGATTTCAACTTACCTTTTCAGTGGGAAGGAACTTACTGGCCACGAAAAGCCGGATGGCGGCATGCGCAAAAAAGAGATAATCAATATTTTAACTGGTATGTTTTTGCCGATAGTGACTGGGAAGATGTCAGGGCCTTGAACAAGATAAGATTAAACAAACTGTATGCAGCAAAAAAGGTCAGGACTGGTAAAAAGACTGACGCAGCGTTGAAGTCTATTTCAAAAGAAATTCCAAGAATTTACTTTTTTATAATGTTTCTGATTTGCTGTTCTTATCTCTGGATTGAAGAAAAATTTTACAATAGCCGGTTGTAGTTAGCAAAAAATCCATAGATTGCTGTTCTGTAATTTCAGAATCATTAGAGGATCAAAGTACTTATACAATAAAGGTTTCAGGCTTAATTTGGAGAACCGGCCGCATTAATTTTGAATTAAAATTCAAACCTGTTTTATAAGTTAAATTATTTAATGATATCTCCATTAACTAACTATTAAGAGGAAATACCTTGAAAAGAAAAGACTTTCTTCACCTCTCTGCCATGAGCATGGGTGCGATGTTTCTCCCGAATTTTTCACTCCTTGGCAATCCGATAGATCCGCTTCAGGCTTTAAATGAAGGCATTGATGTTAAGGTTAAAAAAGAGCTTGCTGATGTTGCGCTCAACGCCGCAAAATCCAAAGGTGCTACTTATGCGGATGTACGTATCGGCAGATATCTTAACCAGTTTGTAGCTACACGTGAAAAACAGGTTCAGGGCGTTGCCAATACGGAATCATTTGGAATTGGAATCCGTGTGATTGCCAATGGTTGCTGGGGTTTCGCCGCAACCAACAATGTCACTAAAGATGCTATCGCAAAAGCCGCTGAACAGGCTGTCGCAGTTGCCAAAGCAAACGCAAAAATTCAGGGCGAAGCGGTGAGACTTGCACCACAGAAAGGATATGGTGAAGTTAGCTGGAAAGCGCCTGTTGAAATAAATGCCTTTTCAGTTCCCGTGAAAGAAAAGGTCGACCTGTTGCTGGAAGTTAACAATGCAGCTATGACGAATGGCGCGAACTTCGTAAACTCCGTGATCTTTGCCGTTAATGAACAAAAATATTTCGCATCTACTGATGGTTCTTATATTGATCAGGATATACAACGCATCTACCCGACCTTTAATGTTACCAAAATAGACCGTGCAAGTGGTAAATTTATGACGAGGAGATCGCTGAGTTCGCCGATGGGAATGGGCTATGAATATTTAAAAGCAAGGCCTACCGATAAAGTTTCGGGTATTGTTACCCGTTATAAGGGCCGGTATGACATGTTGGAAGATGTTATCGCTGCCGCTAAAGACACGGATCAGAAGCTTAAAGCCAAATCAGTTGAGCCCGGCAAATATGATCTTGTACTTGATCCTTCCCACCTCTGGCTCACTATTCATGAATCGGTTGGCCATCCGACCGAACTTGATCGTGTGCTTGGCTACGAAGCAAACTATGCGGGCACATCATTTCTGACAATTGACAGATGGAAGACAAAGAAGTTCAATTTTGGAAATGATAAAGTAAATATTGTTGCTGATAAAACACAACTTGGTTCACTCGGAGCGGTTGGTTATGATGATGAGGGTGTGAAATGCGGCAAATGGGATCTCATAAAGAATGGCATGCTTGTTAATTTTCAGACTATCAGGGATCAGGCACATATAATTGGCCTTAATGCTTCACAGGGTTGCTGTTATGCTCAAAGCTGGAGTGATGTACAGTTTCAGCGTATGCCAAATGTTTCATTACAGCCAGGGAAAGTAAAACTTAGTGTCGATGATATGATCAAAAATGTTGAGAAAGGCATATACATTATTGGCGATGGATCATTTTCGATTGATCAGCAACGTTATAATTTCCAGTTTGGCGGGCAATTGTTTTATGAGATCAAAGAAGGCAAAATTGTCGGTATGCTGAATGATGTTGCTTACCAATCAAATACCCAGGAATTCTGGAACTCATGCAATGCTATCTGTGATGAAAGTGATTATCGCCTTGGCGGTGCATTCAATGACGGTAAAGGTCAGCCAGCCCAGAGCAATGCGGTTTCGCACGGTAGTGCAACCGCGCGGTTCAATGGTGTCAACGTAATTAACACAGCAAGAAAAATTTAAAGTAATTAATAACGGATGCAGCGAAGAGATTTTTTATACTTATCGGGTATGGGTGTTGGCGCTTCAATGTTGAAAGGCGTTCCCGTACTAGGTAACCTCAGGTCGCCTGAAGAAGCGTTGAATCGTATGGATATTACGCTCAAGAAACAGCTTGCAGACATTGCCTTAAATACTGCGAAATCACAAGGCGCCACTTATGCAGATGTCCGTATAGGCAGATACCTGAACCAGTCTTTGGCGACCAGGGAACAAAGAGTTCAAAGTATTACAAATACCGAATCATACGGCATGGGTATTCGCGTAATTGCGAATGGCAGCTGGGGATTTGCATCGCTGAATAATCTTGATAAGGACAGTATCGCGAAAGCAGCATCAGCAGCAGTGCGGATAGCAAAAGTGAATTCCAAATTACTCACTGAACCAGTTCAACTGGCACCACAAAAAGGATATGGAGAAGTAAGCTGGAAAACTCCTATCCAAAAAAATGGCTTCGAGATTCCGATCAAGGAAAAACTTGATCTGTTACTTGCCGTAAACGGAGCAGCGATGGATGCAGGGGCTAATTTTGTAAACTCGTCTTTATTCCTGATCAACGAACAGAAATATTTCGCTTCGACTGATGGGTCTTATATTGACCAGGATGTACATCGTTTGTGGCCGTCTTTCACAGTTACAAAGATTGATGCAAAAACCGGGCAGTTTCAAACACGCAATGCATTAAGTTCGCCTATGGGTATGGGTTATGAATACCTTACTCCGGATAAATCGGAAGAGATCAGCGGCATTTTTACGCTTTATAAGAATCGTTATAACATGCTGGAGGATGTGAAAACAGCAACAGAGCATGTTAAAGAAAAGCTCACTGCCAAACCGGTGGAACCGGGCAAATACGATCTGATACTCGATCCCACAAATTTGTTTCTAACTATACATGAATCGGTTGGACATCCGACTGAACTGGATCGCGTATTGGGTTATGAAGCCAATTATGCCGGAACTTCATTTCTTACGCTGGATAAATGGAAATCGAAGAAATTCAATTTCGGAAGTCCCGGGGTGAATTTCCTGGCAGATAAAACGCAGTCGGGATCACTTGCCGCAGTAGGTTATGATGATGAAGGTGTAAAATGCGGGCAGTGGGATATTATCAAAAACGGTATCCTGGTTAACTATCAGACCATCCGTGATCAGGCACATATACTTGGGCTTAAAGCATCGCAGGGATGTTGTTATGCAGACGACTGGAGCAGTGTTCAGTTTCAACGTATGCCAAATGTTTCGCTTCAGGCCGGTACGGAAAGAATGAATGCGATGGACATGATTAAAAATACTGAAAAAGGTATTTACATGTTGGGCCGCAATTCCTATTCAATAGATCAGCAGCGTTATAATTTCCAGTTCAGCAGCCAGCTTGCGTTTGAAATAAAGAATGGCAAGATTGCAGGTATGCTACGTGATGCAGCTTATCAGTCCAACACCCAGGAATTCTGGAACTCGTGCACGGCTATCTGCGATAAAAGTGATTACCGTTTAGGTGGATCCTTTTTCGATGGTAAGGGTCAGCCCGGTCAGGTCAGCGCCGTATCGCACGGATGTGCAACAACAAGATTCAATGGAGTAAACGTGATCAATACAGGTAAAAAAATATAATTCACTATGGCAATCATTTCAAAAGAAGAAGCGCAGACTATACTTAAAAAAGTATTAAGCTTCTCTAAGGCCGAAGAAACCACCGTATCGCTGAATGGAGGTGATGGTGGGAATATCCGTTATGCACGGAATGCAGTTTCTACCGCAGGTGAGTCCAGCACTATGAGCCTTGGAATCAGCTCATCATTTGGCAAAAAAACAGGTAATGCAACTATCAATGAGTTTGATGACGCTTCTCTCCAGAAAGTGGTAAAGCGTGCTGAAGAACTCGCCCAACTGGCGCCCGAAAATCCGGAGTATATGCCGTTGCTTGGACCTCAGACCTTTGAAGAGTCTGTTGGATATATTAAAAGCACAGCTGCCATTAACCCGGACGCACGTGCTGAAATGGTGGCAAAGAGTCTGCAGGTTTCAAAAGAAGAAAAACTGGAAGCGGCAGGATTCCTTGAAAACTCTGTGCAGTTTAATGCGATGATGAATTCCAAAGGCCTTTTTGCCTACAACACATCCACTGATGTTTCATTCTCTGTAACTGTACGGAATCAGCAGGGAACCGGTTCAGGTTATGTTGATCAGTCGTTTAACGATGTAGGTAAATTAGATACGCTGGCGCTGAGTAAGATAGCTGCGGGCAAAGCCAATGGCTCCGCAAACGCACGTGCTATTGAACCAGGCAAATATACTGTGATCCTTGAGCCGCTCGCAGCCAGTGACATGCTGGGCAACCTCGCGTTTGGCCTTGATGCAAGACAGGCCGATGAAGGCAGAAGTTATATGAGCAAAAAAGGTGGCGGCACAAGGCTGGGTGAACAATTATTCAATGAACAGGTTACGATGTATTCGGATCCTTTAAATTCTGAATTGCCCGGAAGTACCTGGAGCAATGATGGATTGCCTTTAAAGAAAACAGTGTGGGTCGATAAAGGAGTCGTAAAAAATCTGAGCTATAGCCGTTTTTGGGCCGAGAAAAAGAGTGTTCAGCCTTTACCAGGTCAAAGAGGCTTTATTATGGAAGGCGGCACTAAATCGGTGGAAGAACTG
>Ga0193752_1003298_pt1 | contig 11218 bp, 10 predicted proteins | sample H1c1metaG_FD_144924 | JGI IMG/M metagenome (GOLD analysis project Ga0193752, IMG submission 144924) | Soil microbial communities from a riparian zone of the East river system, Colorado, United States - H1c1 | ecosystem: Environmental > Terrestrial > Soil > Riparian zone | place: USA: East River... | reverse complement strand
CGCGCTCGTCACGACGCTGACCAAACGCATGGCCGAGGATCTGACCGAATATCTGCACGAGAACGGCGTGCGCGTGCGCTACATGCATTCCGACGTCGAGACGCTCGAGCGGATCGAGATCGTGCGCGACCTGCGTCTCGGCGCCTTCGATGTGCTCGTCGGCATCAACCTGCTGCGCGAAGGACTGGACATCCCGGAATGCGCGCTCGTCGCCATTCTCGACGCCGACAAGGAAGGCTTCCTGCGGTCGGAGACCTCGCTGGTCCAGACCATCGGACGCGCAGCGCGCAATGTCGACGGCCGAGTCATTCTGTACGCGGATCATATCACCGGCTCTATGGAGCGCGCGATGGCGGAAACCGACCGCCGCCGCCTGAGGCAGCAGGAATACAATGTCGCGAACGGCATCACGCCGTTGAGCATCAAGAAGAACATCACCGACATCATGGCGTCCGCCTACGAGCGCGACCATGTGCTGGTGGATTCCGGGTTCGCCGACGATCCCGTGCCGATCGGGCACAATCTGCGCACCCACATCGTTGAGCTCGAGAAGCGGATGCGGGAATCCGCCGGCAATCTCGAATTCGAGGAGGCCGCGCGGCTGCGCGACGAGATCAAGCGGCTCCAGGCAACCGAGCTTGCGATCGCCGATGATCCCTTCGCACGCCAATCCGCGGTTGAGGCCACCGTTGACTCGGCGATGCGCAGCGCCTCCTCCGACCGGCAGGACTCGCACAGCGCGCGCAGCACGAAAGGCGTTGCCGGCACGCGCGCGATCCGGGGCAAGAAAACCCAGCGGCGGCCGGGGCGCTGACCGCTCCATTCCCCTCACTTACCGGAGAGGCCGCGCGCGCCCCGTTCCGCGCCGCCCGCGAGTCGGTGTAGCATCCGCGCCGAATTCGGGAGGTCCCTCATGCAAAATCGCTATCTGGCCGGGTTGATGGTCGCCGGTTCCGTCGCGCTCGCCGCATCGGTGGTCGGGATCGCGCAAAGCGCGCCGGCACCCGCGCCCGCCGCGGCCCCGGCGCCGCTGGTCATCCTCGACTTCAAGCCGACGCTGTCCGATCTGATGACCATGCTGATCCAGCCGCGCCATCAGAAATTGTGGGCGGCCGGACAGCAGCGCAACTGGACCCTTGCGGCGTTCCAGCTCCGCGAGATGCGTGCCGGGTTCGACAAGATCGCGGCGACCATCCCGAAATACATAAACATCGATCTGGGCCCGACCTTCATCAACATCATGGACTCGCAAGTCAGGGCCGTAAACGGCGCGATCACGTCGCAGAATGCGACTCTGTTCAACACCGCCTTCGCCGACCTGACGGGTTCGTGCAATTCCTGCCACGAGGCGCTCAATCACGGCTTCCTAGTGATGAAAGTGCCCGACGTCACCGGCTATGCGAACCAGGATTTCCGCGCGCTCCCCGCAGCGGCTGCGCCGGCTGGGAAAGCGGCCAAGTAGATCTACGGAGCGGGGAATTCCTTCGCCAGCGCGCCGGCGACCAGCACATCGATCAGGTGCTGCTTGCGTGGCGCATCTTCGCCCGCGAGCAGACGATCGGATGAGACGGCGGCGAACACATCCTCGCCCTTGAGCCAGCGGCTCTCGGCATCGGGCGTTTCGAGCGCGACCAGCATGGCGTGATTAAGCTCGTAGGAATCCGCCGGCAGCCTGGACGCCGACAACGCCGCCCACATCGCCTGATTGTGCGCCTGGCGGATTTCGGTCCACACCGCGGGCGTCTGCACCGCGACCTCTTCGCCGTTGTAGCCGCGCTCGCAGGTCTTGACCGAGATCGAGGTCAGGCCGCGGCAGGCCGAGGGCCGCGCGACATAGACCGAGCAGGCATTGGCGACGAGCAGGCCGCAGGGGAATTTGTGCAGCGGCCGGTCTCGCGAACTCAAGTCCCGGCTGTTGCTATCGGCCGCCCGCACCTGCCCGATCACCCGATCGAGCTCGCCCGCGAATTGCTTGCGCACGAAATTCGCGACATGGAACACCTCCGGCGCCATCGCGCTGACGCGGAGATGGCAGCAGAAGCCGCAGCCCTTCGCGCACTCGATCCGGTGGTTCGAGGGATTGCGCTTGAGCGAGAGCTCGAAGAACTCATGCGCCCTTTTCGCCGCATCGCTCGCGCGCGCGGGTGCACGGCTGTCGAGGATGTCGATCAGGATGCGTGCAAGCCCGATCATCGACCACATCTGCTGGGGCGGGGTATCGTCCAGATTGATCCCATACCGCGTCACGTGATCGACGCTTTCCTTCAGCCTTGCTCGTCTTTGCTGCCGGCTCACCGCCACGGCTCAACTCGCTTTCTGGTCCCAACGTCCATCTGATAGGCTCGTCTTCCGCACGCCCGATTTATGGAGGCTTCCATGTGCCGAGCCAATACGATCCTGTCGTCCATTGTCTTTGGTGCGTGCGTCGCTCTCGCGCTGCACACAGCCCCCCTCCTGGCGCAACCCAACTCGGCCATCCCGGGCGTGATCGCCGCAGGCGCTCAACCCGAGCTGGTCCAGGAAGGCTTCATGTTCACCGAGGGACCGCTCGGCACGGCGGACGGCGGCCTCTTCTTCAACGACAACCGCGCCAGCAAGACGTATCTCGTCGATCGCGCCGGCAAGGTCAGTCTCGCCTACGAACAGACGAAGGGCGCCAACGGTCTTGCCCTGACAAAGGAGGGCGACCTCATCGCCGCGGAAGGCGACGGCAAGCGCATCAGCAGGAGAAGCCGCGACGGCAAGCTGGCCGCGGTCAGCGAGAGCTACAAAGGCATGCCGCACCTCTCGCCCAACGACGTGATCGCCGATGCAAAGGGCGGCGTCTATTTCACCGATCCCGGCCCGCGCCCCGTCGTGCCGGGGCGGCCCACTTACGTGCTCTATATGCCGGCGGGCGGCAGCCAGCCCATCCTCATCGACGATTCGGTGCCCCGTCCGAACGGCATCATTCTCAGCCCCGACGGCAGGACCCTGATCGTCGACAACACGCTCGGCCCCGCGGTCTACGCCTATGACGTCCAGCCGGACGGCTCGGTCAAGAACAAGCGCACCTTCGCCGAATTGCGCGACATCCCGGCCGGCCAGGAAAGCGGCGCGGACGGCATGGCCATCGATCGTGACGGGCGGCTCTATGTGTCGAGCCTCACCGGCATGCAGGTGTTCGATGCCAAGGGCCAATATCTCGGCACCATCAAGTTTCCGCGCCAGCCCGCGAACGCAGCGTTCGCTGGGCCCGGCAAAGGGATCCTCTATGTGACGGCCCGCGAGGGTCTCTACCGCATCAGCACGATGACCAAGGGCCCCGACCAGCCCGGAAAGTAGCGCGTGGTGCGCTCAAACCCCTCGGCGATCATTGCAGCGTTCCTGAGCCTTGCTGCAACGCAGGCGCTCGCCGCCGGAATCCCGGGCGTGGTCGCGCCGGACACCATGGTGGAGCTGGTGAGCGAGGTGTTCATGAACACCGAAGGCCCGCTCGGCACGGTCGACGGCGGTCTCTATTTCTCCGATACCGTCGCGCACCGCACCTACTACCTCGACCAGCAGGGCTACATCACCGTCGAACGCGAGCGCACCGACCGCAGCAACGGCATCGCCTTCACGCCCGAGGGCGACCTCGTGTTCGCGGAAGGCAGCGGCCCGCACATCAGCAAGAAAACCGATCGCGGCTATGTCAGCCTGACGCCCGGGTTCCGGCTGTTCCAGCCCAACGACCTGATCGTCGATGCCAAAGGTGGAATCTATTTCACCGATCCCGGCCCGCGCCCTGTCGTGCCCGGCCTGAAGGTGTTCGTCTATTACCTGCCCCCGGGGTCCGCCGTGCCGGTAGCGATCGAGGATATGATTCCGCGGCCGAACGGCCTCACTCTGACCCTCGACGGCAAAACGCTCATCGTCGACGACACGCTTGGGACGACGGTCTACGCCTACGACGTTCGGCCGGACGGCAGCGTGGCGAACAAGCGCGCCTGCGCCGAACTGCGCGACATCGCGGCGGGCGAGGAAAGCATCGCCGACGGCATGGCGATCGACAGCGATGGCCGGCTCTACGTGACGACGGTCCGGGGGATTCAGGTGTTCGACGGCGCAGGCCAATACCTTGGGACGATCGAGGTCCCCCGCCAGCCCTCGAACGTCGCTTTCTCCGGCTACTCGGACAAGCGCACGCTGTATATTACCGCCCGACAGGGTCTCTATAGCGTCAAGATGCTTTCGCAGGGCCCGGAACGGCTCGGCAAATAAGGAAACGCAGAACCGGTAGGAGGCTGCCATGCGCCGCGCACTTTGGTCTCTCGTAAGTTCTCTCGTCTGTCTCGTGCTGTTCACGTCCTCACCGGCCGAGAGCCAGGGCCAGGGCGTCACGCTCTATGAGGGCGCGCGGCTCATCATCGGCGACGGCACTGCGCCGATCGAGAACTCCGCCTTCGTCGTCCAGAACAATCAGTTCACACAGGTCGGACGCCGGGGCGAAGTGCAAGCGCCTGCCGGTGCGGCGCGCGTCGATCTGACCGGCAAGACCGTGATGCCGACACTGGTCGACCTGCACGGCCATTTCGGTTTCCAGAATCTCGCGCAAGGCACGATGTCCAAGGAGACCTTCACGCGCGCCAACCTGGTCGACCATCTTCAGCGCATGGCCTATTTCGGTGTCGGCGCGGTGGTCGGCGTCGGCGATCTGGTCGACCGCGCGGACGGTAAGGGCGGGCGCACCGGCTGGGGCGACGTTCCGCTGAAAGTGCGCGATGAGATGATCCCCGGCACGGCGCTGTTCAAGACAGCCGGACCCGGCATGGCATATCCCACTGCGGGCGCGCAGGGCGATCCGTCTCGGATGGACGTATCCTATTGGGTGGCGACGCCGGACGAAGCACGCGCGGCGGTCCGCGACTACGCCAAGATCAAGCCCGAGTTCATCAAGATCTGGGTCGATGATCGCGAGGGCGCGAAGACCACGCTCTCGCCCGCGCTCTACGGCGCGATCCTCGATGAAGCACACCGGAACAACGTTCCGGTCGCGGTCCACAACGTCAAGCTCTCCGACGCGAAGGCGATGATGAAAGGCGGCATGGAAGGCTGGCTGCACGTGCCCGTGCGCGGCGAGGACGTCGTCGATGACGAGCTCGTTCGCATCGTGCGCGATCGGATCGCCCGCAACGACCGCCCGGTGATCTGGATGACGCCGTCGCTGATCAGCGCTTATATGAATACGTTCGGCGGTCCGCAGCGTCCGGCGTGGCTCGACGATCCGCTGCTCAAGTCCACCTACTCGGCACAGCAGATCGAGCGATATTGGGGCGAGCCCTTGCGCAAGATGACGCCGGCGCAAGTCGCGGAGGCGAAGGAAGCCTTCGCGCACGATGCCCGCAACGCCATTCTTCTGCGAAACGCTGGGATGAAGATGGTCGGCGGCACCGACACGGGCCAGAACAGGCATCTGGTGGGATTGGCCAACCACATGGATCTGGAAAGCCAGGTCGCGATGGGCATGACGCCGATGCAGGTGCTCACCGGTGCGACGCGCGACGGCGCGGCCATCGGCAAGTTCAACACTGGGACGGTGGCCGCCGGCAAGAACGCCGACTTCGTCGTGCTCGACGCCAATCCGCTCGACAGCATTTCCAACACGCGCAAGATCAATCGCGTCTATCTGCGCGGTCAGGAAGTGCCGCGCGCGCAATATGCGGCGCGATGGCAGGCCGCGCTTACCCGCGCGGCGTCGGCGAAATAACGCTAGACCGGTAGTTTGCGGGAATAGCGCACGCCGAGATACAGCGCGCCGATCAGCGCGAGAGCGATCGCGACCGCAATCGCCTCGCCTGGTGTCGCCTGCACCGCGACCCAGATCATGCTGGCAATACCGATGAACGCTGCAGGAACGGTCGCGCGGAATCGCAATGGTTCACCCGCGGTCGCAACACCGCGCCGACGCAGCTGGAGAGTCGCGGCGCAGCCGAGAATGTAGATACCGACAGTTGCCAGCGTCGACAGCACGGCGAGCTCGATAAAGGTACCGCTGAGCGCGAGCGCCGCTGCGATGCCAAGATGGACGATGATTGCCGCGGTAGGCGCACGTGTTCGCTCATGGATTGCGGCAAGCCATGCCGGCAAGAATCCGTCGCGCGCGCCTGCGAACAAAAGGCGTGGCGCGCTGAGCGCATTGCCCGCGAGATAGCCCGACATGGAGATCGCCGCGCCCGCGAGCAGCAGACCTGCGAGACCGGGCGAGAACCCTTCGAGCGCGTCCGAGAGCGGTGTCGTCGAGCGTGCCAGATCGGCGCCAAGCACGCCCTGCGCCACGATCTGGATCAGGATGTAGATCGCGGTCACTCCGCCCATCGCGCCGAGCAAGCCGATCGGCACCGACCGGGCGGGCGTTCGTACCTCGCCGCTGATGCCGAGCGCCGTCTCCATACCGGAGAAGGCGAAGATCGCGAGGAACATCGCGCGGCCGAAATCGGCAACCGGGGGCGTCTCTGCAATCGTCAGATTCTCGGGCCGAACCAGAAACGCGCCGACAGCCAGGAACACCAGCAGCGGGATCAGCTTCGCGATGGTCGTGACGCCGACGAGGCGCGCACCCGGTGCCGCACCCGCGATGTTCACGGCTGCAAGCAGCGCATAAACCGAAACGATGAGTGCGCCTCGCGCGACCGGCGCGCCGATCGGCGGCCAAAAGCTGGCGAGCACATCCAACAGCGCGGCGGCAATCCCCGCGGACGCCAGCACAGCCGCGAGCCACACGAACGCACCCATGACGAAACCGACGAAGGGACCGAACGCCGCCTCGGCGTAGCCGTAGGGACCGCCGCTGGTCGGCACGCGGCTTCCTGCTTCGGCGAAGCACAGCGCAATGGCGCCCATGGCTAGCGCGCAAGCGCCGTAGGCGAGCGGCGCCGCCGGCCCGATCTGGACCGCGATCGCGGCCGGGAGCACGAAGATGCCCGCGCCGATGACGATATTGACGACGTTCGCCGCGAGACCCAGCGGCCCCACAACCTGCACCAGCCCGCGATCGCGATTCTGTCGGAGGACGCGGTCGGATTCAGAATCCATCGGTGAGGGACTTTCAGGGGGCGCGGACCACACGCGTGCGCGATCAATCTTTCACAGCCGCGAAAGACCGGCAACGCGAGACGAGACGATCCTTCTGAGAGCCCGCTACGAGATGCAGTTCTGGGCCATGATGTCGAACTGCGGCCACCACTCGAAGGCCCGGCTGAAGAAGTCGAGCGCGTCGGGGTCGCATTGGCTCGCCGAGAGCACATGCGACCCGGCCGCGCCGCCGCTGACCGCGATGCCGCCTGCGGCCGCGCCACCCAGCGCCACGATCAATCCAAGCCCCAGCCCGCCGAACGAGGCGAGGCCGATGGCAAGGCCGCCGAACGCGACCACGCCGCGCGCGAGACCGCCCGCCGCGAACACACCGGTCGCCATGTCGCCGAACGCGAGGATGCCCTTCGCATGGCCCCGTATCTCGCCCTTGGCAAGTCCGGGCCGAGCGCCACCGACCACAGCGGCAGGCCAGCAAACGTCAGCGCCGATTCACGCCTGATGCATCTGACAAAAGCCATCGCCGATATCCCTCCGTCGCCCGGTCCGTGCCAGGCCTTTGCGCAAGCGATCGATGACACCGAGACGGTGCTCCCCAAGCCGTATAAGCTTCGCTACCGTTGAGCCGAAAAACCTTCGGGAGTCGGAAACCATGAGTCGGCACGCCCGGGCTTGGACAGCGGTCGCGATCCTCGCCGCCTCTCCCGCCGCAAACGCCCAGCAGGCGGAGACCTTCCGTCTCCAGGAAGCGACGATCGACAGCGTCCATCGTGCGTTCGCCGCTGGCCGGCTCACATGCGTGCAGTTAACGCGGCTCTATCTGGCCCGGATCGACGCCTACAATCTGCGTGGGCCTTCGTTGCGGGCGGTCTTGACGGTCAATCCGCGCGCGCTCGAAACCGCCGCCGAGCTGGACCGGGCCTACGCAGCGAATCCGTCGAGTGCCGGGCCGCTGCACTGCGTGCCCATCGTGCTGAAGGACAATTTCAACACCGCCGACATGCCGACGACGGCGGGCAATGTCAGCATGAAGAACTCGCGTCCCAAGACCGACGCCTTCACGGTCGGCAAGATCCGCAAAGCCGGCGCGCTGGTCGTCGCCAAAACCAACATGCAGGAATTCGCGCGTGGCGGATTGTCGATCTCGAGCCTCGGCGGCCAAGTGCTCAATCCCTACGACCTCACGCGCACGCCTGGCGGTTCGAGCGGCGGCACGGGTGCTTCGGTGGCGGCGAATCTCGCGTTGATTGGCACGGGCAGCGACACCGGCCAATCGATCCGCTCGCCGTCCTCGGCCAACAGCCTCGTCGGCATCCGCCCGACGCGCGGCCTTGTCAGCCGCAGCGGCGTGATCCCGAACAGCCAGACGCAGGACGAAGTCGGCCCGCTCGCGCGCACGGTGAGGGACGCAGCGCTGCTGCTCGACGTGATGGCCGGCTACGACCCCGCGGACCCGATCACGGCGTTCGGCAAAGGTCGCACGCCCGAGAGCTACACCGAGCTCCTTCGCCCCGATGCGCTCAAGGGCGCGCGCATCGGCGTGCTGACGAATCTCTCGGGGCGCGAAGACCGCCACCGCGAGGTCAACGCCGTGATGCAGCGCGCCATTGCCAAGATGGAAGAGCTCGGCGCGACCGCCGTGTCGCTGGCGTTCCCCCAATACGACGCGCTCGCCCCGCAAGTCATCACGTCGGACTATGAAGCCCGCACCGTGATGGACCGCTATTTCGCCACGCTTCCGGCGGATGCGCCGGTGAAGACCTTCGCCCAATTGGTGGCGACGAAAAGCTCGGCCGTGCAGGCGACGCTCGAACAGGAAATCGCTGTCGTCGATGGGATGAACAGTCCGGCGTACAAAGACCGGGTACTAAACCGCGACAGACTGAGGCTCGCGGTCGCGAAATTCATGGCCGACAACAATCTCGATGCCGTCCTCTATCCGCACCAGAGGATCCTTGTCGTGCCGACGGGATCGCCGGATCAGTTCGAACGCAACGGCACGCTCTCCAACAGCACCGGTTATCCCGCGGTCACGTTCCCGGCCGGGTTCTCCACGCCGACCGCATCGGCGCCGTTAGGCGTCCCCGTGGGCGCCGAGTTGCTCGGCCCCGACTACAGCGAAGCCAGGCTGCTCGCCTTCGCCTACGCTTTCGAGCAGGCGGCACGCCCGCGGAAACCGCCCTTAAGTGCGCCGCCTCTGCCGAATGAGCCATAGGAACTCGTGGCTTAGCTTGGCGGAGCCGCGATCAAGCGAAAACTACGTGTTGCGATAAAGGGATCGTGAACCAAGTGCCTTCGGGCGTTGGCCTAACCCAGAACTCGGCATACAATCGAAGACTCTTCGAACCGGGCGCACAAATCGCTGTGCGACCCGGGCGCTTCAACCGGCTGGGAGGTTGGCTATGCGGAATCAGTGGTTGCTTTCGACCGTTGCGGGCTTGGCGATATTCTTCGTTCAGGCGGGAGTAGCCGACGCGCAGACGGCCGCGGCGCTGACCGGACAAGTCAGCTCGGCCGAAGAAGGCAACATGGAAGGCGTCGTCGTCAGCGCCAAGAAAGACGGCTCGACGATCACCGTCAGCGTCGTCACCGACGCGAACGGCCGCTTCAGCTTCCCCGCCTCGCGGCTCGAGCCCGGCAAGTACACGCTGAAGGCGCGCGCCGTCGGCTACGACCTTCCGGGCGCGATCACCGCCGATGTCGCCGCGGGCAAAGCCGCGTCCAGCCCGCTCAAGCTCACCAAGACGCGCAATCTCTCCGCGCAGCTCAACAACGCCGAATGGCTGATGAGCATGCCGGGCACCGAGGAGCAGAAGCGTTTCCTGCTCAACTGCAACGGCTGTCACACCTATGAGCGCATCGTGAAATCCACCTACGACGCTCAAGGCTTCCTGCAAGTCTTCGAACGGATGAGCGGCTATTACCCGGGCAGCATGCCGACGAAGCCGCAACGGCTCGCCGGCACCGCGACGCGCGACGGCATGATGAGCCGTGGCGGCAGCAACGCTCTCAAGGTCGCCGAGTGGCTTGCATCGGTCAATCTCAGCAAGACCGAAACGCGCGAATGGCCGCTCAAGACGCTGCCGCGCGTGAAGGGTAAAGCCACACAGGTCGTCATCACCGAATACGATCTGCCCAACACCATGATCCAGCCGCACGACGTGGTCCTCGATCAGCAAGGGACCGTCTGGTACTCGGATTTCGGGCAGCAATTCCTCGGCAAGATGGATGCGAAGACCGGCAAGGTCACGCAGTATCCGATCCCCGTCCTGAAACAGGGCTGGCCCACCGGCACGCTCGATCTCGAAGCCGACAAGGACGGCAACATCTGGATCGGCGTGATGTATCAGGCGAACATCGCGAAGTTCGATCCGAAGACCGAGAAATTCCAGCAATGGTCGGTGCCGAAGGAATGGCAGACCGATGCCGCGCAGACCGGCCACCTCGCGGTCAACGCGACCCATGTCGACGGCAAGGTGTGGATCAAGAACTCCGATGAGACGAACATCTATCGCCTCGATGTCGCCACCGGAAAGTTCGAGGATCTCGGCAATCAGAAGGATCCGTTCAACGGCCGGCGCATCGGCACCTACGGCATCCATTCCGATTCGCAGAACAACGCCTATTTGCTGGACTTCTCGTCGAACAACCTCGTGCGGATCGACGCCAAGACCAAGGCGCTGAAGTTCTATAAGACGCCGACCGAGATGTCGCGTCCGCGCCGCGGCCGGGTGGATTCACAAGACCGGCTGTGGTTCGCCGAGTACGGCGGCAATGCCATCGGTATGCTCGATCCGAAGACGGGCGAGATCAAGGAATGGAAGGTGCCGACGGCGTGGAGCGCACCCTATGACGCGCTCGTCGACAAGCACGGCGATGCCTGGACCGGCTCGATGCTGACCGACCGCGTGGCGCGGCTCGACACCAAGACCGGTCAGTACACGGAATATCCGCTGCCCCGGCCGACCAATATCCGCCGCGTCTTCGTGGACGACAGGACGAATCCCGGCACGCTCTGGGTCGGCAGCAACCACGGCGCTTCGATCGTCAAGGTCGAACCGCAGAGCTGAGCACATTTTGAATCGAGTAGGGGGATTCCTCGCGGTCTCCCCCTCTCACACCACCTGGCATACTTTTACGTACCGCGGCGGTTTCCGACAGCTGCAAG
>Ga0193752_1003297_pt1 | contig 11219 bp, 9 predicted proteins | sample H1c1metaG_FD_144924 | JGI IMG/M metagenome (GOLD analysis project Ga0193752, IMG submission 144924) | Soil microbial communities from a riparian zone of the East river system, Colorado, United States - H1c1 | ecosystem: Environmental > Terrestrial > Soil > Riparian zone | place: USA: East River... | reverse complement strand
CCCCCGACGTATCGCCGGGCGCCGCCAACGTCCAGGTCTACCAGGGCAGCGGATTTGTCAGCCAGATCACCGCGCCGATCGTGATCTGCCGCGGCAAGAAATCGGGCGATACGTCGGGGGACGATTAGTCACGGGAATCCGGCCTCGATATCTTCCGCATTGGTATTGCCAGAGAAGCTATATGGTGCCCCTTTCGAAGAAATAGCCCAACTCGCTGGGGATACTTATTCGTTCGCCACATCAATATCTTGGCTGATAACGGCACTTTCGACGAAATTGCCAAGTGCGTTCACCGTCGAATTGTAAATCGAAGTGTCGCCGTCAGCGCTCGATAGCGTGAGCACGAAAGCAACTTCCTGTTCTCCAGCTTGGCTATGGTGACTCCAACCGAACTGGTAGAGATCCCGCATGTAGACACGGGCGTACAGCTGTAGATGCGTCCCATCAAATGCGATCCCGTCTCGCCGTGTAAAATCACGAGTATGGCGCCGCACTGGTTGCCACTTTTTTAGTTCGTCGCGCGCATCCTGCTCCTTGAGCGTTGATTCTAACATCTTACCAACGAGGGGCTCCCATTGGTCTGGGCCATTCGGATACCGGAGCGATGTCTGCAAGCGAGAAGCGAAGTAGTTTGCGCCGGCGAGCGGAGAGACAAGGGGGCGCAGAACGGCAGTTAGACTGGCACGGCCATAGAGTTTGCCATTACGTATCAGTTCCGATGGGATTGGAATGCCGGTCCAATAGTAATTTGCGCCAGGCTGCAGCTTGGCCAGCCATGCCAGTGTGACGCTTCCCGGTTCACAGTTCCATGGAAGTGTACCGTGATAGGGCGTTCCCCAGCCAAGCCTAGCATCGTGTTCGCTTCGTTCACCGGCATTGATCATCAATGCCTTCACCAAGTCGGGCGTCGGCTCGCGAAGATTTGCGAAGGTGTGAGCTGCGAGTGAGGATGTCAATGCAGTTGGATAGCTACTTGCCGCTCCAACAATGCCGCCAATCATTCGAAGTTCGGAGAACCACGACAGATCGGGCTTCAACATGCCATCGGGCCCAGGGCCGCCTAGACATCGAGGGCAAGCAGTTGCGGGGAGGCCCTTCGAGTTCGCCTGCCGACCGCCGACGACGATGGCGGCCTCGCTATCGCCGGGCGGGTTGAGGCGAGCACTTGCTCCGCCTCGTCGATTTCCGACAGAAACTACCGGAAGAATGTTCGCGGCCCGGGCAAGTTCGGTAATTTCGTGGCCAAGCACACTCACTTCATCCGCATCGAATTGTGGACCTTCCTGATTTGCAGAAATGTTCCACACATGCGTCTCAGGGTGGGCTCGAACGACTGCCGCAGGCGAATCGATGCGGCGCTGGAGGCGGCTGCATGACTACATTTAGCATTGTTGGTCTTGAAGAGCACGAGGCCGCACTCCGCGCGGCTCTATTTGAAAAACACGGTATCGAGGGTGCTGCCTACGTCGTGTTCCGGGAAGCGCAGGTTGCCAGTGATCCGTGGGATCGCCAGCGGCACTCGAAACTGCTCATCCGCGAGGTCATCCCAATTGTATCTATTTCGGCAGACGGAATGCAGGTCACATGGGATACAGCAAGCTATATTGCGCTTCTCCAGCGTGTTCAGCGCGAAGAACTCGTCTTAGGCATTGCCCATAGCCACCCCGGCGGACCTGCAAGATTTTCCGAGCATGACAGTGCGAATGAGGCTGACTTGCTTCGCACTGCATGCAATCGAAACGGCACGGCTGCGAAGCTGGTGAGCCTGCTTTTTGGAGGGGATAGTACGGTTCTAGCAAGGGTCTGGCAGTATCCTAGGCACCAGACGCTAGCTCGTTCGGTGATGTTCATCGGTGAGCGCATCCAGTTCCACCCACAGAGCGTCGCAGCGGCTTCGAACGCCTTCGCGCGCCAGATTCTCGCCTTTGGTCCGGCTCTGGTCCACCAGTTGAAGAATCTCCGTGTGGGCGTCATTGGTGCGGGCGGTACGGGCAGTGCCACTGCCCCTCTGCTGGCACGGGCCGGCACTGGCCAGATCTTGATTGTTGATGATGACATCGTTGAAACCACAAACCTCAATCGCCTGCACGGAGCGACGCAGTCGGACGCGGACGCCATGCGACCAAAGGCCGAGGTCGTTGCCCGAGAAATTACGAGTATGGGGCTCGGCACACGGGTTCTGGCAATGCGCGGCTGGGTGAGCGCGCCGGATGTCCGTGATGCGCTGAAGTCATGCGATGTTATCTTCTGCTGTACCGACGATCACGCCGGTAGAGTGTTCCTAAATCGGTTTGCGTACTATTATCTAGTTCCAGTCTTCGACATGGGTCTTGCCATGGCGGCCGCGACTGCACCCGCCAGTGGCATGGCCGACATCTCGGCCCGGGTCACATCCATCATGCCCCCGGAAGCCTGCCTCCTTTGCCGTGGTGCGGTCGATATTGAGATCGCTCGAGAGGAAGACCTTCACCGCCTGCAGCCAACTGAGTATGAACGGCGCAAGCGCGAAGCTTACGTGCGCGGCGAGGGAAATCCTAACCCGGCTGTGGTTACCTTCACTACGGCGCGTGTATGGCTGTGAATGAACTTCTGAATCGCATCATTGGCTTTCGGAAGCGAAACATGGGCTTCGAAGTTCGTCGCAGGTTCTTGTTTTCCGAGGATCGGGCGACTACTGCGAAACCCCGGCACACGTGTACAGTCTGCGGCTCGCGCGATGCATGGGGCCTCGGTGATATTGAGCCGTTCCTTGACATTGTCGGTTAGCAGCCATGGGCTCTTTCGTTGTTGTTTTGAAGGCTTGGATCGTTTGGCTCCTAGTTGCGCTCGGCCTCATCGCCAGGCCGCGCTTTCGCGCGCGTACGTCGGAGACCAATCCAGCAATCAGCCACATTTCAGAATCTGATCTTATCATCGTACGCTCTGGAGATTTCCTGAAATGGGCATGCTTTCGCTGCCCGTGCGGTTGCGGTGGCAAGATCTCTTTATCACTTGCCCCCAATCGCCGTCCTGCTTGGCGCGTATCCACCGATTGGTTTGGACGACCAACTATCACCCCCTCCGTTTGGCAGCGCGCTGGCTGTTATAGCCATTTTTGGATTCGGAAGGGTCGGGTTGATTGGTGCTCCGGTACAGGCCAACCTTACTACGGTGAAGGTCTTTGATTTCGACTACATATAAGATCGACACAACCGAGTGCTCACTCCTCGTTGTTACGGCGCAAAAGGATTTTCCTATCGGGAATGTCTATGATGGCGTGTTTCATCGCGCAGAATAGCTAGTTAGTCCGCGCGGGTGCGGGTCTTCAGCAGCTTGTTCTGGTCGCGCTTCCAATCCCGCTCTTTCTCGCTGGCGCGCTTGTCGACCTTGCGTTTGCCGTGGGCGAGGCCGATCTGCATTTTCGCGATGCCGCGCTCGTTGAAATAGATCGAGAGCGGGATCAGGGTCATGCCCTGGCGCTCGGTCTGGCCCATGAGCTTCTTGATCTCGCGGTGCTTCAACAACAATTTCCGCGCGCGCCGCGGCTCGTGGTTGAAGCGGTTGGCCGATTCGTATTCCGGGAAATAAGCGTTATAGAGCCAGATCTCGCCGTCCTTCTCGACGGCGAAGGCCTCGTTGATGCTGACCCGGCCAAGGCGCAACGACTTCACTTCGGTGCCGGTCAGCACCATGCCCGCATCGAAGGTGTCTTCGATGAAGAAGTCGTGGCGCGCCTTGCGGTTCTGCGCGGCGAAACGGTTGGTGGAAATATCGCGGGCCATGATGAATACAACGCGGTCACGAGCCGAAAGGCTCCTATTGACCGATCAAGCCCACTTTCTTCATCGCCGCCTCGACCTTGGCGCGGCTGGCTTCGGCGATCGGCGCCATCGGCAGGCGAAGCTCCGAGGTGCCGTGGCCGAGCAGCGACATGGCGAACTTCACCGGGCCGGGGCTGGTCTCGCAGAACATGGCGTCATTGATCGGCATCAGCTTCTCGTTGAGCGCCATCGCGGCGCTGAGGTCACCCTTCTGCCAGGCGGCATGCATTTCCGAGGTCAGCTTCGGCGCGGCGTTGGCAGTCACCGAGATGCAGCCATGGCCGCCCTGGATCAGGAACGGGAGGGCCGTCGCGTCCTCGCCGGAGAGCTGGCAAAAATCCTTGCCGATGGCGATGCGGGTGCGGATCGGGCGGGCGAGATCGGCGGTCGCGTCCTTCACGCCGATCACCCGCTCGAGCTTGGCGCAGCGCGCCATCGTATCGACCGACATGTCGATCGCGGATCTGGGGGGGACGTTGTAGATCACGATCGGGATGTTGGTCGCGTCGTGGATCGCCTTGAAGTGCTGAAACTGCCCTTCCGGCGTCGGCTTGTTGTAATAGGGCAGCACCACGAGGGCGGCGTCGGCGCCGGCCTGCTCGGCGTGGCGGGTGAGGTCGATCGCCTCATCCGTGGAATTGGAACCGGTGCCGGCGATGACCGGGACCTTGCCCTTGGCGACCTCGATGCAGAGCTCGACCACGCGCTTGTGCTCGTCATGGGTGAGGGTCGGGGATTCGCCGGTCGTGCCGCAAGGGACGACGCCGTTGATCCCTTCCGCGATCTGCCAAGCGACGAATTTCTGGAAGGCTTTGTCGTCCACTGCGCCGTTCTTGAACGGGGTGACCAGAGCCGTAATCGATCCCTTAAACATCGTAACCTCGCCGCGTCCCCGCAATTTTAACCCAGTCTACACCATGGCCCGGGTTCAATACGCTTTGCGAACCGGCGGGTTTCGGCGACGGGCGAACATATCGGGCAGGCCTCAACCCTGCAAGTCGCCGGGAAACCCGTCGATTCGGCGGAGATGCAATTTGAGAAAACCGATCTAAACGACTATAATGCCACAGGAATCTATCAGCGCCTGAGTCGACGGTTCAGGCGGATATCGGGGTTGCGACGTGCGTCGGACAGGTTTGGCACTGCTGTTCTTGCTGGGTTTGAGCCTGCTTTCGGGCCAGGCGCAGGCTGACGCTGGAGGTCTCAGCAGCAGCGACATCGCGATCTATAAGCAGGCTTTCGCCGCGGTTTCCAAGGACCGCTGGCCCGAAGCGATGGCCATCGCGGCCAAGGCCAAGAACCGGCTCCCCGCCAAGGTCATCCAGTGGCTGAATCTGACCCGGCCGGGACCGGGCCGGTCGTTCGACGACATCACGGCCTTCATGGTCAAGAATCCAAAGTGGCCGCGGCTCGGCGCCCTGCAGGCCGCGGCCGAGCGGGCCATGCCGGTGGGGATGCCCGTCAAATCCGTGATCGCCTGGTTCAACGGCCGCGCGCCGGAGACCCCCGAAGGCGCGACGCGGCTGGTGGCGGCGCTGACCGCCACTGGCGCCGCGGAACCGGCGGCCAAGATCGCCCGAGTGGCTTGGCTGGAGCTCGACTTCGATTCCGATGACGAGGCGGACTTCCTGGACACGGCCGCCGCCTATCTGCGGCCGACGGACCATGTGGCCCGGCTCGACCTCCTGCTCTGGAACGGCGACGAGGATCTGGCCAAGCGCATGCTGACCCGTGTCGATGACGGCTATCGCCTGGTCGCGGTCGCCCGCATGAAGCTGGCGGACGAGACCAAAGATGCCGAAGCGGCTTTGGCCGCGGTGCCGGCCAAGCGCATGCTGACCCGTGTCGATGACGGCTATCGCCTGGTCGCGGTCGCCCGCATGAAGCTGGCGGACGAGACCAAAGATGCCGAAGCGGCTTTGGCCGCGGTGCCGGCCAAGCTGCGGCTGGATCCGGGGCTGGTCTTCGAGGTGGCGCGCTATTGGCGGCGCCAGGATGAGTTCGCAAAAGCCGCGGCGGCGCTCGATACCCCGCCCTTGAAGGCCCGGAAGCCGGACAAGCTCTGGGGCGAGATCGAGAACGCGGCGCGCGATGCGCTGGACGAGGGCTCGGTCTCGATCGCCTATCGCCTCGCCGCCAGCCACGGTTCGGAGAGCGGCACCGCCTTTGCCGACGGCGAATGGCTGTCGGGCTGGATCGCGCTCCGCTTCCTGCAGGAGCCCGACACGGCGCTACGCCACTTCTCCAATCTCTACGGCGGCACGACCTCGGTCTTCTCCAAGGCGCGCGGCGCCTATTGGGCCGGCCGCGCCGAGGAGATCCGCAAGAACAAGAAGGCGGCGGACAAGTGGTACAAGCTCGCCGCCAGCAACCTGACCGTCTATTACGGCCAGCTCGCGGCGATGCGGCTCGGCGAGAGCACCGCGCTCCGCATCAAGGTCGAGCCCAAGCCGACGCCCAAGGAGACCGCGGTCTTCGACAAGAACGAGCTGGTGCGGGTCATCCGCACGCTGAACGCGATCGGCGTAAAGGAGCGCGCGCGGCCGTTCCTGGTCCGCCTGATCAACGATGCCGACGAGAAACTGCCGGATTACCGCATGTTGGCGATCCTGGCGCGGCAGAGCGACCAGGACGATCTGGCGCTGATGGCGGCGAAGAATGCGCGGCAGAACGGTGCCGAGATGGCGGATTACCTGTTTCCGGTGATTTCGGTTCCGGCCGGCGGCAAGGTCGAACCGGCCTTCGTGCTGGGCCTGATCCGGCAGGAGAGCGCTTTCAACGCCCAGGCCGTAAGCCCCGCCGGCGCCATGGGCCTGATGCAGCTCATGCCCGATACCGCGAAGCAGATCGGCCGGCAGATCAAGGTCGCGAAGTTCAACGATTCGCGCCTCACCGCCGATCCGAAGTTCAACATCACGCTCGGCCGCGCCTATCTCGACAAGCTGGTCGATCGCTTCGGCGGCTCCTATGTGCTGGCGACGGCGGCCTACAATGCCGGGCCGAACCGGGTGCGGCAGTGGATGGACACCTATGGCGATCCGCGGCAAGCGGATACCGACGTGGTGGACTGGATCGAAAGCATTCCCTTCGACGAAACCCGGAACTATGTTCAGCGCGTGATGGAGAACCTGCAGGTCTATCGCAGCCGCCTGACCAAAGGCCCCTCGCGCCTGGCGCTGGATGACGACCTGAGGCGTGCCGTCGTCAACTGAACCCGAGTTCGGACACCATGGATCAGAATGAGCGTTTGACCGGCGCCCTGCCGGTGCGTTTCGCCGATGTCGAAGCCGCGGCCAAGCGGATCGCCGGCAAGGCGGTGAAGACCCCGCTGCTGAGCTTTCCGCTGCTCGAGAAGGCTTTGGGCTTCCGCCTGCTGGTCAAGGCCGAGACCCTGCAGCTGACCGGCTCCTTCAAGTTCCGCGGCGCCTGCAACAAATTGATGCTGGTCAGGGAGCAGCAGCCCGCGGCCAAGGCCGTCGTGGCCTTCTCCTCCGGCAATCACGCGCAAGGCGTGGCGGCGGCCGCAGCGATGCTCGGCTTCAAAGCGACCATCGTGATGCCGGACGATGCCCCGCGCATCAAGATCGAGAACACCAAGGCGCTCGGCGCCGAAGTCGTGCTCTATCGCCGGCACACGGAATCGCGCGAGCAGATTTCCGCCGATATCGCGGCAAAGACCGGCGCCGTGATGGTGCCGCCCTATGACGATCCGGCGATCATGGCGGGGCAAGGCACTTCGGGCCTCGAGCTTTGCGAGCAAGCGGAGGCTTTGGGCTTCAAAGCGGATGTGGTGATTGCGCCGGCCAGCGGCGGCGGTCTCGTCGCGGGCGTCGCGACCGCCGTGAAGCATCGTTGGCCGAGTGCCGAGGTCTACGCTGCCGAACCCGCAACCTGCAACGACACCCAGCGGTCATTGGCTGAAGGCAAGCGCGTCAGCAACGCACCGGGCTCGATCTCGATCTGCGACGCCTTGATGTCGCCCATTCCGGGCGAGCTCACCTTTCCGGTGCATCAGGCGCTGCTCACCGGTGGGCTGTCGGCCAGCGATGCCGATATCCTCAAAGCGATGAAGTTTGCGCTGACGCGGTTGAAGCTGGTGATGGAGCCCGGGGGCGCGTCATCGCTCGCCTGTGCGCTGCTCTCACGCGACAAGTTCCGCGGCCGCACGGTCGCGGTCGTGGCTTCGGGCGGCAATGCCGACCCGGATACTTTGAAACAGGCGCTGGATAGCGAGGATTGGATTTTCTGAGGCTAAACGAAATACAAACACGTCATCCCGGCACTTGGTGCCGGGATCCACGCCTTTCTTCGAGCCCCAAGGCGTGGATCCCGCGACCTAGTCGCGGGATGACGGAGTGAAGAGCGACGATCGCGCCATCACTTAACCGAACTCGATGATGCAGCCGATGAATGCGCCGGCAGATCCAGTGCGCGTCAGTTCACCACGGCCTTTTCGGTGGCGACCAATGGCTCGGTGTTGCCGAGGCCGATGACGCGGTCCTTCGGCTTGGCCGGCGCCAGCAGCGGCCGGGGTTCGATCGCGCCATTCGCCGAAGAGTCGATCCGCTTGCACATCCCTTCCAGGAAGGCGCCCTGCTCGATGGAAAGGCTCTTGTGCAGGATGTCGCCGGTGACGCGCGCCGTCTTCTCGAGCGTGACATTGTCGGCGCGGATCTGGCCGTTGATGATGCCGCAGATCCGGACGTTCTCGGCTTGAACCGCGCCATGCACGGTGGCGCCTTCGCCGACCACCACGTTGCGGCTCTGGATGTCGCCTTCGACCCAGCCGTCGATCTGAATGTCGCCGCTGCACACCATGTCGCCGTTGATCCTCAGATCGGGGCTGATGATCGAGGGCACGCTCGACTTGGTGCTCGGCTTGCCGCCGCCGTCCACCACGGAGGTGGACTGGCCCTGCTTGTTAGCCTTTGAAAACATACCGACCTGCCTTCAAGAAGCCTATGGGATCGAGCGGCTTGCCTTCGAAACGCACCTCGTAATGGACGTGCGCCCCCGAACTCCGGCCCGAATTGCCAAGCTTGCCGATCGCCTGACGATAATCCACCAGATCCCCTACCTTTACCAGGACCGAATCGAGGTGGCCGTAAACCGTCACGATGCCGAGGCCATGGTCGACCTCCACCATGCGCCCGTAGCCGCCACGCCAACCGGCGAACACGACCCGACCCGGCGCGGTCGCCAACACGTCCGAACGGATCGTATCCACCATGTCGAGGCCTTCGTGGATCGCCGCCTCGCCGTTCATCGGGTCGGTCCGCTCGCCGAAGCCGCTGGAAATGTAATAACGGTCAACCGGAGCGGACAGTGGCAGGGAGCGCAGGATCACCTGCAGCTTCTCCCAGCGGCCGACCTCGTCGTCCAAGGTCGCGACGCTCTCCAGCAGCTTGCGCTCGTTGGCATCCTTGGTGTCGGTCGGAGCCGGGATGAAGGGACCGCCCTGCCCCAGCCCGGGCTCGTTGGTGAGGTGCAACAGATCATCGACCTTGAGGCCGGTCATCTGCACGGTCTTCTCCATATCGCCCAGATTCTGCCGGGCGCGTTCGGTCAGATGGCTGACAAAGGTCGCCTGGCTTTCCTGCAGCGTCGAGAGGCGCTGCTTCAGGTCCTCGATCGTGCCGGCCATGTCGGTTCGATCGGTCTGCACCAGATTGCGCTGGGCGATCACGGTTCCGAGGGCGCGCTGGTTCTGTGCGACTTGGAGCGTGAGATCGAGATTGGCGACCTTCACCTGATCGAGCTGCTGTTGCAGATCCGCGAGCTGTGCGGTCAAGGCCGCATGCTTGCCGGCCTCGAGTTGCAGCTGCGCATCGAGCTGGCCCGTGGTCGCGGTCAACTGCGCGACGCGAGACGTGAGCGCCTGGTTTGTATTGTGCTGGACCGCGACCTCGTGATTGAGGTTGTCGCGCTCCTCGGCGACGCTGTCGCGATCGGCCGTCAGGTGATCCGCTTTGTTCTGCGTCTCGACCAACTGCTTGCTGAGCGATTGATTGCGCGCGGCGATACGCTGCAGATCGGTGTCGAATGACGAGAGCTTGTCACGAAGCGCAAGGCGCAGCTTTTCGCGCAGTGCCTGCTGCTCATCGGGGCTGGCCGCGTTCAAGGTCCAGAACTCACCCTGCGCGCCGCCGGTCAACCGACGGCGCGCGGCACTCTCATCATCGGAGAGACCGAGCAGATAGGTTTCATCAGAGACCGCCACCGCGGCACTCTTGGAGAACTGGTCGAAGTATCCGGTGACTTCGGTCAGAAGACGCGTATAGGCGTCATCGGCGTTGCGGACCTCGATGTCATGGCCACGGATCGAGAGTTGCTGCACCGACATGCCGATCGATGCGGCTATTGCGGAGAAACCGATCACCGTGAATGCCACGACGGCAACGATCTGAGTCCGCGCCGTCAATCTCAGGTAACGAATGCGCCCATCGCTCCGCAAGATCACGTCGCGCGTCGTGAAGACCGCCTGCAATTTTTCTTTTGTGCGCAGGAATCTCGTTACCGGCATTTTATGCAGCACCGCCCCCGTCGAAACGACTGACTTCGAATGATCTGCGAGCCCAAGGCTCTCGACCGTTTGGAGACCGCCTCCCGCGGTATGAGCAATTTTATTATTATTGTTGGGGTAGCTTTATATCCCCAAGGCGGAGATGGCAACCCAAAATCATCGCCGTTAAGGCCTTGTGATGGGCCGCGAATATGCCCCAATGCGGTCACAGTCTTGGGCTAGCGAGTCCGGTCGCATTGGCCCGCCGCGATCCCCAATTGGGATCAGGGGACGACCTGATAGCCGTACTTGATGTCACGGCCTTCCGCGAAAACGACGCAGCGGCGTTTCCTGAGCTTCGACTGGCAATCGCTCAAGGCCATGGACTGCGTTACCGGGCTGATCTGACACGCGTAGTTTTTACACTGCTTCACGTCGGATGCAGCACCATCGACCGTGATCATGAAAAGACCGTAGCCGATCGCGACGTCGTTCTGCAGGTAGCGGACATACTCGCGCCACACGGCCTGCGTCATGATCATCCGACTGCCGGTGAAGCCCGGCGGCGGGTTGACCGGCCCTGTCGAGGGCGTGATCAAGGACGCCCCGGGAGACGTCGTCAGATTGGTGGGCCCGCCCGGTGCCTCCATGGCTTTAAAATCGCCGGGCTTCTCCGGCTCCTTGGTTTGCGCATAGGCTGCGGGCACGAAGATCGCGAGCGAGATCGCCGACACAACGGCGATGCCCGTTTTTCTCAGGAATTCAGCGCCTCTGTTCATCGCGCAATCATAGTCGATCCGACTTCGGGATACTACACGGCGCCGAAGCCCATCACGTGCGCATGCCCATCATGTGAGCATGCCCATCATGTGAGCATGCCCATCATGTGAGCATGCCCAACATGTGATGGGCTTCGG
>Ga0193752_1003295_pt1 | contig 11220 bp, 12 predicted proteins | sample H1c1metaG_FD_144924 | JGI IMG/M metagenome (GOLD analysis project Ga0193752, IMG submission 144924) | Soil microbial communities from a riparian zone of the East river system, Colorado, United States - H1c1 | ecosystem: Environmental > Terrestrial > Soil > Riparian zone | place: USA: East River... | reverse complement strand
CGCCGCCGTCCACCTTCGCGATGCTGAACGAAGGTGTAAGGTTCAGGTTGTTGCGCCCCATCGCTGGCAGCGAGAACTGCGGCGTCCAGTCGAAGTAGCTGTGGTATGTCTGCGCATAGATGCGCTCCGTCTCCACACCGGTGATGACGTCGGTCACGATCTGGCGCTCGGGGAAATCGTTGAGCTCCGAGCTGAGGCTGAACGAGTTGCCGAGGTTGTAGCCGAAGATGACGAGCGGCGTATCGAATCGGAGGTCGCTCGTCGATGAGCTCCGCTTGAGCGTGTCGGCGAAGATGGAATCGACGCCCGCCGGCGTCTTGGCGTGGCGCAGCAACAGGCTGAGCGGCGTGGGGTTGTCGATGCCCTTCGACTGCGTGGCCGAGTAGCTGAAGTTGGGCGTCCACGTGAGCGCGCTGCCGAGGTTGAGCGGCGCCGTCGTGATGTTCAGCGTGGGGAAGCCACGATCGAATTGTGTGCGTCCCGGATACTGCTTCTGCGTTGCGCCGAGGCTCAGCTGCGCCGGCCCGAACTTGTGCTGGTAGTTCGCCTGCGACGAGATGGTCGCGAGCTGCGAGTATGGGTTGGTCGTCGTCAGCGCCTGAAGCACCGTGCTCGTGGCGTAGTTGAACTGTGTCGTGAGAGAGCTATTGCGCGTAAAGCTCTGCTGATGGTTCCAGGTGTACGCGGTGTTCGTCTGTCCCTGCGTGGCGGTGTGACTCACCGCGAGGCCACCGCTGAGAAACCGGTCGAGCCACCGATAGTGGAACTCGCCGTTGTAGCGCACCAGGCCGCCCAGTTCGCCGGTATTGGTTTCGCCGGCGCCGCTGCGCCAGTCGAGCGACACCTGCGTGTCGAGGAAGTCGGAGATGGCAAAGTAGTAGCCGATGCCTTCGACGTTGCGGCGATACGATGGGCTGTTGCGGATGATGTCGCTCACGCCAAAGTTCGGCGCGATGATGCCGCTGCGTCGTCCGCTGCGGATGTCCTGGAAGAGGAAGGGCAGCCACATCACGGGGACATCGCCGATGTAGAGCACAGCGGGCCGCGCGACCACGAACGAGCCGGTGCGCTTGATCTCGTTCGCCTTGAAGTAGTAGTCAGGAATGGAATCGTCGCAGGCGGTGACGGTTCCGTTGGTGAAGTAGTAGTTGGCGTCGTTGGCGCCCTTGATCGAGTCCTTCGCGGCGGAGATCGCGTAGCGGTCGCCGGTGATGTGCAGTGTCTGGCCCGCTTGATCGATGGACGTGGACAGTCCGCCGCCCGCGAGGCGCTTCGTCGCGAGATTGTAGGTGTTGGTTCCGGTCGTGAAGATCGGAGCCTGGCCCGGCGTGACGATGACGTTGCGTTTCCCTGAATCGGCGCCGACGCGAATCCTGCTCCCGTCGCCCACATAGGTGATGGTGTCCGACTTCACCAATTGCGAGTCCGTCTGGACGACGGCCTTCTTCATCAACTGGATGCCGCGACTCAGTGCATCGAACAGGATCGTCTCGCCTTGATATCGCTTGACGCTATAACCCGGCATGTTCATCAGGCGCTGCATCACCGAGTCCGGCGCGGCGAGATTTGCCTTCGCCGCCGTGTCGGCCTTCGCCAGACTGTCGGCCTTTTGCAGGCGCAATGAGTCGGCGCGCGTGAGTATGGTGTCGCGGCCAGCCGGCACCGGCTGCCGCACGGGCGTGGGAACCGGAAGCTGCGCTGATGCACTCGCGGGACACAGTGTCCACGCGAGCAACAGCAGCACGACGCCTCTCAGGAGTCTCACGCGGCCGCCTCGGCCTCTTCCGCAATGCGCTTCTTCTCACGCTTCCGGAAGACGAACCACGAGAGGACGATGCTCAGCTCATACAGGAGATAGAGCAGGATCGTCAACACGATGTTCGTGACGAAGATGTCGCCTGGCGTGATGAACGCGGCGACGACGAACGAACCGATGATCGCGTGCCGACGATACTTCGAGAGGAACTGCGGACTCACGAGTCCCAGCGCCGACAACAGCAGCACGAGGATCGGCAACTCGAACACCGCGCCCATCGCGAGGACGAGCGCGGTCACGAAGCCGAAGTATTCATTGGCCGAGATCATCTGGTCGAACGCGTCGTCACCGATGCCGGTGAGGAAGCGCAGCGTCATCGGCAGGACGAAATACCACGCCAGTGCCGCGCCACAGACGAACAGGAACACCGCGCCGACGATGACGGGAATGGCGATCTTCTTCTCGTGCTTGTGCAGCGCGGGCGAGAGGAAGGCCCATATCTGATAGAGAATTACCGGCAGCGCGAAGACGATGCCGCCGACCAGCGCCGTCTGCATGAGGATCGAGAAGCCGCCACCCGGATGGGTGTTCATGAGGCGACGTCCGTGCAGGTACGGCAGCATGGGGCCCTGAAGCCACAAGAGTACCGGACCCTCGAAGCGGATCAGCAGCGCGAAGCCGATGACCACGCCGACGACGAGCGCCGCAAGCGACCAGATGATTCGCCAGCGCAGTTCCTCGAGATGATCGAGGAACGGCATTTCGGCCGAGCTACTGGTCTCCGTCATCTGCTCCGTAGCTTACCGAATGTTGCGAAGCTGCTCTCGCGCGAGCGCCGCCTCGTCCGAACGCGGGAAGTCGCGTACGATCCGCTCGAAGGCGACCTTCGCCGCGGACGTCTGGCCGGCTGCCTTCATCGACAGTGCGCGCTTGTACAGTGCCGTTGCCGCCTTGGGCGACTTCGGGTACTGCGTTATCACGAGCGCGTATACCGAGTCCGCCGCCACTTGGTTCCGTTCTCGTGCGTAGGTCTCTCCAATGTAGACCATCGCCTCGGGGACGTCTTCCGAATTGGGGTACGTCCGCACCAGTTCCTCGAATCCACTGCGCGCCACCGTCGAGCTGCCTCGGCGAAGTTGCTCGAGTGAGTTCTGAAAGAGCTGTGCTGGTCCCGGGCCGGCGGGCACCGGCTTGGTCGTATCGCCAGGAATGACCGGGACGGGCACCGTCTGCTGGGCGTTGCGCTCCTCGAGTGAGGCGCGCAACTCCTGCATGCGACGCTGGCTTTGACCGCTGAGCTCCTGGATCTGGAGGATCTGGCGGTTCATCTCGTAGTGATCGTTCTGCACGTCACCCTGCAGCTTGGCCAGGCGCGCACTGAGCATCCGCACGGAGTCGTTGGCCCGTATGATCTGAGCCAGTACTTGATCGATGTGCGCGCGCTGCGCCGCATCGGCCTGCGCCGACGCATCACGCATCGTACGGAGGTCGTTCTGCAGCAACGCGACGTCGCTCTTGGACGCGAGACAGCCCGCGAGCGCGAGCGCCAGAAACGGCGCAAAGCGGCGCACGCGCATCAGGACCTCGGGCGCATCAGCGCGCCGGACGCATTGCGCGTCTCGAACTCGGCGCGCCTGTTCAATTGGTACGACGCTTCGTCGCTCCCCTGCGCAGCGGGCTGGGAGTCGCCCATGCTCTGTGTCGTCATCCGATTCTCCGCGATGCCCTTCGACTCCAGATAGCGCTTCACCTGCGCCGCTCGACGCTGGCCAAGTGCGAGGTTGTATTCCGACGTGCCCTGCTCGTCCGTGTGCCCGGTGACGACGACCGTGATTCCAGCGTTCGCCGCCAGCACCGACGCCTTGGCATCGAGGACGGCGCGGGCATCGTCGCGGAGATTGTCCTTGTCGAAGTCGAAGTAGACGACCTGCGCGAGCACACGACGCAACGCTGCCTGCGCGCCTTCCTCGTTTGCCGTCGCGGCGGAGCGAGCTGCGGCCAGCGAATCTGCCCGACGCTGTGCGGCCAAGGCGGCCAGCGAGTCGGCGCGACGTTGTGCAGCGCCGCCATCCGACACGGGCGCGGCAGCCACCGGCTCCGGCGCGGGTTCCGGCTTCTTGCGGCAGGCCTGGAGTCCACCAGCGACGACGAGGATGACGAGGGACAGACGGGTGGCAGTACGGGTCATGCTGATCTCCGATTGAGTAGTGCAGCCGGTGGGAGGCTTCGAACCTTCAATTCGACGGCAGGCGTGGAGACCACGCCGGGTTGCGCGCGTTGTCGCCGCGCGTGAGTTGGCGCGTACGTCCCGTCTCGGCATCCAGCACCCAGAGGACGCGCGCGCCACTGCGATTGGAGACGAACACGATGTGACGACCATCGGGCGCCCACGAGGGATCGGTGTTCTGTCCGTCGCTCGTGAGCTGCTTCATGCCGCGGTCGCGCAGGTTGATCGTCATCAATTGAAACGTGCCGGCAAGCCTCGCCTGAAACGCCACCGAGCGGGCGTCCGGCGACCAATCGGGGCTCGAGCGATATGCACCCGAGCTGATCTCGAGCGCCGTGAGCATCTCGGCGTTCGTCCCGTCGGCATCGATGGTATAGATCTCCGGATGACCCGCGCGCGCCGACATGAAGGCGATGCGCCGCCCGTCCGGACTGAAGCTCGGCTGGATATTGTCGCTGCCGCGTCCGACGGAGAGCTTACGCCCGCCGCCGCCCGACACGTCGGCGATATAGAGGTCAGTGCCGTCCTCGATGCCGTGCGAGTAGACGACGCTCGCGCCGTCCGGTGTGAAGGTCGGAGAGATGAACACACCACCGCCAGTGACCAACGTCCGGCTGCGACCCGCCGAGAGGTCGAGCAGCATGATCTTCGCCGGCGGCGTGATGGTGTTGTACGCGATCGTGGTTCCGGACGGGCTCCACGCCGACGACTGGAAGGAGCCGGGCTCGGTGACCGGCGTCGCCTGTTCGCCATCGCTGTCGACGACCCACAACCGCCCGCCGCGCTCGAACGACACGCGCGTGTGTGCGATGCCACGAGTCCCCGTGAGCGACTGTTCGAGATCGTCGGACAATCCATGCACCGCCGCGCGCCAGTTGCGCATGTCGGACATCTGCGGCGCGGGATAGTCGCGAATGAGCGCCGTCGTCTGCTTCACCACGTCGTACACGGCGAGATGAAGGCCCGCCGCCGTTGGAGTGACCTGCACCGCTGCGGCCGCACCGAGCTTCGTCAGCACGGCCCAGTTGGGCGCGGCAGCGCTACTCGCCTCGCCGAGTGCCTGGGCATCGAGGACGATAGCCGTGACGCGATCGCCGAAATCGAGATCGCGCTGAATGATGGCGCGAATGGAGTCAGCGCCCGTTCCACGTCCCGGCAACACGACAACGCCCGGCTTCGAGCCGGGATCGTACGTGAGGCCGATGCGCACGCCGCGCGTGGTGTCCTGTGCGGCGAGCGGCGCGGAAAGGAGGAGCAGCGCGCCGAGTAAGCGGCGAATCGTCATGGTGGGCATCCTCAGCGGATGAGACGGGGGTCGAAGCTGAAGATCACCGGAAGGACGTCATCGGAGAACCCCTGCGGCAAGGGACCAAATGCACGTGACGCAAGCTCGACAGCCGCAAGCGCGTCCTGATCGAACGAGAACAGCCCTGATCGCCGCGTGAGACGTGCACCGGCGATCGTGCCGTCGCGACGAATGAGAAATGCGACTTCAGCCTGCAACGCACTGCCCGGCTTTGGCTTGAACTGTAGCGCGATTTGCCGAACGACGTTCTGCAGATACATGGGATACGGAAAGTCGATCCCATCGACTTTCACATTGGCGACATCTGCCCCTCGGCCCCCGACTGGTCCGCCGCCCGCCGTTGGAGCCGGTACCGCGACCTTCGGCGGTGCGACAGGCTGCGCCACGTTCGGCGTGGCTGTCTTTGGCGTTCGCAGCGGCGGCACCTTGGACGGCGTCTTCATGCGCTCGGGCTCTGGCGTCGCGCGAGAGGGCGGCGTGGGCGCAGGGGGTGTCACGACGGCCGGCGGGGCCGCGGGCTGAACGACGCCGATCTGTCGCGCTGCCGGTGGCGCCGCGATCAGGTTCACGCGATATGTCGGCGCTACCGGCGCGCGTGGCGACTGGCGCGCGACGAAGAACAGCGTCCCCACGAGCGCATGCAGGACGACCGACACCACGAGCGGCGCGCGCAGCGAGACATCACCGGGCGTCGCCATGGTGCTCACCTGCTCGTCTCCGGATCGGTGACGAGTCCGACGTCGGCCACGCCGGCGGCGCGCATGATCGCCAGCACCTGCGTGACGACTCCGTACGGCACGTTCGCGTCGCCGCGCAGATACACGCCGTCGCTCGACCGCTTCGACGCCAGCGCGCGAAACGCCGAGCGGAATTCGGAGAGCGTCATCTTCGTTTCGTCGACGTACACGGCGCCGGTACGATCCACCGACACGACCAATCCGCTCTTCGGCTCCAGTGGCTTCGCCTCGGCCTTGGGCAGCGCGACATCCACCCCGCCCTGCATCATCGGCGCGGTGATCATGAAGATCACGAGCAGCAGGAGCATCACGTCGATCAAACTGACGACGTTGATCTCCGCATTCATCGGCAGCTCCCGCCGGCGACGATGCTGCACGCTAGACGCGTCCCTCTCGCACGAGCATGGCGATCACCGTGGTTCCGAATCCCTCGAGCAAGTTATCCAGACGATTCAGCCGGTTCGCGAGAATGTTGTACCCGAAGGTCGCGGGAATGGCCACGGCGAGTGCGGCAGCCGTGGCGACGAGCGCCGCGGCAACACCCGGCGCCACCGCAGAGAGATTCCCCGATCCTCGAGTCGCGATGCCGAGAAACGACGTAATGATACCGAGCACGGTGCCGAGCAGCCCGATGAGCGGGCTCGCTGATCCGATGGTCGCGAGCCAAGGCAGAAAGCGGCCGAGCCGATCGCGCTCGGACAGCGCTTCGGCATCGAGCACGAGACGCAGCGTCTCGACGCGCGAGGCGGCAGCCGTCGGCGAGAATGCCGTCGTTTGTCCTTCGGAGAATGCGTCGAGCGGTCGCGCACGCGTGTCGTCGCCCACGAACTGAAGCGCGCGAATCAACACGCGCTGCGCAGCGTTCGGCGTGAAATGCTTCACCACCTCGCCCGCCGCCGCCAACCGGGACGCCCGCTCTACCTCGCGGGCAAATCCCGTCGACAAGCTGAGCGACTTGGACAGCTGTCGGCCAACGGCGAACATGATCGTCCAGCTCACCAACGACAGCACGATGAGGATGACGAGGACAACGTGCGTCTCGAGGCCGGCATTGATGATGAGGTCCTTCGCCGACGTCGGCACCGCGCCGGAAGCTTGAAGCATCATGCCTTGCCTCCCACAGTGCCAGTCGAATCGACGCCATGACGTGCCGCAAACCACTCGAAGCTCTTCGTCAGGCCGTCTTCCAGTTCAACCACCGGCTGCCAGTCGAGAAAATGCTTCGCCTTCTTCACATCGAGATACGACGTGCGCTGCTCACCTGGCCGCTCGGGCGCATGCACGACAGGACTCGCCGCCCTCGCCGCCGACATCAGCACCGTCGCGAGGCGCATGACGTCGGTCGGGAGCCCCGTGCCCACGTCGCCGCGCGATAGGTCACATCCACCACGTCGCTGACATAGATGTAGTCGCGCGTCTGCGTACCGTCGCCGAACACGGTCAGCGGCTGCTTGTCGAGAATGCGCCCGCAGAAGATCGCGACGACCCCTGCTTCGCCGTGCGGATCCTGTCGTGGACCGTAGACATTACCGAAGCGGAGCACCGCGGAGTCGAGCCCGTGCACTCGGCCGTAGTACGCGAGGTAGTTCTCGACCGCGAGCTTCGCCACCGCATAGGGCGACTCCGGATTCTTCGCGAACGTCTCGACGTTCGGTGGCGTCGTCTGGTCGCCGTAGATCGCACCACCGGTCGACGAGAACACGATACGCGTCTTCGGTGAGTCGTTGCGCACCGCCTCGAACAAGTTGAGCGAGCCCACGATATTCGTATCCGCATCGAACACCGGCTCGGCGACGCTCTTGCGAACGTCCATCTGGGCCGCGAGATGCACGAGCACCGAGGGCCGCAGTCCGGCGATCAGGTCGGCCGCGAGTCCATCGCGGATGTCGAGCTGATGGAAGACCGCACCGGGCGGGATGTTCCCTCGCTTGCCCGTGATCAGGTTGTCGAGGACGTGCACGTCCCATCCTTCGGCGAGAAACCGTTCGGCCACGTGCGAGCCGATGAATCCCGCCCCACCGGTGATGACTGCCGTCTTCATTTCGCTTCGGTTGTGGTGGATGACTGCGTCGTGTCGCCGGGTTCCTTGCCCTCGGGCGCCGGCCGCTCATCGAGCGCGAACAGGTAGCGCACCGCATCGACGACGCCGAGGCCGCGGCCATTTGCCGCCGCGGCGCGAAGGCGCACCGATGGCTCGTGCAGGAACTTGTTCGTCAACGATTGCGAGAAGCGCTCGACCGTCGCGCGCTGCTCCGGCGTGAGATCGCCCAGTTTCCTCAAGGCGAGAGCAAGCTCGCGCTCGCGCACGCGATGCATCTCCTCGCGCAACTGCGTGAGCACCGGCACGGCGGCGAGTCCCGCCACCCATTGCCAGTAACTCTCGACCTCCTGCGCGATCACTGCTTCCGCCGCGGGCAGCTCACCCTTCCGGCGGTCGAGATTCGCGCTCACGACGCCATGCAGATCGTCGAGGTCATAGAGGTACACGTTCGCCATCTTGCCCACTTCGGGCTCGACGTCACGCGGCACGGCGATGTCGAGAATGCACAGCGGTCGATCACCGCGCCGAGCGACCGCATCGCGGACGCGTGTGGTGGTGACGATCGGTCGGGTCGCGGCGGTCGAGCAGAGCAACACGTCCACTTCTGCAAGCGACGCCCAGGCTTCGTCGTAATGCACGGCGGTCGCACCGTATTGTGCCGCAAGCTGCTGCGCGCGCTCGAAGGTGCGGTTCGCCACGATCGCCGCGTGCACTCCCTCTTCCTGTAGCGACGCAAGCGCCAGCTCGGCCATCTCTCCTGCGCCAAGCACCATCGCGCGACGACCGACGAGCGCGCCGAAGATCTTCTTGGAGAGCTGCACTGCCGCGGAGCTGATACTCAGTGCACCGTGACCGAGTTGCGTTTCACTGCGCACGCGGCCACCGGTGAGCAGCGCGCTCTGGAACAGCCGGTTGAGCACCGCGCCCGACTGCGAACGGCTCGCTTCCCACGCGTCGCGCACCTGTCCGTGAATCTGCGCTTCGCCGACGACCATCGAGTCCATACCCGACGCCACGCGGAAGAGATGCGCTGCCGCCGCGCGATCGCGCTGCACGTAGCCGTAGCTGCTCGCGTCCGCGCCCAAGCGCTCCGACAGCAACGCCCACGCGTCCGACGCCGCTTCGCGCTCGCCTTCGACGAGATAGAGCTCGGTGCGATTGCAGGTGGAGAGCAGCACGCCTTCACGTGCGCCGACGACCCCCAACACGCGCTCGAGCGTCGGAACCACTTCGCGGGCGGAAAATGCGAGCCGCTCGCGCACGTCGAGCGGCGCGCCATGATGACTCACCCCCAGCACGATCACCGCCATGATGCAATCCGCGCCGCCAACGCGCCCTGTTCCACCACGTCACAGAACTCGTGGTTGATGAGCTCACTCGCACGCTCGCGCCACGTGTGCGATTCACCGGCACTGATCATCCGGCGGCGCAGCGTCGCGAGGTCGCCCAATGCGTCACCATAGCGCGCATCGAAGCGCTCACCGATGGCGTCGCGGATCCGAGTGGCCGCGGCGGGAACACCGCCAGCGCTCACACCGATCGTCAACGGGCCGCGACGATGCATCGCCATCATCGCGAAGTTGCCTTCTTCGGAATGATCCGCCGCATTCAGCAGGCGGTTCTCCGCGTCGACTTCGCGCGCGATGGCCGAGTTCACGAGCCGGTCGTTCGTCGCCGCGACGACGAGCTGTGCGTCGGAGATATCACCCGTCTCATACGGCCGACGCTCCACCTCGAGTGCCTTCTCGATGACCAGCTCCTCGAGGTCCGCGATCAGCTGAGGCGCGATGATGCGAACGAGCGCGCCGGCATACGCGAACTGCTTCGCCTTGCGCGTCGCGACTTCCCCACCGCCGACGATGAGGACGCGCAGTCCCTCCGCCTCGACGAGAATCGGCACGCCGCTCACAGGAAACGCCCTCCGCCATTCGTCTCCGCCACGCGGAATGCGACATAGAGTGCGACGACCGCAGCGAAGCTCACGCTCGAATAGATCGCCGCGCGCCGAGCCTGCCATCCGCCGGCGACGCGACCGAGCGCGATGCCGCTCACTGCGAACCATGCGCCCATCGCCCATACGATCTTCGGTCCGTTCACCTCGCGATAGGCGAGCGCATACGTGATCGCGAGCACAACGCCGATCGTGAGCACGAGCCACCCCACGATGGCCGCGACATGATTCACGCGGTCGAGCGTGGCGAGTGGCGGAAAGAACCGAAAGATCGCGCCGAATTTTCGCGACTTGAGCTCGCGTCGTTCAACGAGGTACATGAGACCGGCGCCTGCCGCGGTCGCGAAGGCTGCGATGCCGACGAAGCTCAACGCGATGTGCGCGAACAACCACGCCGCACGCGCACCGGCCGGCTCCGCGCCAGGCACGAGACCGATCAGGTTCGCGCAGATCGTCGGAATCGCCGCGAGCGGTGCGCCGACGAGCGTCAGGCTCACCTCTTTTGCGATCAACTCGACGACGAGCAGCGTCGCCGCGAGCACGAAGCCGGCGAACGACAGCGACGGACCAAGTCCAGTGAGTGGCAGCTGGCCCACGCGCTCGATGAACGCGATCAACGCGGCGGCGTGAGCGAGCACGCCGACGGCGAGAATGGCGGCCACGCCGCGCACCGGAGCCCCCACCGGACGCGCAAACGGCGTCGCGGCAAGAGCCGCGGCGCCGATGTAGCAAGTGATGGCAATGAAGTGGGCGATCGCGGTCATGTCTATCGCCCTAATGTAATGCGCGGACTGGCGTTACGTCATTCCGTCCTGCCCGTCCGCGCACACGTGCTTCAGGGCATGCGCGCCAACAGCCGAACGCTCTCGCCCACGCGAATCGCGGGCTGCTCCTGGTAGATTATCCGCGCCGTCGTGCCGTACGAGGTGACGCGAATCACCTGTGCCGTCGCAATCGGAACTTCGGGGATGGCCGGACGCTCGTCCTGAACCGCCTTCTCGCGCGCACGGAAGATCTCGATCTCGTCGCCGATCTTCATACCGTCGCGCACGCCAAGGTTGAACAGCACCTCGTAGTTCATCGCCGGAAGCACCGCGTCGCGATGGATTGCCTTGATCGTTGCCGTCCGCGAGTCACGGAAGGGCGTCGGCTTGCCGGTCGCGCCTGCACCCATCGTGTCGAGCGGAATGACGCGCGCATCG